>Ga0210123_1000224_pt1 | contig 37587 bp, 39 predicted proteins | sample Muzzi_PWB_D2_FD_185535 | JGI IMG/M metagenome (GOLD analysis project Ga0210123, IMG submission 185535) | Wetland microbial communities from San Francisco Bay, California, USA, that impact long-term carbon sequestration - Muzzi_PWB_D2 (SPAdes) | ecosystem: Environmental > Aquatic > Marine >... | reverse complement strand
GGCCAGGACCTGGCCGGGCGGCACCTCGAGATCGACGCCCTTCAGCGCCTTGTCGCCCGTCCTGTACTGCTTGACGAGCTGTTCAAGACGCAGCACGGCGCACCTCGGGCATGCGCCCGCCGGCTCTCGCCGGCGGGCGCTGCATCATGCTCCGCAACGGATCACTGACAGGCATAGGACACGTCGTTCGCCCGGTCGATCTTGCGAATGACGTCCCAGTGCTCCTTGAAGGTGATCGGAATGAACTGGCCTTCGCCGTTCTTTTCGAACTCCTCTTTCAGGCTGGTGCCTTCCCAATTGAACGAGAAGAAGGCGTCCTTGATCTTCTGCGCCAGCTCCGGCTTCAGGTTGTAGACGTAGCCGTAGCCCGTGGTCGGGAAGGTCTGCGACTTGTACAGCACCTTGAGGTCTTGTTCCTTGACCACGCCGCGCTTGATCATGCGCGCCTTGACGCTGTTGGCGATCGAGGCGGCGTCGTAGTCCTTGTTGGCGACGCCGAGGATCGAATTGTCGTGCTTGCCCGAGAAGGTGGTCGAGAAGTCCTTTTCGGCAACCATGTTGAAGTCGGCCTTGAGCAGCGCCGAGGGCGCCTTGAAACCGGAATTGGAGGTCGGCGAGGTAAAGGCCAGGGTGCGCCCCTTGATGTCCTCGACCTTTTCGATGCCGCTGCCCGGATAGGTGATGATTTCCATCTCGTAGCCGAAGCTGCCGTCCAGGCCCGCCATGATGGTGAAGGGCACGAAGCCCGCGCAGTTGACCGCCAAAGGATTCGAGCCGGTATTGAAGCCGGCGACGTGCAGGCGGCCGGAACGCATGGCCTCGATCTGCGCCGCGTTCGACTGCACCGGGAAGAACGACACCTTCTTGCCCGTCACCTTCTCCATGTGGACGAGGAAGTCGGACCAGGCCTCGCGATAGACGGCCGGGTCCTCGACCGGCGTATAGGCGAAGATCAGCGTGTCCGGATCGACCCACTGCGACGAATCGGTCGGTGCATCGGCGACCAGGTCACCGTTGCGATCGCAGAAGCGGCTGTCCAGGTCGCCGTGCGGGCAGTCCTCCGCGCGAACGGGTGCACTCGCGAGGGTGAGACCCGCCAAGGCGGACACCGCCAGAAGCCCGGCCAAATACGTTTTTAGAGTCTTCATGTTCTTCTCCTCCCTATCTTGGACGCTTGCTGCGCCACGTGCGTTGTTGGGACGCCCCCGACAGGCCCGGCGCAATTGCCGCCCCGCCGCCGTCATAAAAGTGTCATAATCTAGCCTGCAATGGTCCGCCGTGACTAGCCCATGAGTTTCGCGAAGTATCGCGCGGCCGTCGGGAAATTCATGGCCGCGCGCCGAGCCGTGCTATCGTGGCGTTCAGGGGGAAACGGGTGCAGATGGCCGAAAACCGGACGCTTGCGGGGATTCGCTTGTTGGAGGGCTTGGACGAGGCGGAGCTCCGCCGACTCGAGGGCCGCTGCCGCTGGCGCCGCTTCAAAACCGGCGAGACGGTGATCGAGCGCGGCAGCGAAACCCGGGACGTGCACTTCATCGTGGCCGGGGCCGTCAACATCGTGAACTTCTCGCTCTCGGGCCGCGAGGTCACCTATGCAACGCTGCGCGCCGGAGACTGCGTCGGGGAACTTTCGGCGATCGACGGCGAGCCGCGCTCCGCCACCGTGGTGGCGGCCGAGCCCAGCCTGCTGGCCAGCCTTGCCGCCAAGGACTTCCTGGACCTGCTGCAGCACCGCGTCGAGGTGACCTTCCGCATCCTGGAGCGCCTGGCGAAGATGGTCCGCGGCGGCGATATCCGGATCATGGAATTGAGCACCCTGGCGGCGACCCAGCGCGTCTTCGCCGAGCTTCTGCGCATGGCAGAGCCCGACACCGCGGTGCCCGGCCTCTGGGTGATCCACCCCCTGCCGCCCCTGCGCGAGATCGCCAGCCGGGTCAGTACGACCCGGGAGACCGTGGCCCGGGCCTTGAGCCAGCTCTATCCCTCCGGCCTGATCCGGCGCAAGGGCCGTAGCCTCTACATCATGAACCGGGCCAGCTTCAAAGACCTGCTCGACAAGATGCAGATGGAGGGCGGCGCAAGCCCGCGCGGCTAGCCCCATCGCCCCGGCCGATTTCTTCCAGGAATCAGCGCTTCGTGTGACGGCCGTCACAGTGGCCGGGCGCCCGGGCGACCAAGTACCGCAACGGAACCCCGCGCCGGCGACGCCGGATCGGCCAACCAGGTAGGAAAGACCGAGGAAACAGGATGTCCTGGCGCTCGAGCGCACGCTTTACGGCGGATTGCCTCGCCGTGGCCGTCGGTATGGCGATCGCCATGCCCTTCGTGCTGATGCTCGTCTCACCCTTTCTGCCGGCCCATTGAGGCCCGAGGCGGATCGCTCCGCCCCCTGAAGCGGCACCCCGAACCGCGGAAAACTGCGCTTTTCGGCTAGGACGTGCCGCCTGAGGCGGCTAACAACACCGAGTGTGACGGCGGTCACAGCGGAAATCCGCTTTCCGCCCTAGATTCATACTCAGGACGACGCGGGAAGGCCCGCCACAGCAAAGACCAAGGAGCGAACGATGACCCGGCAGATTCACACGATCTTCACGACGGATTGCCTCGCCGCTGTCGCCGGCCTGCTGATCGCCAGCCCCTTCGCCCTGATCCTGGCGGCGCCCTTCCTCGGCGGTTTCTGATTTGGTCCCCGCAACCGCGCTCCGCCGCCCCAGGGCGCAGCGCGGTACCTCCCCCGGACTGGCGTGATCCCATCGGGGTCACGCCACACTTTTTGCTCCACAGCGCGCCGGCAACGCGCGAGGCTGGCCCGGTAGACCGACCGCAACGCGCCGACGAAGCCCGAAGATGAGCGATCCCGCCCTTTCTGCAGCGCCCTTGCCCAGCCTCTTCGTGTCGCACGGCCCGCCCGATATGGTGCTGGACGACATCCCCTTGCGCGCCGTACTGGCGGAGCTCGGACGCGCGCTGCCGCGCCCGCGGGCCGTGCTCTGCGTCTCGGCCCACTGGATGAGCCCGCGGCCGACCGCGAGCCTGGCGGCGCACCCCGCCACGATCCACGATTTCTTCGGCTTCGCGCCGGCGCTCTACGACATCGTCTACCCGGCGCCCGGGGCGCCCGAGACCGCCCGGCGCACCGTCGCGCTGCTCGCCGCCGCCGGGATCGACGCCGGCCTGGACCCCGAGCGCGGCCTCGATCACGGCGCCTGGGAGCCCCTCATGCTGATGTACCCCGAGGCCGACGTGCCGGTCGCCCAGCTCGCATTGCCGGCGGTACCGGCGGACGAGCAGATTCGCGTGGGCCGGGCGCTGGCGCCGCTGCGCGACGAAGGCGTGCTGCTGCTGGCGAGCGGGACGGCGGTCCACAATCTGCAGCAATGGCGCGCCGACCCCACGGGCACGCCGGCCTGGGCGCAGCGCTTCGAGGACTGGCTGGTGGCGAGCGCCGTCGCCGGCGACGCGGCGGCCATCGGCGACTACCGCCGGCGCGCGCCGGCGGCGCGCCAGGCCCATCCCAGCGAGGAGCATTTCCTGCCGCTGCCGCTCGCCCTCGGCGCCGGCGGGCCGGACGCGAGGGGCCGGGTTTTACATCGCGGTTTCTCGTATGGCAGCTTGTCCATGGCCAGCTTCGCTTTCGAGGCCGCGCGCTAGCGCAGGGACAAGAGCCATGGCCGACAGCCTTAAACCCGGCCCGCAGGACGTCCTCCTGGTGGTCGACGTACAGAACGACTTCTGCCCCGGCGGCGCCCTGGCGGTGCCCGACGGCGACGCCGTGGTGCCGATCGTCAACGGGCTCATGACGCGCTTCGACCATGTCGTCCTGACCCAGGACTGGCATCCAGCCGGGCACGAATCCTTCGCCTCGTCGCACGCCGGCCGGCAGCCCTTCGAGACGACCGAGGCCGCCTACGGCCCGCAGGTGCTGTGGCCCGACCACTGTGTCCAGGGCACGCCGGGCGCGGCCTTCCACGCCGATCTGGCAACCGACCGGGCCGAGCTGATCCTGCGCAAGGGCTTCCGCCGCGAGATCGATTCCTACTCCGCCTTCTACGAAAACGACCGCCGCACGCCGACCGGCCTGACCGGCTATCTGCGCACGCGCGGCTTCACGCGGGTCTATCTGACGGGGCTGGCCACCGACTTCTGCGTCCGCTGGTCGGCTGAGGACGCCCGGCGCGAAGGCTTCGCCGCGGTACTGATCGAGGAGGCCAGCCGCGCCATCGACCTGGAGGGCTCGCTGGCCGAGGCGCGCGCGGCGATGGCCGGGGCCGGGGTCGTCTTCGCCGACGCCGGCGCGCTCGGCCCATCGGGCCCGCGGATGGCGGAGTTGGAGGCGGCCCTGCGCGCGGCGCTGGCCGCGGTCGCGCGGGCCCGCACGACGATCACCTATCAGGACCTGGCGCAGCGGATCGGGATGCCGCCGCCGCATCGCATCCACAAGGTAACCCTGGCGCTGGAGGACCTGCTGCGGGCCGATCACGCGGCCGGACGGCCGCTGCTCGCTGCCCTCGCGGTCAGCCGGGCCGGCGGGGGCTTGCCGGGGCGCGGCTTTTTCATGCTATTGAGCGAATTGGGCCGCTATCGCGGCCCGCCCCACGGACCGCAGGCCGGGGCCGCGCACGCCGCGGAAGTGGCCCGCGTGTACGCCGATTGGGGATCGACGGAACAGACCGGAGAGACCGATGGCGAAATCGCATGAATTCCACGCGGCCCTGCTGTGGACCGGCGCGACGCAGGGCCCGACGGCGGACTACCGCAGCTATTCGCGCGACTATCGCATCGCGATCGAAGGCAAGCCGCCGCTCGAAGGCTCCGCCGACCCGGTCTTTCACGGCGATGCCGGCCGCTACAACCCGGAGGACCTGCTGGTCGCCTCGCTCTCGGCCTGCCATCTGCTGACCTACCTCGCGCTCTGCGCCCGCGCCGGGATCGCGGTGACCGCCTACGAGGACGCGGCGAGCGGCACCATGGTGCTCGAGGGCGGCGGCGGGCATTTCACCGAAGTCGTGCTGCGCCCGCGCGTGACCCTGGCCGCCGGCGCGGATACGGCGGAGGCGCGGCGCCTGCATGAGGTCGCGCACGGCCACTGCTTCGTCGCCGCCTCGGTCAACTTTCCGGTGCGCAACGAGCCCGAGATCGTCGCCGCCGCCGCCTGACGTGCCTTTATCCCGCCACGCAATCAGCAACGGCGCGCCCGGCGTGCCCTGCGAGGAGCCCTGTATGCTGCTGAAACTGATCCCGATCTTCCTGACCGTCTTCCTGGCCGAGTTGGGCGACAAGACGCAGCTCGCCACCGTCCTGTTCGCCAGCGACCGCGCCATGCATCCGATCCTGGTGTTCGTCGCCGCGGCGTCGGCCCTGGTCGCCTCGACCGCGCTGGCGGTGCTGGTCGGCCACCAGGCCGCGCGCCATCTCGATATTCTGCCGATCAAGCTGATCGCCGGCCTGGGATTCGTGGCGATCGGGGTCTGGTTCGTCGTCGAGCATCTGCGGCAGGCCTGAAGCGGTGTCGCCCGGGGTCGGACGGAATTGATTCAATCCGACCGGATAAGGCTTTAGGGTAGGGCCCGGCCCGAAGGGGCGCGGATGGAAGGTCCGCGCCGCGCTCGGGCGGCAACGGGGGATTGGGCCGAAGGCCCGCCGCGCCCGAACGTCGGGCCGTCGCGCGGGCCGCCGCACCGCATGAAAGAAGCCGCTGCACCGACCGCCGAGACCGCCCGCGACGGCGATACGCTGAGCGTCACCCTGCGCGGCGCCTGGACGACGAGCCGGATCGACCGCCGCGCCGCCGGGCTGTCCGGCGTGTCGGCCGACGGCGCGCGGCACGCCCGGCTCGACATCGCCGCCGTCGAGGCGATGGACACCGCCGGCGCCTGGCTGGTCTACCAGACCATCAAGCAGCTCCGCGAGGCGGGCGTCGAAGTCGCCCTCGAGGGCAAGGGCACCGTGACGGCCGGCCTGATCGAGACCGTGGCACGCCACGACCGGCCCTATCCGCCACCGCCCGAGCCCGAAAATCCGCTCGTCGCCCTGGTGCTGCGCGTCGGCCGCGGCACCGTCGATGTCGCCGAGGAGGCGCGCGATCTGGTCAACTTCCTCGGCCTGACCCTGATCGTGCTGGTCCGCCTTCTGCTCAAGCCCTGGCGGCTGCGCCCGGTCGCGCTATTCAGCCAGATGGAGCGTTCCGGCCTCAACGCGCTGCCGATCGTCGGGCTGATCTCGTTCCTGGTCGGCGTCGTGCTGGCCTATCAGGGCGCCGACCAGCTGGCCCGTTTCGGGGCGCAGATTTTCACCGTGAACCTCGTCGGCATCGGCGTGCTGCGCGAGATGGGCATCCTGCTGACGGCGATCATCGTCGCGGGGCGGTCCGGCTCGGCCTACACCGCGCAGATCGGCACCATGAAGGTCAACGAGGAGATCGACGCCATGGTCGTGCTCGGCCTCGACCCGGTCGAGATCCTGGTCGTCCCGCGCATCGTCGGCCTGATGCTGGTCATGCCGCTGCTGGCGTTCTACGCCGACATCATGGGCCTCGCCGGCGGCGCCGTCATGGCGATGGCGACCCTCGACATCTCTCTCTTTCAGTTCGTACGCCAGGTCAACACCGCCGTTCCGATCTGGTCCTTCTGGGTCGGCATCATCAAGGCGCCGATCTTCGCCTTCGTCATTGCACTGGTCGGCTGCTACGAGGGATTGAAGGTCTCGCGCAGCGCCGAATCCGTCGGTCGGCAGACGACGCGCTCCGTCGTCGAATCGATCTTCCTGGTGATCGTGCTCGACGCCGGCTTTTCCATTCTCTTTTCGGTGCTGGGAGTCTGAGGAGCGATGCCCGAGGATTCGGCGCCGATCATTCGCATCGCCGGTCTGGTCACGCGCTTCGGCCCGCAGACCGTGCACGACGGCGTCGACCTTGCCGTGCGGCGCGGCGAGATTCTCGGCATCGTCGGCGGGTCGGGCACCGGAAAGTCGGTGCTGATGCGCTGCATCATCGGGCTCGTTCGGCCCGCCGCCGGCACGATCGAGGTCTTCGGTCAGGACATTGGCGGGCTGAACGAAGCCGGTTGGCGCGCCCTGCGGCGGCGCTGGGGCGTGCTGTTCCAGGACGGCGCCCTGTTCAGCTCCCTGACCGTCGGGCAGAACGTCGAGGTTCCGCTCAAGGAGCACAGCCGGCTGCCGCCCGCCCTGCGCCGCGACATCGCCGATCTCAAGATCTCATTGGTCGGTCTGCCGCCGGAGGCCGCCAACAAGTATCCCGCCGAGCTTTCCGGCGGCATGCGCAAGCGCGCCGGGCTGGCCCGCGCCTTGGCGCTCGACCCGGAGATCGTCTTTCTCGACGAGCCGACCGCCGGGCTCGATCCGATCGGTGCGGCCGCCTTCGACGACCTGATCGGCCGACTGCAGCGTTCGCTCGGCCTGACGGTGGTGATGGTGACGCACGACCTGGACAGCCTCTATGCCATCTGCGACCGCATAGCGGTCCTGATCGACAAACGTGTTAAGGTCGGTACCATCGAGTCGCTAATGCGCGAGGACAACGCCTGGATACAGGACTACTTCACCGGCCCGCGCGGACGGGCCGCGGCGCAGACGGCGGACCGCACCCCAGCGGGCCAGGGGACGCCGCCGGAGACGGATCGGGGGGTCAAGGGCTAGAGCCATGGAGACACGGGCCAACTATCTGCTCGTCGGCACCTTCGTGCTCGCCTTCACGGTGGGCTTCGTGGTCTTCGTCATCTGGCTGGCCAAGTTCCAGTTCGAGACCGAATTCGCGCGCTACGACATCCACGTCACCGGATCGGTTACCGGGCTGCAGATCGGCTCGCCGGTGCGCTACAGAGGCGTGCGTGTCGGCGAGGTCATCGACATCCAGCTCGATCCCGACCGACCTGAGGAAGTCCTGGTGACGATCGAGGTCGATGCCAAGACGCCGATCCGCAGCGATACCGTGGCGACGCTCGAGATCGAGGGCTTGACCGGCGGTCTCTATGTCCTGCTCAGCGGCACGACCCTCGCGGCGGCGCCCCTCAAGGCGAAGCCGGGCGAACGCCGGCCGGTAATCACCGCGCAGGCCTCGACCCTGCAGCAGGTCATCGAGGGCGCCCCCGAACTGGTCCAGAAGATCGACTTGCTGCTGGCGCGGACCAACGACCTGCTGAGCGGCGAGAACCGCGCCAACATCGCGGCGACGCTGTCCAACCTGAAGATCTTCACGACGACGCTGGTCGAAAACCGCGACGAGATGATCGCGCTGCTCCACGACGCCAGCGGCGCCATGACGAACCTGCGCGGCACCACTGCGGCGCTCGAAGATCTGGCGGTGCAGATGAAGGCGGACAGCCGCGAGCTGGTGGCCCGGGTCAACCAGACGCTCGGCTCCATCGACGTCATGGCCCGGCAGATCGACACCTCGGTCGGCGGCATGGCGGGCGACGCCAAGGGCCTGATCGGCGACCTGCGCGGCACGGCGAAGAGCCTGACCGCCACGAGCCAGCAGCTCGACGCCATGATCGCCGAGAACCGCGAGCCGATCCGCGACTTCACGGCCACCGGCCTGGCCGAGTTCGCCAGTCTGCTGACCCAGATGCGCGAGCTTGTCGTCGCGCTCAACCGGGTGACGACGGAGCTCAATCGCGATCCGGCACGTTTCCTCTTCGGCAACCAGCAGCAGGGTTATGAAACACGCTGAGCACTCTTCCAGGCCCCTGAATCGTGACGGTCCGTCCGGCGGCGCCGCAACAGCGAACGTCGGCCGCCGCCGGTTTCTCCGCGCCGCAGCCACGCTACCGCTCCTCGGCGTCGCCGCGTGCAATGTGGCCGTCCCTGGCCAGGGGCCGCCGCCGGAGCTGTTTCGTCTGACGCCGAAGAGCACCTACCGGGAGGATCTGCCGACCGTCAAGTGGCAGCTCGTCCTGGAAACGCCGCTGGCCAACGCCGGAATCGACACGGTCCGCATCGGCCTGCAGCGCACGCCGACGCAGTTCGAGTACTACGCGCGCGCCAACTGGTCGGACCGGGCGCCACAGATGGTGCAGACCCTGATGATCGAATCCTTCGAGAACTCGCACCGCATCGTCGCGGTCGGACGCGATTCGGTGGCGCTGCGCGCGGACTTCGTGCTCAAGACCGAGTTGCGCGAATTCCAGGCGGAATACTTCGACAGCGCCATCCCGAAGGTCCACGTCGGAATCACGGCCCGCCTGGTCCAGATGCCGCGCCGCGCCATCATCGGCTCCAAAAGCTTCGACGCCAAGGTGCCGGCCCAGGCCGACCGGATCACCGACATCGTCGACGCCTTCGACGAGGCGCTCGGCAAGGTCCTGCGCCGCATCGTCGAGTGGACTCTCCTCACCGGACAGGCAGCCTACGAGAAGAGCTCCTAGTCCGCCGCGCCGGCGAGCAGCGCGTCGAGGCTCTGGGCGTTGCGCAGCGCGAAGTCCTTTTCGTCGGTGTTGTCGAAGTAGACGTAGGCGTCGCGGCCCTGCGACAGCTGGCCGGACAGCCATTCGGCCCAGTCCGCGAGCGCGGCCTTGCTGTAGCGGCCCCGATAGCGGCCCTTACGCCCGTGCAGGCGCACGTAGACGAAATCCGCCGTCGCGACCCGCGGCCCGCGCTGCCGGCCGAGCTCGAAGGGGCAGAACGCGGCGCCGTACGATTCGAGCAGCCCGTAGACCGCGTCGTCGTGCCAGCGCGGGTCGCGGAATTCGAACGCGAATCGCCTGCTTCGCGGCAGCAGGGCGAGGAAGGCCTTTAGGCGTTCCAGGTCGCAATCGAAGCGCGGCGGCAACTGGAACAGGACGGGCCCGCATTTCCGCTGCAGCGGTCGCAGTCGGTCGAGGAAGGTCTCGAGCGAATCGGCGCAGTTGCGGAGCCGCTTGAAATGCGTGATGCCGCGCCAGCCCTTGACGGCGAAGAGGAAATCGTCCGGCGTACGCTCCACCCAGCCGCGCAGCATCCTCTCCTGCGGCAGACGATAGAAGGTCGCATTGACTTCGACGCTGCGCAGGTGTTCCGCGTAGTGGCCGATCCAATCGCCCTGCTTCAGGCCGCGCGGATAGAACAGCCCGCGCCAACCGGGATAGCTCCAGCCCGACGTGCCGACCCAATGCCGTGCCATCGCGCCCGCGCCCTCAAGCTTCCCGCGCCGCCACGCGCCGGTCGCATTCCTCGGCCAGCGCGCGCAGCGCCGGCGCGACCTCGACCGGGAACGGCGTCTCGCAGACCAGGCCGCGCCAAGCCGGCGGCAGGCGCTCCAGTTCCGCGGCGGCGCGCGCGCGGATGGTCTCGAGGTCGGGCAACGCCGCGACGCGCTTGCCGTCGCGCAGAACCGGCGCGATCAGCGGCACGCCGTCCTGCCGGTCGTCCTCCAGCGTCAGCACGTCGCCGGCCAGCCGGCCGTCGTCGTCGAAGCGCCGGTAGACCTGCTTGCGGCCCGGCCAGGTGGCCTTGCCTTCGGAGCGCTTGCGGCGCGCGACACCGGCGTATTCCTGCAGCTTGTAGGCGCAGTCGAGCGCGGCCACGTCCGGCGACGTGGTGAGCGCGGTGCCGATGCCGTAACCGTCGATCGGCGCGCCGCTCTGCAGGATGCCCCACAGCAGGTCCTCGTCCACGCCGCCGCTGGCGAAGATCTTGGCGTCGTCGAGCCCGCCGGCATCGAGGATCGGGCGCACCCTGCGCGCGTGCTCCGCCAGGTCGCCGCTGTCGAGGCGGACGCCCTGAACGGCGATCCCGTCGCGCGCCAGGCGCGGCGCCAGGCGCACGACCTTCTCCGCGCCCGCCTCGGTGTCGTAGGTATCGACCAGGAGAATGACGCTCTTGGGACGCGAGCGCGCGAAGCTTTCGAAGGCCGCGGTCTCGTCGTCGTGCGCCTGGATGAAGGAATGCGCCATGGTGCCGAAGATCGGCACGCCGAAGTGCCGCTCGGCCAGCATGGTCGCCGTACCGGCAAAGCCGGCGATGTAGGCGGCCCGCGCGGCCAGCAGGCCGGCCTCGGCGCCATGCGCCCGGCGCAGACCGAAGTCGACCAGCATCTTGCCCGGGGCGGCCAGCACCATGCGCGCCGCTTTGGACGCAATCAGCGTCTGGAAATGCATCAGGTTGATCAGCCGGGTCTCGACCAGCTGGGCCAGCGGCAGGGGCGCCGTCACGCGCAGAATCGGCTCGTCCGCGAAGACGATCGTGCCCTCGGGCGGGGCATGGACCTCGCCGGTGAACCGCAGATCGGCGAGATAATCCAGGAACTCGGCCCCGAAGCGCCCGCTGTCGCGCAGCCAATCGATCTCGGCCTCGGTGAACGCCAGGGTCTCGAGGAACTCCACCGCCTGCTGCAAGCCGGCGGCCAGGAGGAAGCCGCGCCGGGGCGGCAGCCTGCGCACGAAGAATTCGAAGGTCGCGGGCGCCATCATGCCGCCGTCGAGGTAGGCCTGCATCATGTTCAGCTGATACAGGTCGGTCAGCAACAGGCTGGTGCGCGGCAACATGGCTGTGCTCGCATCTCCCGAAACGCGCCATCAAACCTCTGGAACTGCCACAGCGCGTTGATCTGGCGCAAGAAAAGCGTTGCCGCACCGCCTGACCCAGATCAATGAAAGCGCCCCGGCGCACGCGCAGCATGAGCTGGTCACGGAAGGAAAGGCATACGCCTCATGACCGCCATTCGCGAGGGTCAGCGCTTCTGGAAGCATGGCAATCACCGGCATGTCTGGATTGTCGATGCCGTCGTGTCGGAAAAGTCCGGCCGGCCGGCCTTTGCCGTGCTGGTCAGTGAGGACGGAACGGCGAGCGAGGATGTCGACATCGACCATCTCTGCGATCGGAACCTCTATGCCCCGACCGAATAGCCGCCGGCCGGGGCCCGCGTGGGCGCTGCTCTGCGCCGCTGCCGTGCTGAGCCTGGCGTGGCCGACTGCGCAGGCCCGGGCGGCGGGCGACGCGAACGCCGCCAAGGGGCTGATCGCCGAACACTGCGCCGGCTGTCACCGGGTGCCCGGCTACGCGAGCGAAGGCCTGCCGACGGTCGAGGCGCCCGACTTCGCCGCCATCGCGGACGATCCCGAGACCTACAACGACGCGCGCCTTAGAGAGTTCCTGCAGCAGCCGCACTGGCCCATGACGCAGTTCCGGCTTTCGCCGGGGGATATCGACAACATCCTGACCTATTTCGCCGCCCTGCGCGGCGAGTGACGCTAGGGATTCCGGACGTCACCCTTCGGCCGCCCGCTAACGGATCGTCGTGCAGGCGCAGTCGGCGAGGTGCATGACCTTGTGCGTCACGCTGCCGAGCAGCAGGCCCGCGAGATCGCTAAGCCCACGCCGGCCCATGACGATCATGTCCACCTCCTCGCGCCGCGCGATATCGAGGATCACGTCGGCCGGCTTACCGTGTTCGTTGAACGATACGACTTCCTTGGCACCCCGCTCGCGGGCGGCCCTGGCGGCCTCCTCGACGATCCTGTGTCCCACGGCCTCCGCGGCGCGCCGCTCCGCGGCGGTTTCCGCGCGCGCCTCGGCGGACAGCGCCGAGATCGCGGCCGATCCGGTACGGCCCAACGTCGTCTCCTTGGCGGGCGGTTCGCTCAAGTGCTCCACCTCGACCATATGACGCAATTCGTCGGGAACGCTGTCCTGATAGGCATGGACGATCACGAGCCGTGCGCCGCATGCGGCGGCCAGATCGCCGGCGAAGCGCACCGCCCGCTCGGCACAGCCCGATCCGTCGTTGGCGACGAGAATGCTTTTCACCATGATATCAGTGCCTCCACAAAGACATATGGGACGGCGGGACGCAGTCGCCCACGTCTTTTCCGCAGGGTGCCGCAACGGGGCCGCGTGGGGCACTGATCTGTGTCAATGGCACGCGCGCGGCACCCGCGCATCTTGATCGGCGCGATTTTTCGGCGCAGCATGCCGCTCTACACGATCGCACGCCGAGGCGTTTGGAGAACGGGACTGCGCCGAGCGCGGCGTCATACGAGGGCTCATCGTGATGTACGACAATCCGCAACGCGTCTCCGTGGTCCTGGAACAGGCGGATGAAGACAACGAATGGATCGTCGTCGCCCTGCTGATCGACGAGCGCGGCCGCCGGCAGCGCTCGACGCTGGGCCGCTTCACGACGCGCGAGGAAGGAGCCAGCTTCCTGAACACGGTCTACACCGCCCTGCCGCGCAAACAGACCGCGATATAGCCGCCGCGAGCCACGCTCCCGCGGGTGGTTGCCGCGGCGAGGCGCATACCGCCCCCACGGTCCCGGACCGGGACTGCGTTCGCTTTCTGCAATGGTGCCTGCCGCACCTGGCCCTGCGCTGGCCGGGCTATCGCAAGGTCCGGCGCACCGTCTGCAAGCGCCTGCGCCGACGCCTCCGGGCGCTCGGCCTCGCGGACGTGGAAGCCTATCGCCGGCACCTGGAGCGGGACGAGGCGGAGTGGCGCCGGCTCGATGCGCTCTGCCGTATCCCCATCTCGCGCTTCTTCCGCGACCGCGCCGTCTTCGAGGCCCTCGGCGCCACGGTCCTGCCGGGCCTCGCCACGGGCGCTGCGGCCCGCGGCGCCGAGCGGCTGAGGGCGTGGAGCGCCGGCTGCGCATCCGGCGAGGAGGTCTATTCCCTCCGCCTGGTCTGGGACCTCGCGGTGCAGGCCGAATTCCCCGAAATCGGACTGGACATCCTGGGCACCGACGCCGACCCGGTGATGCTGAGCCGCGCCCGCGCCGCCTGTTATCTCGGCGGATCGCTCAAGGAGCTGCCGCCCGCCTGGCGCGAGGCCGCCTTCGCGCGGACGGACGGAGCGTTCCGCCTGCGTCCGGCGTTCCGGCACGGCATCACGCTGCGCCTGCAGGACATCCGCCGGCGGCGGCCCGCCGGACCCTTCGACCTGATCCTCTGCCGCAACCTGGCCTTCACCTACTTCGCCGCCCCGCTGCAGGCGAGACTGCTTCGGGCGATCCGCGCGCGGCTTCGACCGGGCGGCGCCCTCGTCATCGGCGGACACGAAGACCTGCCGGGCGACGGCGGCTTCGCACCGCTCGCACCCGGCTTGCCGATCTACCGCCGGATCGCCGGACGCGAAAAATAAGGCCGCGGCGGGATCGGTCCCGTCGCGGCCGTTGCAGAGTCACGGTACAGAACCGTCGGCGCGGCCCGGTCAGGCGGCGAACTGCGCCTCGGGCCGGGCCGCATTGGCATCCTGCATCGCCTTGGCCACCTTGGCGAAGGCGCGCGCCTCGAGCTGGCGCACCCGCTCGCGGCTGATGTTGTACTGCTGGCTCAGCCCTTCCAGGGTGATGGGATCGTCGCGCAGGCGCCGTTCGATCAGGATGTGCCGCTCGCGCTCGTCCAGCTTGTCGAGCGCCTTGCCGAGCATCTTGCGACGCCGGTTCAGCTCCTCGCGCTCGCCGAGCAGCGTCTCCTGGTCGTCGCCTTCCTCGGTCAGACCGTCGAGCCACTCCGAGCTGTCCTCCTGATCGCGCAGCGGCGCGTTCAGGGAGTGGTCCTGGCCGGCGAGGCGGCGGTTCATCTCGACCACCTCGGTTTCGGGCACGTTGAGCTCCTCGGCGATGCGGGTCACGGTCTCGGGCGAGAAATCGCCCTCCTCCGTCGCGGCCAGCTGGCGCTTCACCTTGCGCAGGTTGAAGAACAACTTCTTCTGCGCCGCCGTGGTGCCCATCTTGACCAGCGACCAGGACCGCAGGATGTAGTCCTGGATCGCGGCGCGGATCCACCAGCGCGCGTAGGTCGAGAGGCGGTAGCCGCGGTCGGGATCGAATTTCTCGATCGCCAGCATCAGGCCGACGTTGCCCTCGGAGATCAACTCCGCCACCGGCAGCCCGTAGCCCCGGTTGTCCATCGCCATCTTCACGACGAGGCGCAGATAGCTGCCGACTAGGCGGCTGAGCGCTGCGCGGTCGCGCTGGTCGCGCCAGCGCCGGGCCAGATCGAACTCCTCCTCCTCGCCCAGCATCGGGAAGCGCCGGACGTGGCTGAGGTAGGCGTGCAGGCCGTCTTCGCTCATGACGTATTGAGTCGCCATCATAGACCTTCCTTCCCCCAAGGTTCGGCACCTCCGGTCCCGGGCCCGCGGAGCGCGCCCTTAACCGTCCACCGCCTGCCATTATGAACGCGGCGAGGCGACGCTTGGATGCCTGGTTGTTCGGATCTAACGTCTAGATGGGAACGAAGAGCGAACATTTCAAGGGGTTCCGCCGCGCTGGTAGAGCACAAGTTCCCATTCGGCCGACTCCGCGCAGCGCAGGATATAGGTCGCTGCATCATCTCCTAAGATCTTGAAATATCTATGATCTGGTGCCAACCATTGGTCGAGGACCTTGGTCACCTCGACCATGCGGCTGCCCAGCGTGAAGCGCCGCGGCGTTTCCTCGCCACGGTGTCCGGCGTAGCATTCGACCAGAATGCCTATATGAGCTTCATGCACGATTCAGCCCTCGCGCGATCGGATGTCCCGCCCTTTGCCGCGCCACACCTGCTGTGCGACGAGATGCTTCAGGGCCTGGGACGCTGGCTGCGCGCGGCCGGCTACGACACCGAGATCGCCACGGCTTCCCGGCCCGACAGCGCGCTGCTCGCGGCCTCCGCCCGGACCGGCCGGGTCCTGCTGACCTGCGACCGGCCGCTGGCCGCCCGCGCCGCGGGCCGCGGCCCGGTCCTGGCCCTGCCCGCCGGGGGCCTGGACGCCCAGGCCGCGGCGCTCCGCGAAACGCTCGGCATCGACTGGCTGCTGGCGCCCTTCAGCCGCTGCCTGCGGGACAACGCCGTCCTGGCGCCGGCCGCCGCCGAGGAGCGGGACAGGGTGCCGCCGAAGGCGCGCGCGCTCGGCGGGCCGGTCACCGCCTGCCCCGACTGCGGGCGTCTCTATTGGCACGGCAGTCACGTGCGGCGCATGGCGATGCGCCTGCGCTCCTGGCGGGGCGCCGGCGCCGCAGTTGCGCGCGCCTAGCGACCCGGGGAGGCGGGAGGGGGCGGATTCGACAGGAGGCAACCGACCATGACATTTCGCCTGACCTCTCCGGACTTCGCCGAGGGGGCACGCATCCCCAAGCGCTACACCTGCGACGGGGACGACGTCTCGCCGCCGCTGGCGTGGCAGGACGCGCCGCCGGAGACGCGGAGCTTCGCCCTGTTGTGCGACGACCCCGATGCGCCGGCCGGAACCTGGCACCACTGGGCGCTGTTCGACCTTCCGCCCGACGCGATGCGGCTCGCCGCCGCCTTTCCGACCGACCCCGTGGTCGGCGGCACGCGTCAGGCGCTCAACGACTTCCGCCGCTTTGGCTACGGCGGGCCCTGCCCGCCGCGCGGTCATGGCGTGCATCGTTACCGTTTCCGCCTCCTCGCCCTCTCGGTCGCCAAGCTCGACCTGCCGAAGAGCGCCCGCTGTCCCGACGTCGATGCCGCTGCGCGATCCCATGTCATCGCCGAAACCGTGTTGACCGGTACGTACTCCCGCTGATCCGGCGTCGCTTCACCCCTTGATGCAGACGAGCGGCTCGAGGCGCGCGACCTTGCGCGCGAGGCCGGCCGACTGCGCCGCCTCGACCACCGCGGTCACGTCCTTGTAGGCGCCCGGCGCCTCCTCCGCGACGCCGCGCGCCGAAGGGCAGCGCACGAGGATGCCGCGCGCCTCCAGCGCCTCGCTGACGTCGCGCCCGCGCCAGCGCTTCAGCGCCTGATGGCGGCTCATGCTGCGCCCGGCGCCGTGACACGCCGAGGAGAAGGCGCGCGCTTCGCTTTCGCGCGTGCCGACCAGAACGTAGGAGGCGGTGCCCATGCTGCCGCCGATCAGGACCGGCTGGCCGAGCGGGCGGAGTGCCGCGGGAAGGTCCGGATGATCGGGCCCGAAGGCGCGCGTCGCGCCTTTGCGATGGACGTAGAGCTCGCGCCTTCGTCCCGCCGCCTCGTGGGTCTCGTGGGTCTCGTGCGTCTCTACCTTGCAGGTGTTGTGCGACACGTCGAACAGGAGATCGAGGCGCGCTTGTGGTAGGAGCTGCGCGAAGACCTCGCGCGTCAGGTGTCCGATGATCTGACGGTTGGCGAGCGCGCAGTTGATCGCCGCGCGCATCGCGCCCAGGTAGCGCTGACCGACCTCCGATTCGATCGGGGCGCAGGCGAGCTCGCGGTCGGGCAGCGCGATACCGCCCTCGGCCGCGGTGATCGCCATTTCGCGCAGGAACTCCGTGCCGATCTGATGCCCGAGCCCGCGCGAGCCACAGTGGATCGCGACGACCACCTCGCCGGCTCGCAGGCCGAAGCCCTCCGCCACGATGGCATCGTAGATCTCGGCGATCTTCTGTACCTCGAGATAATGGTTGCCCGAGCCAAGGGTGCCCATCTCGTCGCGCTGGCGCCGCTTGGCCTTGGCCGAGACCGCCTCCGCCCGGGCGCCGCTCATGGTGCCGTGCTCCTCGATGCGTTCGAGGTCGGAAGCCTCGCCGTAGCCGCGCCGCAGCGCCCAGGCCGCGCCGCTGGTCAGCATGGCGTCCATCTCCTCCGCCTCGAGCCGGATGGTGCCCGTGCTGCCGACTCCGGCGGGAATGTACCGGAACAGCGCCGTCGCCAGGTCACGCTGCACCGCGTCGACCTCGGCGACCGGCAGCCCGGTCAGCATGGCGCGCACCCCGCAGGAGACGTCGAAGCCGACCCCGCCGGCGGAGACGACGCCGCCCTCCGCGGGGTCGAATGCAGCAACGCCGCCGATCGGAAAGCCGTAGCCCCAGTGCGCGTCCGGCATGGCGTAGGACGCGCCGACGATGCCGGGCAGGCGCGCCACGTTGGCGACCTGTTCGTAGACCTTGTCGTCCATGTCCCGGATCAGGCCGGCGTCGGCGTAGATGATGCCGGGCACGCGCATGCCGTCGTGCGGCTCGATCCGCCAGGTGAACGCGTCGACCGCCGTGAATCGGGCGAGGTCCATGTCGCGTCCTCCGCCTCCCTTCGTCCCGCTCAGACGTCGACGACGCACTGCGCCAGCCAGCGCCCGTTGCCTTCGCGCGCGACGCGGACCGCCGTCAGCGTGGCGCCCTTGACCTCGGCCGCCGGCCGATGCCGCACGACATCGACCGGCTCGCCCCAGGCTTCGGCGGTAAGCGCATGGTCCGAAAGGCGCACGGCGAAGCGACAGAACAGCATGCGCCGCGTCGCCATCTCGTAGACCAGGGCGTTGAGCCAATCGACCAGCAGCAGTTCGTCGTCCGGTGCCGCGCAAGCGACCGTCACCGACTGCCGTGGCTGCACCTCCGCCGGATCCACAATGACGGCAGTCAATGCCACAGCCGCCGCCTCGAAGGCCGCCGCCTTGCTTGGTCCGAAGCCGCGCACGCCGATGTCCGCGACATGCGCGAAGTGCTCCCAGCTCGGGTCGGCGACCGCGTACGGCGAAACGGGTTCTGGTTCGCCTGATTGCGTCACGCTGCAATGCCTCCGAACTTCGACCGTCGCCCGTGCCGTGCAACCTCAGCATAGCGCCGCGCGGTTCCGGCTCCTTGATCTGCCGCAATGGGCCGATCACGAAAACGGGCGACGGCCCAAAAGGAAACCGCCCCGGAACGCGGGGCGGTGAAGTCAGATGGGGGAAAGAGTCGTGACGATCCAAGTCTTGCACCGGCCCGTCGCATTGGGCCTGCGCCAGAGTCGGTGCCGGGCGCGGTCGGCAGACACCCCAGCACCGTCCCGCCAGACGCCACGGCGGACCATCGAGTCCACCTCTGCGACGTTCGCGGGCTTGCGACCGTGCTCGACTTCTAGCGCGGATGCAGCGGCCTTTCCTTGATCTGGGTCAAATCGCGTCGGATTTGCAATCGCCGGGCGCGGCGCGGCGCAAGCCGACTCAGCTCTTGTTCCGGGCGGTGCGGGCCGTGAGCCCGGCGGGGGCCAGGCCGGCAAGGTAGCGGTCCAGCGGATTGGCCCGGCGCCCCGCATCCTCGGCCCGTTCCTTGCGGGTCACGGCGGCCCGCACGATGCGACCGCCGACGTAGCGGAACGGCTCGGGCGGGAGCGGCGCGCCCTCGAAGCCGACCAGCGGCGTCTCGGACCATTCGTCGCGGCGATCGAGGGCGAGCGAGGCCAGGATGCGGCCGCCGGTAAAGCTCGGCCCCACGCCGTTGCCGACGTAGCCGTGGCCGTACACGATCGCCGGGGCATCGCGCAGCCGGCCGAACATCGGCAGTCCCGTCGCGGTGCGCGTCGCCGGGCCGCGCCAGGTGGCGACGATCGCCGCATCGGCGAGACTCGGATAGTTGCGCAGCATCGCCGCGCGCAGCTCGACGGGACGCGAGGAGACGGTATCGAAGCGGCTGCCGACCCGGCCCGCGAAGGGGATGTCGCCGCCGCCTTTGCCGTAGACCATGCGCCCGTCGGGCGTCGTGCGGTAATAGTCCACCATCAGGCGCGAGTCCGAGATCGCCACGCCGTCGGTGAGGCCCAGGGCGCGCAGCGTCTCCGCGACCGGCTCGGTCGCCAGGCCATCGGCGCAGATCGGCATGACCTGGCGGCGGAACTCGGGCAGCTCGTGCGCCCAGGCGTTGAGCGCCAGCACCACCTTCTCGGCGGTGACCATGCCGTGCGGCGTGCGCACGCCGGGCGTGCCGCCGCGTAGCAGTTCGGTCATCGGCGTGCCTTCGTAGATCGCCACGCCGCTCTCGCGGCAGACCCGCGCCAAGCCGCGTGCGAGTTGCGCCGGCTGCAGGGTCGCCGTGCCAGTCTCGTAGACGCCGGCGATGTGCTGCGCCGATCCGCTGCGCCGCGCCACCTCATCCGGCGAAAGCTCCTCGAAGGGATGCAGGCCGAGCCGGTCGAGCGTGTCGATGGCGACGCGCCAGGAGTCGAGCTGGGTCCGGTTGCTCGCCGTCCACAGCCAGCCGTCATGACGGAACGCACAGTCGATGTCGTGCTCGACGCAGAACCGGCCGATGTCGCGCACGGCCTCTTGCGACGCCTTGATCAGCCGGGCCGTCTCCTGACCGCCGCAGAGACCGTAGAGCAGCGGCGCCTTGGAGACCCAGGTCATGCAGAACCCGCCGTTGCGGCCGCTGGCGCCACCGCCGCAGATGTCGCGCTCGAGGACGACGACCTCGGCCGCCGGCTCCGCCTCCTTGATTCGCAGCGCGGTCCACAGGCCGGTGAAGCCGCCGCCGACGATGCAGACATCGGCCTTGCGGTCGGCCCGCAGCGGCCGCGGCTCGGCCGGGGCCTGCGCCAGCGCCTGCTGCAGCCAGAAGCTCCGCGTTGCCTGCATGGTCTCCCCCTCGTCGGCGCCCGCCTTCGACGGCGGTCGTTGTAGCGCGGGCGGCGGCGGAAAGTCTTGGGAAATCTGGCGCCGGGCTCGGCCGGCCGGCGAGCGGTTTCGCGGCCGGGGCGCTGCCATGCTACAAATCCGTCGGCAGCCCGTCCTTCGGGGCGGCCGGCGAGCGAGGCGAAGCGCGCGATGATGAGCGACCCCCTGTCCTGGCGGCAATTGCCGCGCGATGAGGCGCCGGACTACGTCGCATCGATCCGCCTGACCGCCGACGCGGCCGAGGCGGCGACGCTGGCGGCCCGCTACATCTTCGACGAGTTCATCGCCTACTACCTGGAATCGCGGCAGATCCCGTCGCGCGCCAAGGAGGCCTTCGAGCGGCGCGACCCGGGGCAGTCGCTGCTGCTCAGCCGGCGCCGCCTGTCGATCTACAGCGAGAGCATCCGGCACGTCGCGGCGGGGATCAAGGACGCCTTCCCGCGGGCGATCGAGGACGAGGAGATCTGGCGCCGGATCGAGGCGATCTATCTGCCGCTCATCCAGGGCCGCTACGAGGAAGACCTCGGCATCGCCTACCTCCACTCGGTCCATCGCATCGTCTACCAGGACGAATGGAAACCGGTGGACTACAGCTTCGGCGAGCCGGCGGCCACGGCCGAAGGTCCGGCCAAGGTCTATCGCGACTTCCCGGGCGGCGCCCGGGTGCTGCCGGCGACCATCGTCGACATCCTGAAGGCGCCGGACTTCACGGTGCCCTTCCAGGACCTCGAGGGGGATGCGGCCCTGGCGGCGGCGCGGGTCAATCGGAACCTCGGCTTCGACGGCAGCGACCCGGAGGCGATCCGCGCCATCCAGGTGATCGACGCCGGGTTCTATCGCAATCGCGGCGCGTACCTAGTCGGGCGAATCGTACGCAAGGACTGGACGGTGACGCCCCTGATTCTGTCGCTCGACAACCATACGCGCGGCATCTTCGTCGATGCGGTGCTGACCTCCGAGGCCGATACGCACAACATATTCAGCTCGACGCTGGCGAACTTCCACGTCACCGACCGCCACTATCACGAGCTCGCGGTCTTCCTGCACAGCATCATGCCGCAACGTCCGCTCGGCCTGCATTATTCGACGATCGGCTTCAATCACGTCGGCAAGGTCGCGGTGATGGACGAGCTGCGCGACGAATTGAACCGCCACGACGAGGTCTTCGACCTGGCGCCCGGGTTCCCGGGCACGGTCGCCATCGGCTTCACCGCGCCGTCGTCGCGCTATGTCCTCAAGGTGATCCGTAACGAGCCCACGCAGCAGTACAAGTGGGGCGCCTTCGAGGGGATCGAGTCCGTCCTGCACAAGTACCGCCGGGTGCACGAGATCAACCGCACCGGCAGCATGCTGGACAACATCATCTACTACAACGTCAAGCTCGACCGCGATTGGTTCGCCGAGGACCTGCTGCGGGACCTGCTCGGCCATGCGGACGAGACGGTTTCGGCCCAGGAAGACTACCTGGTCTTCCGGCACCTGATCGTGCAGCCCAAGATGATTCCCCTGCCGATCTTCCTGGAGACCGCCGCGCCGGAGGACGCCGAAACGGCGGTCGTCAACCTGGGGCACTGCATCCGCAACAACGCCGCGGCCAACATCTTCAACAAGGACCTTGACGGGCGGAACTACGGCGTGAGCCGCTTCCTGAAGGTCTATCTCTTCGACTACGACGCGCTGGAGCCCTTCACCGACGTCAAGGTCCGCACCAACACGGACCGGGTCGACGGCGAGGAGGAGATTCCGGAATGGTTTTTCGAGGACGGCGTGATCTTCCTCCCCGAGGAGATCGAGGCCGGCCTGCGCATCGACGACCGCAACCTGCGGCGCCGGTTCCGCGAGGCGCACGGCGACCTTCTGACCACGGACTACTGGGAGGGCGTGCAGCGCGCCCTGCTGCAGGGCCGCGTGCCGCGCCTGCGCGTCTATCCCGAAGAGACCCGGCTGCGCGCGCGCCGCACCGACTTCTCACGGGTGTAAGCGGCAGGAATCGGCCGCAAGCGCCTACGCGCTCTTTTCCCTGGCGTGGAAGATGAAGCCGAGGAAGTTCATCAGGAGCTGCGCCGCGAGAAACGCGGTGCTGCCGCTGTGGTCGTAGTCCGGCGCGACCTCGACCAGGTCGATGCCGACGACCTCGCCCTTGCCGGTCAGGCCCTGCAGAACCTCCAGCACCTCGTAGTACTGGAAGCCGCCGTGGCTCGGCGTGCCGGTGCCGGGCGCGATCGAGGGATCGAAGCCGTCAATGTCGATGGTCACGTAGTAGCGCACGCCGTCCGGGATCTTTTCCAGCACGCCGTCGCGGCCGAGCGCACGGCAATGGCGCACTGAGAGGATCGTCGAGCCGGCCAGACGGGCCGCCTCGTAGTCATGCCGGTTGGAGGAGGAGACGTTGCGGATGCCGAGCTGCGTGAAGCCGGTGACATAGTCGAGCTCGGAGGCGCGCCGCAGCGGGTTGCCGTGGCCGTAGCGCACGCCGTGCCGTTCGTCGACGAAGTCGAGATGCGCGTCGATATGCACGATGTGCACCGGGCCGCCGTCCTTGAAGGCGCGAATGCAGGGGATGTGCACCGAATGGTCGCCGCCGAGCACGACCGGGAGTGCACCGGCCTCGAGTATCTTGCGCACGCCGAACTCGATGTTGTCGTGGCTGCGGATCGTATCCGTGTGGATCATGTCGGCGTCGCCGATATCCACCAAGCGGACCTTGTCGACCGGCATGTAGGTGACGTCGTCCTCGAAGTCGTAGGCGCCGTCATGGCCGAAGGAGAACAGGGTCGAGGCCTCGCGGATGGCGCGGGGGCCGAAGCGCGCGCCTGCGCGGTACTGCGTGCCCATGTCGAAGGGCGCGCCGAGGACCGCGGCGTCGGCGTCGATCGCGTCCCAGTCGAGGCAGGCCGGCTGCTTGCCGAAGGTGCAGTGTCCGACGAACGGCAGATTGAGCCGCCCCGTTTCGTAGCCGTGCTTTGCCATGATCGTCTCCCTGTCGGTCGCGACCGGTCTGGTTATTCCGATATGCCAGCTTGCCGCAAGGCCGCGACGAACGTCTCGATATAATCCGGATCGGCCATGAAGAACAGACTGTCGCGCGCGGTTGCGCAGGTGTAGTCCGGCTGCCGCTCGCGAAGCAGGGCCGCGGCATCGCGGGCCTCGGCCGTCTTGGCGGCGGCACCGAGCACCGCGGTCAAGGTGGCGAACGGCCAGAAGGTCGCGTTCGGCTGGCGGATCGCCCGGCGCAGATAGGTCTCGGCGCGGTCGAGCTGCCCCAGCGCGAAATACGCCATGCCGCGCAGGTTGTAGCATGTCCAAAGGTGCGGATCGCGCGGACTGAGCGCCTCGAAGCGCTCGACATGCGGGATCACCTCGGCCGGGCGGCCGATGCCGACGAAACAGAAGGCCAGGGCGAGATCGGCCAGGGCGAGACTGGGATTGAGCTCCAACGCGGTTTCCAGCTCGGCGATCGCCTCGTCGTGCCGCCGCCGCAGCGAGTGGGCCCGGCCGAGGGCGAGGTGGCAGAAGGCGTCGCGGTCGTCTTCGGCAACCGCGCGGCGCGCCGCGGCGACGGCCGCCTCGATGATCGCATCGCGGCGTGTCGGATCGCCGTAGAAGGCCTCCTGGACGTAGACGTAGGCCAGGCCGGCATGGGCCCGCGCCATCCCGGGATCGATCGCGATGGCGCGACCGAACAATCGCTCGGCCTCGGCGAGCCCCTCGTTCGTGAAGGTGAAGAGATGCCAGCGGCCGCGCTGGTAGTAGTCCCAGGCCGTCATGCTGTCGGGCGGGATGCGCCGCGCACGGGCGTCCTCGGCCGTCGCCAGCTCCGGCTCCAGCGTCGCCGCGATGGTCTGGGCGATCTCGTCCTGCAGCGCGAAGATGTTGGCCAGCTCGCGGTCGTAATGCTCCGACCAGATCTGTGCGCCGTCCATGGCGCCGACGAGGCGGGCGGTCACGCGCACCTGCGTCGCGACGCGGCGTACGCTGCCGTCGAGCAAATAGCAGGCTCCGAGCGCCGCTCCGATCTCCCGGGTATTGGCCGCGCGCGCCTTGAGGCCGGCACTGGACTGCCGCGAGATCACCTGCAGCCACCGGTACCGACCCAGGAGAAGGGCGATCTCGTCGGCGATCGCGTCGGCAAAGTACTCGTCGTCCTGGTTCGCTCCCAGGTTCTCGAAGGGCAGCACCGCGATGACGGGGCGCTGGCCCGAGGCATCGCCGGCCGCATTCGAAGCCGCCTCGGCAACGGCCGGTTGCGGCGACGGCTCGCTCTCTAGTTCGACCGGCGCGACGAAGCGGAACCCCCGGCCGTGCTGGGTCCGGATGACCTTCTGATCGCGGCCGTTGTCGCCGACCGCGCGGCGCGCCGCCTTGACCCGGCTGCTGAGCGCCGCCTCGGACACGATACGGCCCTGCCAGATTGCCACGTGCAGGTCGTCCTTGGTAACGGTGCGATCGCGGTTCTCGACGAGGTAGCGCAGCAGGTCGTAGACCTGCGGTTCGATCGGCTGTGCCGCGCCCCCGCAGCGCAGCTCGTAGAGCTCCGTGTCCAGTTCGCAGTCGGCAAAGCGATAGATCACGCGGGCTTATCCCTCTTTCCCCGGCGGCGCCCGCGATTATCGGCCGCCGGCCTGGTCCCCGCAACGGGCGGAATCCCGCCATTCCGGGCCGCTCTAGGCGGTCTCCAGGAAATCTCCAGGAATTCTCCGCTCCGCCTGCAAGCCTGGCGGCAAGGGGCCCCGTAGTCTGCCCGGCACGAGAGCAAGCAGCCGGCCCGGCGCAGCGCCGGAAACGGCCCAGGAAACAAGGAGACGCGCCATGACCCTATTGAACCCGAGCAGCACCCCGATCGGGACCGCGGCGACGGTCCGTGCGGCCGCCGCGACGGTCGGGCGGATGGCCCACACTGCCTGCGCCAACCTGCAGCGGCGCTACCGCGAAGCCCAGGCGATCGAGCGCCTTATGGAGATGGACGCCAGCCGGCTCAAGGATCTCGGCATTTCCTTCGGCGAGATCGAGTCGGCGGTCCGTTATGGGCGCGAGGTGCGGCACGTCGGCCGAACGACCTCCACCAAACTTCATTGACGAAAGGAGAAAGTCCCATGCGACGCTTTATGATCGAACGCGAGATTCCGGCCGTCGGAAGCCTCGGCCGCGAAGCCCTCAAGGAGGCGGCCAAACGGTCCAACGCCGCCTTGGCACAGCTTGCGCCGAATATCCAGTGGGTCGAATCCTTCGTGGCCGACGACAGAACCTTCTGCGTCTACCTGGCAACCGACGAAGCGGTGATTCGCCGCCACGCGGAAATCAGCGGCTTTCCCGCGAATCGCATCGTCGAGATTCGCAGGAAGATCGATCCGACCACGGCGCAGGATCAGGGCCGGAATACCGCCCGGACGATGGCCGCCGAATAGCCGGTCTTTGCCGAACGAACGCCGCGTTGCTTGGCCTACTCCGCCGCGTCGCTCCGCGCGGGACGCGCGTGGAAGGCCGGCAGGACCTCGTCGATGAAGAGCGCCAACGACGCCTTCTGCTCCGGCATCGGCAGGCCGTAGCTCGCGTTGTAGCAGAAGTAATCCACGCCGAGCGCCTCGTAGCGCTTGAGCTTGGCGATGACCTGATCCGGCGTACCGAGGATCAGGTTGTCCAGAAGCGTGTCCGCCGCGTATTCGGCCTGGTTGGTGAGCAATGACGGGTCGGGCTCCTGCGGGAATCCGTCGATCACCGGGGCGAGATTGCGGAACAGGTTCTCGAACATGCGGCCCTGGCGCTGGATCGCCTCGATGAAGATCGCGCTGTGGTCCGGCTTCGCGAAGACGCCGGCGTGGCGCATCGTCATGAAGCGCGGCCGGGGCACCCCGGGCGCCTTGGCCAGGGCGTCCTCGAAGCGCTGCATGTAGCTCTCGACCTCGGCGAAGGGCCGCGTCAGCGCCCAGGTCATCACGCCGTAGCCCTCGCGCACCGCGGCGTCGAAGGTGCCCGGGTCGCGCGCCGCGACCCAGATCGGCGGGTGCGGCTTCTGCAGCGGCTTGGGGCAGGCCGTGGCCGCGGGGAACTTCCAGTACTCGCCGTCGTGCACGTAGTCGCCGCACCACAGCGCCTTCACCGCGGGCAGCATTTCCAGCATCATCGGCACGCCGAGGTTCTGGTGCATGCCGCCGGCCAGGCGGTCGAACTCGCGCTGATAGGCGCCCTTGCCGATGCCGAACTCGAGGCGCCCGCCCGACAGCAGGTCGAGCAGCGCGGCCTCACCGGCCAGCTTGATCGGGTGCCAGTAGGGCGCGACCACGACGCCGGTGCCGAGGCGGATGCGCGAGGTCTTCGCCGCGAAGTGCGCCAGCAGCTGGAACGGCCCGGGCGCGATGGTCATCTCGATGGCGTGGTGCTCGGCGGCCCAGACGATGTCGAAGCCGGCGGCGTCGGCCATCTCGACCATCTCGGTCGTGTGGTCCAGGACGTCGCGCATGTCGACGTCCGGCGCCATGCGCTCCAGGTTTATGACCAGATTGAACCGCATGACCTCGCTCTCCCGCCGGGCCGCGCCATAGGCATTAGCACAACCGCCCGGTCGACCGCGGGGACCGGCACCCCGTGGCCCCATGTGATGCGCCCTTTGCGCGCGCCGGTAAACTTGCAAAATGCGCCGGCTCGCGTAACATTTTTTTCATGCCTACGCCACCCCTCCGCCTGCCGCCGATGAACGCCCTGGCCGCCTTCGACGCGGCAGCCCGGCACCTGAGCTTCACGCGGGCGGGGCAGGATCTGCGCATCAGTCGCGAGGCGGTCAGCCGCCACATCCGCAATCTGGAAGGCCATCTGGACGTGAAGCTGTTCCGGCGGGTGCACCGCGCGGTGGAGCTGACCGAGGCGGGCAAGGCCTATCAGGATGTGGTCGCCGACTGCCTGCGCGGCCTGGCCGCCGCGGCCGAGGGCCTGCGCCGCGGTGGCGGGCCCGCCCGGGTCGCGGTGACCGCGACCATCGCCGTCGCCTCGTTCTGGCTGACACCGCGCCTGCCCCGCTTCCGCGCGCGCCATCCCGACGTCGAGCTGCGGGTGGCCGCCTCCGACGCCCCGGCCGAGGCGGCGATGGCGGACGCGGACCTCGGCCTGCGCTACGGCACCGGCGCCTGGCCGGGGCTGAGCGCGACGCACCTCTTCGACGTCGACTCCTTCCCGGTCTGCGCGCCGGGCTATCTGCGCGACGCCCCGCCGCTCGCCGCCCCGGCCGACCTCGCGAACCACACGCTGCTCAATCTCGACGGCGCGGCCCACGCGGCCGAGGACTGGACCTGGTGGCTCGCCCAGGCCGGCGTGCCGATGCCGCCGGCGGCGCGCATGGTCGGCTTCGACAGCTACGCCAACGTGATCGACGCGGCGATGCAGAGCCAGGGCGTGGCGCTCGGCTTCGGGCGCATCATCGGCAGCCTGCTGGACCAGGGGAAGCTGGTCCGCCCGATCGCGGCGACCGAGAGCCGCGGCCATGCGGTCCACCTCGTCGTGCCGCGCGGCTCGGCGCTGACGCCCCACGCGCAGAAGTTCTTCGACTGGATCCGGGCCGAGGCCGCGGCGGACGGCGGGTGAGCCGCGGCCTGCGCCGGGCTCAATCCACCAGGCGCCGCACGCGGCCGGCCTCGCGGTCGCCGATATAGATGCCGAAGAAGTCCTCGCGCCGCTCCACGACATAGCGGCCGAGCATGCTGCGCAGCGCGTCGTCCGCCAGGCGCGGCCAGGGAATGTCGTCGAAGGCGAAGAGTCCGTCGGCGAGTGCCGCGGGTACCGGCCCGGCGATCTCGCCGCGATAGTAGACGGCGAGCGCCCTGGTAGCCTTGTCCTCGAAGACCGCATAGAGAAAGCCGACGTCGGCCTCGACGCCGAGCGACTTGAGCGATCCGTACAGGCCGCTCTCCTGGCCCGGCTTGCCGAGACGGTCGCTGGTCGGCGGCGCCAGTCCGCCCTGCATGGGGTCGTCGAGCAGCAGCAGCCGGCCGTCGCATTCCAATATGGCGCCGACCCGCGTGCCGATGCGCGCGGCGGCGACCGCCGCCTGCTCCAGGCCCGAGGTGATGTAGCTGCCGCGGCAATAGCCGAGCGGGTTGACCGGCCCGTGCTCGAAGGCGGCGACCCGGCCGATGACGACGATGTGGTCGCCGGCATCGACCACGTCGTGACGCCGGCACGCGAGCCAGGCGGCGGCGCCGGCGAGCACCGGGCTGCCGCCCGGGCCAGCCCGCCAGTCGATCTTGTCGAAACGGTCCGGCACCTTGGAGGCGAAGAGCCCGGAGACCTCGCGCTGGTCCTCGGCCAGGATGTTGACGGCGAAGGACGGCGCCGCGGCGAAGACCGGCGCGGTCGCCGCCGCCTTGGCGACGCAGAACAGGACGAGCGGCGGATCGAGCGACACCGAGGTGAAGGAATTCGCGGTGAAGCCGCGCGGCAACCCGCTCTCATCGAGCGTCGTGATGACGGTGACGCCGGTCATGAACAGGCCGAGCGCGCGCCGCAGGTCCTTGAGATCGATCTCGCTCATTCCCAAACCGTCGCCTAGCGCATGACGAAGGGATCGCCGATCGGCGTATCGGAGGTGCGGATCCAGACCGCCTTGACGCGGGTGTAATCGAGCACGGATTCGCGGCCCCCCTCGCGCCCCATGCCGCTCAGGCCGAAGCCGCCGAACGGCACGACGGGCGAGACGGCACGGTAGGTGTTGACCCACACGATGCCGGCGCGGATGCGGCGCACCAGGCGGTGCGCGCGCGCCAGGTCGCGCGTGAAGACGCCGGCGGCCAGGCCGTAGCGCGTGTCGTTGGCCAGGGCGACGGCCTCCTCCTCGTCGGCGAAGGTGAGCACGCTCAGCACCGGGCCGAACAGTTCCTCCATGGCGCTGGGGATCCCGCTTCCCGGGCACAGGAGGATGGTCGGCCGGTAATAGAAGCCGCCGCCGAGGCCCGCCGGCCGCTCGCCACCGGTCAGCAGCTCCGCGCCCTGCGCCCGGCTGTCGGCGACGATCGCCTCGATCCGCTCGAGCTGCCGCCGGGTGGCCAGCGGTCCCATCTCGGTCGTCCTGTCCTGCGGGTCGCCGATGCGGATCTGCGGCGCGCGCGCGACCAGCCTCTCGATCAGCGCGTCGCGCAGGCCGCGCTGCACCAGCAGGCGCGAGCCGGCGACGCAGCTCTGTCCCGAGGCGGCGAAGATGCCGGCGATCACCGCGTTGGCCGCGCTGTCGAGGTCGGCGTCGTCGAACACCGCGATCGGCGACTTGCCGCCGAGCTCGAGGCTGGTCACCGCCAGGTTCTCGGCCGAGTTGCGCAGGATGTGCCGGGCCGTCGCCGGGCCGCCGGTGAAGGCGATGCGCGCCACGTCGGGGTGGCTGGTCAGCGCCTTGCCGCAGTCCTCGCCGAAGCCGGTGACGACGTTGACGACGCCGGGCGGAAAGCCGGCCTCGTGCACCAGTCTGGCGAACTCGAGGAGCGGCGCCGGGCCGTCCTCCGAGGCCTTGAGCACCACGCTGCAGCCTGCCGCCAGGGCCGGGCCGAGCTTCACGGCGGACAGCATGAGCTGCGAGTTCCACGGCACGACGGCGGCGACCACGCCGATCGGCTCTCGCCGCAGCGTGACATCCATGTCCGGCTTGTCGGCCGGCAGGTGCGCGCCCTCGACCTTGTCGGCCAGGCCGGCGAAGTAGCGGTAGTACTCCGCCATGTAGGCGACCTGGGCCGAGGTCTCGCGAATGATCTTGCCAGTGTCGCGCGTCTCCAGCTCGGCCAGGCGCTGCGCGTTGGCGGCGAGCAGATCGCCCAGGCGATACAGCAGCCGGCCGCGCGCCGTGGCGGTCAGCCCGGCCCATTCGGGCGCGGCCAGCGCGCGACGGGCCGCGGCGACCGCGCGCTCGACGTCGGCCGCATCGGCGGCGGGCATGATCGCCCAGGGCTCGCCCGTCGCGGGATCGACGCTTTCGAAATCGCGCTTCGCGTCCGCGAAGGCGCCGTCGATGTAGTGCTGGAACCGTGGCAGGCTCATGCCGTGCCTCCTTGCGTCAGGGTCTCGGCCGAAGCGGGCGCCGCGGGCTCTTCCGGGGAGCGCGTCAGGAACGCCCGCAGCGGCGGCGTGACGCGGTCCGGGGCCGCAAAGCTCATCATATGCCGCTGGCCGGCGACGACCAGCGCCTCGCCGCGCGGCGCCTCGGCCGCCATGCGCCGCGACATCTCGGGCGTCGAGTTGGGATCCTCGGCTCCGGTCATGAAGAGCGCCGGCACGGCGAGCGACCCCAGCCGCCCGGCGAAGGCCTCGTCGGCGGTCGCGAAGATCCGGTAGGCGCAGGCGTAGCCCTGCGGGTCGACGCCGTGCAGCCAGCGCCGCACCGCCGCGGCCCGCGCCTTCACCCCGGGTGCCGGATCCGCCCCGAACCAGCGCGCCAGCGTCGCTTCGATGCCATCGCCCGGCCCCGACTCGGCCAGGGTCGCGGCGCGCGCCACGACGGCGGCGCGCTGCTCGGCCGTGCGCCGGTAGACCGCGTTCAGGGCGGCGAGCCGCGACGCGCGTCCCGGAAAGCGCAGCGCGAGGTCGAGCGCGACGAGCGCGCCCATGGAATGCCCGACGACCGCTGCGCGGGCGATCCCGAGGTGGTCCAGCACGGCGAGTGCGGCGTCGCCGTAGTCGGCGAGGCCCGCGCCGGCCGGCGGCCGATCGCTCTCCCCGTGCCCCAGCAGGTCGCAGGCGACGACCCGGTGGTCGCGCGCCAAGTCGTCGATCTGCGGCGCCCAGAACGCCTTGTTCATGCCGACGCCGTGCAGCAGCACGACCGCGCCGCCGGCGCCGCGCAGGTGGTAAGCCGTGCCGCCGGCGCGTCCCGTGGTAGCAACCTGTGGCGTGGATTCGTGAGACATGGCGACGCCCTCCCTGGGCGCTTGGCGGCGCGGATCGGGCTTATGGTGTACAGCCTTTCGGCCGACAATCAATCCGCGGCGCCGGCCGCCGCCCGGCGAGTGCCGGTTTCGCGGCGGTCCGCCCGCCCTCCATGGACCCGTCGAATGAAAGCCGCAACCCGCCGAATCAGCCGTCGACGCGCAGGAAGCCGCTTTTCACTTCGGTCTCGCAGGCCTCCATGTAGCTCTGCGCGGCGCACATGTGCTGGTACATGATGGCGCGGGCGCTTTCCGCATCGCCGCGGCGCAGCGCCGTGACCAGGCGCGCCTGGAAGTGCAGCGCGTGCTCGCGCAGCTCGGGGTTCGGCTTGTCGTAGATGCGCCGGCAGACCGTCAGGTTGCGCAGCAGGCTGTGCAGAAAGCCGCACACGAAGCCGAGCACCGGATTGGGGCAGAGTTCGGCCAGCACCGTGTGGAAGTCGAGCTCGGCGATGCGCTGCTGATATTCCTCGCCCAGGTTGGCCGGCGGCTGTGTGTAGACCCGCATGGTCTCCTCGAGGCGGCGATAATCCTCCTCGGTCAGCACGCCGATCACGCTGGCGGCCAGCTCGGGCTCGAGCAGTTTGCGCGCCGTATAGATGTCGGCGATGGTCGGCTGCTTGAAGAAGAAGTAGTTGCCGAGCAGCTCCATCGCGCGGCCCGGCTGCAATGCCGCCACGAAGGTGCCGCCACCGGGGCCGGTCCGGGTGACGATCAGGCCCTGCGCCTGGAGCGCCTGCAGCGCCTCGCGGACGGTGCTCTTGGAGGCGCTGAAGCGCTGCATCAGCTCGCGCTCCTGGGGCAGCCGGTCGCCGGGCTTGAGCCGCGCCTCGACGATCCAGTCCTTGATCGAATCGCAGATCTCCTCGGTGCGCCGCCGGGCGCGCCGGCGCGTGCCGAGCATCGGGGAAACGATACGCGGGAGGGAGGTGTCACCCATCGGGTCGCTCGTCGGCTGCCGCATCGGCGGAGAGGGGATAATGGCACGCGGCGGCGGAAAGGTCCTCGGCGGGCCGCGCCAGGATCGGCCGGTCGCGCCGGCAGAGCTCGGCGGCCCGCGGGCAGCGCGGCGCGAAGGCGCAGCCGGGCGGCGGGTTCGCCGGGTCCGGCAGCTCGCTGGTTTCCGCCTCGGCCTGCAGGTTTCGGCGGCCCGGCACCGGCGCCGAGGCGAGCAGCAGCGCGGTATAGGGATGGCGCGGCCGCGTGAAGATTTGCGCGGCCGCGCCGAATTCCACCACCCGTCCGAAATACATCACCGCGACCCGGTCGCTCACGCTCTCCACCACCGAGAGGTCGTGGCTGATGAAGATGTAGGTCAGATCGAAGCGCGACTTGAGATCGGCCAGGAGGTTGAGCACCTGGGCCTGCACCGAGACGTCGAGCGCGGAGACCGGCTCGTCGAGCACGATGATGCGCGGCTCGGCCGCCAGTGCGCGGGCGATGCCGATGCGCTGCGCCTGGCCGCCGGAGAACTCGTGCGGATAGCGGTCGAGAAACTCCGCGCGCAGGCTGACCGCGTCCATCAACTCCTCCAGGCGCCGCGCCCGCGCGGCCCGGTCCTGGCCCAGGAGATGGATCATCGGTGCCTCGAGAATCCTGCGGATCGTCTTGCGCGGATTGAGCGAGCTCAAGGGATCCTGGAAGACGTACTGGATGTCGCGCGCCAGCGCCCGCCGGTCGCGCCGAGCCAGGTCAACCACGTCAACGCCGTCGAGATCGATGCGGCCGCTCGTCGGACGGTCGAGTCCGACCAGCATGCGCGCCAGGGTCGACTTGCCGCAGCCCGACTCGCCGACGATGCCGAGCGTCTCGCCGCGCCTCAGCTCGAGGTCGACGTCCTGCACGGCATGGATCGCCGTGCGCCGCCCGCCGAATAGCGTGCGCCCGCCACCGAAGGTCCGGTCGACGGCATGGGCGCGCATGACCAGCTCGCTCATCCCGCACCCTCCAGCGGCTTGATGCAGCGCACCGCGCGGTCCGGCGACAGGGCGTCGAGGGCGATCTCGCCCGCGCTGCAGGCCGCCTCGGCGTGGGGACAGCGCGGCGCGAAGGCGCAGCCCGGCGGCAGGCGGTTGACCGCGGGCGGCAGCCCGGCGATGGCGTCGAGGCGACGCTCCGGCGCGCCCAGCACCGGCACGCAGTCGATCAGCTTGCGCGTATAGGGATGGGCCGGCGCCTTCAGCACCGCCTCGGTCGGACCGAGCTCGACAATGCGTCCGGCGTACATCACCGCGACGCGGTCGCAGATCTCCGAGACGACGCCGAAATCGTGCGTGATGAACAGCAACGTGGCGCGCGTCTCGCTGCGCAGGGCATCGAGCAGCTTGAGCACCTGCGCCTGCACGGTCACGTCGAGCGCGGTTGTCGGCTCGTCGGCGATCAGCACGACGGCCTCGTTCGCGAGCGCCATGGCGATGCCGACGCGCTGGCGCATGCCGCCCGAAAGCTCGTGCGGATAGGCGTTCGCCCGCTCGCGCGCATTGGGAATGCGCACCAGCGACAGGAGCTCCACCGCCCTGGCCCAGGCGGCCCTGTAGGACAGCGGCTGGTGTGCGCGGACCGCCTCGGCGATCTGGTCGCCGACGGTGAACAGCGGATGCAGCGTCGACTGCGGGTCCTGGAAGATGTAGGAGATCTCGCCGCCGCGCAGGCGGCGCAGCTCCGCGTCGGTCGACTCGAGGAGGTCGCGCCCGTGGTAGGCGACGCAGCCGCCTGTGATGCGCCCCGGCGGACTCGGCACCAGGCCGAGCAGCGACAGCGCGGTCACCGACTTGCCGCTGCCCGACTCGCCGACCAGGCCCAAGCACTCCTCGGCGCGCAGCGCGAAGGACACGCCGCCGACCGCCTTATAGATCTCCTTGCCGAGCCGGAACTCGGTGCGCAGGTCGTCCACCACCAGGACGGTGGCCGGGTCCTCCGCGGGCATCGGCGGCGTCGCGCCGCGCGCCACCTGCGTGGCCGCCGCCGGGCGCGCGAGCGCGCCGGACTTCAGGCGCGGGTCGAGCACATCGCGGATGCCGTCGCCGAGCAGGTTGATCGACATGACCAGGGCGAAGATCATCACCCCCGGGATGACCGAGACGTGCGGCGCGGTGAACAGCAGCTTGCGTCCCTCGCCGAGCATCGAGCCGAGATCGGCCTGCGGCGGCTGCGCGCCGAGGCCGAGGAAGCTCAGGCCGGCCGTCTCGAGAATCATCCAGCCGACCGTGGTCGACATGGTGATGACGATGACCGGCAGCACGTTGGGCAGAACCTCGGACAGAAGCGTGCGCAGGTGCCCCTTGCCGGACAACCGCGCCGCCTCGACGAATTCGCGCCGCGCCAGGCCCAGCGTGATGCCGCGAATGTTGCGCGCGAAGAAGGGAATGTTGACGACCGCGATGGCGAAGAGCGCGTTCATCAGGCCGGGACCGAGCGCCGCCACGATGGCCAGCGCGAGCAGGATGTAGGGAAAGGCCATCAGCATGTCGATGCCGCGCATCATCACGTCGTCGGTGCGTCCGCCGGCATAGCCGGCAACGAGGCCGATCAGTGAGCCGAACACGGCGGCCACCAGGGTGGCCGACAGCCCGACCGCGATGGAGACGCGCGTGCCCCACAGCAGGCGCGATAGAACATCGCGCCCGAGATGGTCGGTGCCGAGCGGGTGCCCCGCGGCCAAGGGGCGCAGCAGGCGGTCGGCCGGGGCCGTCGCGTCGGGTGGCGGCAACGGCAGCCAGGGGCTGAGCAGCGCCAGCAGCACGAGCAGCGTCAGCAGGATCAGGCCGAGACTCGCCAGGCGGTTGTTGAACAGCAGCCGCCAGGCGGTCGGCCGGCCGCCGCCCTTGGCCGCGCCACCGATCGGCTCCGCCGCCGCGGCGCTCATGTCTTCAGCCTCGGATCGAGCAGGTGCTGCACCACGTCGGCCAGCAGGTTGAACAGCACGTAGCTGGCGGCGACCACCAGGACGCCGCCCTGCACGAGCAGGATGTCGCGCGTCGAGATCGCCTTCACCAGCATGCGGCCGATGCCCGGCCACTGGAACACCGTCTCGATGTAGACCGCGCCGCCGAGCACGAATCCGGCCTGGATGCCGATCACCGGAATCACGCTGACCAGCGCCGCCTTGAAGGCGTGGCGGTAGATGACGCGGCGCTCGCTCAGCCCCTTGGCGCGGGCGGTGCGGATGTAGTCCTGGCGCAGCACCTCGAGCATCGCCGTGCGGGTCAGGCGGGCGATCACGCCGGTCGCCACCACGGCCAGCGTGACCGCGGGCAGCAGCAGGTGCGACAGCAGGTCGGGCAAATCGCCGCCGCCGTAGATCGCGAACATGCCGCTGGCCGGCAGCCATTGCAGCTCGACCGCGAAGACGAGAATCAGCAGCAGGCCGAGCCAGAAGGACGGCGTGGAGATGCCGATCAGGACGACGAAGGTGACGATGCGGTCGGTCCAGCCGAACTGCCGCACCGCCGAGACGATCCCCGCCAGAAGGCCGAAGACCGAGCACAGCAGCAACGCCGCGCCGGCCAGGATCAACGTGGCGCCGAAACGTTCCAGCACCTCGTCGATCACCGGCCGGTTCAATGTGTAGGAGCGGCCGAAATCGCCCTGCAGCAGGTTGCCCAGCCAGATGACGTACTGCTCGAACAGCGAGCGGTCGAGGCCGAGCTCGCGGTTGAGCCGGGCGACGTTCTCCGGCGTGGCGTAGGACCCGAGGATCGCCAGCGCCGGGTCGCCGGGGATCAGCGCCATGATGCAGAACACGATCACCGTCAGCCCGAAGAGCACCGGCACGGCGGTGATCAGGCGCTTGCCCACATAGCTCAGCATGGCGCCGTTCGTGGCCGACTCCGGTTCAGGCGGCCACGCGGGTCATTGCTTCGAGACCTTCTGCAGCATCAGGAAGAACGAGGGCTGCAGCTTGAAGCCCTTGACCCGCGCCGTGGCCACCGCGTTCTGCTTCCAGTTGGCGATGAACGCCCAGGGCGCGTCGTCGTGGACGATCGTCTGCATCTGCTTGTACAGCTTGGCACGCTCCGCCTGATCGGTCGAGCGGCGCGCCTGTTCCAGCAGCGCGTCGACCTTCGGATTGGAGTAGTAGCCGGAGTTGAATCCGCCCTTGTCGGGCCAGGCCCCAGTGCGCAGCGCCAGATAGGGCAGCGTATCCGGATCGTTGGTCATCCAGGCCATCTCGGCCATGTCGGCCTTGCCCGCGAGTCCCGGGTTCACCTTGCCGAGGAAGGTGTTCCATTCGTAGGTCTCGATCTTGACCTTGAGCCCGACCTTGGCCAGGTCGGCCTGGATCGCCTCGCCCATCGGCACCGGGTCAAGCATGCCGGAGCCGCCTTCGGTCACGTAGAAGGTGAGCTCGGCGCCCTTGGCGCCGGCCGCGTCGATCAGCGCCTTGGCCTTCTCCGGGTCGTAGGGATAGGGCTTGAGCGAATCGTTGTAGGCCCAGGCGAAGGCCGGCGGCGTCGGGCCGGCGGCCACCGTCGCGGTGCCCTGCAGAACGTTCTGCACCAGGGCCTTCTTGTTGATCGCGTAGTTGACCGCCTGGCGCACGCGCTTGTCGGCGAAGGGGCCCTCCTTGGCGTTCAGGATGAGGAACCAGACGTGCGGCCCGGCCTGTTCGTAGACCACGAAGCTCGGGTCCTTCTCGAAGGTCGCGACGTTGTCCGGCGGCACCTCGACCATGAGGTCGATGCCTCCCGACAGCATCTCGGCGACCCGCGTGTTGGCGTCGGTGATCGGGCGGTAGACGATCGCCTCGAGCGGCGGCGCACCGTCCCAGTAGTCCTCGTTGCGGGTCACCACCACCTTGGCGTTGCTCTCCCATTCCGCGAAGCGGAAGGCGCCGGTGCCGGATGGATGGCGGCCGAAGTCCTTGCCGTATTTCTTGACCGCCGCGGGCGACACGATCAGCCCGGTCGGATAGGCGAGGTTCGACAAGAAGGGCGCGTAAGGCTCCTTGAGGCGGAAGACGACGGTCAGCGGGTCCTTGACCGTGACCTCGTCGATCGCGCTGAAGAAGAACGACAGCGGGAACGGCCCGGTGTCGTGATAGGGATGATTCTCGTCGAGCATGCGGTCGAAGTTGAACTTGACCGCCTCGGCGTTGAACGGCGAGCCGTCGTGGAACTTCACGCCGTCGCGCAACTTGAAGGTGTAGAGCGTGCCGTCGTCGCTGATCGTCCAGGACTTGGCGAGCGCCGGCTCGACCTGCAGGGTGCCGTCGCGGTAGCGCACCAGGCCGTCGTAGACGTTCATCAGGATACGGAAATCGTTGACCGCGGTGACGGTATGGGGATCGAGCGACTTGGGCTCGGCGATCTGACCGACGATCAGGACGTTCGGCGGCGTTTGCGCCGCACTCGGGCCGGCGACCGCCATGACGGCCAGAAGCAGGCCGGCGCAGGCCGCAGCCGCATTGGACAGC
>Ga0210123_1000223_pt1 | contig 37608 bp, 33 predicted proteins | sample Muzzi_PWB_D2_FD_185535 | JGI IMG/M metagenome (GOLD analysis project Ga0210123, IMG submission 185535) | Wetland microbial communities from San Francisco Bay, California, USA, that impact long-term carbon sequestration - Muzzi_PWB_D2 (SPAdes) | ecosystem: Environmental > Aquatic > Marine >... | reverse complement strand
CGAGCCGTTCAGCACCCACTCGTCGCCGTCCTTCTCGGCCCGGGTCAACATGCCGCCGGGATTCGAGCCGAAGTCAGGCTCCGTCAGGCCGAAACAACCGATCGACTCGCCGGTCGCGAGGCGGGGCAGCCAGGCTTGCCGCTGCGCCTCGGACCCGAACGCATGAATCGGATACATGACCAGGGCACCCTGGACGGAGACGAACGATCGCAGGCCCGAATCGGCTCGCTCCAGCTCCTGCATGATCAGGCCGTACGCCACGTTGTTCAGCCCCGCGCAGCCGTACTTTTCGGGCAGGTTCGCTCCGTAGAATCCGAGCTCGCCCATCTGCGGGATCAGCTCCTCGGGGAAGGTGTGATCGATGTAGTGCCGGTTGATGATCGGCATCACCTCGGCATCGACCCAATCGCGGACCATGTCGCGGACCGCGCGCTCCTCATCGTCGAGGAGCTCGTCGACCCTATAGAAATCAACGCCTTCGAAACTCATCGTCGGCTCTCCGGTGGTTCAGGCTGAAGGTTACTCGTCATCGGAATCGCTCCCCGTCGTCCAGCGGTCGCTCGGCTCATCGTCGCCGGCGCGGCGGACGCCGCGCACCACTTCGCGACCGATGCGCAGGCCCAGATAATAGGCCGCCGCCAGGGGCAGCAGCCACGCCGTCCAGGGCAGGACGCCGCGAATATCGGACAGAACGATCCAAACCGCGAACGGGACCGTGATCCCGGCGGCGATCAAGTGCGGAAGCCAGCGGACCCGCATGCGTCAGTCGAGGTGCGCGGCGATGGCCGCCGCGAATTCGTCGGTGCCGGCCGTGCCGCCCAGGTCGCGCGTCAACGTGTCCCCCTTGCGGACGGTGGCCAAAAGGGCGGCTTGTATGCGCTCGGCCGTCTCGCGGAGACCCAGGTGGTCGAGCATCAGGCATCCCGCCAGCAGGAGCGCCGACGGGTTCGCCACGTTCCTTCCCGCGATGTCGGGGGCGGAGCCGTGCACCGCCTCGAAGATCGCCGCGTCCTTCCCGATGTTCGCGCCGGGGGCGAACCCGAGACCACCGATCAGGCCCGCCGCCTGATCCGACAGGATGTCGCCGAACATGTTCTCGGTGACGATCACGTCGAACTGGTAAGGATCCAGCACGAGGGCCATGGCCGTGGCGTCGACGATCCGCTCCTCGAACTCGATCTGCCCCTCGTACTCTTCCGCCACGTGTCGGCCAACCTCGAGGAACAATCCCTGGGTGCACTTCAGGATGTTCGCCTTATGGACGAGGGTGACCTTCTTCCGGTTGTGTGCGATCGCATACTCGAACGCGTGGCGTACGATCCGCTCCGACCCGTAGCGGGTGATCAGCATCACCGACTCGGCGACCGCCTTCGGGTCCTGGTTCATCCCGATGTAGTGCTCGATGCCCGCGTACAGGCCCTCGGTGTTCTCGCGGACGATCACCAGGTCGATGTCCTCGTAGCGGCCGGGGACGATCGTGCGGGCCGGACGGATGTTGGCATACAGATCGAAGTGCTTGCGCAACGCCACGTTGATCGATCGGAAGCCCGCCCCGATCGGGGTCGTCAGCGGCCCTTTCAGGGCGCAGCCGTTGCGCTCGATCGAATCCAGCGTGTCCTGTGGCAGCAGGTCGCGCCCCTCGTCGCGCGCGGTGAGTCCGGCGATGTGCCGGTCCCATTCGATGGGCGCCGATGCCGCCTCGAACACCGACACGACCGCCTCCGCGATCGCAGGACCGATCCCGTCTCCGGGAATCAGGGTCACCGTATGCGTCATTCAATTACTCCGTATGTACTTCCGACCATATTCGTAATTCGTATGCTCTTCGCCGTACTCGGCGAGATCCACCATCGTTTGCGGACGCTTCGTACCGTTGACGCGGGCCTGAGCGGCCGTGTTGATCGCCTTCTTCCATGTGATGCTCGAGAGTGTGCCTCGCTCGAGCAACGCCCGCGCGACCAGGTCGCCGCTCCCGTCCAGCGTCGTGACCCGCACCCCACCGATGCCACCGAAGTTGACCAACAGGTCGCGGGTCTGCGGCGTGAACAGATAGATGTACGGCCCCGCCTTCGCCCAAACGGAGCCTCCGCGGCGCAGCTGTTCGGCGTCCTGGGTCAGGCGCACCTCCACCACGTTGCCGTTCAGCGACACGTCGACGGCTCCTCCGTACACCGTGTCGAGCACGGAGGCGGTCGGCAACGTAACGTTCTCCTGCGGCCGGCAGGCCACCGGGATCATCGCTCCGGAAAAGAGGAGGCCCGCCACTACCAGCGCCACGGGGGCGCTCGAGAATCCGCGTCCGGGTCTCACACGTTCTCCTTCCGGTTCACGATTCCGTGATTCGTCGAGCGACGCTCGCCGCCAGCCCCGCCAGCAGCGCGCCGGAGTCCGGGCACTCGGCCTCGCCGTGCACGGTCCCGTGCCACAATACGGCGCTGCGCCGGATGTCGATGAGGACGAGCAGCAGCTCGGCCTCCACCGGCGAAGCACCTCCCTTGCACGTCGTCGGAGCTTCGGCTGCCGACGACGGTCCCTGGACCGGCGCGACGCGCAGTCGCAGGGGCAAAACGACGAAGCGAGTGCCATACAGCGCCGCCAGCGCACGCAACTCCCCATGCAGCGGCTCATAGATCTGCTCCCGTCGATCCGGGGCCTTCAACAAGCCCTGGTAGGCCACCCGGTCGGGATTCACTCGCAGCATCGGATTGCGGCGCACGCTGCGCCGAACGTCGCTCGGAAGCGCCCAGTCCTCGGCCCCCCGGCGCTCCGCGAGGGCGAACTCCAGTTCGGCGTCCATGGCCCGAAGCGCGTCCTCCTCGGAGGCCGCACGACCCGGCCAGGCCCCGCCCGGCATGGGCAGGGACGACTGCACGGGCATCACGACGGCCGGCACGCCAAACGGAAAGCGCGGAACGGCGTTCTGGGCCGACACGGACCCCGGCAACAGGACCAGCGCCGCGATCGCGAGGGTCGCAGACGCCTTCCAGCCAGCCGTCACACGAGAGTCCGATCCGTTCACGTTTCCGCTTTCTCCGCCGGCCCGTGGCCGGCGAGCACGGCGCGCATGCGCCGCACGTCGTTGGTGATGATGCCGTTCACGCCCCACGCCGCCAGGCGTCTGGCCGAATCCGGATCGTCGATCGTCCAGACCTGGATCGACCGCCCGGAATTGCGTACCCGCCGCACGAACGCATGTGTCACGATGGGCACGCCCCGTCGCTCGAGCGGCGTGTGTACGACCTCGGGAACCTCTCGCGACGCGCCTCCCGTCAGCCAGTCCGGTGCCAGCGCGAGCCGCAGGGCCTGCGCCGTCGAGGTGGCCCGTCGCCCCTCGTAGCCTCGAAACGCCGCATTCTTCGTCCCGTCCTCCACGTAGAGTATGGTCGCCTCCACCCGGTCGAGATCGCGGATCAGACCGACGACCTGTGGAGCTGCGGACGTGTCCTTCACGTCGACCGTGATCTCGACCCCTGGATAACGGGCCAGCACGTCGGCGAGCTTGGGAATCCCGGCACCGGTGGACATTCGGGCCGCCTCGATCTCGGTCCGTGTCAGGTCGGCGATAGTCCCCGTGCCGTCGGTCGTGCGGTCGAGCGTCGCATCGTGAATGACCCACAGAACGCCATCGGCACCGCGCCGCACGTCGAGCTCGATCGCGTCCGCCCCGAGCCGCATGCCCAGATCGAACGCCTCCAGCGAGTTCTCGGGGGCTTCGGTGGCGGCGCCCCGGTGTGCGATCACGGCGGTCATCGCCCCCCCAGTCTGTTGAAACGAACGCGGATACCCGCCTGGACCATCGCGTGTCGAACGTCGGAGGTGACGCTTCCTACTCCTTCGATGAACGCGGCCAGGAACTCGTCGCCCAGGCCGACTTCCGCACCAAGCTGCAGCTGCAACCCCGGATGAAAGCCGTCCCGCGCGTCCTCGACGGCGGGATCGTCCCGCAGGCGCGCAGACACGAAGTGGGCGCCGAATCCGGCCCCGGCGTAGCCGCGCACACTTCCCTCCCCCACGTACTTCCGGACCATGACCTCGAACAGGTTGTCGTCGATATCGGCGCCGGCGACGGCGTCCGAGGTGGACCAGAAGCGGAAGCCGAAGCGCCCGGAGAGACCCCGGAACGGCAGATTCGCCAGATCGGCGCCCACTCCGTATGACAGCCCCGGCGAAGTCCCGCGGACCGCGACGCCTCCGATGCCCACGTCGAACGAGGCGAAGTGCACGCCCCTGTCCTGCGCGACGGCGGGAGGAGCGCTCGACGCGAGGCTCAGCGCCGCCAGAAGGGCCGTCTCAATCCGCATCCGGGTGTCCGGATGCCAGCAGGAGTCGGCGTCCGAGCAGAAAGACGACGGCGCCGGCCAGGGCGGCCAGGGCGGCTGTCGAACCGTGCCCGGACGCGCTCCAGCTCAGCCCGGCGAAGGCGAGTGCGAGACCGAGGAACTCGATCGTGAGGCCGGCGAGGCGCTGCTTCACGGGGACACCGGCGGCGACCCGTCCGCCGGCGGCGAAGAGTCGCCGATCTCCGCCCGGATCTCTTCCGCGCTCAGGGTGTGATCGCTGCGCTTGGCGAGCTGGAAGACGGCCTGTGCGAGCGAATCGTCCGAACCGTCGTAACCGTGCGCGTCGAGCCAGTAACGGACGTTGCTCATCCCCGAGACGGGAGACACCTCGATCGTCTGCTCGCAGCCGACCATAGAGGCGGGAACGCCGCTGTACACCCGGTCCACGAGCCAGTCGTCGCCCAACTCCATCGCCTTGATGATCGCCGAGGCGTGAACGCCCGTGCCGGTGCGAAACGCGTCCTTCCCCACGATCGGGTAGGCCGCCGGGATCTCGAGTCCGCAGATCTCCGCGGCGAGCTCGCAGTAGGCCGGCAGCGAGGACAGGTCGTGATCGTGCATGCCCAGCAGCCGCAGGTTCACCAGAAGCAGGTCCATCTCGGTGTTGCCGACCCGCTCGCCGATCCCTAGCGCCGTGCCGTGCACACGGTCGACCCCCTCTTCGATCGCCGCGAGGGCGTTGGGCATGCCGAGCCCCCGGTCGCGGTGACCGTGCCAGTCGATCTTCACGTCCTCGCCGGAGCGCTCCACGATGCCGTGCGCGAAGCGGACGAGCTGCCGGACGCCGTAGGGCGTCGCGTGGCCGACCGTGTCCGCCAGGCAGATCCGCCGCGCCCCCGCCTCGATGGCCGCCGTGTAGAGCGTATCCAGCATCTCGGGGCGAGATCGGGTCGTGTCCTCGGTCACATACATCACGTCGAGGTTCTCGGAGACTGCGAACGCGACGGCGTCCCGCGTCACGTTCAACAGTTTCTCCTCGTCCCATCCCTCGGCATACTGGCGGATGGGCGAGCAGCCGACGAACGCCCCGACCTCGAGGCGGAGGCCTACGTGCTGGGACAATTCGGCGATCGGCTGGATGTCGGCCCGCACGGTGCGGGCCGCGCAGTTCGCCGAAATCGGCAGGTCGCCGTCGACGATCTCGCGGGCCAGGGCGAGGCAGGCTTTCCGGGCTCGCGGGCCCGCGCCGGGCAGTCCGATGTCCGCCGCATGGATGCCCAGCTCGACCATCCGGTGCAGGAGCTCGATCTTCCGCTCGATCGGAGGATCGATGACCGACGGATTCTGCAGGCCGTCCCGCAGGGTCTCGTCGTCGAGCTCGACGGACAGCCCCTCATAGGAGAAGCTGCCGGGAAGCCGATTCCAATCGTAGATCAAGTCAGTGCCGGTCACGGGTTCAGCCTCCGTCGGGGTCCACTCGGACCTGCGCGTGGTCGCCGAGGAGCACCGTTCCCCGCAGGCCGGTCGCCTCGACCTCGTCCCCGATCAGGGAATCCCGCAGGTCGCAGTCCTCCAGCCGCACGTTCTCGCCCACGATGCAATCGGCGAGGCGCGACCGCCGGATCGTCGACCCCCGCTCGATGCTGACGTTGGGTCCGATGTCCGCGGCCTCGAAGGTCACGTCCGCGGCCACGCAAACGTCGCCGGTCACGGCGGCGTCGGTGCCGGTGTCGGGCGGGCGGGCGCTCCCGGCGGCGAGCACGCGGGCATTCGTCTCCAGCAGCGTCTCGGGCTTCCCACAGTCCCACCACGTCTCCACCTCGGCCGTGAGGATCTTCGAGCCCCGGTCGATCATCCACTGGAACGCGTCGGTCAGGAAGTACTCGCCAAGCTTCGGCGGTTGCTGCATGACGTGCCGGATCCCCTCGAACAGCTGCTCGTGGTCGCGGATGTAGTAGACGCCGATGTTCGCCAGGCGCGAGATCGGCTCCGAGGGCTTCTCGATGATCTTCTGCATATAGCCCTCGTCGTCGTGGACGATCACTCCGAAGCGCTGATAGTCTTCGACTTCCTTGGCCCAGATGATTCCGTCCGCTTCCGGGTGCCGCGCGATCAGCCCCAGGTCCGCCTGGAACAGCGTGTCGACGAACACGATCAGGACGGGGCCGTCCACGTACGGTTCGGCGAGCCGGATCGCATCGGCCGTGCCGAGCTGCTCCACCTGCTCGACCCCGGTGAACGGGAGGTCGGGATGCTCCGACGCGAGGTGCTCCTCGATCGTATCCGACAGGTGGCCCATGATCCCGATGATCTCATCCACGCCAACCTCGTCCAGCAGGTCGAGGACGCGGTCGAGCACTGTCCGGTTTCCGACCCGGAGCAGGGGCTTCGGGCGCGTATGTGTGAGCGGCCGGAGTCGGGTTCCTTTGCCGGCGAGCGGTAAAATGGCTTGCATGGATTGATCGCAGACGTTCAGATGAAGATGTTTCCGCCGGGAACGTACCCGACGCCCAGAACGCGGGCTAGGCCGAGCAGGTCGCTGAATCGTGAGCGGACAGAGCCACAACGGAGCCCAGGACCCCGACCGGCCCCCGCCGATCGACACCCGCGCGTCCGCCGGACCCGACGGACGCACCTACGCGGTCTCGTTCGCCATCGTGTGGGACGCGGTGGCCTCCGAGATCGACACACGGAGGGGCTGGGAACTCGTCCACGCCGACGAGGAGCGGGGCCTGTTCACGGTCGTCTGCCGATCCCGGCTGCGCCGCAGCACGGACGACCTCAGCGTCTGGGTGCGGCTCGACGAGTACGGGTTGACCCGGCTCGACGTGCGCGCTGGAGCCCGGCAGGGCCGCGCCTCCCCCGGCGCGAACGAGCGGCGGGTCGAGGCTCTTCTGCAGGCCGTCGACGCGGCGCTGGGGCCTGGGGCGCGCGTTCTCCGCTGACTCTCAGGCCGCCGCGGCCGCGGATCTCTTCTTCTCCCGGCGCCGCTCCGAGCGATCGATGACCGCCGCCGCCGTCAGATCTCCCGTCACGTTGACCGTGGTCCGGCACATGTCGAGGATACGGTCGACGCCCAGCACGAGCGCGATTCCCGCCGCCGGATCGACGCCGGTGCCCGCCAGTGCCCCCTGGAGGACCAGCACCAGGATGATGATGCCGGCCGACGGCACGCCGGCCGCGCCGATCGAGGCCAGGGTCGCCGTGAGCACGATGCCGAGCTGCGCGCTGAACGCGATGTGGCCGACCAGCACCTGCGCGATGAACATCGTCGCCACCGCCTGGTAGAGCGCCGTCCCGTCCATGTTGATCGTGGCGCCCAGGGGCAGCACGAAGCTCGAGACCTCCTTGTGGACCCCCAGCTCGTCCTGCGCCGTTTCCATGGTCACGGGCAACGTGGCGTTCGAGCTCGAGGTCGAGAAGGCGATGAGCTGCGGTTCGCGAATTCGCTTGAAGAAGTCGAGCGGCTTGAAGTCGGTGAACGTGCGGAGCACCAGGGCATAGGTGATCCCCACGTGGAGCAGCAGCCCGACGACGACCGTCGCGCTGTAGCGGGCGAGACTCGCGATCACATCGACGCCGAACCTGGCGATCACCGCGCCGATCAACACGAACACGGCCAGCGGCGCCAGCTTCATGATCCAGCGGATCATCACCATCGCCGCCTCGTTCACGCCGTCGAAGAAGCGAATCAGCGGCTCACGCTGCTCGTCGCGCAGGACCGACACGGCCGCGCCGAAGAAGATCGAGAAGAAAATGATCGGCAGCATGTCGCCTTCGGCCAGCGCCTGCACCGGGTTCTTCGGAATCATGTCGAGCAGGATCTCGACGAATCCGGGCGCCTCCTGGCTGAGCTGCACGCTCTGCTGGCTCTGTGCGCCGTAAGTCGCCCGCAGCGACTGGAGGGCCTCGGCGCTCATGTGGCCGCCCGGCTGGACGACATTCGAGATGACCAGGCCGATCGTCACCGCGATGGCCGTCGTGGCCATGTAGTAGCCGACCGTCTTTCCCCCGATCCGACCGAGCTTGGTGATGTCACCGAGGCTGGCAGTACCCACGATCAGGCTCGCCACGACGAGCGGAACTACGACCATCGTGATCAGGCGAATCCAGCCGGTGCCGATCGGCTCGATCGCCACGAGGGCGTCCGTGAGCCAGGCCTGCCCGGCGAGATTGGCGATGAGGCCGGCCACCAGGCCGAGAATCAACGCGATGGTGATCTGCGTATGGAGGCGCATGCCGATGAGATCCTCGCTGACGTTACGGTTGGGGCCGGAAACTACGGGCCGGCGCAGGTCGGTGACAGGTTCGGGATCGCCGCATACCTTGTGGCCGTGATGCATATCCGACCAGTCCGCCACTCGGCGCCGGGCTCGATCCGGCGCATGGCCGTGGCCGCCGTCGCCGTGGCCGCGGCCTGCACGGCGGCGTGCGGAACGCCTGACAACCGTCGAGGTGGCACCGACGCCGCTCCCCCGATCGACAGCGTGGGCAGCACCGCTCCGCGTGCGGCCTATCTCACCAGCCTCACGTTCGTCGGATTCGAGCCGTCACCGTCGCTCGTCCACTTCCGGTTCGAAAATCTGGCCGACCGCCGCTACCTGGCCCTCTCCTACGAGGGCTGGATCGCGGGACGGGACGCCTGGACGTCGATCCTCCAGGTCCGGGATTCCATTCCGGTGCCCCGCGGCGCCTGGCGCGTCATGCCGGTCGGCGACCTCCGTCTCCGCGTGGGCGGCGGCGCCAAGATCGAGGCCCTCCGGGTGCCAGTGGAGGGTGCGCCGCTGCGGCTGGAGGCGCTGGACGCGATCAGCTCGTGGAGCAGTTCGACGGGCCAGCGCGAGACGCTGCGCTCGGCGGAGCTGCTGCTCGGACCCGGCGCGGAATCGGGCCTGCTGCTGCAGCGCCGACGAGCCCGTCCGCTGGAGACAGTTCGGCCGGCCGCGCCGTCCCAGGCCTTCGTCCTCACCGACACGATCGGCGACGGCATGATCATTCTCCGCAACCGGGCCGTGCCCGACGCCCCGGCGACCGTATGGGCCTGGCTGGACGGCCAGCGCCTCGAGTGGTCCGACGCCCTCCTGCTCTCCCTGACGGCGCCGGATGGCTCGCCCGGCCGCTGGTCGCTGGAGATCGCCCGCGAGGGGATCGTCGTCGAGGTCCAGGGCACGGCGCCCGTCCTCGAGACCTCCACTGACATGGGCTCGGCCTACCGGCTCTACCCCGTGAGCGCGACGCTTCTGGTGGGCGACGAACGGCGACAGCTGGCCGGTATCGGCATCGAGGACGACGGGCCGTGAGTGAGTCGCTGATGACGCTGTTTCGCGACGGCCTCACGGTGCTGTTCGGGGCGCTCGCCGGGGGCGTGACGAATCGCATCGCGATCATCATGCTCTTCCATCCCTACGAACCGCCTTCTCTGTTCGGCCGCCGCGTGGGCTGGCTGCAGGGCGCCGTTCCGAAGAACCGGGAGCGGATGGCGCGAACGATCGGTCGCACGATCGGGACGCATCTGCTCGCGCCCGCCGATGTAGCCGCGGAACTCCGGGACGAGCGGTTGCGCGAGGCCTTCGACGCACAGCTCCACGAACTGGTGCGGGGCCTGCTCGAGGACGAGAAGCCGGCGGTGGCGGATCTCGTGTCCGACGAGGCGCTCGACGACATCCGGGCGCTCGCGGTGTCGCTGCTCGACAGCGTGCACGAACGCCTGGTCGGCTCCCTCGCCGAGGAGAGCTTCGCGGGGGAGGCCGAACAGCTTCTCGGCCGGCTGGCCACGGCGCTCGACGACGAAGCCCTGGCCGACACGCTGCCCGCAGAACGGCTGGCGGAGCTGCGGCAGCAGGCGGAGGACTGGCTCGACCGGCTGGCCGCGTCCAACGAGTTCGAGGAGACGATCCGCGAGCACCTGGACCGGGTGGCAAGCCGTCTACTGGAGCCCGGACGCTCGTTCGAGGAGCTCCTGCCCCCCGTGGTCGTCGAGGCCGTTGAGAGCGCGATCGGCGACTACCTTCCGATCGCCATGGAGCGTCTCGGACGGACCCTCGAGGATCCCGATGCCCGGGCCCGGGTGGAGCGCGCCATCCACGACCTGCTCGACCGGTTCATGCGCGACCTGCGCTTCCACCAGCGGGTCGTGGCGAAGCTGATCATCACCGAGGACACCGTCGACAAGGTGATCGACACCCTCGAGGCGGAGGGCGCCGACCGGCTGGGCGACCTGCTGCGGGAGCCCGAGGTGCAGGCCGCCATGGCCCGCGGGGTGAACGAGGCGATCGTCGAGTTCCTCCGCCGGCCCGTGGTCGAGGTACTCGGCGAACCCGGGGAGCCGCGGGTCGAATCGGCCCTCGATTCGCTGGCGGTCTGGATGGCCGGCGCCGCCCGCGATACGGGGGTCCGAGCCTTCCTCCTCGATCGCGCCGAGGCGGGGCTGCTGCGACTCGGCGAGCGTAGCTGGGGGGAGGTCGTCCGGCTGGTCCCGGCCGAGCGTCTCGGAGGCTGGCTGGCCGCCGGTCTGGCCTCGGAGACAGGCCGGGAGCTGTACAGCGACACGCGCGGCCGGATCGTCGACCGCCTCCTGCACCAGCCGCTCGGAGGCCTGAGCGGCTCCGGCTCGGACGATGCCGCACGCCGAGTCTCCGAGGCGTTGAGCGAGCCCGTGTGGGACTGGATCTCGAGCAAGATTCCCGAGGTCGCCGCCCGGGTGCGGGTCGCCGAGCGCGTGGAGGATAAGATCGTCGAGTTTCCCCTCGACGAGGTCGAGCGCCTGATCCGCGAGGTATCGGGCCGAGAGCTGAACTTGATTGTGCGGCTGGGTTACCTGCTGGGGGCGTTCATCGGCGTGGCGCTCGTCCTCGTCCGCCACGTCATCGGCTGACCCGTCGGCCGACAGGTAGCCTGCTTACTCAGCTTTCGGCCAGCTCCCGGGCCTGCCGGTAGAGCTCGGCCGCGCGATCGGGCTGCCGAAGCCGGTCGTACAGGACCCCCAGGGTCCGATAGGCCCGGGCGTTTCCCGGCTGCAACTCGATAGTCCGCTCCAGCGCGGCGACCGCGGTGTCCACCTGGCCGATCCGATTCGCCGACTCCCCCAGATAATACGAGGCCATCGCGTTCTCGGGATCCAACTCCAGCGCGCGCTTGAGCGAGACGATCGCGGCGGGATACAACCCCTTCCGGTACATGACGAGGCCGAGGTTCTGGTGCACGTCGGGGTTGTCCGGCTCCAGGCGCAGGGCCTTCTTCAACTCCGCCTCCGCCTCCGCATAGCGACCCAGCGCCCCGAGCAGGGCCCCCACGTTGTTCAGCAGGCGGACGGAATCCGGCTGGAGATCGAGTGCCGCCCGGTACTCTTCGAGGGCCTGCTCGGGCCGACCGAGCGAATCGTACACGAAGCCCAGGTTGTTGCGGGCCTTGAAGTGACCGGGATCCCGGCGCAGCAGACTCACGTACGCCTCGGCCGCCGCTTCGTAGTCGCCCTCGTCGGAGAGCCGGCGTCCTTCGCGATAGAGTGCGTGGAGCGACACGCGCCGGTCGCTCGCCACGGCGTGGCCCGGCTCCCCGACGGCTGGATCGGAGCCAGGCGGAGCCGGCGGGGCGCCCGCCGGCTCCGCCTGTTCGTCCGCGCCGGCAGTGGCTTCGTCGATGTCGGCTTCATCGATATCGGCTTCGGCGGCGACGGGGGCGTCTGCCCCGGTCTCCTCCGCCTCCGCTTCAGCGGCCGCGGATCCCTCGGCGACGTGTTCCACGTCGGCGATCTCATCGGTGGCGCCGGCCTCCTCGACCTCCTCCGCGTCGTCAACCTCGATCGGTGGCTGGTCGAACAGCGTCGCCTCGCGGCGCTCCCCGCCGCCGCGCCGCTTCCGGCTACGTTTGCCCATCGGTCCCCCGCGATTGCGGCCCGACGGCCACGCAGTCGTCGACCCAGTCGAGGTACGCCGTGCTGCCGGCCTCGACGGGCAGGACGAGGAACTCGGGCACGTCGTACGGATGAAGCTCGTGAATGCGAGCGCGCAGGGCGTCGAGCGCCGGCCGGGTGGTCTTCACCACGGCCAGCGCCTCGTCGTCTTGAAGCACCTGCTCGTCCCAGCGATACACCGACCTCACCGTGGGGATCAGATTCACGCACGCGGCCAGTCGCTCGGCGACGAGGCGCGTCGCGATCGCCTGCAGCGTCGTCTCGTCGGGGGCGGTGACCAGGACGACCACGGCCTCGGGTCCGACGGCGGTCATTCGGCGTCCCCGCCGGCGGCCTGCACCGCGGCCTGCTGCCGATCGTACTCCCGCTCCGCCGCCTCGTAGCGGCGTTCGATCAGGTCGGCGTAGAGGTCGGTCACGGCGCGCCGTTTCACCTTCATCGTGGGCGTGAGCGTGCCGTCGTCGACGGTGAACGGCTCCGGAATCGGGATCACGAGCTTGGGCCGCTCGTAGTGGGCGAATTCCCGGATGCGGGCCAGCAAGTCCTTCTCTAGCAGGGTCTCGACCTCGGGCTCCAGGGCCAGCTGCGGCCGGTCATCGAGACTGACCGCCTGGCCGGGGAAGGCAGCTTCGAGGGCCGCGAGGTTCGGCACGGCGAGCGCGATCGTGAATTTCCGCTTGTCCCCGATCAGCACTACGTTCTCGACGTACGGTGAGCGGGCCATCCGCTCCTCGAGAGCGTTGGGCGCCACGTTCTTGCCGGCCGAGGTTACGATGAGGTTCTTCTTCCGATCGGTAATCGTCAGGTAGCCGTCAGCGTCGAGCTCGCCGATGTCTCCCGTGTGCACCCATCCGTCGGGTTCGAGCGCCGCAGACGTGGCCTCCTCGTCTCCGAAGTACCCCGCCATCACCTGGGGGCCCCGGAACAGGATCTCGCCGTCCTCGGCGATCAGGATCTCCGTGGCGGGCAGCGGCGGCCCCACGGTCCCGAACCGAATGTCGTCCGGCGGGTTCACATTCGTCACGGGGGACGTCTCGGTGAGGCCGTAGCCCTCGAGCACGATCATGCCGGCCGCGTAGAAGAAGCGGTTGACTTCCGGCGACAGGGGCGCGGCGCCGCTCACGAAGTAGCGTATGCGGTCCCCCGTGCGCTTTCGCAGCTTCGCGAACACCAGCCGGTCGGCCAGGCGATGACCGACGGCGACTACCGGTCCGACGGGCCGTCCCGCCGTCCGGCGGTCGGTGAACGCGGCTCCGACGCGCTTCGCGAACGCGAAGATCGCCTTCCGGACCGGGCCGCCCCGGTTCACGACGTCCTCGACGACCTCGTAGAACTTCTCATACATCCGCGGTACGCCGACCATCAGCGTCGGCCGGACTTCGACCATGTCCCGGGCCACCGTGTCGGGCGACTCGCTGTATGCGATGCGAGCGCCGCAGCTCCAGGCGAGAAAGTGACTCACCGTGCGCTCCAAAGCGTGCGACAGAGGCAGCCAGCTGAGCATCACGTCGCTCGGGCCGATAGACAGCACCGAGGCGCATTGCTTCACGTTGGCGTGCAGGTTTTCGTGGGTGAGCATCACCCCCTTCGGCGCGCCGGTCGTGCCCGAAGTGTAGAGGATCGTGGCCAGATCGTCGGGATGGATGGCGCGCGCTTCGGCTTCGAAACGCTCAGCGGACATCCCGCTTCCGGTCGCTTCAAGGCTATCGAGCGAGAGGACCCGCAACCCACCGGTGGGCACGTCGGGCGCGGGATCGAACATCACGACGGCCCGCAGATCCTGGAGCTGGTTCTCGATTTCCGCGAGCTTGGCGAGCTGCTCGGCGTCGGCCGCGAACACGAGCCGTGCTCCCGAGTCGCGCAGGATGTAGAGGATTTGATCGGACGGCAGCACCGGGTACACGGTGACGACGACGTGCCCACTCAGGAGAGAAGCCCAGTCGGCCAACGCCCATTCGAGCCGCGTGTGAGACAGGATTGCGATCCGGTCGCCGCCCTCGCAGCCCAGCTCGCGCAGGCCCGCGGCGATGAATCGGATCCGGGCGACGATCGAGGCCCGGGGGAAGCTCTCCCAGGTCCCGTCGGACGTCCGGAGCGAAGCCGCGTTCCCCTCGAAGCGAGCGGCGCTGTCGAGAAACACGTCGGCCAGGGTGCCGCCAGTCAAACCGTCGAGCGGGGGGCCGCTGGTGTACGCTATGCGGCCCTCGTCAACTGTCATCTTGCGGGACGCCGGTGTCCTCCGAGGACCGCAGGTCGTCGAGGGTCTCGCGAGCGTGTCGGACGTAGCGATCGGTACCCGGGATCGCGTCGCCGGCCTCGAGGAAGCGCTCCAGGTGCTCCACCGCCGCGTCACCTCGTCCCTTGTTGAGCAACAGGAACGCGATGCCGTAATGCGCCCCGGCACTGGACGGGTCCTTCTCGAGGGCTCGCTGGTACATCTTGATCGCCTCGTCGGTCACGCCCATGCGCGTGTAGACGATGCCCATCTGCTCGAGCACGGCCACGTCCGCGGGCCGCTCTCGCAGCGCGAGCCGAAACGAGGTGAGCGCCTCGTGGAACCGCTCCTGCGTGGCGAGTTCGAGCCCCTCGGCGTAGTAATCCGGCTTCTCGTCCGTCGTATTCTGACGGCCCCCGATGAAATCCCAGATCGACATGCCTAGCCCTCCTCGGATCCCGGCTCGAGATCCCAGTCGAACGGGGGCGGCGCCGGTGGAATGACGGACAGGTTATAGGCGAAGGCGAGGCCGGCTCCGAAAACGAATCCGTAGGCCCAGGCCCACATCGCGCCGATGATCGCGCCCACCATCGAAACGGAATACCCGAAGAGAGTGGCGGTGAGCACCGGCACGTCGGCCGCCGTCGCGCCGGAGACAGCCAGGAGCAACGTGAGGGCGAACACGGCGACGCTGCTCGCGTGGCCGCAGGCAATCGCGAACGCTCTCGTCTGTAGGCGCATACCCCGGATTCGCCCCGCCGATTCAAGGTTCGAGTGGTGCCGGTCGGATGCGTGGAAAGTAGGCGACGGGTCGGGGGGGTGCAACGCGATCCTCGCGACTCAGTCCCGCGCGCCCACCCAGGCTCGTGAATCGGAGGCGAGCTCGGTGAGCCGGGCCGCATCCGGCACCGCGAGGCCCGGCTCCGGGTCGAGGACGACGACATGAGCGGAGGGAGCGAAGGCGATGCCGAGAGCGGTGAGCCAGGCGCCGGCCGCGCCGGCCAGCACGGCACCGTCCAGGCGCCCCGGCCGGAGGCGCGGTGCGGCGTCGTCGGCCGGCACGACCGGATGCACCCTGCCGTGCCGGCGTGCCGGTAGCGGCCCCCACGTGACGACAGTCGCCTCCGGCCGGAGGTCGGCGACCTCAGGGCCGAGCACGGCCGCCGCGCCGGCCAGCAGCAAGATCTCGGGTCCGTCGGGCGGACCGAGCAGGGCGGCGGCGATCGTCGCCGCATCGGCCGACAGATCGGCCGTATCCTCGACGGCCCTGTCGAGGTCCGGGTCGAGGTAGACGGTACCTTCACGGATCGCGTGCCAGTCCTCGCACATGGGGCAGTCGAGCCGGCCGTCGAGGATCCGCCGCTCTTCCATGCGGTCCACGAAGGCGATCAGCCCGTGCGGCGGCCCGCAGCGCGGACAGCACAGCAGCTCGGTGAGCTCGATGTGCACGCTTCGTCCCCGCCTGGCGCGTCAGACCTGGCGGTGGAGCGCCAGGCGCAGGAACTCGTCGCGCGTCCGCTGGTCGCTGCGGAAGCGGCCGCGAACGGCGCTGGTGATGGTCTTGCTGTTCTGCTTTTCGACCCCGCGCATCATCATGCACAGGTGCGTCGCCTCGATCACCACGCCGACCCCGTCGGGCTCCAGCGCATTCTGGATCGCGTCGGCGATCTGGTCGGTGAGGCGCTCCTGCACCTGCAGACGGCGGGCGAAGACCTCAACGACGCGCGCCACCTTGCTCAGGCCCAGCAACCGCCCATTGGCGATGTAGGCCACGTGCGCCTTGCCGAAGAACGGCAGCATGTGATGCTCGCACATCGAATAGAGCTCGATGTCGCGCACCATGATCATGTTGTCGTGCTCCTCGGCGAACACGCCGCTCCCGATCGCTTCCTCGACGGTGGTCCGATAGCCGCGAGTCAACCAGAACAGCGCCTTCTCGACGCGGCGCGGCGTGCCGGCCAGCGGCGCGGAGGCCGGATCGAGACCGATCCGGCGCAGCTGCTCGCGGACGAGCTCGGTGAACGGGACGTCGCTGAGATCGACCCCGCCGTCGGTGGCGTGGCGATCGATGGCTTCCTCCGCAGGTGTATGCACGATCAGTCTCCCCGGTACTCGACCGAGTTTCGTTCGGTCTCCCACAGGCGGACGGAAACGAGGCGAGCGTTCAGAATCCGGCCCTCGAGCCGGTCCCAGATCGCCACCGCCAGGTTCTCCGTCGTCGGAACGACTCCTTGCAGCCAGGGCACGTCGACGTTGAGGTTGGCATGGTCGATGTCGGACAGCACGGCCTCGCCAAGCAGGTTCTTGAGCGCCCGCAGATCCATCACGTAGCCGATCTTCGGGTCGATCTCTCCCTCGACCGTCACTTCCAGGTCGTAGTTGTGACCGTGGCCGTTAGGGTTGGAACAGGCTCCGTACGTGCTCCGGTTCCGCTCCGGATCCCAGTCCGGGTTGTACAGCCGGTGTCCGGCGCAGAAATGGACGCGCCGCGTGACGCGGGCGATCGGCATGACGCGCTCCGTCCTCTCGGGTCGTCGCTGCGAGTGTTCGGCTCGGCAACGTGGAAAAAAATAGGGGCGATCCGTGAGGATCACCCCTACGGAAGACATGAGGGGGGTTTTTGAGACCGTTTCTAGACGGTTGCCCATCCTCCCGGTTCTTCGCCGTCCCCAGCAGGGCATGACGTCCGTCGGGAGATCAGAGGCTATAAACCCAAGCGTTGGCTCAAAACGTTACCTCACATCCGCCTCCATCAAGCTAGCGATCCCCGGTCGGCGGAGCAACGCGGCCGGCAGCTCCCAGCGCGCGTTGGACGACGGCCCGCCCAAACCTATCTTGTAAGTTATGAATCCCTTGCGATGGTCCGGTTCGATCTGCCTCGTCGCGGCCGCCGCCTGGGTCGCCGCCTGCTCCGGAAACCCGACACCCGCGCCGGCGACGGCCGAGGCGGGCGCTGAGGCCGCCGAGCCCGCCCCCGCGGAGGCCGAAGACGCCGCACCGGGCGAGATGCCGGCCCCCTCGGTCGATCCTCGCCCCCGCGGCCTCGTGGTCGCCGCCCTGCCCGAGCCGGGCGTGGAGTTGCGCGATCCCGCCGAGCGGGGCGGCCTCGACGTGACCCACTACGACCTCGACATCGACCTGAGCGGGCTCGCCGATTCACTGCTCGTCGGCCACGCCACCCTGACCGTCCGGCCCGCACCGGGCACTCGGGCGATCGATCTCGATTTCGTCGGTCTGCCCGTCGACTCCGTGCGGCTCGGCGGGCGGCGCGTGGCGTTCGCCCAGGACCCCGCGATCCTGCGCGTGGCCCCGGAGAGTGGGTTCGGCACGGAGGCCCGGGTCGAGGTGTTTTACCACGGCGTCCCGCGTGACGGCCTGTTCGTCGGACCCGACACGTCCGGCGAGCTCACGGCTTTCGCCGACAACTGGCCGAACCGCGCTCGCTGGTGGTTCCCGGCCAACGACTACCCGCCCGACAAGGCGACGGCGGCGTTTCGCGTCCGCGCGCCCGAGGGCTACGCGGTGGTGGCGAACGGGCGCCTGGTGAGTGCCGAGAACGGCGTGTGGCGCTGGCGGGAGGACGTCGAGGTCCCGGCCTACACGATGGTCATCGGCGCGGCGCCCTTCGAGCGCGCCGACATCGGGATGGCGGCCTGCGGCGGCGCTCCCGTGGGCGCCAGCGACGGATGCGCGATGGTCTCGACGTGGGCCCTGCCGGGCGGCGGCGCCTACGCGGAAGGGCGATTCGCTCGCGCCCCCGACATGGTCGACTTCTACACGGAGCTGTTCGGCCCCTATCCCTACGAGAAGCTCGCCCACGTCCAGTCCTCCACCCGGTTCGGTGGCATGGAGAACTCGAGCGCGATCTTCTACGCGATGGGCGACTGGGCCCGGGAGGAGATGGGCGAGGGCGTAATCGCCCACGAGACCGTCCACCAGTGGTTCGGCGATAGCGTGACCCCCGCCTCGTGGGCCCACCTGTGGGTCAGCGAGGGCTTCGCGACCTACTTTGCCGCCGTCTACTTCGGTGACCGTGACGGCCCCGGGGCGTTCCGCGAGGCGATGGATGGCGGGCGACGAAGGGTAATCGGCTCCGACGCCTCGAACCGCCCGGTCGTCGACGAGCGCTCCGACCTGTTCGGGCTGCTGAACTCCAACAGCTACCCCAAGGGCGCCTGGATCCTGCACATGCTGCGCTCGATGCTGGGCGACGAGGCGTTCTACGCCGGCATCCGGTCCTACTACGCCGAGCACGTCGAAGGCGCGGCAGACACGGAAGACGTCCGTCGCGCGATGGAGGAAGCCTCCGGCGAGAATCTGGAGTGGTTCTTCCGGCAGTGGGCCTACGCGCCCGGCTTTCCGCGACTGAAGGTCACGACGCGGGGCTCCGGAGATGCCATGCTCGTGACGATCGAGCAGGTGCAGAAGCCAGAGTGGCCGACGTTCCGCCTGCCACTGGTAGTGGAGATCCGGGCGGAGAATGGGCGGGTGGACCGGCGCGAGTTCTGGATGGAAGGTCGCCGGGAGATCCTCCGGTTCTCGCAATTGGCCGGGAAAACCGAGCTGCACATCGACCCCGACGACACCCTGCTGATGGAGGTCGTGGAGGCGGACTGAGCCGGCAGCGGGGCCCGGGTCAGATCACCGCGCCCGTGATGGCGAAAGCCACGATCGCGATCCCGCCCGCGATCAACGCGTAGGGGATCTGCGTCCGCACGTGCTCGATGTGGTCCGAGGCCGAGGCCATCGAGGCGACGATCGTCGTGTCGCTGATCGGACTCGAGTGGTCGCCGAACACTCCGCCCGACATGGAGGCGGCCACGAACGGCGCGATCGGCAGCGACAGCGCCGTCGCCACCGGAACGGCGATCGGGATCATGATCGCGAACGTTCCCCAGCTGCTGCCCGTCGAGAAGGCGATCCCGGCGCCGGTGAGGAAGATGAGCGGCAGCAAGACCGGCGGCGGCACCGCATCGCGGACGAGGCCCGCCACGTACTGCCCGGTGCCGAGCTCCTGTGTCACGGCGCCGAGCGCTACCGCCAGCAGCAGGACCAGCGCCATGCCGGTCAGCCCACCGGCTCCGTGCAGACTGGCACTCGTGATCTCCTCGAGATCCAGTAGGCCCTGCACTCGGGACAGGATGCCGGCCGTCGCGATCGCGGCGAGCACCGCCCACAGCACCGACAGCGACCCCGAGCCGTCGAGAATCCGACCGTCCCCGGTGATGTACATCGCGAGCGGCATCATCGCGACCATCACGACGATCGGCAGCACCATGTTGACCGGCCGTCGCGGGATACCCTCTTTCGGGGGCGGTGCGATGTCCTCGGGATCGGCCAGCGCGGTCGCATGGTCCCAGTGCAGCTTGCCGCCGGCCGTACGCTCCTGCGCTTTCGCCATCGGACCGATGTCGTGGGGACGAACCGCGGCGAACAACGCCACGCCGATCGCCGCCAGAGCATAGAAGTTCAGTGGCACCGCGGCTACGAGGATCGGCACGGGCTGTGCAACACCCACGCCGATCAGCAGGCTGAGGATGTAGGCGCCCCAGGCGTTGAACGGGATCAGCGTGCACACCGGTGCCGACGTGGAGTCGATCAGATACGCCAGCTTTTCGCGCGACACCTGGAACCGGTCGAACAGCGGCCGGCAGATCGAGCCCGCCACGAGCATGGTGATGTTCGACTCGATGAAGATCACCATGCCGATCACCCAGGCGAGAACCTGGGCTCGGCGTCCGGAGGTCACGAACCGCCGCCGCTCCACCCAGGCAACGAATCCCTGCACGCCGCCGTTGGCCTCGACGAGCGCGATCAGGGCGCCGATCGAGAACGTGAACAGCAGGACGGCCGCGGTGCCAGGATCCGTGGCCGTCGCGAGCGTCCCGTCGATGGCGCCGGCCAGCCCGGACAGCGGGTTCCAACCGGCGACGACCGTCCAGCCCATCCAGATGCCGGCCGCGAGCGACAGGTAGACCTGGCGCGTCCAGATGGCCAGACCGATGGCGAACAGCGGTGGGAGCAGCGACACGAAACCGGCGTCGATGATGTCCTCTCCGGTTAGAAGTCTGTTGCGGACTTCAGGGAAGCGCGGCCTTCAGCACGCGGATCCAGTTCGCCCCAAGAAACGCCTCGAGCCCTTCGTCGTCAAACACCCGCGCCTCGCCAAGGGCAGCCGAGAGGTCCGGCAGCCGGGAGACGTCTCCCAGCCCCTCGGGTGGCGCCCACATGCCGTCGAAGTCGCTGCCGAGCCCGACGTGGTCGGCCCCGAGGATGCGGACGGCGTGACGCACGTGGTCGACGACGGCGGACAAGGGGAGCGTGCCGACTTCCTCACGCACTGCCCTGGCCAGCTGCTCGGTGTCCGCGAACTCGCGGGCCCGCAGCGGCGTGCATCGCTCCTCGAATTCGGCGCTGAGGTGTCCGTTGAAGAACGACACCCCTGTCAGGCCTCCTGTCTCGGCGATCGCCTCGAGAAGCTCATCGGAGATGTTACGGGGCAGCGGGGCGAGCCGGCGCATGCCGGAGTGCGAGGCCACGACGGGACGTTCCGCGCGCTCGACGACCTGGAAGGCCACCGCGTCGGACGCGTGACTGAGATCGACCAGCACGCCCAGCCGCTGCAGATGCTCGACCAGCCGGCGGCCGAACGCGGTCAGGCCGTCGTGGACCGACGTGCCGGCGGCGTCGGCCCAGGCCGTTGGCTCGTTCCAGGTGAGCGTCAGACAACGCATTCCCGCGTCGAACAGGTCGTCCACTACGCCGAGATCGTCGTCGACGGCGTACCCGCCCTCGACCCCGATCAGGGCATGGATGGAATCTCCGGAGGTGTCGGTCCGGGCCGCCGCGACGTCGGCCGACGAGAGGACGAGATTCACCGCGGGATGGGCTTCCAGGGTCTCGCGCAGACGCCGCACTCCGTCGAGGGAGCGATCGAAGGGATCCTCCAGCGCCGGATCCGGGTCGGTGTACACGGCGAAGATCCCGCCGTCGAGGCCCCCCGCCCGCATCCGCACGAGGTCCATGTGGCCGCGGCCGCCCCGGTCATCGAGCGACTCACCACGCCGCAGCGGACCCGCGAGGTCGTTGTGCCCGTCGAACACGAAAGATTCGTGATGCCGGGCGCGCGCCTCCTCTCCCGTCATGCCCGCGTCATCATCGTCGGGACACCCAGCGGCTGCGATCGTCGGTGAATCGGTACGGGAGCTCCATGGCGCGGCTGATCCCGATGCGCTCGGAGCGCCGCACGTGCGCGTTCGGCACGGCGTCCCCGGGCTCGATGCGGAGCGGCGACCGATCGAGGGGATGGCGCTGCAACTCCGGACCGATGGCCAGCGCCTGCGTGAGCCGCCCGGGCCCGTTCGTCAGATCCTCCCGACCGTCCCTGCGGGCACGCATCGTGGCGAGCCCCTCGAGCGGCTCCAACGCACGGATGAGCACGCCGCCGGGCGTTCCCTCTTCCCCGGTGACGGCGTTCAGGCACCAGTGGATGCCGTAGTTCAGGTGGATGTAGGCGATGCCGGGAGGGCCGAACAGCGGGTCGTTTCGGGCGGTGCGCCCGATCCGGGCCGCGGCGTGCGACGCCGGGTCGTCGGTACCCGTGTAAGCCTCGGTCTCGACGATCCGGCCGGACACCCCGGAGAATCCACCGGGGCCCTCGCGGACAACCACGCAGCCGAGCAGGTCGCGGGCGACATCGAGCGCGGAACGTGCGTAGAACTTCGCGTTCATCGCACCCGGCCCATCATCGCCCGCGGCCGCTCATCGCCGGCGGCCGGTCAGGCGCCGTCTTTGCGCTGGGCCTCGCGTCCCTCGATCACCGCCTTGGCGCGGTGCTCGGGGAGCACGTCGGAGATCCGCTGCGGCTGGTTGTCGATCACGTCGAGGAGGTCGTCGCCGAACTCCTCGTACAGTCGCTCGGCCGTGCGCTGGCCGACGCCGGGATACGCCCGCGACATCGCCTCGATCTCGTCCTTGAACTTCGCGGCGCTCCCGGCCCCATTTCGGGGCGTGCCCGCGGAAGGTCGGACCGTTTCGCGGCTCGAACCGCGGCCGGTCACCGAACGCGCCGCGTGGACCTCCCTCTCGGACGGCTGCTCGGGCGCCGACGGGGCAGCCCCGCTGTCGGCAGAGTCGTCCGGCGCGTCATCGACCGGGCCGGGAAGGGGGGTGCTTTCCGCGGCCGTCTTTGCCGGCGAGGACGAACGGCCCCGCGACCCGCGCCGGAATCGTCCGAGGCCACGACCGACGGAACGGCGTTCCGGCTCGCTCTTCGACTCGGGCTGCGGCTCGGGTTCGCGCTCCGACTCGGACACCCCTTCGTCCTTCGACGCCGTCTCGGGCTCGGTCTGCGTCGCGCGAGACTCGGCCTTCTTCGCCGATTTCTCGCGCGAAGGCCTCTCGACTCGCGTCTCCGGCTCGGCCCTCGTCTCCGAGCGCTGTTGCCGCTCCGGCTCCGACCGTCCACCCGACCCCTCGCCGTTCAGCGGCGAGACCAGGTAGTTGCCCTCGGGTCCCTGCTCGAGGTTGATGACCTCCTCGTCGTGCGCCTGGCGCAGAAAACGGCTGAACTTGCGGAAACCGAGCGCGCCTTCATCGAACTGCGAGTCCCGCTTCAGCATCTGCCGCTTGATCTCGGAGTCCCGGACGGGCTGTCCGGGGCCCGCGAGTTCCTCGACGACGTCCTGAAGCAGCGTATAGGCCGTACGCAGGCGGTCGACGTCGACCTCCGGCGCCGGCTGATCGGAAGGCGGCGCCTCACGCCGGCCCCTGCCGCTCGAAGACCGGCTCGATCCGCCGTTGCTGCGGCTCGAGGAGCGGGACCGCGATCCGCTCCCGGAACGTCTTCCCGAGCCCGAATCCGACCGCGAGCGGGAGCGCGACGACCTCGAAGAGCTCCGTGCCGACGAGTCGGACCCCGAGGACACCGCATGGCTGCCCTTGGAGAACTCGTCGGCGTGCGAGCCGGGCGACACCTCGTACTGTCCGTTCGCCGCCTTCTCCAGGTCGACGATGCCGCGCGAGGCGGCCTCCGCCAAAAAGCGGTTGAATTTGCTGAAGCCGAGCGACTTCTCGCTGAACGAGGGATCGAACTCGAGCATCACCTGCTTGAACCGGTCGGAGCGCATGACATCGCTCCGGTCGACCATGCGCCGGATCGTCTTCGCGGCCAGCACCCATGGATCGAACGACTCGGTCGTCGCTTCCGAGGCCGCCGTCAGGCCCGACAGGCTGTTATAGCTGTAGTACTCGTCGCAGTTCTGCACGAGCAGCTCGGAACTGGACTCTTGCATCCCCACGCCGATGATGTACTTCCCGTACTCCTTGAGCTTCAGCACCAGACTGGAGAAGTCGGAGTCGCCGGACAGCAGGATGAAGGTGCCGATCTCGGGCCGGGTGAACACGATCTCCAGCGCGTCGATCGCCAGCCGGATGTCGGTGGCGTTCTTCTTGGAAGATCCGTAGGCCGGCGCGAAGATCAGGTCGATCGACGCCTCCGATAGCGGGACGATATACTGGGGGTAGCGTCGCCAGTCGGCGTACGCCCGTTGCACCGACACCTTGCCACGGATGACGTCGGAGTCGAGCAGGTTGCGGAGCTCCTGTCCGAGATTGGACCGGATCCCCATGGTTACGTTGTCGAAGTCGATGAGCATTGCCGCGTGCGGAGAATGCTCCACGGCCGGTGAGCGCAGATGTGGCGCTCGTGCGAGTGCGTCGTTCATACCTCTCGTCTGCTTTCTGGCTGCATACCGGCAGCCGTCTGTCTGTGCAGCTCCGCCTGGAAGCGGAGGAGAGGCCCTCCGATCTCGCCCCCGGTCTCAGCCCGGGGGGGATGATGTGAAGAGTCTCTCAATTCTAGTCTTCGGGCGACCGTCTCTCGGACGCCTCGTCCCCTTCGGCGGCTGCGTCTTGCAACCGCATCGCTCGGGCCACCTCGGCCCGGAGCGGAGCGCCTCCCTCGGAGCGGGGAATCTCTTCGAGGAAGCGGACGATGTCGGGGAGCTTGTACTCCGCGAGGGCCGGCCGACAGTGCTCTCTGATCTCATGTTGCGTGATCAGGGCGCCTTCGACCGGGACGATACAGGCGCAGATGAGTTCACCGAGCACTTCGTTCGGCAAGCCCACCACCACCACGTCGTCCACCGCCGGGTGGGAGCGCAGATGATCTTCGATTTCACGGGGGTGTACACCGTAGCCGCCGCGAATGATCACGTCGCTCTCGCGTCCTACTATATGCAAATTCCCGGCCGCGTCAATTCGACCGAGGTCCCCGGTGCGCAGAAAACCGTCCTCCGTAAACACCGCGCGGGTCGCCGCGGGCTGCCGAAAATACCCCGTCATGACGTTCGGACCGCGCACGGCGATGTCCCCGACTTCTTCCGCGAGCATGGGCTGCTCGTCGGAGTCGAGCACCACGACCTCTACGCCCGGAAGCGGCCGACCGACCGACGCCGAGCGGGCGGTTCCCGAACTCGGCGCCGTGATCGTCACGGTCGACGAGGTTTCCGTAAGTCCGTATGCAATCTCTAGATCCGGAACCAGATCACGCCGCAGTGAGTCGACGAGCTCAGCCCTGGTCGGGGCGCCCGCCACGATGCCGGTGCGCAGTGAGCTCACATCGCGGCCCGTGGCCGCCAGCGCCCGCTGCAGCATCACGAACATGGTCGGCACGCCGTGCAGCACTGTCGGCCCGTGACGCTCGACCAGATCCAGCGCTTCGGACGCGTCGAACGTCTCCTGCAGGACGAGGCTCCCCCCGGAGGCCATCGCCGGGATCAGCGCCGCGCCGAGCCCGAAAATGTTCGCAAGCGGCACGGAGCACAGCGTGATGTCGTCCGCCGTGAGTCCCAGGGCTTCGGCCGTGGCCCGCCCGTTGAAGAGCAGGTTGCCATGGCTCAGGATCACGCCCTTCTGCTTGTGCGACGTTCCCGCCGTGTACAGGATCGCCGCATCGTCGGGATCCGACACATCGACAGGTGCGAGGTCGAGTCCGCGACCGGCCGAAACCAGATCCTCGAACTGGAAGATACGATCGTCGTACCACAAGTCCTCCTCCCCGACGGTCGCCAGGTACTGCAGGGCCGGCAGGTCGGGAAGGAGCTTCTCGTACAGCTGCAGGTAGTCGGTCTCGCCGATTCTCTCGGCTGTCACCGCGATCGTCGCCTCGGTGTTCCGAAGGACGAATCGCAGGTCGCGAGCCGACGACTGATGGCTCACCGGAACGACGGGCGCCCCGAGCCGGGCCGCGGCGAGAATCGCCACGACGGCCTCCGGACAGTTCGGCAGGTTGACCACGACCCGGTCTCCCGGCTCCACGCCGAGATCCTGCCAGGCGGCGGCGAGCGACCGTACGTCCGCCTCGATGTCGCCGTACGAACGAATCCGGTCTCCGAAGCGGAGGAACTCGGCGTCGGAACGTGCGGCGGCACGGGTCTGAAGCAGGCCGGCGAGGCCGGCTGTCACTGTGGGGCTGGAAGTCGAACTGTCCATCACGAGGCCGAATCTCGCACATCCGCGTGCTCGGGGAAAGCGGCGCGGAGCCCGTCGGCGACCGCAGCGGGATCCAGCGCGTGCGTCCAGGCCCCCGCGGAATCGGGCGCGACGGCCCCGATCCGCTGCAGCAACACCCAGCGTATGGCGCCCCCGCGGGCCTTCTTGTCGGTACTCGCGGCCTCGAGCAGCACTTCGACGTCCGGGCCGCCTCCGGACGCGTCCCCGGCGGCGAGCCCCGCGAGGGTCCCGGGCAGCCCCACGGCGTCGAGCACGGTTGCCAGACGGCCGGCCGTACCGGGCTTCGTTACACCCATCGCCTCGCCGAGACGGCTCTCGATCCGCATGCCGACCGCCACGGCTTCCCCGTGCAACAGGGTGTAGCCCGACAACACCTCGAGCGCGTGGCCTGCGGTGTGGCCGAAATTCAGGACCTGACGCCGCCCGGCTTCTTCGGGGTCCGCCGCCACAATCTCCGCCTTGTGCCGGACGCAGGCCTCGATCAGGCGGTCGAGGCACGCGGGATCGCCGTCCCGCAGCTCCTTCGCGCTGTTCTCGATGAAGCCGAACAGATCCGCGGCGAGGACGGCGGCCGTCTTCACGCCCTCGGCCAGCCCGGCCCTGAGGTGGCGCCGGGGAAGCGTAGACAGCAAGTCCGGGTCGACGATGACCAGGCGAGGGTGATGGAACGCCCCCACGAGGTTCTTGCCGGCCGGAGTGTCCACGCCCGTCTTGCCTCCCAGCCCGCTGTCTAGCATCGCCATAAGGCTGGTCGGCACGGCGACCAGCGGTACGCCCCGCATATACGTGGCCGCGACGAACCCGGCCAGATCTCCCGTGACCCCACCACCGAGCGCCACGACGAGTCCGTCGCGCCCCAGTCCGGCCGTCAACAACCGGTCGGTCAGCTCGGCCCAGATCGCCCGCGACTTGGACGCCTCGCCGGCGGGAAACGTGCTCAGTCGGGCCGGCAGGCCGGCGGCCTCGATCGAGGCCACGGCAGCTTCTCCGTATAGCGAAGCGACGTTGGCGTCGGCCAGGACGGCACAGCGCCCCGCGGCCGCCACCTCGGCGACAAGCTCGCCGAGGCGGGCGAATGCGCCCCGCGCTACGTGAACGGGATACGCCCGTTCGGGCGGCGCCGGCACGCCGACCCGCAGCGTCGTTCGCGACGGACGATCCGTCATCCGGTGACCCCGAGGACCTCGGTCGGCAGTTCGTCGGAACCTACGGGCGCATCGACCACGCGCACCCCCCGCTCGCCTAGCCGCTCGACCGTTACGTTCCGCGCCGCATCGGACGCATACCTCGCGTCGAGGGCTCGCCGGACCGCTGTCGCGAATTCCTCGGCTTCCCGAGCCGCATCCCACCGCGACACCCAGACGAAGACGTCTCCGTCCGGACCTTCGAGCAGCCGGTATGCGTCACCGTCCCAACCACGGGCCGCCGCATCCGCGCGGTCGCGGTCCGAGAGGAACTCCCGGAGGAAGAGCCGCGTGTCAGCCTCGCCCATCCCGTCCTGGTAGATCTCCGTCCAGCCCGCCGGGGCCTCGGACGTGAACCCCAGCGACTCCGGCACGGCCGTCTCAGGCGCCCCCCAGCGGCCGGGATGGAGGATTTGCTCGGTCGTGCGCGGCAGCGCGTCCCCCAGTGGCGGCACGCGTCCGTTCGGCCCACCCCAGCGCACCTGCAGGAAGTCCAGGCCCGCCACGTATGGAAACAACAACTGCTCGCGAACGATCGCCGGGGCCTGCTCCAGCTCTGGCATCTCGAGGCCCACCGAGCCCAGCGCCTCCGTATCCAGCTGCTCGCTGAGCCGCGGGAGGCTCGAGAGGTCGATGTCACGTCCCGTCATCTCCCGCAGCATCCACTCGTACATCACGGCCGTCGCGTGCCCTTCGATGGCCGCCTGCACGGACATGCCCTCGTCGTTGCGGTCCCGGCTGGCCTCGATGAGGGAATCCAGATCCACGTACTGGTCCTGTAGCGCATGCACCATCTCGTGAACGAGCACCCCTTCCACCAGCTCGTCGCCCACGCCCTCGACGACGAACAGCGTATCGGACGCCGGATCGTAGAATCCGACGACCTGTTCCAACAGCAGGCGGGTGAGCAGCGGTTCGAGATCGAGCGTGTCGGGCACGAGGCCGAGCCGCGCATAGACCTTGACCAAATTGCCGATGCGCTCGTCGGCGAACTGCTTATCCAGTTCACGTCGGAGAAAGCGCTCGAGGTTCTCCCGTGATCTCACGCCGAACTTCAGGGGCTGGCGGGCGGGCAGGCCGCTGAGACGCTCGACAGCCGGCAGGAGCTCGGCAGCCCGCTCGCGGAGATGGCCTTCGTGTTGCTCTGCGTCCGCCGCGGAACGGGACTCCGCATCGGCTCCGCAGGCGGTCAGGCTCGTGGCGAGCAGGGCCAACAACGCGACGAACGATACATTCGGCTTCATTTACTCGTCCCGGATCTCGAGGTTGGTCCGACTCACTCCCGCCGCGTCCACGGCCTCGGCCAGTTCCCGGACGGTTCGCTCCGGGCCGGCATCGCTGGCAGGTACCCGCCAGTCGGCCGCGATTTCCCGCAGCGGCACGAGGACGAAAGCCCGTTCGCGGAGCCGCGGGTGGGGGACGGTGAGATCCGACTCGTTGAGGACACGGTCACCGTACAGCAGGAGATCGAGGTCGAGGATTCGTGGCCCGTACCGTGCCCCACCGCGCCTGCGACCAGCCAGCTCTTCGATATGGTGAAGGTCTGTCAGAAGCTGGCGCGGAGTTAGCAAAGTGCGGCCGATGCAGCAGGCGTTGAGAAACGAGGGCTGGTCGGCAACGTGTACGGGAACGGTCTCGTAGGCGGACGACGAATACGTATCGTCGAGTAGCCTCCGAAGCGCACGCAAACCGAACTGAAGGTTGGTCCGCGGATCGCCCAGGTTGCTACCTATCCCGATTGCTACGCACTCACTTGGACGAGGTCCCATCTGCAAGGCAGATATGAAGAGAGCGGGGGCCATGATGGCCCCCGCTCTGCGGGTTCAAGGCTCAGTGAGCCCATATGTCGGCTGCCTCAATGCTGTGCAACAGCCTCAGGGAACCTCGACCAGGTCGAGCTGATAGAAGGCCAGTTCCTGGTCATACGACGTTACCCACACGAAGTAGTCGCCGGCCGGCAGCGTGCACTCGCCCGTCTCCGGCTGGGCTCCGGTCGCCGCAGGGTAGCCACATGCCCCTTCGTTGTAGTTTGCTTCCCCTGTCGTGTTGAACACGAGGTCCAGGTCTCCGCTGTTCCCGGTCCAATCGAGATTGAGCGTGAACGTCGTTTCCGCCGCGAGGCTGAACGCCAACACGTCGTTCGGATCCGCGCCGTCGACGAAACCGGCGAAGCTTACCGGCAGCGCCCCCACATCCGGCGCGCCCGCCCCGGACTCGTTTCCGGGCTCAGTTGCGCAAGTTTCATCGGAAGCTCCGCAGGTACGGCTGACCGTCAGAGCATTCGACTCGCCGCCCGCAACACCGACGGTTATGTCAATGTCCTCGGCCGGACCACCGGGCATCAACACGGTCGCCGTCGTGCTGTTGACGACGGTGGCCTCGTAGAATGCGTCCGGCTCGAGCCCGTTGAGCAGCACCGCGTGTGCTCCCGGTATGAAACCGGTGCCGGTGATCGTAATCAGCTGCAGAGCGTCCGCTGACGCAGCGTCTGTCGAGGTTAGCACCGGTGGCGGTACCACAACCGTGATCGTGGTTTCGGCCGTCACGTCCACGCCGAATTCGCTCCAGGTCGCCGTAATCGTGGCGGACCCGGCGCCCTCCGCGGTCACCAGACCGGTGTCGTCCACGCTGAGCACGTCCCCGTCATCCGACGTCCACGTGATGTCCGTCGTTGGGTCGAACGGGCCAACGGCGCTTCCGTCGTCGGCCAGCAGGTTCGCACCGAGCTGCACCTGTTGGAACACGATCAACTCGTCGTCCGGCGGCGTGTTCGTGAGCTCGAGGCTGTCCGCCACGACCATCACGTCCACCGTAGCATCGGCGCCGCCACCCGAGAGTTGGATACAGGTCACACCCCAGGTGTTGCCGCCGGTGATGTCGAACTGCCCCGGCGGCTGAAGCGACGGCTCGTAGGACGCGGCCTCCGCGACTACGATCGCCCCCGCCCCGCAGGAACCATCGACCGATGCCGTGATCTCCTCCCACGTGGGCTCGGCGCCCTGATTCTCCGTCCGGGTCTCGAGCAGCGTCGTGACGCCAGCCGGAACCGTCATCGTGGACGGATTCGTGGTGATCCTCACCGTGTCGCTGCTGCCGAAATCGGTCGGCTTGTCATCGCACCCGACGAGTCCGAGCCCGACGAGCGCGACCAGGCCGAGCGCGACATTACGCACCAAACCAACTCTCATGGTAACCTCTCTCTCGAAGTGACGCCGTCCACCAACACGTGCGCCTGTCGTTCCCCCGCTCCTAGAACCGGGGCTGAATTCCAAACTTCGTCTGTAGCTCTCGTATGGCTTCCGGTCCGACCCGCTCGTACCAGTCCGCCAACTTGTTCATGTTCGGGTCCGTCGTGTAGATCATCCGCCAGACGCCGAACTGAGATTCCTGGACAAACAGGTAGACGTAACCCGTGGAGTGATAGCCCCAGATCTCGTATGGGGCCTCGCCCTGGCGCGACGCGGCTCCACCGACCGGTCGCGTGTCCGCCCCCGACGGGAAGTGATTGATCACCCGCTCGTCGGGTTCCCCAAAACGCAGGTAGAGTCGTCCCGCATCGGTCGTCCAGGGTGGACGTTCCGACGTGCCGACGAGTTCTCCATACTTCATTCGTACGGTCCCAATTCGATCGAGATACGTCTCGAGATACGGATTCCCGTTGCCGATCCTTGGATTTCGGCTCGCGAAGTATTCGGTCAGATACCTTCGCTTTGCGTCGGGAGGCAGCGAATTGTACGCCTGCCGCTCGCTTTCCGTCACCAGGTAACCAACTCCGCCGAAGGTGTCCTCGAGCTCCTCGTCGCCGAGGGACTCGAAGTAGGTCGCTTCGTACGACGACGGGATCACGGGCCGGGCCGCGGCCGTGTTCAGCATCCGGAATCGCGCTTCACGGGTAGTCTTCTGCTCTCCGAGGTCCATCGTCAGCCGGAGCTGGTAGGACCCTGGCGGCAGGCCGGCAATCGACAGGCGCCCCGCGTAGGGCAACCCGCCGACCGGTATCTGCTCGGTAGTCGCGGGCGTCGTGTAGAGCACCCGTCCGGTCTCATCGACGACGGACGCTGTGAGTTGCGCTTCCAGCGCGGCATCGTCGCCGCCGTATATCTCCAGGTAGTAAAACAGTCTCGGGTCCTGCGGAAGGACCGTGGTCCGGGCGACCGCGGCGATACCAAACCCACTATGCGTTATCGACCAGCTCCCCCCTCCTTCGGCGTCCAGCGGCTCGACTCGGTCGGCAAGGAACAAATCTGACGCGACCGGCCGCTCCGCGTACGCCTCAACGCTCATGCGCGTCTGCGCCCCGAGGTCCGGCGCATCCGTCGGATACGCGCGGATTTCGACCTCGTAGCTGCCTGGACGAACGCCGAAGCGGAAGGGTTCGAGCATCGTGGAGGATGCGGCCTCACTATAAGCGGCAGCCCGATTGCTGAGACTTCGCTCCCAGCTGTCACGGTAGAGTTGTGTGCCTTCGTGATCGAAGACGGTCAACTCGAACCGATAGGCGCCGGTCGTACCTCCCGCCATGATGCCGAGCGGTACCTGCGCGAGGCCGTCGACGATCGTCAGATCATCGGACGTCCACGTGCGCAGCAACGTCGCCTCGAACACCTGCGCAGCGGAATCGGCGGTCCGGGCATCCTCCCCGGCCGTCTCCTGCGCCACCGTGTTCGCGGGGAGCGCCCACCCGGCCAGCACCATTAGCGCCGGCCAGGTGAACAGGCTCCGTCGAATCGACCTCGTCAACTCCATGCCCTCCAATTATTCCCAGCCGAACGTCACGCTGAAGACGTCGGCGCTGCCGAGCACCCCGTAGTGCCGGTAGGCATAGTCGAACTGCACCCGATAGCGCTCGGCGATACGGTAGAAGATCCCGCCACCGACGCCCAGGCCGTCGAGGCCCTCGTTGTCGGCCGACAGTCCGCCGAGATCCGCGTTGTCCGGCTGCGTCTGATACGAGCCGCGCAGCGAAGCGCCGATCGGGCTGACGTCGCTCTGCCACTCGAACTCGCCACCGACACCGAACTTGGCATCCGTGTTGTTCGACTCCACAAACTCCCCGAGCAGCGTGAACCGGCTGTTGTCGCCCGACACCAGGTCATAGCTCAGACCCGCGCGGAAGGCGCGCGGCAACGGGAACCCGTCCGTCTGGATCTCCGCGAACGGCGGATCGATCCGCTGGTCCGGCAGGTTGCCCTGTTCGGAACCGGCGCTTTGACCCACATCGCGGAACCGCAGCGCGTCACCCGAATGGCTGAGGTTACCGCCGAGGTTCTGCACCACGAAGGACAGCGCGACAGGCCGGTCGGCCAACTCGCTGTGGAAGTTCACACCGAAGTCGAAAGCGACCGTGCTGGCCTTGGCACCCGCCAGGGAGCCCGTTGCCAGGTCATCGGAGATGAACTTGACCGAACCCCCGGCCGAGAACCGGTCGATGAAGGCGTGCGCGAAGGAGATGCCGGCGACGCTCTGGCTCACGCCGTAGACCTCACCCGACGTCCCCTGCTCGTCCGACTCCGTATAGATCGGCTGATCGCCGAAACCGAAGTGGCCGAGGAACACACCGAACCCGAAGTCCCCGTCCGAGAACGGGAAGGCCAGGCCGGTCCAGTAATAATCCGTATTCGCGAAGTACGGCATGATCGTCACCTGCGCCTGCGTTCCGTCCATCGCCGTGAGGCCGGCCGGGTTGTAATGCAGGGCACTGACGTCGTCGACGATCGTTCCGAACGCACCGCCAAGGGCCATGCCCCGGGCGCCCGCGCCGAATTCCAAGAACTCGGCCGACGAGCCGCCGTACGCGGTGTTGTCGCTCGGGACCTGCACCGGGTTGTCGCCAGACTGCGTCTGGGCCTGGAGCAGTCCCGGCAGTGCGATCATCGCCGTAAACGCGATCGCCAGTCTGCTGAGTATCCGCATGAATTCCTCCTGAGGAGCTGGTCGATTCCGGTGGGGGCGCGGAACGCCCCCACCGGTGCTCGTTACGGCGTCTTAGTTGGTTCCTGCCTGCTGAACGATCGTGAACTTGCCCACGCGCGCGTCGCCACTCGGCGTCATGACGTGGAAGAAGTACACACCGCTCGCCACGAACTGGTTGTTACGATTTCTCATGTTCCAGACTTCGCGTCCACCGCCCGTGATGTCGTCATGGACCAGAACGTCCACCAGCACACCGGTGAGCGTGTAGATCCGAATCGTCGCCTCGGGAGGCAGGTTGACGAACATGAGCTGCTTCGATGTCGGTGCACGGTCGTACAGGCTTGAGCCCAGGTACGGATCGGGCACAGTATGCACCTGCGACAGGTCCGCCGGATTGTTGAAGTTCGTCGCCTCAGCCACGGACCAGTTCATCTTCAGACCCGCCACGATCGGCGGACGCTGACCGGTACCGGGACCCTTGTCGTCCCCGGGCTCGTCGCTCACGTAGGTATACCCACCCGGATCCGTTGCCCCTGTACCGTCATCGTCCGAGCGAATGCCGCCCGAGTACGTGCGGAGCGTCCAGACCGTACCGTCGGCCGGAAGGTCGCTCATCTCGAAGATGTAGCGCTCTCCGTTGATGTAGAGACCAAAGCCCATCCCCGTGCTGGCGAGCCCGGCTACACCCATCTGCGTCAGTCCCTGTGTCGACACCGGCATGATCGTCGGCGTCTGCGCGAGCGGGACCGGCGTGATCGCGCTGCCTGGGTCCCACGCGGTGCCGGCGGCTGCGTCGCAGTTACCACCACCCACGTTTCTCAGGATCTGTACCGCGCCATCTACGTAGTTGAAATCCTGCCAGTCCAGGAAGCCGTTGCTATTTCCATCCGTGTTCAGGAAGCCATAGCTCGACTGCGTGGTCGGCTTGAACGGCACGTCCACGTTGTGAACGACGTCACGAACCGTGACGGCACCGCCACTCCATGTGAACTGGACGTCCGCTGCCCGACCCATCGCGCCGAGGGCCCGGCTGAAGCACTGCTTCTCGAACGCCTCCTGGCCACTCGGGGTCGCCGCGGCGGGCGATTCCGCCGTGTAGCCGATCGGAGCCCACACGGTGTCCACCCCGTCGAGGTGACCGACGCGGACGTAGGCCGTCGGATCCGGCACGCTCTCGTTGGATCCGCTGAACCAGCGAGACCCACCATGCTCGTTTCCGAAGCGGCGATTCTGCGGTCCTTCGGTCACGCCACCGTTGTTGATCGCTTCGTTGTAGGTGCCGATCCCCGTCGCAGCACCGGAACCGCTCGGAATGCCGAAGGCATCGAGCGCGTCCTGGTCGAACGAAATCGTCGCCGCCACGAGCTGGGCCGTCTGAGGTACAGTCTCACCGAAGGAGGCCCACCAGGGGTTGTAGACGTCAACGACCACCTGGGAGACGCTGCCGTCGCGGTCGACCGAAATGTAGTGCTTCAAACACTTCGAGAACGGGTCTGTCTCAGAGGTGCACCCCGACGACGTCGTCGGCACAATGCTGTCGATGGTTGCCGACAGCGAGAACTGCGCGAGCAGCCTCGGAACCAGCGGCGCGAAGCTCAGCGCGATCGCGTTCGTCGGCGGGAAGGGCCCTTTGAAGGTACCGTCGTCTGGGTCAAGCGCCGGAACCGGAGCATTCGGGTTCAGCGCAACTCCGTCGTCACCCGAGATGTTCACGGCGAGCTCGGCGTTGGTGGCGTTCGGCGCCTCGGCCCGCGGCACCTCCGACTGAGCAATGCGCGCGGAACGCAGCGTGTGCGGGCCGGAGGCCGGAGAGTTCACGTCGAACGCACTTACGGCGTAGAAGTACGTGAAGTTGTTGACGACGTCTTCGTCGACGTAAACGAAGGGAACGCCTGTGTCAACTAGCGGGAACTTCGCTCCGGACTCATCGGAGGAGACCGTTACGATCGGGTCTCCGTTGTACGCGGCGCTGCCATCCACGAGGCGGAAGACGCCACCCCCCGGATTACCACCCGCGCCCCCGTTGTTGAACTGGAGATCGCGGTTGATGCCGGACGTCTTCTCGAAGTCCGCCGGGCACGTCTCACCCGCCACGAAGCCGACCGTCCCTGCCGGAGCCGACGAGTAGTTCTCCAGGGAATCGGCCGGAGCGACCGTTTCGCAGGTGACGTCGGTGAACGAAGTGTTGTCATAGTCAAACTGGGCAAGCAGCGACAGCGTGCCCGACGACGTGCCTCGCCACACGCGGTACCCTTCCACGTCGAACTGGCGGTAGTTCGGGTTATACAGCGCGCTCGTCTCGTCACTCGCGACGGCGAAGAACGGATCGCCTTCCCCATTTGTCTCCGTGGCGCTCTCCTCCCAGACCACCGTGACCTGGTTGTTGCCGGGCACGAGGTAGAAGGTCGGCTGCTCCGGCGCGAAGCCGAGCAGGAAGCGCGAGTCGAAGATCGTCTGGGCGACGATGGCGCGACCCAGCAGACTGCCCGGGACGACCCTTACATCCGCCTGATCGATCTTGTTGACAGGGTTCTCCAGCGAACCCCCCGGAGCAGAGCCGGTGTACTCCACCCAACCCGCTCCCCGCTCGATCGCCTTAATGGGGTTGCTGGCGTCTACCTCAGTGCAGCTTGCCGGCACGTTGTCCGGATCGGTGCATCCTCGCGAACTCGTGAATCCGGGGTGGAACGACGGCACACCCGGGGGGTTCGCGCTAATATTCGAGCTGTTGGCGATGATTCCCGAAGGACTTCCGTCCGGGAGTGTCGCCACGGTGGCCGCGGCGATATACGCTACGACGATCGTGGCTTGGTCACCGGGTTCGAGCGAGAACGGGCCTGATGCCTGGAAGAACCTCGTATCCTGGGCCGTCTGATGCAGGAAGCACAGCGAACGCTGCACGTCGGCCGGGTCGGCTGCCGTGACTTCCGGCGTAATGTTGCACGGCTGGTCTTGCTTCGCCGGATCCAGCTTACCCGACAGGTAGCGCCACAGCTGCTTGTCGGTTGCGGCGTCCGGGAACGCGCCGCCCGTTCTGGCGGTGGCAGAAAACAGCGTCAATCCCACCTCATTCCCCGACACCGGATCGACCGGGCTCTTCAAGTATTTCACCCCGATCATACCCGGAGCGTTCGTGAAGAAGGGAGGGAAGAAGAGGTCCGGAGTATACGAGAATGCCGGGAGATTGAATCCACCCTGATAAGAAATGCCGAGGTCGAACGGCAGGATCGCCGTGGAGAAATTGTCCGTTGCCGTCGAACCGACATCCATGTCGGTCGAGAAGGCCGCGTACATGTTGCCGATCCCGTATCCGGCGTCCGGCAGGGAATTGTTGCCCGCGAAGAACTGCGCCTCGTTGAGACGCTGGAACTCCGCCCCCTGGGGGTCAGCAGTCGACGTCGTGTTCTTGAAGTCGTAAACGAAGTAGATGAGCGACTCGTTACCCGCCGGATAGTTCCAGGCGAGCGAACGCTGCGTCACCGTCACCCCCATGGGATGCTGCCGACCGCTGATCTGCGACGGGTCGCCGTCCCAGTACTGTACCCAGGAATCCTGCTGTGACGCCGTTTTGCGGCCCAGGAGCACGGGCTGGAACAGGTCTGGATCCGACACGAACGCCTCTGACGGCCAGTTTTCGATGTCGTCCGGGTTCAGCGAGTCGAACACATCGGTCAGCGCCGTACCGGATGGAACGAAACCCGTCGCGTCAAAGAAAAACGCGCCGACCGTGTCATTGGCCCAGGGGCCGGCGTCCGGGCTCGTGATGCCGGCGACCTGGAGGCCGGTGTTGAAAATGTACTGGTTCTGCGATCCCGTCGGCCAGAAGCCGCCACCGCCGGTCGGGCTGTTGAACACGTTGGTGCAGACACTTCCGAAGTTGATGATGCCGCACTGAAGCTGGTTCCCCTGGAGCACGGCCGTGGGGCCGGCAAACAGGGAAAAAGCGTCGCGGCGCTGGTCGATCAGGCGCTTTGCCTCCGGCGACACATCGCCAATCGCGGTCGTGACCGCGGCGAGCATCAGTGCCGTGAGGGCGCTGCCCCAGACCCACCGCCTGCCGCGGCGTCCGAGTCGAGCAAACGTCTTGAGATTCATTGCCACTCCTGGTCTTTCGGGTGACGGGGGGACGGGATACCCGCCCCCCCACCTTCCGTCAGCAATACTGCTTCCGATCGGCGATCAGAACGAGAGCCTCAGGCCCAGACGCATCAGCTGGTCCGAGGTCTTGAAGCGAGAAGTCACGCCGAAGTTGTGCTCGTACAGTTGGCCGAAGGCCGCCCTCTGCTCTTCGACGGTGAAGATGCCGTCGCCGTTGCCGAAACGATCCTCGGCGCGCAGAAGCATGTACGTGTTGAAGTCGTTGTCCGTCGATTCAGCGGCGATGTCGAAGTCGTCGATGTCGTTGCTGCCATCGAGCTGCGTGTCGCGAAGCTGAACGTCCAGTTGGTTGTTGCGAAATTCGCTGTTGACCGTGGTTCCCGTCTCCAGGAACACGGTCTGGTTGTTCGCGATGTCCAGCGGATTCCGCCAGTCCATGAACGCCTGCACGTTGAGGCCATCGCTGACCTGGAAGCCCTTGGTGAGACGCAG
>Ga0210123_1000222_pt1 | contig 37907 bp, 42 predicted proteins | sample Muzzi_PWB_D2_FD_185535 | JGI IMG/M metagenome (GOLD analysis project Ga0210123, IMG submission 185535) | Wetland microbial communities from San Francisco Bay, California, USA, that impact long-term carbon sequestration - Muzzi_PWB_D2 (SPAdes) | ecosystem: Environmental > Aquatic > Marine >... | reverse complement strand
TTCGTTTTCTATCATAAAGCAGCTTTACCAGGTTTCTGAAAACAAGAAATATTAACAAGAGAAGTAATAATAAATTGATGTTTATCAATATAAACATCAGGATGGTATTGGAAACGGGGATATCGGCGCCAAAATGAATAATTCTGTTTTCAACAAACGTCAGCAAGGCAACCACAGCAATGATGATAATGCTAATAATGATTTCCCGCTTTCGTCTTTTTATCTCTTGTTCTGAAATAAAAGGTGCTGTCTTTTTTCTTCTTTTATTGTTCATTATAACTATTTGTTTTAATAAATGAAGTCTACGGTATACCAATCGGTTTCAAAATCCCATAGAGAAACAAAAAATAAGACATAATGCAGGTAAAAAGGAAGGGTTACTTTGTTAAGTTCAGCCTTGGCTCTTAATTGATAATGAACACCTTTTTCTAGTTGCTTCAGAGGGACAATTTTTAAGCTGTCAATTTCGCTCATCAGTTTTTGGGCCTCATCGAATGATTTTGTCACCTGTGGCCCGCTTTTTTCCCAAGAGCGTTCTATAATATACTCTTCTTTCAGATTGTTGTATTTTATCGTATTTGTAACTTTTATATCCTCTATATTATTGTCAAACCATATATTGCGAACTCTATAAAAGCTTAAGTAGAATGAAAAGGTCGTGGAAACACCACTTGAAATCGCCTTTTTCATCTTTTCTGTAAAAGCACCTTCAACATTAAGATAAACCAAAAGATCATCCCGTGTATTTGTAACAATGATATTTGTTAACGTCGCATTTTGGGCAAAAGCCAAATTCTGAACACAAAAGATGAGGCCAAAAAGCAAGACAAGTGATTTTCGGTTCATAAATTTTATCATATTTATTTAGCTATTATGGATAAATAACAGAATTTTTACAAGTAACTATAAGAGATAATAAAATATTTAATAGCTGATACTATTTAAAATGGCAAGAGATTTCGGATAAGAGGAATGTTGGTCTCAAACAAATATGAGTCCGAATAAAAGATGATTCATGACAATTTCAGGTTAGCCGTTTTTTCTCACATCGATTTAGTGTCCATCCAAAAATGAGGATTTTTGTTAAAGATCAAGGCATGCGAAAAAAATAACCACCCCGTTGAAGTACCGGGACAAGCCGGCATATGTATAATATTCCGAGGATTATTTTTTGAGCATAACACTGAGATTGGACAAAAAGAATATTTATGGATGGACACGAATTAGCCGCTAAACACATACAGCTTATTGCTTACAAGGATCAGCCCCACAACAATCAAAACCACACCGGCCACCACGTTGACATATTTTAAAACTTTTGAAGCCTTTTTAATAAAAATCAATAGGAAATTGATAAAAATCGAAATAATAACAAACGGTATGGCCAGTCCGGCTGAATAGATGCCAAGAAGCAGAACTCCCTGCCACACGGTTTCCTGGCTACCGGCAATAATGAGGATTGAGCCGAGTAAAGGCCCTATACACGGGCTCCAACCGGCCCCGAAGGCCATCCCGATGATCAGTGTTCCTAAAAAATGTAATGGCTTCTTTTCCAGAGTAATCCGCTTCTCAAAATCAAGCCCGGGTATACGGATTAAGCCGGTTAGATGAACTCCCAGAATGATAATTAAAATACCGCCGATGATCCTTATTAATTTTTTATACGTATATATCAAACTGCCGAGATAGGAAGCTGAAGCGCCCATCAAAATAAAAACCAGGGAAAATCCCAGAACAAATAAAAACGTTGAAAAGAATACTTTTTTCCTAATTTCTGAATTATATTCTTTTGTCAGCTCCTCTATTGAAAACCCTGTGATAAAGGTGAAGTATGCGGGTATCAAAGGAAGCACACAAGGGGAAAAAAAAGATAGAAGCCCGGCAACAAAGGCGGCCGGAAATGAAACGGTTTGAGTGAACATTATAGCCCTTAAACCTTCTAAGCCGGACAGAATCCGCACCGAATACGGTATCTTCGAAAAGCGAAGCAGTGTGATCTTTGTGACACTAAGACCCCGTAATGTTTAAATTTTGGTGCTGTCAAAAATACCGTAATTACAAATAAAAATTAGCCCCCTGCAATCAGGGAAATTAAAAACACCTCAGAATTATCGGGTATCAGAGTCTTTTCAAAATAAGGTCTGGAGACATGTTTATCGTTAATGCGTATTACCGCATAGTGATGCAAATCTTCAAGATCCTCAAGCAGATCTTTAAGGGTCATTCCTTCATACCAGGTCTGTCGTTTCCCGTTAACCCTGATCATCATCTAAATTTGCATTAAGCAACTCCAAAACTTCAGGAAAATCGATGCCCAAGCGCGTCACGGTGTCGGTGGTCGGAATTCCATTGGTCGTCCATCCCCGTCGTTTATACACCGCATCCTTGAGTTGTTCATATAATGTCTCACGAAATTCACGAAGGATCCTGATTTTATCTTCCGTGCTCTTGTCTGTGATATCGACATGATGCTTCTCGACCAGTTCCTTGTCATAACGTTCGCGTCGTGATTCATATTCAACCGGTTTTACAGGCCCCATAGCGCGATAAGGAATATTGTCATGCTCCCGTGTTCCGAAACCCATTTTGAGATTGAATATGCGTTGAAAATTGTAAACCGCTTCGCTCATTCGAATAATATCGTCGGGAACCGTATGTTTTCCGGTGACTGCAGTGTAATATTCAGCATACCATTCGACGTGTTTCATGACCTTTGCTGGCTCTTGGGTGTCTTTATTGTCTTCAGGGACGATATCGTTCCATGGAAGTTTGCACAGTCCGCACAAACCAAACCATGTTCTAAACATTGGAAACCAATGAAGCGCCTCTGCTTTTTGCTCAAAGGAAGGCATAAAATTATGTACCATATCGAGAAAAATCAACCAGGCTTCATCATGTTGTGGCCCCTTTAGTGCAAGACCATACCCCCCTTGTTGCGCAAGCGATTCTTTGGTCATATATTCGGAAAACTCCAAACCTTTTGCTTCCATTCCAATATCCTGCATGATATTTAGATCAGCCTTATAATCTTGCGCGAAAATCGATTTCATCTCGCGAACCCCTCGGCCCACGATATGGCCAAAACCTTCACCTTGAGCCATTTGGTGAACGATCTCCAGTGCAGCCATCCGATTACCAAATGAAAGATTTATTCCACCGGTATGGGCTTTGTTAATCAAATCCATTGAAAAGCATTCCATTGCAAATGCGATACTTGTTCCCACAGAAATAGTATCAAGGCCATAGGCATCACAGTAAAAATTCATCTCAATGACGGTATGGGGATCAAAAATACCCAGATTCGAACCACAGCCGGCAATAGTTTCATATTCGGGACCGTCCACAAAAACTTTTTCTCCCCTGTAAGATCCCGTCAGCGGAACAAAGTCCTTGACACCATGAGAGCAAGCCACCGTGCATCCCATCCAGCATCCATCATAGCCTGTATCAAAGATTCGCCTGTAAACCTCCTGACCGACATTAGCTGCCTCCGGATGCTGCCCATATTGAAAATTATGGGTGGGCAACAAATCAAAATCATTCATAATCGTGACCAGATGGGTTGTGCCGATTTTTGCCATTTCATTTTGCTTGGGATCTAGATCCACAATTTCCCTGGAGTGTTTTTTCCCGACTTCTTTTAATGAGATTACATCCGAAGGATTATTAGTCTTGACCGAAACCCTATCCCACCGTGCCACAACAGCTTTAATACGCTTATCCGCAAAGACACTGCCGATTCCGCCACGTCCGGCCTGCTTGTATCGAGCTCGCTTTCTCTTTAAATCATACCAGGTAAAATTCAAACAACCCATGAGCGTGTGCTTCGCACCTGGTCCAGTGGAAACAACGGAAATTTGTCGTGGTTTTCCTTGGGCGAAGTGTTCTGTTAATTTGGATGAAAGTGCATATGAATCATCCGGCAATCCAGAAGTTTCAAAAATTTGTATTTTTTCATCAATGCCGTCGATGAGAATTACTATATCCGTTTCGGTCTTCCCTCTGATTTGAAGAGCATCAAATCCGGAAAACTTAAGATAAGGCCCAAAATATCCACCAACATTGGAATCAATAACGGTTCCCGTTAATGGTGAAATCGTGGTTACAATACTTTTGCCCGAGCCCGGATAAACGGGAGTTCCACCCATGGGACCCGAGGCAATACATATTGCATTATCAGGATCAGACCATCTCGTTGACCCTTTGACAGCATTCCATAACAGCCAAAGATCGAATCCCTTTCCGCCAACAAATACTTCCTTCATTTTTTCGGTCACCGGATGAATGGAAACATCCGAATTTGAGATGTCGACCAAAAGAGTTTGGTTGGCATAACCGTTTTCAATAACAGGTCTTTTATAATCAAATGTCTTTATCGCTTCAATTCTATATTCCGTCATTATTTGAGCCTTTATTGTTTAACACCCGTTATTGGCAAAATTTTTCATGACGATTTCCCCCAGTTCTTTGGATCGCTGGGTAGCAACTTCCACTGCATTGATGAGGGTGGTTCGAAGCCCCCCTTTTTCAAGCGTATGAATTCCTGCAATTGCTGTTCCACCCGGCGATGTGACCATATCCTTTAGTTTGCCGGGATGTTCTTTGGTCTCCATCAACAATTTTGCAGCCCCCAAAATCGTTTGGGTTGAAAGAAAAAGCGCATCTTCCCTCGACAGCCCCACTTTGACACCGGCATCAGCTAAGGCATCGACAATTAAAAAGATGTATGCAGGTCCGCTGCCGCTCAAACCAGTGATGGCATCCATAAGGATATTTTCTTTTAGAAAAATGCTTTTACCCATGGAATTGAAGATCGCCATAGAAAGATCAATATCTTCCTTGGTTGCATTTGCCCCTGCAGCAATCACCGATGCACTCTCTTTTACAAATGCTGCAATGTTGGGCATGACGCGAATAAGACGCAATTCCTTTTTAAGACACGACTCGATTGCAGCCAAAGGCACACCTGCAGCGATAGAAATGATGAGCTTGGACATATCCAGACAAGATGCTGTTTCTTTTAGTACGGATGCGATGATTTGGGGCTTAACTGCATATATAATAATATCTGAAAATTCGACAGCTTTAATGTTTTCGGTAAGTGTAACCACGCCATATTTTTTTGCAACAGATTCTAGCTTGTTCATCCGAATATCCGTGCAAATAATATTCTCTGGCTTGGATGATCCCGAAGTAATGAGTCCGCTTACAAGCGCTTCTCCCATATTTCCGGATCCGATGATACTGATTTTTTTATCTTTTAACATAAACTTTATTCCCCCTTAATTTTTCCGTCCCTTAGAAAAAAATCTTTGGATTTTGTGGCACAATAATTGCTTATTTTCTTAAAAATGAGTCCGGTTGAAATGCATAAGGATTTTTAAGCAAGTGGATTACGGGTTGTGCCAACTGTGGCAAAATTGCCCATATCTGACAACGCCAAAAAAATACAATATACTTTTATCGTTAGATTATTTGATGTGTCAACGATTTTACCCGAAATATCTTGACTTATTGTTGATATATCACTAATTTTTAATAAAAATATATGATTTCAAAGAAATTAAAACTATAGTTTCTTAAAGAGTCAAAAAAATGACTGGATAAAAAACCTTCGTGTGTCTTTATCCCATGAATCAAAAAAAGAAAGCACATTGTTGATATGTTTATCATTGGAAATTTTATAAAGGCTGTTGCCGTAATTCTTCATTATGTTCTTACTTTTTATATGTGGATCGTGATCGCTCGGGCGATACTTTCGTGGGTAAATCCGGACCCTTACAATCCAATCGTTCGATTTATCCACAATGTTACTGAACCGGTTTTGTATCGAATCCGCGCAAAAATCCCTGTCAACTTTGGCGGTATCGATTTTTCACCGATCATCGTAATTCTAGGTGTGATATTTTTACAAAATTTTGTCGTCAACAGTCTGCTGAGACTGTCAATAACTTTTATGTAATAAAAATGGAGAGTGATCTCTGATGAAAATGACACCCCTTGATATTCAACAGCAGCAGTTTAAAATTAAGTTTAGAGGCTTTGATGTACGGGAAGTTGATACATTTCTAGAACAGATGGCGGATGCCTTCGAATCACTGCAAAGTGAAAATATTCGTTTGCATCAGGAAATCAAGCGGCTTCAGCTCGAGGCTAAGGGGTATAGAGAACGCGAAGAAAGCTTTAAACGTGCCATGCTGAATTCTCAGAAAGTTTTGGAACAGATGAAGGAAAATGCCAGAAAATCAGCGGAATTGGTTGTTGCTGAAGCAGAGGTTAAAGCAGAAAAAATTCTCAATAGAGCACAAAACAGGCTTTCACAACTTCATGAAGATATAGCAGAGTTGAAGCGACAACGGTCTCAGATTGAGGTTCAAATCCGCTCCGTTATTGAAGGGCATTCCAAACTCCTTGAGATTGGAAAGGAGGAATCCAGAATCAGGGAAGAGGAAGATGGCAAGCTTAAACTTTTTAAACAGTCTGAATAAACAGGTAGATTGATATGGCAAAAATTGATGCGTTTTTCAAGTTGATGCACGAACAGGGAGCCTCTGATCTCCATCTTGTATCCGGACTACCGCCCGCACTTCGTATCAGGGGTGATATGGAGAGGATCAAATATAAAGTACTTGATAATGACGAACTGAAAGCGATGCTCTATGAAATTGCACCTGAGGCTAAAATCAAGCAATTTGAAGAATCCGGTGATATCGATTTTGGCTATGAAATTCCCGGAGTCGCCAGGTACCGGTCAAATTTCTTTCTGCAAAAGAATGGTTGTGCCGCTGTTTTCAGGCAAATTCCTGAAGAAATCATGACCGCTGAACAACTGGGCCTTCCGGATGTAATATCCAAACTGGCTTCACTTCCCAGGGGGCTGGTTCTGGTCACCGGACCCACAGGAAGCGGCAAATCGACGACGCTGGCCGCCATTGTCGATGTTGCCAACCGCACCCGAAAAGACCACATCATCACTGTCGAAGATCCCATCGAATTTGTACACCATAGTAAAGGGTGTATCATAAACCATCGTGAGGTGGGAATCCATACCAAGTCATTTAGTGCAGCATTAAGGGGTGCCTTAAGAGAGGATCCGGATATCATTCTGGTGGGAGAAATGCGGGACCTTGAAACCATATCGCTCGCCATAGAAGCCGCATCTACCGGTCACCTTGTTTTTGGCACCTTGCATACTATGAGCGCACCGAAAACCATTGATCGTATCATCGAGGTTTTTCCTGCAAGCGAACAAGCACAGATCCGCTCAACCCTATCTGATGGAATTCGGGCGGTGATCTCACAGGTCTTGTTTAAAAGAATTGACAAAAAAGCCCTTTGTGTTGCCTTGGAAATATTGATTGCAACACCGGCAGCTCGAAACCTAATCCGTGAAGGAAAAACACATCAAATTCCTTCCGTCATTCAAACAGGAAAGAAATACGGCATGGTGCTTTTGGATGATGCCATTATGGCATTGTATGAAAAAGGGTGGATAAGTGCCGATGATGCCTACCTCAAAGCCAATGACAAGGGAAAATTCAGAAATCTTATAAAAAATCCGCCGGCCGACTTTACCGAGGCCTAACACATCGTGAGGTTATCTTTTGAAAAAACAAGAAATTGATCATCTACTTGCGAGAATGTTGGATTCCCATGACAATGTTTCCGATCTGAATGTTACCGTGGGAAAACCATTTCAGGTCGAAACCTCGGGCGATCTCGCTGTTGTGGATCTCGACCCTAAATTTAATGAAATCACCCCTTTTCAGTCTGAAATTTTCGCTCTTAACCTGATCAACCAGAGCCAAAGACTCACCGAAACGCTCTTACTTGAGGGATCGTGCGATTCATCCTATGAACTTCCCGGAAAGGCGCGCTTTAGAGTCAATATCTTTTCCCAGCGAGGAAATTATTCTGTTGTATTGCGAAAACTTTCCCCCAAAATTCCCACCTGTCAGGAATTGGGTCTTCCTGAGGCCTTTTTGAAAATGGCTGAAGAAAAAAACGGCTTTGTCTTGATTACAGGTGCCACGGGCAGCGGGAAATCGACTTCGCTGGCTGCCATCCTAAATGAAATTAATGATGTTCGATCAATTCATATCGTCACCCTTGAAGACCCTGTGGAATATGATCATCCACATAAAAAAGCCACGTTTAACCAACGGGAGATGGGAGAGGATTTCGACAACTTTGTAACCGGTTTAAGAGCAGCCCTTCGACAGGCGCCCAAAGTGATATTGGTGGGTGAGATGCGCGACAGGGAGTCACTGGAGATCGGTTTGAGTGCCGCTGAAACCGGCCATCTGGTTCTAAGCACGTTACACACCACGGATGCCGGACAGACAATCAACAGAATCCTTGGTATGTTTCCCACTGAAGAAGAAAATCAGATACGCACTCGAATCGCCGATTCAATCCGATGGATCGTGTGTCAGAGGCTGCTTCCCAAAGTGGGTGGAGGACGGGTTGCCGCCTTTGAAATTTTGCGTACCAATCTTCGTGTTAAAGATTCAATTATGCATGGAGAATCAGAAGGCAAGACATTTTATGATATTATTCAGGCTGGCAGAGCTTTCGGTATGGTAACCTTTGACGAGTATATCTTGGGTCTGTATGAAAAAGGCATCATTACCCAGGAGACCGCCATGGCCTATGCATCTCGGAAGGACATACTGGGCCGAGGAATTGACTCCATCAAATCAGTCCGAGGAGAATCCACAACAGACATTGAGGATTTAAAGGTTGATCATGATTATGGCAAGACTTTGCGTTAGTCGAGTCCTGCCGGTTTTTTTATTCCGTAACGTCCTGATAAAGGCAAAAAATAATGAACATTTCATGCGAAAACTGCCAGAGAAAATTTAAAATTCCAGACGAAAAGGTTCCTAAAGGACAAATGTTTTCAATGACCTGCCCGCAGTGTAACACCAAGGTCGTGGTCGATGCCCGCTCCGACACTCCCTCTTCATCAGATAAGAATTCGGTATCATCAGATAAACACAAACCCGAAAAGGAAAAAACGATTATTGATGAAGTTGACGCCGATAGCTACGACGCTTCGGATAAACCCTTTGACTTTGTAGAAGAGGGTGTAAAAACAGCTCTTTTGTGTGAGTCCGATACTGCCATACAAACGAAGATCAAAAAGGGCTTGTATAGCATGGACTATCATATCACCGCCCCCCAGTTGCCCAAAGATGCTCTCAAGCAAATGCGATTTCATGTTTTTGACATGGTGGTGTTAAACGAAAGGTTCGGCACCCAAAATCCGGATATGAACCCTGTCCTCAAATATTTGGACCGTCTCAACATGTCCATACGTCGAAACATTTTTGTGACTCTCATCACTAGCCGTTACCGTACCATGGATAATATGGCGGCTTTTAACAAAAGCGTTAACCTGATTGTCAATCCGAAAAACATCGATGAAATAGAAAAAATCCTTAGACGCGGAATCGCCGATTATGAGGCCTTTTATCGTGTTTATAAGCGAGCTCTTCTAAAAACCGGCAGGGTCTAACCTGAATTTCTCATGAAATATACGTGCTCAGACTATCGGACTGAAATGATTCTTGTAAGCCTCAGGCAACGTCTTAAACAAGAAAACCTGAATGAAGCGGAAAGAAATGATATCATTTTGCAAATTGAAGAGATAGAGGCAGATATGGAGCTTAATTAGTTTCCAATATTTATTCGTGGACGGGCACTATTTAATATCTGAAATGGATCAATCAGGGTTACATGCTGTTGCTGATGATCCTCAACCCCTCCAGCGTCAAGTTCGGTTCAACAACCTCTATGGTCTCAGATACCTGACACATGAGACCTGCCAAACCACCTGTTGCGATGATTTGGGGGTTCGTACCCATTTCAGCCTTCATACGCTTGACCATTCCATCGACAAGACCTGCATATCCGTAAATAATGCCTGCCTTAATACTGCTTGAGGTATCTTTTCCGATCACACCTTTGGGAGGAATAAAGATCTCGACTCTGGGAAGTTTTGATGCTTTTATAAAAAGTGCCTCAGAAGAAATCATGATGCCGGGACTAATTGCACCACCTAAGTATTCCCCTTTTTCAGAAATAGCATCAAAGGTTGTTGCCGTTCCAAAATCAATCACGATTAAGCTTGTTTGGTATTTGTGGAATGCTGCAACCGCATTAACGATCCTATCTGCTCCGACTTCTGATGGGTTTTTGTATCTTATCGGCAGTTTTGGAGCGGACCTGGCATCCACCCAATGGGGTGCATGTCCAAGATATTTGCGACAAAAAGAATCTAAAATGGTAACCATGGGTGGAACGACACAGGAAATAATGGTTTTGTGGATATTTATAGAATTGATATGACCTTCGGAAAAAAGATTTCTGGCAAGAATGTTAAACTCATCTTCGGTCGTACGCTGTTCAGTTCGTAGTCGCCAATTTTGAACAAGATGTTTGTCGTCGTAAACGCCGATGACCGTATTTGTATTGCCAACATCAATAACAAGGAGCATATGACAAAATCCTTTTTTTAACGAATTCTTTTTTGGTCGATAATTTTTACTTTAAAAATTTCAGGTGTTGCATCAATCAGTGTAGTTTTAACCGGTAATGTTATGGTCGCACGCTTATTATAAATCCCCGGTTTCAATCCTTTAAGGTCAACATATACCCGGACCCCGTTACTTGTGTAAAGTTTTTCGATCATATTAACAGGCCCCTTAACTTTTATCGTTATCACCGGCGGCGTAATACGGTATACATACAACCCTCCATCTCCTTGAACTGGAATATTATCAAATGTTATGGTTGTCAGCTGTTCCTTTATGATCACGGTTGCAAGAATAATTTTCGAAGAATCAACGAGCTTCAGATTTTCCACTAAGTCCAGAGTCACCTCTCTTTTAAAAGATCCGGATAATCCTTTTATATTGATAGGTTTTGTTGAAACCTTATCCATCCGGTCCAGCGTATCTTCAGACCCTCTCAGAGTCACCGACATGGGTTTGGCTTCTGCTCTAACAAACATAAATCCTTTAGCAGGCTTTCCGGTTAGAGAAATATTGACAGGAAGCTTTTTTTTAATTTCATTTTCCACTTTAACGGTTATTGAGTTGGGATTTATTTTTAAAATTGAAACCCCTTTGGGCAGTGGAATCCGAGCCTGATGTATTGGTATAATATTTACCCCGATAATTATCGCGGACAGGTCAATCGTATATTGTATCTTCAGATCAGAAAGGGTTCGTATAATTGACTTCGGACCGCGGACATGCACTTCTATACCTGTGAATGGGCCCTTTGTTATGATCATTCCTTCAGGGATATTTTCAGAGTCTACCGGAATAAAAACATCGGCTTCCTGGATGGATACATAGGGCCATAATAAAAATATGCCAATCCCAATAAAGAAAAACAGAATTAAACCTGTCAGATTTCGGAAACTTAAAATAGAAAAGGAGATAGGATTGTTCATCGATAGTTTTTATATAAGATCATTAATTACAATTTTGGGGAAATAATCAATAGGATATGTCTTATAAAAGATTTTGTGCGTTTTTTATGGCATCTGTTATTTTTACGGTTACACGAGTATTGGCAACATTGTGGACCCGAACGATATGGGCACCATTCAAAATAGCGGCAGCAACTGAAGCTTGGGTTCCACTCTCTACCATCGCCGAATCGGCATTGATCTCTTCAGCCGTGTTATCCTTAAGAAGATTTCGAATAAACGCCTTTCTTGAAGTTCCAATCATAATAGGAACTTTCAACGTTTTAAATTCATACAAGCGCTGAATTAATAAAAGATTATGCCCGACAGTCTTCCCAAAACCGATCCCAGGATCAATGATGATTTTGGATCTTGAAATCCCTTTATTTTCAGCCTGATCTATTGCATTTTCAAAAAATGTTTTGATTTCACCGATAAGGTCGTCATAAGTGGGTTCAATCTGCATGGTTTTTGGGTTTCCGAGCATATGCATCAAAATTACCGGAACGGCGTAATCTGTCGCAATACTCGCCATTTTCGGATCGAAACTCAAGGATGATACGTCATTTATCATTGACGCACCGGCTTTGATGGCCTGTTCGGCCACACCGGCTTTGGTTGTATCAATAGAAATGGGAATCGGTATGCGTCTTGAAAGCCTTTCAATCACAGGGACAACTCGCAGAATTTCTTCTTCTTCAGATACCGGATTTGAAAATGGTCGTGTAGATTCTCCACCAATATCAATGATGTCCGCACCCTCTTCAAATTGTTTATACCCCTGAGCAACTGCATCATCCAATGAAAAAAACTTTCCACCGTCTGAAAATGAATCCGGGGTCACGTTCAATACACCCATAATGCAGGTGCGTTTACCAAAATCAAGACAATGTTTGCCCCATGCAAGGCTGAATGCTTTCATTTGAGTGGGTTAAGATGCCTCTGGCTCGCTTGAAGATTCTGCTTCGGTTTCTGCTTTTTTTGCGTTAGCTTCTGCTTGGCTCTCTTTTTCCGTTTCTTCGCTCTTTGGCGTTTTTGATGGAAATTCAAATCCGGGTTTCATGGCAAGAATGAGTTCATCAAGCTCTTTTCCCATAACGGTTTCTTTTTCAAGCAAACGATCCGATAACGCATGAAGAACATCTAAATTTTCTTTTAAGATTATCTGAGCGCGTTTATAAGCATTTTCAATCAGCTTATCGATTTCAGCATCGATTTTTCTTGCGGTTTCTTCAGAATAATCCCTGTGCTGAGCGATTTCCCGCCCAAGAAAGATGTGGTCTTCTTCTTTGGCATACGACATCGGACCGAGTTCATCACTCATGCCCCAATTGCGTATCATTTTTTGAGCAATATCGGTTGCCCGTTTGATATCGTTAGAAGCACCGGTACTGATACGGTTAAAAACGATTTCTTCGGCAACCCGTCCGCCAAAAGCAACGGACAATTCACTTTCAAGCTGATCCTTATATTTAAAATCGCTCTCTTCAGGCAAAAACCAGGTAATACCTGCAGCGCGTCCTCTTGGAATAATGGTGATCTTATTCACCGCATCGGTGCCCGGCAATAAGCGGGCCACAAGGGCGTGTCCTGCTTCATGATATGCCGTTGTTTTTCGGTCTTCTTCCTTGATAACTTTTGATTTTCTTTCCAATCCCATGTAAACTTTGTCTTTGGCATCTTCCAGGTCAATCATATCAACCTTTTCCTTATTTCTCTTAGCGCCCAGAAGTGCCGCTTCATTGACAAGGTTTTCCAAATCAGCACCTGAAAATCCGGGGGTTCCCTTTGCCAGTATTGTAGGATTTACATCAGGTGCAATTGGTGTTTTCTTCAAATGAACTTTGAGAATTTTTTCGCGTCCCAAGATGTCCGGCAGTGGGACAACCACCTGTCGGTCAAAACGACCGGGCCGTAAGAGGGCCGGGTCGAGCACATCAGGACGGTTAGTAGCGGAAATAAGGATCACACCCTCGTTGGATTCAAACCCGTCCATCTCCACCAGAAGCTGATTTAGGGTCTGTTCTCTTTCGTCATGTCCCCCTCCTAGACCAGCACCTCTGTGCCTTCCAACAGCATCGATTTCATCGATAAATATAATGCATGGGGCATTCTTTTTGCCCTGAACAAACAGATCCCTGACGCGGGATGCGCCGACGCCGACAAACATTTCTACGAAATCTGAACCACTGATATGAAAAAAAGGAACGTCAGCTTCGCCTGCAATCGCCCGGGCAAGGAGGGTTTTTCCGGTGCCGGGGGATCCCATCAATAGCACCCCTTTGGGTATCCTACCTCCGAGACGAGTGAATTTCTTAGGTTCTCTTAAAAACTCGATGATTTCACCAAGTTCTTCTTTGGCTTCATCGATTCCGGCAACATCTTCAAACGTCACTTTTTTTGATTGATCAGATTGCAAACGGGCCCGGCTCTTACCAAAAGACATTGCTTTTCCGCCGCCGGCCTGCATCTGGCGCATAAAAAATATCCATACGCCGATCAGTACGATCATTGGAAACCATGATACAAGAACAGACATATACCATGGCGATTCGCTCTCAGGTTTGGCATTAATGGTAACACCTTTATCCCGAAGGATTTTGATGAGATCACTATCCTGGGGCGCATATACCTTGAAGTGATTGCGATTCGAATCTGTGACATAGAGCTCTTGACCCTGAATAACGACATTGGAAACACGCTCACTATCCACCATGGCCAAAAATTCAGTATAACTGATGTTTGTTTCAGCCAGATGCTGTTGATTGAAAAGATTGTAAAGCATGATCATCATCAGCGTGATGACTATCCATAAAGCCAGATTTTTGTAAAAAGGATTCAAAAGTATTAACCCCCTTAAAAGACAATTAATGATACGCTATATTAATCATCATTGTGGATTAGGCAAGCAAAAGTTCCACCTTCAGCACATTTCTGGTTGAAGGCGTCAATTTAACAGACTCATCAATTCTATGGCCGACCACCCAGATTATTTTCCCTCGGCTCAACAGTATGGGGCATTTTATCCGGTCACTTCTATATACTTTTTTGTCAATAAAATATTTTTTTAACTTCTGCGTTCCTCCCACTCCCAATGGTTGAAAAGCATCTCCCGGCCGAAAATTTCTTATTACCATGGGAAAACTTAAAGTATTCTTATCAAAAAAACTGGTGTTTTGTCCAGCATAACGATAATCGAACACATTTTCCATACGCATTTCAGTAAATTTAATGGTCGCCCCTATTTCTCTTATAAACACAGATTCAAGTTTTTCTATCTGATATTCAAACGTAAACGTGTCTGAATCGTTGATTTTTTTACGAATATCAGGCAACATGCGTTTTTCTTTAAACACATAGAGCGCATCCCGGTCTCTTTGAATTCTAATACGGTCAGGAAGGTCCGCTTTTCCATAGGCCGGTCTTTTCTCTAAGAGGCCGATTACAGAACTGATATGGTTAAACCGAATTCGCCTTAAATCCCCCTTTATTTTTTCAATTGTCATTCTTATAAGCCGCCGTTGTAATGCAGGATGGTATTGATTAAGCATCGAAACAGAGAGGATGATAGTATTTTCCTGAACATCCAGTACGGTTTTTTCATAAAAAGGACGAACAACATCGTCTATCCATTCTTCTTCGGATCTTATAATTGATGAAAGCCGGTTTAGTGTTTCAGATATTTTTGGATTGTACGCTGTTTTTAACAAAGGAATTAAATCATGACGCACCCTGTTTCTATAATGCTTTTTGTCCATGTTAGAGGCGTCAGAAACATATTCTAATTTGTTTTGAATTAAAAAATCAATGATTTCAGATCGATTCAACTTTATCAACGGACGGATAATCTTATGGTCCCTTACGGGGGGTATGCCTGAAAGCCCCTGTGGTCCACTTCCTCGAAAAAGATTCATCAAAATAAGTTCCGCATTGTCATCAGAATGATGCCCAACTGCAATTTTGTTGTATTGCATTGTATTCGCAACATTATTTAGAAAAGTATAACGAACATGCCGGGCAGCTTCTTCTATAGAAAATTTGTTTTCCATCCGGTATTTTCGAACATCCTTTTTATGAATGTAACAGGGCAAGTCATATTTTTTGGCAAGAACTTCGACAAACTGGGCATCCTTATCCGAATCATTCAGGCGGAGGCAGTGATTTAAATGGGCAACACCCAGTTTGAGAGAAAAACGGGGCGCAATTAAGAAGAGTGCATGAAGCAGAGCAACTGAATCAGGTCCTCCGGACACGCCGATAACAACCGATTCTTTCGGTTTAAGCATTCCATAAGCTGCAATGGTTTTTTCAACAGTTTCTAATAACTTACTCAAGTTTACCATCCGGATATGGCTGAAAATCCTTCTTGTCCGCCTATGCCTTGTGGCGGATGAAACAGCGGACCGAAAGAAATTTTTTAAGGAAAAACATTTCACAGGGAATGAACAAATCGGTCCTGCCAGTTATTATAATATATTTCAGAGAGTTATATATATAAAACCCGCTCAAATTATGATATAGAGGTCTATGGTTGTCAATAAAAAATACGGAAAAATATCGAGTTCTTTTTTTACCTTGAAAAAATTTTTAATCGATTATATTCATGATAACGGTTGTGCTAGGCGGGGAGCTAGCGGTGCCCTTTTCCCGAAATCCGCTTCATGCGGGGCTGAATTCCCTCTTAAGGGTTTGAACCTGGAAGCCTATAGGCCAATCTGGCCGGCCGCCGCGCAACAGACGGTTACGAACCTCGTCAGGTCCGGAAGGAAGCAGCGATAAGTAATGCGGTCTGTGTCGTGGTTGATCCCGGTCAATTTTTTGGCTTGTTATATTTCAGCAAGGATTCGAAAGGGGGTGCACAACCGATTTTTTTCCATGATTTTTCCCATCTTTCTTTTGTTCTCTAAATTCCCGAACCTATAATATAAAATTCCTATTTCCGGCTTGACAATATTCCAGACAGTCTTATTTTTTTAGCGATGTTGTGATATTGATTCAAAATTTTAACGGCTAAGTAGCAAATATTTAAAAATATCAGGAGATAACAACGCTGATGGCAAAAGGAAAGAAAGTCGAAATTCATACAAAGGTTGAAGACACCGAGAAAGACAATAAAACCAATAATAAAAACGAGTTAAATAAAAAAGACATCTCTGAACCTCTTGACCCTTTAAAAGAGATGGAAAAAAAAGTTGAATCCCTTGAAAAAGAGGCCAAAGAAACCCACGATCGTTTGCTAAGGGTATCAGCCGAGTTTGAAAACTACAAAAAGCGTGCCGCACGCGAAATGAATGATTTCAGAAAATTTGCCAATGAAAGCTTTGTAAAAGCCATGCTCCCGGTGATTGATAATTTAGACCGCGCTATCGAATCCTCAAATAATGACAAACATGTTAGCACGTCAATGGTGGAAGGGGTCAATATGACCCTCAAAGAAATACTCAAAGTTTTTGAACAATTCGGTGTAAAACGATTTGAGTCCATAGGAAATACTTTTGACCCGAATTTACATCAGGCGGTGATGCAGGAAGAGACGGATACGTTTCCTGAAAACACAGTATCTAAAGAGCTGCAAAAAGGATACATGATACATGACAGACTCCTTAGGCCTGCCATGGTCGTCGTCTCCAAAAAACCTGAAAACCTGGAGAAAAAAGATCAAACAGAATAAAAGGAAACATATAAAAAAGACTATCGTAAATGTTAGGAGGAAAACAAATGGGTAAAGTCATTGGAATCGATTTGGGCACCACAAATTCTTGTGTAGCGATCATGGAAGGTGGTGATGCAAAAGTTATTACCAACCCTGAAGGAGGACGGACCACACCTTCCATCGTCGCTGTTTCAGACAGTGGGGAAAGATTGGTGGGTCAAATTGCAAAACGGCAGGCCATTACCAATCCCGAAAATACGGTCTTTGCGGTAAAAAGACTTATTGGTCGACAGTATGCATCAAAAGAAGTTCAGGATGATATCAAAATACTTCCTTACAAGATTGAACAGGCTAAAAATGGCGATTTGCGCATAAACCTGAGGGGAAAACTGAACAGTCCGGCAGAAATCTCATCGTTTATTCTGGCCAACATCAAGCATACTGCCGAAGAATACCTCGGCGAAAAAGTGACAGACGCAGTAATTACAGTGCCTGCCTATTTTAACGACAGTCAGCGACAGGCAACCAAAGACGCCGGGAAGATCGCAGGTCTAAATGTGCTCAGGATTATCAATGAACCCACTGCTGCATCCCTGGCATATGGGCTTGACAAGAAAAAAGAAGAAAAAATAGCTGTTTTTGATCTGGGAGGCGGTACATTTGATGTATCGATTCTAGAAATCGGTGAAGGCGTCTTTGAGGTGAAGGCCACAAATGGCGATACCCATCTTGGCGGTGAAGATTTCGACTTAAGACTTATCGATTATCTGGCCAATGAATTCAAAAAGGACCAGGGGATTGATCTCAGAAATGACAAGATGGCCCTTCAACGGCTGAAAGAGGCGGCTGAAAAAGCAAAAATGGAACTTTCCACATCCATGGAAACAGATGTCAATCTTCCATTCATAACCGCCGATGCTTCAGGACCCAAACATCTCAACATAAAAATAACCCGAGCCAAACTCGAAGGGCTTATCAGCGACCTTTTAGACAACCTGGAAAAACCCTGTCGTATTGCACTCAAGGATGCAGGTCTGACACCCAATGACATTGATGAAGTTATTCTTGTTGGCGGCATGACGCGCATGCCGGCGGTTCAGGAACGTGTAAAGAAAATATTCGGCAGAGAACCTCACAAAGGTGTTAATCCCGATGAGGTCGTGGCTATTGGTGCCGCTATTCAGGGCGGTGTACTTAAAGGAGACGTTAAAGATGTTCTGCTCCTTGACGTTACCCCTCTATCTCTGGGAATTGAAACCCTGGGCGGTGTCATGACACGCCTCATTGAAAAAAATACAACCATTCCGACAAAAAAGAGTCAGATTTTTTCAACCGCAGCAGACAGTCAGCCGGCTGTTTCCATCCACGTCTTACAGGGCGAACGAGAAATGGCCGCCGGCAACAAGACGTTAGGTCGCTTTGAGCTTGTGGGAATACCGCCTGCACCCAGGGGTGTTCCGCAAATTGAAGTAGCGTTTGATATAGACGCCAACGGCATCGTCAATGTTTCTGCCAAGGATATGGCTACCGGTAAAGAGCAATCTATCCAAATAACAGCTTCTAGCGGGCTATCCAAAGAAGAAATCGACAAGCTGATAAAAGATGCCGAACTTCATGCTGAAGATGACAAAAAAAAGAGGGAATTGGTCGATGCCCGCAACCATGCTGACGCGCTGATCTATTCCACAGAAAAATCGATCAAAGATCTTGGCGACAAGGTCGATGCGGCCACCAAAAGCAAGGTTGAAGCCTCCATTGAACCCCTCAAAAAGGCCATGGAAGGAAATGACGCTGAGGAAATCAAACGACTGAGCGAGGAATTGACCCAGGCGTCTCATAAATTGGCCGAGGCCATGTATCAGCAAGCTTCCCAGGCTGATGCCCAGCAGCAGGCAGGAGCCGGTGCTACGGGAAATGATCAGGCCGGCCCATCCGCACCCGATGACGATGTGGTGGATGCCGATTTCGAAGAGGTTAAAGACGAAGACAAAAAATAAACCCATTTAGCACTATTAAAAAAATCCTGTGCGCACGTTCGTGCCACAGGATTTTTTTTGGCCAATAGACATGTCTTTTGTCAAACACAAAACGATAAATTTTAAATCATGCTCAAAATAGGGGTGTGATCAAGAGAATTCAGCAGGCATTTTGCTATCTGTAAAGATTTAATGCTTAATATTTTGGTTATAAATAGAGGGTATCTATTCCTCCTCTTCGGGATAAAACGTAAAGCCTGTTGTTGATTTTTTGGAAAAGAATTTTAAAAAGTTGACTTCCTTTATTTCTTCCAAATCAATTGTCGGACGATCAGCATTTTCATTTAATACGGCATCCCTTAAATTAGGATTTTGGCGAATTAAGATGATAGCCATTTTTTTAGCCTCTTGTGGGTTCTCTGCCTCTACAAATTTCGTTGCAAAAAATCCAAACTTCTTGAGTTCACCGTCAAGATTGAAGAGAAAATTCTTCCCATGAAGTTTAATCTCGAATCTTTTCATCAATTTCCTTTTTATAGATAGTATTAGATATTAAAAGTCGCGTGAAACTGATACCCTTGATCGTAAGCCAACTGAAAGTCAATCGATTATAATGATATGAGAGGCCTGGGAATTTGTTGGTAAAAACTTATTTATCAGCGGAATGGATTATTTTTTTTAAAAAGCGTGTACTGTTTGACCCGCCTGCCACGTAAGGCACGAGCGGGCAGGGTGATTTAGGGATCGTTAGAAAGAACAGTCGCTTTCCGAAACATTTCGACAGTAAGGAAATGTTTATTCTATGTTGAACCCATCGTTATTATATTGATATCTGTTCTTTCTTTACGATCCTTTTACCACGAGTTTACACGGTTTTTAAAAAAACATTGTCCATGGAGCAATTTAACAAATAAAAACACGCTGACCCATGAATAGTATATACCATTAAAATGAAATAGGCAAACCCTGAAAAAGGAGTTGCCCTTTTTGAAAAACCATATCACACAATTTATTATAAACAGATACGTGTGTTTTATCAGAAGATAGTGCAGGTCTCGGATTGAAAATCTCAAATCAAAATGGTTTAAAATCTGGAAACTCTCTATGTTACCTATAGAAGGCAGAAAGATAGCCTCGAAACCATAGAGGAAATCCACCATACAAAGAAGGGAGTTATTAAAGGATTAATTATTCCCCCCCTATCCTATCCCTTTCCCCTAAGAGAGAGGGAGTTTTTGATGACCCCGCCACATAAATGGATGGTTAATTAGCTATCATAATAAGAATATTGCTTTTTTTCTAATCTAATCCTTCTTAAAGAATTTTTTCCTTCCAATTCCTGCAAGACCTACCAGGCCGGAGCCAAGCAGTATAAGTGTGGCCGGCTCGGGTACCGGGCTAGGACCAGTATTCTCTGTAGATCCCGTAACATCAGAAGTGGCAACTGGTGTTGAGGTTGTTGATTTAAAGCTTGATGTGGTTGCCGGATCATCAGATGAAGGGCAGCCTACAATTCCAAAAAACATAATCAAAACACATAAAACCATAAATAATTTCTTCATATTTTTCCTCCTTTATGATTAATTGGTTTGGTTTTAGGCAATGACAAAGCAAATCTCATACCAAAAAACTTAAAATGATTTGATTAAGTTAATTCAATCAGTTAGATGAATTGCAAAAAAATGGAAACCACAAATTATGAAATAAATGTAATAAAATTTATTTGCCTGATACCAAATTGTGGCATTTATTACATAATTATTTCATAAAATAGCGATTTGAGATTAATGCATGCATGACTATTATCTTCCCAGAATAGTTTGACGAAGTGAACATCGGAGACATTGACTGTGTTCTTGCGCTAAAAACAGGTGAAAAGTGAGAAGGACATCGAAAGAATACGAAAGATGTAGCGGTCAGGTCTTCTATAACGGGTTACTGAAACGTTTTTTTGGAACACAATATGTTTACTTAAGTGAAAGAGGCGGCCATTATTGACTGCGTGAAGCTTCAATTTAGGGAAAACAGAATCAATAAGGCAGCAAAAGACGGTCCTCAACGGGTCCGGATCCATGCTGTAGGTTTACCGGTAGTCATGAAAGTATATGATCGACCCTGCAATACCGACGAACGATTTGCCACCCTGATGCGCGCTCTATGTCAGAGAAATGATGGTATCTTGGTCGGATTGAACAGCACAAGACCTTAAAACATCTGGTAAGAATAAATAACGGACACTATTATGTTTTTAATCCAGAAATGAGAATTTTTGCGCAAGATCAAGGAAATCAAGGGATTGCGAGGAGACGTACTTCAGTACGTCTCACAAGGAATCCCGCTGATTGACGCCGAGATGGCGTGAAAAAGCCATTTATGGATGAAAACCAATTAATGCTTGAAACTTCTCTGCCCTGTATAGACCATTGTCGCACTCACCTCGTTGCAAGCCTCAATGGATTGGTAATCGTTTTCAGATCCACCCGGATGAATCACGGAAGTAACCCCTTCCTTCAATCCGACATCAATACCGTCTCTAAAAGGGAAAAAAGCGTCACTGACCATGGCCGAGCCGATCAGTCCCCCCTTTTCATCCGCCACTTTAGCGTCAATTTCAGATCTTTTATCCTCGTCTTTCAAATCATTATAGGGGATATTATACATTTCAAAGCAGTAACGATCCGCCAGTTTCCTGTAGGCTTTGTCCCTTGCAATTTCGGCAACACCCACCCGATCTTGTTCACCGGTACCGATGCCGACGGTAACCTCGTCTTTGACATAAATGACGGAATTGGATGTAATACCGGATTCCACAAGCCACCCAAACAGCAGGTCGTCGTATTCCTGTTCGGTGGGCTCACGGTTGACCTGATACTGCTTGCCCTTATATTCACATGCCGCAAGTTTTAAATCTGCCTTTGTCCGGGCTGCCGGCACAAAAGACCACTGAGCGATGATGCCACCGTCAATCAGGCTCTTGAATTCCACACATCTTTGTCCCACAAAGCTTTGCAGCCTGTTGATATTACCTATACGTATCACCCTGAGATTTTTTTTCTTTGAAAAAATGTCCATTACACCGTCTTCAAAATCAGGTGCAACAACTACTTCAGCGTATTGTTCGGTGATGGCTTCCGCCGTTGCCCGATCAACCGCCCTGTTTACGGAGATACATCCTCCAAATGCCGCCACCCTGTCTGCCATGTTTGCTTTTAGATACGCATCGACCAATGTATCAGAGCGGGCAACACCACATGGATTGTTGTGCTTGACAATGACAACTGTGGGTTTATCCACAAAATATCTCAAAATGTTCAAAGAGTTATCTGCATCGGTCAGGTTGGTTTTGCCGGGATGCTTGCCGGATTGCAAAAGCTCGATGTCTGAAGCCAGATGCCGTCCCGGCTGAATCGATTCGGTTCCTCCTAAAGCCAGATTTCCATTGATCAGTTTGTAAAGTGCGGCTTCCTGACCCGGATTTTCTCCGTATCTAAGCCCTTTTTGGATGTTATCGATGGTCCAGGCCACTTTTTCATAAAAAAGAGTTTGTCTTTTATCCTGATCCACAAAACTAATCTCCATCTCAGGTGGAAAGTGATCATCCATTATCGTCCGATACATTTTCTTTAAATCTTCAGCCATTTTTTTTCTCCCTTTTTTGAAGAATATTAATATTTTCGTAATAGTTAACTGAGGGGTCGGAGAGTTTTTTAAATAGTCGCTCCATAGATGATTTTTTTTTAAAACGCGTGAACTCGTGGCAAGGGATCGTTTTGAAAGAACCAAAAGCAATTTAACTTCATTGATGCCTCACCCTGTTAAAGTCTAAGATCTTTATTGATCTCACGGGCAGGTTCTCTCATTACGAGCCCTTATTCACGAGTTTTATCCGCCTTTGGCGTGATCTTTCAGCAAAAATATAATTTTATCTGAATTGGCAATCGGAACTTTTTGTAACGATTTGCCAGATTAAATTGTAAAATTTGGTATGATATTCATCTATACGGTGTAACACGCAGCCACTTCATCAATTGTCCTGGAACCCATAAAGTCTGCGATGGTCCGGTCGTAGACGGCCGTGTGGTCAAATGCTTTTTGCGCAAGGTGATAGCGAAGTCCCAGCGATATAGAGCCCTTATTTGAATTCATTTCTGATAAAATCGCTGTATAGTCCGATGGATCGACCACCGATGCAACCCTTATAAAGTTTTTTGCAGACGCTCTTATCATGCACGGTCCGCCAATATCTATATTTCCGCGGGCCATTTCAACCGTTACGCCTTCTTTTGAAATGGTATCTTTAAAAGGATATAAATTGCATAGGGTCATATCTATGTGAACAGAACCTGTTCGCTGGATGTCATCATTGTGGGCGTCATTGTAGGTTTCGGTGAGAAGTCCGAGATATATTTTAAAATCCAGAGTCTTCACAAGACCACCCTGGGTCTCCGGCTGACCCGTGTAATCCGAAACCTGTGTCAGGCAGGAACCTGCCGTGTCTCCAAGAATTTCTTTGATTTTTTTGTACGTGCCGCCGGTTGAAAAAATTTTTATCTCAGGATTTATCCGGATAAGTTCCGGTATGAACGCTTCCAAACCCCTTTTGTCAAAAACACTAGCAAGTACATGTCTAACCTTGACTAAATCATCTATCCTTTCCACCACATTCATACTCATAGCATTTACCCCTTTCCCCATATGTTTTAATATATCATTAAAAAGTTACTTTGACACGAGGCGAAACTCCATATATAAACGAGAATATTCAAGACAATATGTTGAGGGGTCGGGAAGTTTTCACGGTATGAAAAAAACCATAATCCATGGAGCGATCCCACAAAAAAAAACCCCAACCCCTGAATATGTTCACTTACTATTATCCGGTGATAAATTCAAGAGGACATCTTATAAAACATGATTAACGTTTTGATCGTCGGCCTGGTTTTTATGTTCGGCATGTGCATTGGAAGTTTTTTGAATGTCTGCATCTATCGGCTGCCGTCCTCAATGTCGATTATCAACCCTTCCCGCTCATTCTGCCCTCAGTGCAACAGTGCCATACAATTTTATGACAACATTCCTGTTTTCAGCTACTTATGGCTTAAAGGCCGGTGCCGGAACTGCAAGGCATCCATTTCGCTTCGCTATCCTTTGGTTGAGTTAATGACCGGAATTCTTGCCATCGCCATTCTTTTCATGTTTGGTCTGACTTTAGAAGGTGTCGTATACTTTGTTTTTATTTCATCACTGCTGGTCATCACATTTATCGATATCGATCATAAAATTATCCCGGATGTGATCACGCTGCCTGGAATTCCCATCGGCCTTGCGGCTTCTTTTGTTTTACCTGACATAACGTTTAAATCCTCTCTGCTGGGTTTGCTGACGGGAGGGGGCAGTCTTTTGCTGGTCGCATGGACATACAGTCTCATCACCAGTAAAGAAGGCATGGGGGGTGGGGACATCAAACTCCTATCACCCGTAAAGAAGGCATGGGGGGTGGGGACATCAAACTCCTTGGGATGATTGGAACTTTTATCGGCTGGAAAGGGGTTATTTTTACCATTTTTGCTGCATCTCTGGCAGGGACTTTCGTGGGAATAATCGTTATGCTGCTAAAGGGGAAAAATCTGAAATTTGCCATTCCATTCGGTCCATTTCTTTCTATTGGTGCGATGTCCTATGTATTCTTTGGAGAGAAGGTTCTACTCTGGTATTTTCATTCATTTTAGTTAAGATGTTATCATCACTTTGAGATACAAATCTCCCCGTTGACCGTCAGCTCCTGTTTTACCCAAACCTTTCAACCGCAGTTTGCTCCCTTCTTTCACTCCGGGAGGGACAATTACTTTAACTATCCGTTTTTGGAATCCTTTTGGGATATTGATCAGCTTTTGTGTTCCTACAAGCGCCTCGAATGACGTAATGTCGATGGTTCCATAAAGGTGGGGATCTTTTCCGAGGCCACCGGGCCGAACCACCTGAAGTCGATGTGTTTTTCTTTTAGCAGTGACACGGCGCATTTTACTGCTGACCCCGGTTTCGGGTAACACAAGAAAAATCTTTAACAAAACGATTCCAAAAACAAACCCACCGATATGGGCCCACCATGCAATTCCACTGATATTGCCATGGCTGCCTGCTGCACTTAGAAACTGAAGGACAAACCAAAAACCCAGAAAGAAAAACGCCGGGATTTCAATAAACCAGGGGATAATGATAATGGGAATCAGGGTTAATATTTTGGAATGGGGATGAAGAATCAGATAAGCCCCCATGACACCCGCAATGGCTCCGCTGGCCCCGATGGTGGGTATATTGGAATGAAGATTGAAAAGAAGATGGGAAAGACCCGACGTAATTCCGCACAGCAGATAAAAAACAAGGTACCGAAAAGGACCCAGACGATCTTCGACGTTATCGCCAAAGATATAAAGAAACCACATGTTGCCCAGAAGATGCCAGAACCCGCCATGAAGAAACATGAAAGAGAGCCAAGACAGAAGCTGCTGACCGGTGTTAAAATAAGATGAAATCTGCGGCATCGAATATCTGGCGGGAACCAGGCCGTAAATATAAATGAAACGATCTAAATTGGTCCCTTGGGACATCTCAAACAGAAAAAGGATAACGTTGATACCGATAATTGTGTTGTTTACTACCGGATAATTCTTGGAAGGTATTGTGTCGCGAATGGGAAACATAACAATTCATCAACTGCATTTGTCAGCGGAAATCAACCGTCGGATCAATGATGAAAATTTTTCAAGAAACAGTTCGAGAAAGCGCCTCAACAGCCAGTTGGCCCACGGTACGCTCCTCCAGATTCATGTTGATGAAGATATGTATCTTTGCTTCATCGGTGGTCAGATGTTTGAGCAAGGATTCTGTCATTTCCGAAGGTATCGCTCCGGCCACCCAGGCTGAAAGTCCACGATGGACAGCATCGTTTGACCGCATAAACAAAGGAAGATAAGCTGATGCCTCCCGAACAAGTTCACAACGCGCATGGGCAAGTCTTCCCAACCCCCAGAGCACTCCTCGTTGCAGCATCTCGTGTTCAAGAAAGTTACCTGCCTCATTAATGTAGGATACCATGATACAGGCGTACTCTTTGGCCAGTCTTTCATGACGGGCCATGATTTCTCCCATGGCTTCCGGAGAGCCCCAGCCGATCCCTCCGGATTCGTCATTTAAATTCCACATCAGCCGTCGCATGACGATGCAGGCAGACTCAAAATCTTCATGGGCAAGACGCGCAACTACAATCCCCATTGCCGTAACTGCACGCCATTTGACCAATTCGTCCGTATGGTAAAAAAAGGATAAAAGCGGATTGACGACCCTCCGGACCGGTATGTGGCAGATCTCTTTAAGGCTCTTTTCAAATTCTTCATTTTTTAAAAGTGCCGAAAGTTTTTTTTTGAGCTGCCTGCTGCCCATTGGCTTGCCCCATGAAATTCCGGGACCTAAAGATCCTAAATAATAGCTTAATCCTTTGAACCAAATCAACTTCAAAGGCGCTTCAAGTATGATTTAATTTTTGGCTGGAAGCTGTCTGAGTGGATTAGGCATCGTTTTGAAAGAACCAGAGGCGATTTAACTTTATCGATGAAACCCCCTGTTAAAGATAGAAACCTTTATTAATGGCCCGGGCAGGTTCTTTCATTACGAGCCCTTATTCACGAGTTCTTTCAGCAAAAATTTAATTATACTTGAAGCGATAACATTTCCAAAAAGCTAAATTGTTACGATCCAAGGATATAATTAAAACAATATAATCTCAAAACCATTAAACAAATACAACGCCATCTTTTTCATAGCAAACTCACAATGGTTTCTTTAACCCGAATTCTCTTCCCAGTAGATACAATCTTCAGGGCAGTATTTTATTGCCTCATTGACTTCCGTCTCCGGATAAGAGGGCAGCTCGATCACCTCAATATATCCGGCTTCGTTCATCCTGAAAACCAAAGGGCAGACCTCAATGCAAGCCCCGCATACACTGCATCGACTCAGATCAACAGCCGGTACTTTCATATTTTTTCATTGATTGCCTGTCCCACCTTTTTACCCAGGTCAAAACAGGCCTCCAATCCCTTCTTTTCCGGAACATATTGAATTCTGATACCGGGATCGATGACGTCGAATTTCATGGTTTCGAGTTCTTTATTGATCAGCTTGACCGCTTCACCGCTCCACCCGTAAGAACCAAAGGCGGCACCGATTTTGTTTAAAGGCTTGAGCCCTTTCATATAAACCAGAAAATCACTGACTGTAGGAAACAACTGGTTGTTAAGTGTAGGCGATCCCACAACGACGGCTGCGGCATCGAGGACTTCCGTCATAATCTCACTGCGATGGGAGCTTCGAATATGTATCGGTCTTACCGATACACCCTCACTGGCGATTCCTGCCGCAATCTCATCGGCCATGGCTTCAGTACTATGCCACATGGTGTCGTAGACCACGACCGCTTTTTTCTCTTGCTCCTGTTTGGCCCATTTTGCATACGCATTGATAATCTTGCCCGGATCTTTTCGCCAAATGATTCCGTGATCCGGACAAATCATATTGATTTCAAGGCCCAGTTGGGCCACTGTATCCAAAAGCTTTAGAATCAACGGCGAATACAGAAGCAAAATATTGGCAAAGTATTTTTTTGCGTGAAGCATGATATCGTCCCCGGTCTGATCATCAAATCTTTCATGCCCCGCATAATGCTGTCCGAAACCGTCACTGGAAAAGAGAATTTTGTCTTCCTTCAGATAGGTAAACATGCTGTCCGGCCAGTGAACCATTCGGGTTTCAAGAAATGTCAGGGTCCGATTTCCCAGACTCAACTCCTCACCCGTGCCAACGGCATGATAATCCCACTTTTGAGGAAAGTGTCGGGCCAGATTATTAGCGCCCATTTTTGAACAGTAAAGCGGCTTGTCTTCACCGACCCTGTGCATCACCCGTGGCAAGGCGCCGGAATGGTCCATTTCCGTATGATTGCTGATGACATAGTCTATCTTTTTCGGATCAATGATTTTTGATATATTGTCAAGAAGTTGATCCGAATAAGTCTTCTTGACGGTGTCGATGAGCGCAATTTTCTCATCGACGATTAAAAATGCGTTATAACTGGTACCTCGATACGTCGAATATCCGTGAAAATCCCTTATGTTCCAATCAATAACGCCAACATCATAAATCCCCTTTGTTATTTCTACCGGTCTCATCTTCCTCCTATCCTATCATTACTCTTTTTCAAAATCATCTTTGGATGCACCGCAAACCGGACATTCCCAATCATTCGGCACATCTTCCCATTTTGTACCTGGTGCGACACCATTGTCCGGATCACCTTGTTCCGGATCATAAACATAACCGCAAACCGTACATACATACTTGTCCATTTTAGACCTCCTCTTTTGTTAATGTTATGTAATAGTTTAGTCCTTTGAAATCGATTTCATTGGTCTTCGCTTTCAGCTACGCCCAACAAGAAAGAGCTTCAGGTATGATTGAATTTTGGGCTGGAAGCTGTCTGACCCGCCTGCCACGTAAGGCACGAGTTCTTCCATCAAAAATTTTATTATACCTGAAGCGGGAAGGGGTTACGAACTTATAAAATTTACTCCATTTGATTTTGGTAAGTTATTTACAAATTAATTCTTTTTACAGTTCGCCCGGGTTATAATCAAGGATTAATTCTAACCACCGGCTGCAACCGAGCCGGGCCCGGCAAGGGGCTTGAACATTTTCTTTCCAGCACCGCACACCGGACATTTCCAGTCGTCCGGCAGATCGGCGAACCGGGTTCCTTTGGGAATTTTTCCTTTTCGGTCTCCCTTGTCAGGGTTATAAATATATCCACAACTAACCGTCTGGCATTGATACATCTCTTCGGGTTCGGCCATTTATTTCTCCTTGAATATTCATCATTCTATCAGAACATTTGCAGCAGCCAGAAACAGATCTGAATCCCGCAGAACGCCCACCAGTTTGCCCCCTTCGTACACAGGTAAAATGGTAATTTTATTACGATAGATCATTTTAAGGGCATCCAGAAATCCAGCGCCGGCATCTATGGTCCCTCTTATTTTAAGCATCACATCTCTAACATGGGTTTGTGCGTTTTGTCTGACTCTGGATCTGAATCCGTGTTTTGCATGGTCCATGTCATGGGCATCGGCTTCTGCAAAAGCGATTGAAACACCCAGTGCATGCAGTTTCCCGCTGACACCTCCTGCAACTTCCGGTATCAGCACTTTCAAGATGCTTTTAAAATCGAGAATCCCCACAAGTTCACCCTGATCATCAAGAACAAGGCTGCTTCTGTGTCCGGCCTCCGTACATTTTCCGGTTTCCACCTGACAATAGATTTTCATCAGTTCGGGAACAGCTTCTTTCAGCGGTTTATCAGCAGTCGTTACTGCATAATCATCTATGGGAACCATAATTTCTTTGACTTTCAACTGGACGGGCATGTCATTCTCTCCTTTGACAAATTTTTATTTTTAGCTCAGAATGTTGTTGACCAGAGCTTTAACCTTTTTTTCAATTTCGTCACGGACATTGCGCATAACATCCATCGATTTTCCGGCAGGGTCCGGCAAATCCCAGTCCAGCCGCTGCATACCCGGAATAAAAGGACATGCTTCACCACAGCCCATGGTAATGATGATATCGGGCTGCAAGTCCGATGCAGCCTTATCCAGGGATCGGGTTTTGCGAAATCCCATATCGATCCCTTTTTCCGCCATGGCTTTCACCATATCCGAATTTATTTTTTCCGCAGGCTCGCTGCCCGCTGAAGCCGCTTCAATTTTATCCCCGGCAAGATGTTGCGCAAATGCTGAGGCCATCTGGCTGCGGCAGGCATTTTCCCGGCAGGCGAATAATACTTTTTTTCTGCCCAAAAGATGGGTCAGAAGTTCCTTCACGGAAACTGTCACATCTTTGTGAACCGTGAAATGTTTTTTCATATCCCCGATATTTTCAATCTGCCGGTAGGTGAGGCTTCCATTGAATCTCGCTCCTATCGCATCAAAAAAATATTTTGCCGTAAGATCGACGCCTTCAAAAAGATTCTTTCCTTTTGTCGCCCCCTGGGCAAGAAGAAATCCGCGCCGGTAATGTCTTGCCGGGTCGGTCAGGTTCAGCTTATATTTCCTGGACCACAGTGTCTGAGTGCGATCGATGGGGGCCTTAAGCTGGGCGGGAACGTTATAAAAATATATGGGCGTCGCCAAAACAACAACATCCGCCTCCCGAAGCAGCGGGTAGATTTCATTGGTCATATCATCATCTTTAGTAATACAGTAGCCTTTCTTCTCACAATAACCGCAGCCGATACATGGCACAATATTTTTTTCGGCCACTTTAATGATCCGGGTTTGAGCACCTAAATTTTCAGCCTCGTTCATAAAAACAGATAAAAGATAGTTGGTATTGCCTTTTTTTCGGGGACTCCCTTGAAATCCAAGAATCATCATCAGCTGTACCTCTTTTATTTTTTTAAAACATTTTAGACAGGAAGTCGGGCCGGCTCTTTTGGCCCTGTTTGATCCGATAGCGGTGGCACCCCCTGCAATGATTCATGACCTTTTTTTCTCCTGTTTGCCTGATTTTTCAACTCCTTGATAATTCCCAATTTCTGGGAAAATATATGATGACAGACAACATAAAAGTTTTTGATTCGATAAATGTAACTTTCATATCAATTAAACTGCGAATACCTAATAGGCTTCATCATGGGATAGATCCGCTTCCGTCACTTTTCCCTTAAAAAGGTTATATGCCCAAATTTGATAGCCAATGACAACAGGTATAAAAATTATAACGACAATCAGCATAATTTTCAATGTTAAAGGACTTGAAGAGGCATTGTATGCGGTAAGGCTGTACCTGGGGTTCAGACTGGAAGGAAACAGATTCGGGTAAAGCCCGATCACGCCGAAAAACGTGGCGCCCACAATGGTCAGGGCTGAAGCAAACCAGGCTTTAAAAAAGGTTTTTCTTACAAGAAAAAACCTGACGCTCAAAAGTGCGAGAACCGTCATTAGTATGACGATAAAAAAGGCAGGATGTTTAATGTAGTTATCATACAGGCGGGTGGAGAACTTGCTGGCGATTAAAAAAACAACCGCCACTCCGAGAAGAACCGGCCAGAGTTTTTTGGCAGTGGAAACAGCCCGTTCCTGGAGATTCCCTTCTGATTTTATGGAAATCCACAAAGCACCGTGAACCATAAAAAGGAGAACAAAAAGAATACCGCCCAAAAGACCATATGGATTTAAGAGGGTAAAGAGTGTTCCATGGTAGATCCCATTGTGATCGATGGGAATACCTTGGAAAATATTTGCAAAGGCAACGCCAAAAAGGAGTGCCGGCACAAAGCTTCCGACAAAAATGCAGGTATCCCAGATCTTTCGCCAGTGGGGGTGATTGATCTTGCTGCGAAATTCAAAAGAAACACCCCGAAGAATAAGGGCAAATAAAATCAGCATCAACGCTGAATAAAGAGATGAAAACATCACAGAATAAACCAGGGGAAAAGCGGCAAAAGTAACCCCTCCGGCGGTAATCAGCCACACCTCATTCCCGTCCCACAAGGGCCCCAGTGAATTAATCATGATCCGTTTGTCCTGATCGGTTTTGCCCAAGAAAGGATAGAGCGTTCCGATGCCTAAATCGAATCCGTCTGTCATGAAGAATACCGCCCATAAAAGGCCCCACAAGAAAAACCATATTGTTTGTAAAACCATTTTCTCCTCCAGTATTTTTATAACTTCGGGTATTTCGAATTCCTAGTTCTCAATCATGTTCTCGGGACCCTTCAAAGCATTTTTGGCGATCAAATAAAATCCGGTGACACCCAACAAACCATACAACACGATAAACGCAATCAATGTGGTCAATACCTGAGATGTGGCAATGGGAGAGACTGCATCAGACGTCTTCATCAAGCCGTAGACGATCCAGGGCTGGCGTCCCACTTCCGTGACCATCCACCCCAATTCACAGGCAATATAGGGCAAGGGTATCGACAGCAGCATGAGCTTCAAATATTTGGGGCTATCAATCAGGCGATTGCGTTTGATGAAACCGATAATGGTTGCCAGGATAAAATAAAGGCCCAGACCCACCATGCCTTTAAACGCAAAAGATGTCAGCAGCACCGGAGGTCGTTCATCCTTGGGATAGGTTTTTAGGCCTCTGATTTCTGCGTTGATATCGTGGCGGACCAGAAAACTGAGCATACCGGGAATGGCGCCGATTTCAATCTTATTGCGTTCGTTTTCCTCGTCGGGCAGTGCAAAAAGATAGACCGGCGCACGGGTAGTCGTTTCCCATAAAGATTCCATAGCCGCCAGTTTGCTGGGTTGTTTTTCAGCTACGACAACGCCGTTTAGATCCCCCATAATCACCACAACCAATGAAAAAATGAATCCGAATACCAGAGCGATTCTGAAAGAGCGGGTAAAAAATTCTATTTTCTGTTTTTTAAGCAAATGATATGCGCTGACCCCCATGATAAAAAAGGCGCTCAGAACATAAGCAGCGCTGACCGTATGAATAAATTTAAGAATAGCCCACTTTTGCATCAAAGCGGCTGTAAAATCAACCAGTTCGGCCCGGCCGTCCCGGATGGTATATCCGACAGGGTTTTGCATCCAGGCATTGGCGATGAGTATCCAGACCGCCGAAAAGGTAGATGCAAAAGCAATCAACCACATCACCGTGGCATGGGCCTTTTTGGAAAGCTTTTTCCAGCCGAAAATCCAGACTCCGATGAGGGTCGATTCCAGAAAAAAGGAAGTGGTGGCTTCAATGGCCAGAAGGGAACCAAAAATATCACCGACAAAAGCTGAATAGCGGGACCAGTTGGTTCCAAATTGAAATTCAAGGGTGATCCCTGTAACAACCCCCACTGCAAAATTAATGAGGAACAGCTTGCCCCAGAATTTTGTCATGCGAAGGTAAGTCTCATCTCCGGTTTTGACGTATCTGGTTTCCATGTAGGCCACCATTAAGGATAAACCGAGAGTGAAAGGAACAAATAAAAAGTGGAACATAGTTGCGACCGCAAATTGCATTCGCGAAAGCAATACCACATCCATTAGCATCTCCTTTGTGAATACAGCAAACTAAAATCTTTTCAAGTTTCGCATCCGAATATTTTTATCTGTTTGAAAATGATCCGTTTCTGAAAAAGCCATGGAGTCAGAGCTCGTATGCCGCTTCGGATTCAATTGATGGTGAATTTCCAAGCAATTCAATTCACATAGAAACAGTCGTTTCTTCAAATCGTCCGCCACGTCCAAATAACGATCATAATTCAGAACATTTTGGAATCATTGCCAAACCAGAATTTGTCGACAACTTAAGAAAAATAGACACGGGTTGCTGAAATCAGCGTCGGGAAGTTATGACGTCCCGTCCAATTTACACTGGGTAAAGTCTATCTGTTCGTTACAGCCGCTGCATACATGGGTTTTGTCAAATTCATCCGAAAAGATTTCCACCTCTTTCCCACAGTTGGCGCATTTACACATAAAAGATTTCAAGGCTTTGAAATTCTGAAACCCCGGGCAATGTTGCGGTGTAGACATAATATTCTCCCCTTTTATTATTGAGTCGTTAGTATGATATGATTTGAAAACTTTAGAATTTATAACTTCTCGGCGATTTCACGGCCATAGTCCTGGGCCATCTGGACGCCTCCTCCCAAAGAACTCGCTTTGAGCCTCAACGGTCCTCCAACCATGTTCATTTTAAAAATATTTTTCATGGTATTGAAGATACGGTCCGGAGCTTCTCCACTCCACCCAAATGCACCAAAAGCGCCACCTACTTTACCTTCAAGGCCGGCTTTTTCAGCAAGAAAAAGCATGGTCTTCATTCCTTGGATCATGCCTCCGTGATATGTGGCTGATCCAAATGCAAGGCCATCATAACCCTGAAGATCATCTTCTTTTTTAATTGTATTGACGTTAACCACCTTTACTTCATGACCGGAAAAACGAATACCTTCTGCGATGAGTTCACCGATTCTGAGTGTCTCTCCGGTTCGTGTCGCACAAACGACGAGTACCTTTGCCATTATGCTTTCTCCTTCGGCAATATACCATCTTTATTATATTCGTTTATCTTTACCCTCAAATTCACAATCCGGCGTATAGCAGGTATTGTCAAGAAATTCACATTTTTCTTTGCAAGAAGGACATTGATCCGGGGGCACATCGGTTTCGAGAGCATATCCGCACTTTGAACATTTCCAGCTCGGCATAAAATCACCTCCTTTTCAGCTAAATGTGTGCTCTTTATTTTGATTCAATGGCCATATCCGGAGCCTGTCGCGTAACCAGTTCTCGATCCATCATAAAAAGACCTTGTTTGGCATCACCCAGCAGTTTGAGCTGCTCCAGCACATTACCGACACTTTCTTCTTCTTCTATCTGTTCGGTCACGAACCATTGGAGAAAGATTTGTGTCGCATGGTCACGTTCTTCAATGGCAATGTCAACCAGGCCGTTGATGAGCCCGGTCACCTTCTGTTCATGTTTTAACGTGTCTTCAAACACAGCCAGAGGAGAATCCCATTGGTCGGGGGGGGCTTCAATTGCAACGAGGAGAGCTCTCCCACCCCGTTGATTGATGAAGTCATAAATTTTCATGGCATGCATGAGTTCTTCCTGGGCCTGCGCATTCATCCAGCTGGCAAACCCGTCAAGGTTGACGGATTTGAAATAGGCATTCATCGACAAGTACAGATAAGAAGAATAAAGTTCGGCATTCACCTGCCCATTGAGTGCTTTTTGCATTCTATCTGATAACATTGATATTATCCTTTCCACAAACCATGGATGTTGCAGTATTCACGTGCAGTAACTTGATCAGCTTTAACATCAAATGTTGCCTCCGGTGTCTCACCGGGATTGAGGAACTGCCTATAAGCCTTGCCGTCTGCAATAATTTCAACCCATTCAATATAATGTTTTTCTTCCATGGGATGTGGAACATCGCCGACTTTAACCTTTATTCCGCCTGACACTTTTTCAATCACCGGTACGTGTTTCTCTTTGGCTGCATCAACCGTATTCTCAATCATCTGAACCATGGGTTGCCCGCAGCACACCAGCTCACCGCCCCCACCATGGAGAACCTCTACGATATTTCCGCAAATTTCACATTTATAGACTTCAAGTTTTTCCGCCATTTTTCTTTCCTCCTTTTAAAATAAAACATTTCGGTTGTTTTTAATGATAGTTAAAATTAGAAACATCGAATCTCATCACATCCTTTACCAAATAAAGGCTACCGGATATCGGGCCTGCGGGCGCAACCGCTTAAACCAACACTACCAGTTTTCCCCAAATAATTCAAAGTGGGCCTGAGGATGGGCACATGCCGGACATTCTTCCGGAGCTTCCTCACCTTCATGGAGGTAACCGCAGTTTCGGCATCGCCAAGTTACATTTTCCTCTTTTTTAAATACCTTTCCGGTGTCTATGTTGGCGGCAAGATCAACATACTGTTTTTCGTGCTGTTTTTCAGCTACCGCAATGGCTTCAAATACATCGGCAATGGCTCCAAACCCTTCCTCGCGAGCAACTTTAGCAAAGCCGGGATACATCTCGGTGTGTTCGTAATTTTCTCCTGCGGCAGCAGCCTTCAGATTTTCTGAGGTATTTCCGATAACTCCGGCAGGAAATGCGCCGACAATTTCAACTTCCCCACCCTCTAAAAATTTAAAAAGCCGCTTGGCATGTTCCTTCTCCTGGTTGGCGGTTTCGGTGAATATATCGGATATTTGAACATACCCTTCTTTTTTCGCTTTGCTGGCAAAATAAGTGTACCGGTTTCTTGCCTGCGACTCACCGGCAAATGCAGTTAAAAGATTTTTCTCTGTTTGAGTCCCCTTTAACGTCATGTAAAAACCTCCTTATATGTGTTTGTTAAAATGAAATATAGAAGAATTGTTTCCAACCTTGCATGGAGACACGCCGGTCTAGTTTTCAGATTTCGGACTCTTCTATCCACCACCCTTTTAATATGTGTTTCTCTTTTTCCTTTTCCGCCAGTTTTTTCAATTTATATGCCGAATCACGCAATACACCATAAAGAATGCCACAGCCGTTATCTTCTCGTTCAATGTCTCCCTCATCGGCGACCTTGATCATTTCATCTACAAGATTCAACGTTTTTCTAATATTATGATTGCAGCGTCTCACGTGTCAAGGCCTCCATAAGCTCACGGTATTTTAATCAATCTTTGTTCAGTTTTTCCAGCTCTGTTGCCAAGTCTTTTAAGTCGGGCCGCTTGTTAATGTCGGATACATGTGCGTACCTTAAAATACCTTTCTTATCTATGATAAACAACGCCCGATCAGCGACACCATCTGAGCGAAGTACACCGAACATCTTCGAAACTTTGCCATGGGGCCAAAAATCGGAAAGAACCGGAAACCACAAATCCCCCATCTGATTGGTCCAGGCATAAAGGGTCGGAATGTTGTCTACCGTAATCCCCAAAAGTATTGCACCGTTTTTATCAAAAATAACCTTCGCAAGATTATAGCCCGGCCATTGATCCGAACACACCGGAGTCCAGGCAGCCGGCACAAAGGAAATGACAACATTTTGTTTCCCTTTAAATTGACTCAAAGAAATTTTCTTTCCGGATAAAGAAGGAAGGGTAAATTCTGGTGCCTTTTCTCCGACCTTGACTTTCAGTTTGCTGTCTATCGGTTTCAACTGTCCGGGATTATAAATATTATTTTTGAACGCATCTGACAGTCCAAATGCATAACTACTCACAAAAAAAAGGAAGAAAAACGAAAAAAATATCTTAGAGTATTTTCTCACCGTTAACACCTCCTCTTTAAAATCCAGCTTTAGAAAGAATTAAGTTTAAGAATTTTGAAGCATCTTCTATGGCACCGCGTTTTGAATAAAAAATGCTGTGGGTTCCATCCTTATTCATTTTAACGCCGATAAAGTATGGCGTTCTCATTTCTCCAAGCATTTTGTGGATGATGAATTCGCCATCTGGAAAAAGTGGAAAGTTAACATTATAAGTCTTTTGGAAAAAATCAACCTCGAAAGGAGAGTTACCGGCACCAATACCGATCAGCTTTATTTTATTTTTCAGTTTTTCATCCTGTTCAATTTTATTGTACAATTCATTTACCACCGGTGCATCTTTCTGGCAGTATGGGCAGTACATGCTGAAGATTTCTATTAGTACAACCTCTGCTTTAATCTCAGGAATGTGAAATGTTTTTTTATTTTTGGTAATGCCTAGATAGTTTTGGTGGGTTTGCACTTCAGGCACAGACAACGTTATTTCCGGCAACACCCCCCCTTCTTTAGGGGGGGCAATTCCCGCGGATAGCAGACCGATAGACAATAACAAAAAAATTGAAATCCAAATAACGATAGATGCTTTTTTCATAATAATTCCTTATTTTATTTTAAAACTAACAAGTTTCGTGCCAGACAGAATTAAAAAACGACAGATATCATAATATCCTGAATAAACATGAGTTGTTTTAACCATTACTCCAACCCAAAATTTGTTTTAAGTTAATGTTGTTTATCATTGATTTTAAGGCTTCGCAAAACCGTTACAACGATCAAAATATTTTGAAACGCCGACAAAAAAAAATAAATACAAAACCGTGTTAAAAGAATGCGAAAAGACTAAAGACTGTCTCATATTGAATGGTGATACACATTTGTATTATGAAACAAGATTCATATTCATTCTTTAGGGTAACCAGTTCTTTAGGGCAACCAGTTC
>Ga0210123_1000220_pt1 | contig 38047 bp, 30 predicted proteins | sample Muzzi_PWB_D2_FD_185535 | JGI IMG/M metagenome (GOLD analysis project Ga0210123, IMG submission 185535) | Wetland microbial communities from San Francisco Bay, California, USA, that impact long-term carbon sequestration - Muzzi_PWB_D2 (SPAdes) | ecosystem: Environmental > Aquatic > Marine >... | reverse complement strand
GTTGAGATCTGGGCCTGGTGTCTCATGCCCAACCATGTCCACCTCATTGCCGTACCGAAGAGCAAAGATGGTCTGGGACGAGCGGTTGGTGAAGCTCATAGGCGTTATACTCGGCGAATAAATTTTCGGGAAAATTGGCGGGGTCATCTGTGGCAAGAAAGATTTGCATCTTTTCCCATGGATGAGCAATATCTCATGGCAACAGCTCGCTATATAGAAATGAATCCGGTTGCGGCAAAAATGGTCCAACGTCCTGAAGATTACCCATGGAGCAGCGCTAGAGCACATCTTAAGGGCGAGGATGATCAACTGGTGAAAGTTGCGCCGTTGCTTCAACTCATTCCTGATTGGGCCAATTTTTTACAGCTTTTATCCGATGAAGAGGTAGCTCTGATTCAGCTTCATGAACGAACCGGTCGCCCTTTAGGGAAAAAAAGATTTGTGGACAATCTCGAGAAAGTTCTCGGGAGAAGATTAAAGCCACAGAAACCAGGTCCAAAGAAACAGGGGGAAAGATAGATATACTGTCCCCGGAACTCTAGATATACTGTCCCCGGAACTCCTGTCCCCGGAACTCACTGTCCCCGGAACTAACGGGGTCGCTTGCCTGGCACTGGTGGCCAGCAATTCCAGCGAAGAGGACTGTGCGAAAAACAGACGAGTCGAACTGGTTCCTCGCTGACCGCGTCGGTTTGGTCTCAAAAATGCCTCCCAGACCATGGTTTTCCGTCAACGGTTCTCAGACGACGTTAAACGAAGAGTATGCGAATATCTTGCATGGAACATGTGGGAACATAATTTGAGGCGACACGAAAGAAAGAGATCTGAAAAGGTCGAAAGCCCAGCAGGATCTCCCTTTTGCTTGCGTTGGTAATTGTCGGCTTCGAAAAAGCCACGAGTGCCGACGGTTCAGACTGGAAACTTGCTGAATTATCGAATACGTCCTTCTTCGTTTGGGGCTTTTTACGAGTTCATCATAATTGGTTAAAATTGTTTTCCTGTAACTGCCCATTTCGGACCTTTAGCCTGAGTTGCCTGAAACCTTGCTGGGGGACAGCTTTGCACCACCCTTCAGGCAGATTACTATCTCGTGGCTTCCTTGTATAAATTCAGGTGAGGATATATACTTGAATTATCTGAAGATCAACAAGTTAATGTGCTGGAAATTCATTGAAATCAGCCCGTTGCTGAAAAGGAGTTCGGGATGACTAACAAATTCGCGTCGTTCTTTGCAGTGTTGCTGTGCATCTTGGCGGTAACGCCTTTACTGGGGCATTGTGAGCCGTTTAAGGTGCTCGTGGTGATGAGTTATGATGAGAAATACCCTTGGGAAAGAGAGATTCGTGAGGGGGTTGAGAGTGTTCTTTCCGGTAGTGCGATCATCAAATATGTTTACATGGATACCAAGAATCATCTGTACCTCGGGCCTGAGAAAGCCAAGGAGGCCTTCGAGATATATCAGAGTTTTCAACCTGACGGAGTGATAGCCGCAGATGACAATGCCCAGTCCATGTTTGTTGTCCCGTATCTCAAAGACAAGGTCCATACCCCGGTAATGTTTTGCGGGGTCAATGCTGAGCTGGAAGAGTACGGTTATCCGGCATCTAACGTTTCAGGCATTATCGAGCGGCTTCACGTCGGTGAATCTCTGGCTTTTGCCCAGCAACTCGTTCCCAAGATCAAGCGTGTCATCTTCATGCAGAAAAGCAGCCCTTCGGGCCGGGCTGTCGACCAGCAGTTCAAAAAGGAATTAGCTAACTATCCTGTGGAGTCAGTGGCGTTTTTGCTGCCGGAGACGCTGGCAGAAGCAAAGGCCATGTTGAACCTCTACAAGGATCAAGTGGACGCTCTCTTTTATGAGACAATGGAAGGCCTTCCCGATGATCAGGGCAAGCCGATGCATGATAAGGAGGTGATTCCTCTTTTCTCGGAAATATTCAAGAAACCAATTATCTCTAATAATCTCTACCATGTTGAAGGTGGGTCGCTGTGTGCAGTGATTAAAAGCGGGCAGGAGCAGGGAGAGATTGCGGCAAGCAAACTGCTGGAGGCAATGCAGGCAAGACCAATCTCCGAGATTCCGGTGGCCAGGAATTTCAAGGGACAGCAGGTGCTTAATGTCACCGTGATGGATGCTCTTGGCATCAAACCAAAACCTTTTGTGCTCAAAGGGGTGAAGCTGATCAAAACCGTTGAAAACTTCAAGGTTCTCGTCGTCATGAGCTATGAGGAGGATTTCGACTGGGCTATTGAGGTTAAATCCGGGATTGAAGCTGCATTGGGGGGCATAAGCGATATAGAATATTTCTACATGAACACGAAAACAGACTTGGCTGATGGTCCGGCCCAGGCTCGCAAGGCGTATGAGGTCTATCAAAGACTCCAGCCGGATGGAGTTCTCACCGTTGATGATAACGCTCAGTCCATGTTTGCCGTACCCTATCTCAAGGATAGGGTGAAAACTCCTGTTATCTTCTGTGGGGTAAACGCCGAGCCTTCCAAGTATGGCTATCCTGCCTCAAATGTATCAGGAGTGCTTGAGCGCGGCCATATCAAGGAGTCCATCGCCTTTTTACAAGAGCTGGTACCACATATCGAGAGAATTGTCTTCATGGCCAAAGAAAGCCCAACCGGGCGTGCCGTTCTCGGCCAGGCTGAATCAGAGGCGGAGATGTATTCGGTACAGGTGGTGTCATATCTCTTTCCGAAGACGTTTCAACAAGCAAAGCAGATGGCAACTCGGGCGAGAGATGAAGCGGATGTAATGTTTCTTGCAACCATGCAGGGGATATCGGGTGAGCAAGGTGAGCCTCTCTCCGAGAAGGAAGTAATACCAGAAATAGCAAGAGCGTTCGATAAACCGATTATATCAGATAACTCGTATGATATGCGATATGGAATGCTGTGTGCAATCGTGGTCTCGGGCGAGGAACAAGGGTTGAAGGCCGGTAAGCAATTACTTAAGGCGATGAAGGGTACACCGATGGATGAAATACCGATAATCCGGAATGATCAGGGGCGAAGGCTGATAAATGTTACGGCAATGAAAGCTCTTGGTATTAAGCCAAAACCTTCCTCACTTGTTGGTGTTGAACTGATCAGGACAGAGGAATGATGAAACGACCGGGACCCGGATTTTTTATCAGCATAAGCAGCAGATTGCTCATCCTTTGTCTGCTTATTACTCTTGTCTTCATGGTCAATATTGCCATTATGATCTCTGCGTCCTCCAATATTGAGAAAGTAACAAACACCATTGTTTCTCATGATGTGGATAATATACTGAGAAATTCACAAATATCTCGTGACCTTTCCGGGTTGCTGGCTGAAACCCATTTTTTCATAAGTACCTTTTATGGTCGTCCTGAGATGCTAGAAAAAGAGAGGGCGTCTCTTCAGAGCAGTATCGAGAGTATCTTAAAAAGTGAGACGGGAGACGAGCTGAAAACCAGCCTGCTGGACTTTCGGGATGGGCTTGAACGGCTGTTGCAGCAATGTTCCATTGTGAACAGTCGGTATGCCCGGATTGTCGAAATCGATGAAACGATCAATGTATTGCTCAACAAACTGGAGGAGACCGTAGCTGCAAAAATAGTCAACCTGGTCCTGGCTGGTGATGATTCCAGGTCTCTTGAGCAGATTGGTGCGCTGATACCTTCCTATCGTGAAACGCTGCTTCAGACCTCCTTGAATTTCACGAGGATGTCGCCGACTCTGGAAACTGAAAAGGATGTCGGCAGAATTATAGATCTTTTAGACAATCTTCACCTGCGGCTTCGAACCCTGCTGGCCTCTGATAACGAAGTCGCCGCTTACGGGCAGAAGCTTCTGACGGAAATTGAAGCCTACCGTCAGGGTGTCGGCACGCTGCAACTCGAGAGCAGGGAGCTCGTCAAACGGTTACTTGCTCTTGAACAGGTGGAGCAGCAATCCATTGTTGCAATGAAAGGTCTGGAAGACAAGAGTGGTAATGCGGCCCAGGGCATGAAACAGGAAATTTCGCGCATCACAGATTCGTCTGTGAAGGTCATGATTACTCTATCAGGTACAGTGGCGCTATTGTTGGGAGTGTTCACCTATCTGTTTCTGCTTTGGCACATCCGCCGTCCGATGGAGCTCATTCATCAGGGTATCGTCTCTCTCAGTGAGGGAGATCTGAATACACGGATACGGCTGGGTAGGCATGACGAATGGAATGTCATTGAAACCGCCTTAAACCGCATGACTGGTGATCTTGCTGACTCCTATAATGAAATGCAGAAGGCAAATGAAAAACTGCAGACGATGTACAACGAGATAGAGCTCAACGTTCAAGCTCTTGAAGCAGAGATTCGTTTAAGAGAAGAGGCCGAAGAAGCCTTACAGCTCAGCGAAGAGCAATATCGGAGGTTTTTTCAGGACGACCTCTCAGCAGCATTCATCGCCGGGAATGATGGGCGAATTCTGTTATGTAATCCTGCGTTTATCCGAATGTTTGGATTTCCGGACATGGAGGTTCCCCTCAATCTGACGATGAGGGATATCTTCCCCGACAGTGAGAAATACGATGAGTTTTATTCCAGACTCAAGACTGAAGAGAGGCTGGAATATTATGAATCCGAATATGTCCGGTATGATGGTACTCCGCTGTACGCGATTGGCAATATCACCGCAAGCATTAATGACCAGCATGAGATTATCGAATTAAAGGGTTACCTTATAGATGAGACCAAAAAGAAATCAGCGGAGAGAAAATCGCGTCAACTCGAGCAGCAGCTTCAGCATTCAAAAAAGATGGAAGCGCTCGGTACCCTAGCTGGAGGCGTTGCTCACGATCTCAACAACATTCTCAGCGGGGTCGTCAGTTACCCTGATATCATGCTGCTTGAAATGCCTGAAGACAGCCCGTACAGGCAACCGCTGTCCATAATTCAGGAATCCGGCAAGAGGGCAGCAGCAATTGTGCAGGATTTGCTGACCCTGGCACGCAGGGGCGTGGCCGTGAGCAATGTCGTCAGTTTGAATACCATTGTTTTTGACTATCTCGATTCAGCTGATTTCAAGAAGATGAAATCACATCACCCCGGTCTTGACATAGAGGTTGATCTGGCACCTGATCTTGGCAATATTGAAGGTTCACCGATCCATCTGATGAAAACAATCATGAACCTGATGTCCAATGGTGCTGAATCAATACAAAACAAAGGGATACTTTCCATCCGGACAGAAAACCGAACGATCAACCGGTCCGTACGCGAGAAGAATGAGGTTGAACCGGGAGAATACTCTGTCTTGATAATAGCTGATACCGGGGAAGGGATTCCGGCTGAAAGTCTGGAACGAATATTTGAGCCTTTTTATACCAAAAAGGAGATGGGGCGAAGCGGCACCGGTTTAGGGTTGGCTGTCGTCTGGGGCACCTTGCAGGATCACAATGGTTTTATCGATGTGCATACACAGGAAGGTGAAGGGACGATATTCACCTTGTATTTTCCCCAGACAGACCGGGAGTTGCCAGAGAAACCTGAACCCTTGTCATTAGAAAACTATATGGGGGAGGGGCAATCAGTTCTCTTGATTGATGATGATGCAACTCAGAGAAAAATTGCAACAGAGATGGTCCGTAAGCTCGGTTACACGGTTACAGCCGTTGCCAGTGGCGAGGAGGCTGTTGAGTACCTGAAAACTCATTCTGCCGATGTACTGGTGTTGGATATGATAATGAACCCTGGCATAGACGGTCTTGAGACATATCTGCGGATTATGTCGTACAAGCCGGATCAAAAGGCTATTATCACGAGTGGCTACTCTGAAACTGACAGGGTCAGAGAAGCTCAGGAGGCAGGCGCGGTCAGATATCTCAGAAAACCGTACACTCTTGAAGAGATTGGTATGGCGATAAAAAATGAGCTTGAGAGCTGAACAGCCCGTTTCCGATATATTCAGCCCACCGGCTTGGCTGGATTTCTCAAATAAAAAATAAAGTAAAAGGGGACGGATCTATTTTCAGGGAAATTCAGGGCTGAGAAAATTGTGCTGATGACAATAGGCACACATTGTGTTACTCTGTAACAATGAAGAAAATAAATTGGAATGCAGAGAAGAACCAGCTTTTGATGGGTGAGCGAGGCATATCATTCGAGGACGTGTTGTTTGCACTCCAGTCCGGAAGGTTGCTCGACGATCTGGTTCATCCCAATAATTACAAATATCCCAATCAGCACATGTTCGTAATCGAGGTCGATGAATATGCTTGGCTTGTTCCTTACATTGAAAATGAAGAAGAAATTTTTCTTAAAAGCATTATCCCCAGCCGAAAGGCTACAAAGCATTACTTGAGAGGGCAATATGAAAAATAAAAAATTGAACCCTGAAGACCAGGAAATGCTGGATGCATTTGAATCAGGTGAATTGAAATCTGATTTACAAGACGAACGACGGACTCAGCTTGCCAAATTGGCAGAGGAAACGATAAAAAAAGATAAGCGTATAAACATCCGGATTTCGAGCCGTGATTTGGAGGCATTACAACGTAGAGCACTAGAGGAGGGGTTACCTTACCAATCGCTCGTCTCCAGTGTGCTGCATAAGTATGTTTCAGGGGGATTTAAAGATATTTCAGCCAACAAAGCATTGCAGCGGACAAGCCGCTGAATTCGGCGTTCATGGCGACTGCATAGCCATGAAGTGTGACCGGCATGGTCACGAACTAGCTGGTGAAAGTCCAGCCATAGCCCTTGAAAGGAGGGAATGTGTAGACAAAGGCAAGGGTGCCTGAAGAAACTCTCTGGATCTGCCCGAGGAGGGAGAATCCGGTGAAAGAGAGCCAGTGAGGGATCTGAAGGAAGCCGGCGTCAAACGTGCCACTCAAGCTTGGTGCGAACCTCTGGAAGGCTTTGCGGAAAGGGCGAGGTACCTTCTATTACCGAAGCCCGATATCCTTTTCGTATTCCGCAGGGTAAAGGAGGTGGGTGGGGAAAGTACGTGATCTTATATCCCTCAAGGGGGTACTGAACATAGCCCGGTGACGGGCCGTCTGTATCGGGCCGCTGTAACTGCGACAGCCAAGCCCTAAGCACCACAGAGATGTGACTGTTACGGGCAGAGGGTCTTAAGAAGAAGCCATAGTAGGCATAAAGCCGGTAGCCGATGACGATGCGGTGACGTATCTGCGGGTAAAACTATCGGAAAGCGACAGGGAAGTTAGAGCCGAAGGGAGGAAGAAGGGGACGCCCATTAAAATATTAAATAACTATTCATCCATCGAACTTAATCCTTCAGCCAAAACGATCTGTTCACCTTGTCTGGCGCAAACACTAACACTCGTTTGAGAAATATATAGCAATCAGGCCAAGTAGATTACTGTAACCCACAGTTCGACGGCGGCCCAAAAGCAAAACAAACGTAACCGCCTAAACAACCCCATCTTTCCTGACGTCCGATACAATGTTCCATTGCTTCTCAAAAAAACAGGAGGCAATATGGAAATCTGTTCTACTCCGCCGGTCCGCAAAGCAAAGATAGTTTATTGGTATGCGCTTATTAAACCTCAGTCGGCTTCTTCGGTAAACCGGCGTGATACATCTCGGGCACATGAGCAAGAAAATCTATTGCTTGAGAGCCGTTTAAGCGCAACCATTCTTTCAGGGCTTGCTCGGATCGAGGTCTTACCTTCTATATGACTCTGCTGCATTATGTTATTTGCTATCAACTGAGGCGGGGTGTTGTGGAGTATATTAACGATTGGCAGGCACAGGATTTTATGATAATATCAGCTCTAGTCAATTCTCTAAACTTTCATGTTTTTCTGATCTTTACCCGTTGTTTATGCCACTTTTGGGCCAGAGTGCATTGCTCAGAGATGGTGCCCGATCTGCTCTTCATCTTTAAAGCTAATTTTTTTCTACGCAGGCAATTTTGGGTGTTTATTGTTGAGTTAGGCTTTTCATTCGGCCCAATCCACCCATCTAGGGTCGCTTAACCATTTCCAACTAACAGGCGGGAGAGAAAAGGGAGCTGTCAATGGAGATCACGATCCTGACATATGGTCTGTATGAGCGTCACGGCGATCCCATTTGCAAGAGTTTTAGATCCCCCGGTTATCGCGTGGTGCAAAGTGTCAATGGCGATAATCTTCTTGATATAATGCGGAAAACCCGCCCGCGGCTCATTGTCCTTGGCATGCCGGAGCCGGAAGGGGAGGAGGGTCTTGATCAGGTCCGACGCATCCGGGCGGTTAACCGGGATTTACCTATTGTCATCATCTCGCGAGAAAGCAATGAAGCACGGGCCACTGCGGCCTTTCGCGCCGGTGTCGACGATTATTTCAAGGAGCCTTATCGCCCGGAACAGCTGCTCAATCGTCTAAAAGATTTGCTTAATATCGGTTGCGGCGCCGCTGCGCCCCCTCAGTATAAAACCCTGCCGCCGGGCGCAGAGCTGCCACTGATGATTGGCGAGAGTGCCGTCATGCAGGCCACCCGCGACTATCTTCGCAGGGCTGCCGCCACGGAAAGTACAGTGCTAATAACCGGCGAAACCGGCACCGGCAAGGAACTGGCCGCCAAGATGATCCACTGTCACAGTGGTCGTGCCGGCCGACCGATGATTGCCGTCAATTGTGCAGCCCTGCCGGAAAGTCTGGCCGAGAGCGAGCTTTTCGGCTATGAACGCGGCGCCTTTACCGGAGCCCAGGAGACACACCACGGCAAGTTCGCCCAGGCCGGTCGCAGTACGATTTTCCTAGATGAAATCGGCGACATGACGCTCTATATCCAGGCCAAAATTCTGCATGCCATCGAAGAAAAGGTAATCTATCCCCTTGGCTGCAAAAGACCACAACCTTTGGACGTGCGGGTGGTGGCGGCCACCAACCGGGATCTGGAGCAGTTGGTGGAAGAACATTATTTTCGCAGCGATCTATACTACCGGTTGAATATTGCCCGGGTGCATCTGCCGCCCCTGCGGGAGCGCCGGGGAGACATTCCGGCCCTGGTGCGCCACGGCATTGAAGAGCTCAACCGGCGCTTAAAACGCCGGATTAAGGGTGTTTCATCCGATGTCATGGAATTTCTGGAAAGGTATACATGGCCCGGTAATGTGCGCGAACTGCTCAATCTGCTGGAATCGACATTTATCAATGTGCCCGGGGATGAGATTGCGTACGAAGACCTGCCTCTGCGTTTCAGGCAGCAGGTCGCCCGACGGCAATACTACCCGGAGTCTGAGGAGCGCCGGGTGATCCTCACGGCCCTGATGCAGACCAACTGGAATAAGAGCCGCGCCGCTCGCAAACTCAATTGGTCACGCATGACCCTCTACCGCAAAATGGCTCGACTGAAGATCACTGAAACAAAACCATCCCAGAGTTTCCAACACCACGACCCCCTGTGACAGTGTCACTTTTTCTGTAACATCTATCTATCCTATTGAATATTAAATTAATTATCTCCTGCGCAAACGGTCGTTGCTGCCAGCACCAGTGCCTGTCAATGGTGCTGGCAGGCTGCAAATGCAGCGTTTGACGCCGTTGTGGCAACTCTGGGACAGTTGGGACACTTTTTCGCCAGGTGAGGGGCAGGGGCCAAGGCGGATGATCGGATCGAAACCCGCCAGGGCAGGGGCATGATACATTGCATCCATTGTGTTCAATGTTCTGGCATCAATGTTGCTATTTATTTGCCAGGCTTTCTCACAACTGACTAAATTTCTTCCGTCGGACGTACCCTACCCTGCAGGGGGATCATCACGCTTGAGGGCTGGTCCCGATTCATGAAAATATTGTCGCCTCGCTGACGCCAGAGATGTTTTCTGCGCGAGTCCCGGCTCTGGTGCCGGGAAGAGAGGTGGCTGGGATTTACAGGCTGGATAGACATCATGGACTGCGCACTCAACACAATGGAAACCAGATGCCCGCCCAAGGGGCGTTATGCCAATAGCCTGAGGGTGGGCTATAACGCTTTTGAATTTGTTTTTGATTTTGGGCAGGCCTATTCCGGGGAGGTAAAAATACGCAGCCGTACGCGCATCGTGACCAGCCCGGGCTATGCCAAGGCCATGATCACAGCCCTGGAGTCAGCTCTGGAAGCATTTGAACGAGAATTTGGACGCATCGGCAGCGGGGGAGATACCTCGGCCGATAAAAACGAATCAATATCAGATTAACCAGTGACGCAAAGAAGGAGGGCAAACAATGCCTGTCGCGACAACCTACCCGGGCGTTTACATTGAAGAGATTCCCAGTGGCGTGCGCACTATAACGGGCGTAGCCACCTCCATTACTGCCTTCATCGGCCGAGCCAAACGCGGACCGGACAACGAAGCCAGGATCATCAACAACTACGGGGACTACGAACGCGTCTTCGGCGGCCTGGATTTAAACAGCAGCATGAGTTTCGCCGTGCGGGACTTCTTCCTCAATGGCGGAGCGCAAGCCGTCGTCATCCGGCTCTACCACACCGATCCGGCGGTCGACTCAGATCCGGCCAAGACCTTTTTCACCGTTGGCAACGTGGAGATGGAAGCGGCCTATAAAGGATCCTGGGCCGTGGATCTGCGCGCTGAGACGGACCTCAACGTATCGGCTGAGGTGGCCGCCAATCTTGGTCTGACCAAGGCGGATCTTTTCAACCTCACCGTGCGCGATGTCGGTTCGGGCGCCTCGGAAAAATTCTTGAATGTTTCCTTCAAGGAGAGCGCCCGCCGGGTGGATCGGGTGCTGGAGGCCCAGTCCCGGCTGGTACGCTGGGAAGGCAACTATCCTTCACCTGAACCTGCACCGGCGGCAGCCAAGGATGCCGTCACCCTGGCCGAGGAGGAGTTGAAGGCCGCCACAAACCAGGGCGAAATCGACACGGCCAAGGCCAAGATCGCGGCAGCCAAGGATGCCCTGAAGGCCTCGGACGGTCTGGCCCTCACCAAGGCTGACGACTTCACCCCCACCAATGCCGAGCGGGACAAAAAGGGCCTCTATGCCCTGGCCCAGGTGGATCTCTTCAATCTGCTGTGCATTCCACCCTACAAGGACACCGGCGGCATCCCCAACCAGGACGTAGATGTGAGCCTGATCGCCGATGCCGCGACCTACTGTGAAAAGCGACGCGCCATGCTGCTGGTCGATTCGCCCAGCGACTGGCTCTCGAAAACCGTTGCGGTACAGAAGTTCACCGATGGGACCACGGATTATGTGGGCACCCGGAGCAGAAACGCCGCATTGTTCTTCCCGCGCCTGAAAAAGGCCAATCCCCTGCGTGACAACCAGGTGGAGACGGCCGTGCCCTGCGGCACCATGGCCGGACTTTTTGCCCGCACCGATACCCAGCGTGGAGTCTGGAAGGCGCCGGCCGGCCTCGATGCCGCCCTCAAAGGTGTTCCCGAACTGGCGGTCAACCTCACCGACGACGAGAACGGCGAACTCAATCCCCTGGGTGTCAACTGTCTACGTGCCTTTCCGGTCATCGGCCGGGTGGCCTGGGGTGCACGCACCCTGCGGGGTGCGGATCTTCTGGCCGACGAATACAAATATATCCCGGTGCGCCGTTTGGCACTCTTTATCGAGGAGAGCCTTTTCCGGGGTACCCAGTGGGTGGTATTCGAGCCCAACGACGAACCGCTGTGGGCTCAGATCCGCCTTAACGTAGGGGCCTTCATGCACAATCTCTTCCGCCAGGGGGCCTTCCAGGGCACTACCCCGCGGCAGGCCTATTTCGTCAAGTGCGACAAGGAGACCACCACCCAAAATGACATCGATCGGGGCGTCGTTAACATCGTTGTGGGTTTCGCGCCCTTGAAACCCGCGGAATTCGTCATCATCAAGCTCCAGCAAATCGCTGGCGACCTGGAAGTCTAAAGGAGGGGGCAACAATGGCACAATTCAGCGTCAATCCACAGCGATTCGATCCCTATAAAAACTTCAAGTTCCGCATCAAGTGGGATGGCAGGTTCGTGGCCGGCGTCAGTAAGATCGGAGCGCTCAAGCGCACCACGGAATTGGTGGAGCATCGCGAGGGCGGCGATCCCAGCACAGTGCGAAAATCGCCGGGGCAGACCAAGTATGAGGCCATCACCCTGGAGCGCGGGGTGACCCATGATCCCGAATTTGAGAAGTGGGCCAACAAGGTCTGGAACTTTGGTTCGGGCCTGGGCAGCGAGGTTTCGCTGAAAGATTTCCGGAAGGATGTGATCATCGAGGTCTACAATGAGGCCGGTCAGTTGGCTATCGCCTACAAGGTTTTTCGCTGCTGGGTGTCGGAGTACCAATCTCTGCCCGAACTCGATGCCAGCGCCAATGCCGTGGCTATCCAGACCCTGAAGCTGGAAAACGAGGGCTGGGAGCGCGACTACGAGGTGGCCGAGCCATCCGAGCCGCAATTCACCGAACCCGAGGGGTAGCAGGGTGAAAGGGTAGGCCGCCATGCGAGCGCTTCGGGCAGCCGAGTTGTTGAAGGTCTGGGAACGCGGCTTGAATCAGACCCTGCTGGACCGAGCGCTAGCCCTTCTCGCCGCGGCGTGTCCGGAATGCGAGCCCGAAACCATCGCTGCCTGGCCAATCGGCGAACGGGATGCCCGACTGTTGCAGCTGCGGGAGTGGTTCTTCGGACCGTTGCTGGTTAATACCGCCCAATGCCCCCGATGCGCCGAAAAGGTGGAGTGGGTGAGCCGGGTCGACGATTTTGCCCAGCCTGCGACCTTGCCTGACGGAACCGATGACGGCTTTGAATTGAAGACAGCGGGCTGGACGGTGCATTTCCGCCTGCCAGCCAGCAAAGACATTGCCGCGGTGATGCACCAGACCGGCGAAGTGGCAAGCCAGACCTTGTTCAGTGGCTGTATTCTGGCGGCTACCCGAGGCAACGAACCATGTGCTCCCGAAAGCTTACCACCCGAGGTGCTGGCCGAGTTGATGGCTCGTATGGAGGCTTTGGATCCCCTGGCCGATATCCAAATCGGCCTCAGCTGCCCCCAATGCGGTCAGCAATGGAACGCCTGGTTCGATATCGCCGGCTACCTCTGGACTGAAATCCAGCATTGGGCCGAAGAGACTCTGGGCTCGGTGCATCAACTGGCCTGCGCCTACGGCTGGTCCGAGGTTGAAATCCTCGAACTGAGCCCATTGCGCAGGCAACTTTATCTGGGGATGATCCATTCATGAGCGAGCTTCTCAGCCATCTGATAGAACGTCACCAGGGCCTTGGACCCACCATAGCGCCGCGCCGGCCCTCCCGGTTCGAAACTGCGGGCAAATATTTTGCGCCGGCCGTAAGTCAGTTCCACGGGGAGGATCCCCCGTCGGCGGAGGCTGACACTCTTTTTGCGGGGCAAGCCGAATCTCCCCCCCGGTCTCCATTCCCACAATCCGATCAGACGCCGCCTGATGTAGCGCCAGTGGTTGCAACACTCAAGCTGGCTGACGAGTCCAGTACCCATTCCCTGGATACCGCTTCAAATTCTGCGGCAGCCAATGCCGTATTCAATCAATCGGCTAAAAACGATGATTCAGAAAAGGTGCCTCCCGGCGATGGGCTGCGCCGGCAGCCAGGATTGCCGCCCGTGCGTCTATCCCCGGTACCGCCGGGCAATGACTATCCCGGCCAGGAGGCTGCCCGGACTGGTCCGCGATCGATTCTTGCACCCGGGGAAATCCACCAGCGCTTGGTCCCCATGATTGCCCGCAGTGCAGAGCGACCTTCAGAGACTCCTGTTCCATCCACCACGGGCACCACGATGAGTCAGGTGGAGAGCCATCATCCGGGGTTTCAGGCGCCGTCCGACGCAATCACCGTACCGTCCGGGGACCAATGGCTCATGATCCGGCCCCAGCTTCTGGATCGAAGGCAAAGGATCGACAACGAGAATCCGGCTGCGACTACGGTCCAGTCCCGGGACCTCCCACTGGCACCCGCGCCGGCAGGACCCGACCCCGAGGCGCCCGGCGGGAAAACACCCGCGATCCTTGAGCCGACCCCCTTAGCCCCGGCCGGGGAGCATGCCCCGGGAGCCGGGGAACATCTGCTCGTGCCGCCCGACTGGATGGCTCGGATCCAAGGTGATTTACAACGTCATTGGGATGCATCGGCGCAGAAGGCCAAAGCTGAGCCGGTCATCAACGTGACCATCGGCCGGGTGGAGGTGCGCGCCGAAGCGACCCATGCGCCGCCGAAACAACCGGCCAAGGAGAAAACCTCGCCCGTGCTGAGTCTGGATGAGTATCTCAGTCAGCGTAAAGGCAGGAGATAGCTTATGAGCGCACCTACCGCCATCGCCACCGTGACCGCTGTGTTGCAGCATCTGCTGACCCAGGCCACCGCCGGCGCGGACGTCACCACCAAGCCGCCGTCGGCCGCGCGTAGCGGCGGCAATGGCAATCAGCTCAACCTCTTTTTATACGCCACGCACATTAACCCGGCTTTCAACAATATACCCGTGCCGGGTCAGGTGAGAAACGGTGAAAGTGCAGCCCCGCCACTTCCTCTGGTGCTGCACTACCTGCTCACCGCCTATGGTGCAAATGACGACGACATCGCCGGGCAGACCCTTCTGGGCCAGGCCATGAGTGCTCTGCACGATCATCCCCTCCTCGGTACTGCCGACATCGAGGGCATAGTGCCCGACTCCCAGCTGCAGAAGCAGGTCGAGCGGGTGCGCATCACCCCCGAGGTACTTTCCCTGGATGATATGTCCAAGCTGTGGAGTAGCTTCCAGACCGAGTACCGCCTCTCTACGGCCTACCAGCTTTCGGTGCTGCTCATCGACAGCAGCAGGGGTGCCAGCGCGCCTCTGCCGGTATTGCGACGCGGCGAGCAAGATCGCGGAGCCCAGGTTACAGCCGCCGCTACGCCTTCCCTGTCGGGTTTAAGGTTTCCCAATGAAAAGCCGGCAGCTCACTTGGGTGACACCTTCACCATCCTTGGCACGCAGCTTGCCAGCGACGACTTGACGGCGCGCTTCCGCCATCCGGCATTGGACGACCCCATCGACCTTCAACCGCGGGCTGAGCGTACAGACGACGAAATCAAAGTGGTTCTGCCCGACCAGGGGGATGACGCGGCTGTTGGATCGAAATGGCCGGCCGGTTTTTACACCCTGAGCCTGGTGGTCCAGCGCCCCGACCTGCCCAAATGGACCACCAACGCACTGGCCATGCCTCTGGCGCCGCGCATTACCAGTATCAACCCCACCAACGCGCCGGCAGGCGATGTAGTCCTGGCCATTGAATGCCGACCCCAGGTGCGCCCCGAACAGCGCGTGGTGCTGATCTTCGGGGATCGCACCATCACGCCGGATCCCATCGTGCTGCCCGTCGATCCCAATGCGGCCAGCTCGCTGACCTTTCCGGTCGCAGATGCCCAGGCACGTACCGAACCCTATGTGCTGCGCCTGCGGGTGGATGGCGTGGATTCCATTCCGGTGGATTTCTCCGGGCCAACACCCCAGTTTGCACCCGACCAGAAGGTGACTATCACATGAACGACCAGACCCAATGGACGGAACATAACGAGAAACACCTTTCGGCAGCTGTGGCCTGGGTGAGGCTACGCCTGCAAAAGCTTGTCCCGCCTGCAAAAAATAAAGCGGAGGAAGGTGCGGGTTCCGGCTGGTTCCGGCGTGACCCCGAGCCGACCCTGGCGGGATATACCAGCTTCAAAAGGGTCTCGGATAAGGAGGTCGCCAAGGCTCAGGAGGAAATGACCGCCCTGGAAACCGGCGATCCGCCGCCGGCTCTCATACTTCTCGGACGTCTCTTGGGATTGTCATCCTTTGAAAGCTATGTACTGCTTCTCTGCGCCGCCATGGAGCTGGACACGCGCATTGCATCCCTTTGCGCCAGGGTCCACGACGATCCGGCCAAGCCCTTTCCCACCTTCGCCCTGGCCTTTGCTCTCTTCGATGACCCCGATTGGAGCGTCCTGTCGCCCCACCGGGCCCTGCGCTACTGGCGTCTCCTGGAGATCGAGCAGCCCGCGGGACGGCCGTTGACTGCCGCAGCCCTACGTGCGGACGAACGCATTGTCAATTATCTCAAGGGGCTCAATTACCTGGATGACCGTCTGACCCCCTTGGTGGAACCCTTGGGCGGCCATCCAGGACCGCCTGCGGACACCAGCAGCTTGCCTCCGTCGCAGCAAAAAAAGGTGGATGAAATAGTCAAACATCTGAACGGGACTGGGCTCCAAGAGAAGGCGCCCGTCATCGAACTGCTTGGCCGGGATGCACTGAGCAAGCGTCTGGTGGCCCAACAGGCGGTCCAGCCGCTGGGCCTGAGCCTGCAGGCTATGGATATCAAGGCCCTGCCGTTCCAGGGTGCCGATTTCGACAACTTCGTGCGGCTGTGGCAGCGGGAAACGCGTCTGCTGCCCATCGGGTTGTACATCGATGCCCACGGGGCCGGTGAGGTCGAAAATAGCGCCCTCAAGCGCTATCTCGACCGCAGCAGTGGGGTGATTTTCGTCGATCGGGAAGATGGCAATGCCGTTTTGACCCACAACCATTCAACATTCGAGATCGACAAGCCCACCCCCGAGGAACAGGAGCAGTTGTGGCGGCAGGCTTTGCAAGGCCAGAACGAGGGATACGCCGCGCGCCTGGCCGAGCAGTTTGTCTTCAATCAATACGAGATTCGAAACCTGGCTGCCACAGTACTGGGCGAGCAGCCCCAGGCGCCATCCGGTGTCCAACCGGCCCTATGGCAGGCGTGCCGGGTGGCCGCTCGGGCGGGCATGGAGCAGCTGGCCCAGCGCATCGACGCCAAGGCCACCTGGGAACGCCTGGTGCTCCCGGCTGAACCAAAGGCGTTGTTGCGGCGCATAACCCAACAGGTCAACCAGCGCAATCGGGTCTACGTCCAATGGGGCTTCAGGAATATTATGAATCGGGGGCTGGGGATCAATGCCCTGTTTGCCGGAGAGAGCGGCACCGGCAAGACCATGGCCGCCGAGGTCATCGCCAACGAGCTGGGCCTTGACCTATATCGCATCGACCTCTCAGCGGTGGTAAATAAATATATCGGCGAAACGGAAAAAAACCTTCGGAAGCTTTTCGACGCTGCCGAGGAAAGCGGCGCCATCCTCTTTTTCGACGAGGCCGACTCCCTCTTCGGCAAGCGTAGCGAGGTCAAGGACAGCCACGACCGCTACGCCAACATCGAGGTTAACTACCTGCTGCAGCGTATGGAGAGCTACCGCGGCTTGGCAATTCTGGCGACCAATATGAAAAGCGCCCTGGACAAGGCCTTCATGCGACGTCTACGCTTTATCGTGGAATTTCCCTTTCCTGGCCCGGCGGAGCGCCAGGAGATCTGGCAGAAGGTCTTTCCGGCCGAAACGCCCCTGGATGACAAACTGGATTACGCCTACCTGGCCAAACTCAATCTCAGTGGCGGCTCTATCCACAACGTGTCCTTAAACGGTGCTTTCGAAGCTGCCCAGGTGGGCGATGCTGTGACCATGGCCATGCTGCTGGATGCGGCGCGCATTGAATTTCAAAAACTGGAGCGACCTGCCAAAGCCTCACAATTTCATTGGCAGGGGCAGGCTGAGGCGGTGACATGAGGATCAATCTGCACATCAAGCGGCTGGTGCTCGATGGCTTCAAGGCGGGGCCGAAAGAGCAGGTTCGATTGAAATCAGCCTGCGAAGCCCATTTGACCCAATTGCTGATTCAGGGCGGCATCGCCCCGGGCGTATCAGGGGGCGCAGACGGTACTTGTGCGCAGGGAGCCCCCATCTCGGCGATAAACGCTGTGGAGACGCCCCTGCTTGGACGGCAGATTGCCCAAGCGGTTTATGAGAGGATCAAACCATGAGACAACTCCAGCCCACGCCCAATCGAACTCGAAACACCTTACCCGTCCTTGATAAGGCTTGGGAGCTTGTGCCCGGTAATTGTTGTTTGAAGGTCACTCTGATCATAAAAAGAACCGGAAGGTCACCAAAACCAATGGACCGGCGACTTGTCGCAGCCGCTTTGAAAATCACAGTTCCGCAGGGGCTTTCGCTAGTCTGACATACGTAGAGGGCACCGCAACCAAGGGAGTATGGAGCGATGAGTGCAAATAAAACCACGTATAGAGCTGCACCACCGGCAACCATCCAAGAAGCGTATCCGCTCACCTTGAGAGATAAATTGCCCTGGCGATTCATGGAGAACTGAACCTATGAACCCACAACTGCACACATCGGTAAGACCCGCAACCGTTACAACCGCGGCTGAATCGTTCAAGTATGCGAAGGGCGGTCTGCTCCAGCGCAGGTGAGCGCCTAAAAAAGCGGCTAGTTTAGCCGCGGAACGAGAGGATCAGGCCGTAATACAGCGTCGTGCCGTCAACCGAAACAAGTCCGATGCAGTGCCTTCCATCGTCCAGAAAGTGCTGCATTCGCCGGGCAGACATCTGGACCCAGCCACGCGTGCCTTCATGGAACCTCGCTTTGGTCATGATTTCAGTAAGGTGCGTATCCATACGGATGATCGGGCGGCACAGTCGGCGCAACGGGTCAATGCGCTGGCCTGGACGGTTGGAAACAATATCGCTTTCGCGAAAAACCAATATTCGCCCGATACCCCCGAAGGCAGACACACTTTGGCTCATGAATTGACCCATGTATTGCAGCAAAAGGCGCACCATGCATCGTTGCCGGCCAAACTTGGCATCGCAGAGCCGGCCACGGCCGCCGAACATCAGGCGGACCGGACCGCCGATGCGGTGATGTCCGGGGACGCAATGAGTTCCACAATGTTTGCACCGGCTGCTCCAACCCTTCAGTGTCTCTGTGGCGTCACAGACATAGGGACGCGTGCGGAATGTGACGACCGGGATCCCGTGTTCATCACCGGCCATCCTCTGTTCAAATTTTTAGGCGGATGTGACGATTTCGACGCCGGTGAGGAAGACAACCTGCGCGCCACCGCGGCAGCCTTGCCGGCTGCCGGTCCCATAGAGATTCACGGGTATGCCAGTGTGGATGGGGATGCCACTTTTAACGAAAACCTGTCGTGCGCCAGGGCGCTGAAAGCGCGTACCGTGCTTACCAGCGCCGGGATTGCGGCGGCTCGCATCACCATTATCAAACATGGCCCCACGCCGGGTCCCACGCCGGAGCGCCGGAGCGTCGTGGTCAGAAGCACCGCTGCTCCCGCTCCCACGCCGCCTACGCCGGCGCCCGTCATCACGAGCGAAACCGTCGAAACCACCCCCGGTGTTCGCACGCGCACGGATATCGGCGTGGGAGAAGACGTCACGCTTACCTTTTCGGCCGGCGTCGCGACCTGGGCGACCACAGCCGGACGGCTCTCCGCCAACACCGGTGCCCAAGTCGTCCTCACCGCACCGGATACGGCACAGATTGTGGGTGTAGGCGCTGCGGCGGGTGCCGCGTCAGCCTCTATCGCCTTCACCATTATCGCCCCCACCTCCGTGGCCATGGACCGCGAACCGGGTACGGGTGTCAAGCATACGATAAACCAGCCAGATTCCGGGATACAAACGCGGGTGCATTTGGGGCCGGATACGGTCAACTTTCACAATATGATTTACCGCGAAAGGGATGTCCCTGGTGTTCCTACCACTCCCGGCGTGTATGATTGTAACACTTTCAGCACCGGCCACTGCGCGGGTGCCGTAGGAGGGGCCTGTCCGGACAAGGCTATGACCAATACCGTCATTGCCGGCATGGGAACACGTTCAGTTCTTGGCGATTGTGCATATTCGGGTCACTGCGGCACGGCGCCGCCGTTCGTACCAGGAAGTATCACCGTCACCATTCCGTACGAATACAAGGTGGGCACGGGTGCGTTTCATTCGATCACTAACGTGGCCCAGGTGCACGCCCTGGCCCCCGACGCCTCTACGCTGACCAGTGACAAGGCCGGGGCTCATGGGACAACCACCGTCGCCGCGGCAACAACGGTCATTGCCCAATGTCCCTGATGGGCAATCCTTTTTTTGCCTGGGTGTTTGCCGGATTGATAACCGCAATCCCGCAGGCCGCCGCGCTCACCTCGGCACAACCGGCAGGGTGGACAGAAGACGGCATGGACGCAATCAATCAGCAAGTGACGGCATATTTCAGCCAATTCAGGAAAGCGCAGGACCCGATGTTGGCGCTGAAGGCGCTGGAAACCATTGAAGCAGCGGTGCGCGACAAGCCCATCGGGGATGTGGCCGCGTTTCAGCAGGCGGTGGCCCGTTGGCTGAACTTTTTTAAGCTGCTGGATCGCTTTATCGATCCAAATTGGGACTCTCGGCATGCCCCTCCCATGGGGGTACCACCACCGCGGCACCACGGTATGGTCCGCGGCTCAGGGGAGGTGGATCCGGAGACGATTCCGGATCCCAAGGTGCGCGCGCAGTATGTGCTGGACTTGCAGGCCAATAATGAGGCCCATCATCATTTTTTTACGCAACTGCAACTCCGGCGGACAGATGAGCGTGCCATGCGATTTCTTAAACCATTGCTGATGTACGGATTCGCCGGCGCCGAGGGTGGCCGGCAAATATTCGAAGCGATGCTCGCAGCATCACCGGTAAACGCGGAACGCAAAAAACGGCTGCGGGCATTGGCGTCCGACGATGCTCCCGCCGATTCCGGTGGACCAGAGGAGCGAAAATAGAAACACGGCCTACGGGCAGTACAGGCCTCAACACTTTGAAGACTACGCATCGGACCAGGCCGGAGTCGACGACGGCCTAAGCGATGCCCGGCATTAATAAACGTATCGGCTGCAGGCAACGCGAGGTGACCCCATGAACACATTTCCCCAATCCCCCCGCCTGATCAAGGGTGCCCTGGTAGGTGTCGACATCGCCAATCCCCTGGCCAGCGTGGTGGTATTCCAGTACAACCCCGCCACCATGACCCGGCGTCTGGAGGCACGGGCGGCGGGGGAGGGGGGCGATCCGGGCGAGACCACGCGCCTGTCCGGGCCGCCAAAGGAAACCATCACCCTGACCGTGGAGATCGATGCCGCCGATCAATTGGAAAAGGCCGATCCTCTGGCCGTGAGCATGGGGCTCTATCCAACCCTGTCGGCCCTGGAGCTGATGCTCTATCCCAAGTCGGCCATGGTGATTGCCAACTCGGTGCTGGCCCTGGCGGGTTCCATCGAGATCCTGCCCCTCGAGGGGCCCCTGGTGCTATTTGCCTGGGGAGTCAACCGGGTGCTGCCGGTGCGGGTGACCAGTTTCAGCATCACCGAGGAGGCGTACGATCCGGCCCTCAATCCCATTCTGGCCAAGGTGGAACTCTCCCTGCAGGTTCTGAGCTACCAGGACTTCAGCGTTCTGCACCCCGGCTTCAGCCTCTTTATGGCCCATCAGGTGACCAAGGAGGTTATGGGAACTCTCAACGTGGCCAACAGCGCGCAAAACATTGCCCTAGGACTTAAACTATGAACATAACCGCCCGAAATCTGCTCTTTCCGCCGACCAGCCGCTATAACACCATCGAGACAGCCACCCTGGCAATAGATGGCGGTCCCGAGGGGCCGCTTGAGATCATCTATCTCAAGCGGCGCTTCGTGCCGCCGGGCGAACGCTTCGCGCTGCTGCAGGAGCATACCGTGGAAGCCGGCGATCGCCTGGACAATATCACCGCGCGCTATCTGGGCGATCCGCTGCAGTTCTGGCGCATCTGCGATGCGAACAACACCATGGACCCCTTCGATCTGACCGCCGAAATAGGACGGAGGCTGCGCATCACCTTGCCCGAAGGTATGCCGGAGATTCCCAATGTTGCTGGGTAACGCCATACTCACCCTGCTGATCGGCCCAGCGGTGCCGGTGCCAGCGCCCCTGCCGGTCATCGAGGCGCTGCAGAGCGTCCAGGTCACCAGCGCCCGCGACCGCAGCGGCTTCCAACTGCGCTTCAGCCTGGGGAAGCGCTCTCTGCTGCAGCTGGCCCTGCTGCCGGCGGGCTTTTTCGATCCCATCGTGACGCGGGTGGTGATTATGGTGACGTTGAGCGGCATTCCCCAAGTGCTCATGGACGGCTTCATCACCCGTCAGGAACTTTCCCCCAGCAACACGCCGGGGCAATCGACCCTCACCGTCACCGGCGAGGACCTGAGCGTGGCTATGGATATCGTTGAAAAAGTACTCCCGTACCCAGCAATGCCCGATGTCGCCAAGGTGGCCGCGGCCCTGGCACCATACGCCTCTTTAGGGATGGTGCCCATGGTCATTCCGCCCATCATCACTACCGTGCAGTCGCCTACCAGCCGTATCGAAAATCAGGCCTCGAAAACCGACCTTGCCTATATTAAGGAGCTGGCCGCGCGTAACGGCTATGTCTTTTTCATCGACCCCGGGCCACTGCCCGGACAGAGTGTGGCCTATTTCGGCCCGGACATCAGCGTACCGCTGCCCCAGCGGGCTTTAAGTATCAACATGGATGCCTTTACCAATGTGGAATCTCTCTCTTTTTCCCTGGACGGTCTGGCCAAGAAAATTCGAGTTTTTACGGTGATGGACCCGGCGACCCGCAAGATTCCCATCCCCATCCCGGTGCCCAATGTAAGCGCCGTCAAACCACCCCTGGGGCTGCGCCTTACGCCGCCGGCTAAAATCGAATTTGACAGCGGCGGCGCCCGGCTTCAGCCTGACGAGGCGGCCCGTGATATCTTGAGCTTTTTGATGAACAACTCCACGGCTATCAGCGGCAGCGGCACGCTGGATGTGCTGCGCTATGGTCAACTGCTGCGCCCCCGCACCCTGGTGGGCGTCCGCGGGGCCGGTCTTGCCTACGACGGTCTCTATTACGTGGACAGCGTCACCCACGACATTAAGAAGGGCAAATACAAACAGAATTTCAGCCTCTCACGCGACGGGCTGATCTCTAATACACCGGCGGTGATTCCATGAGCGAAGAAGCGGGCACAGGCCAATTCTGGGGCAAGTACCGAGCAACGGTGCTCAACAACGTGGACCCCGAGCTGCGCGGTCGATTACTGCTCAGCATTCCCGATGTTCTGAACCTTGTCCCCTCCACCTGGGCCGAACCGTGTACGCCCTTGGCCGGCCCGACCGGGCCGGGCATGGGGGCTTATCTGGTGCCGCCCATCGGTGCCGGGGTCTGGGTGGAGTTCGAACGCGGCGATCCCAATTATCCCGTCTGGGTGGGCTGCCGCTGGGGGTCGGCTGCAGATGTGCCGCCCCTGGCCCATGCCGGACTGCCGGTATCGCCTAATATTGTATTGCAGACTTTGGGCCAGCACGCCCTGGTGATCAGCGATCTGCCGGGCCCCACGGGGGGGCTGATGCTCAAAAGCGCAGGCGGCGCCTCGATCATCGTCAATGACACCGGTATTTATATCCAGAACGGCCGAGGCGCAAGCTTGATCATGACCGGTCCCACCGTCACCGTGAACAACGGAGCACTGGTGATAACGTAAGGAGGAATAATGCCTGGATTTTTGCTTCATGTAGGCGCACAGGTGCTCTGTGCTCATGCCGGGCAGGCCACCCCCACCGCACCCAATCCGCGGGTCACGGTGAGCGGCCAGCCGACGGTGCTGCTCTCGACGCCCTATGTGGTGGCCGGCTGCACCTTTCCGCCGCCGCCCACGGCCAACGGCCCGTGCGTGACCGCCCAGTGGATTACGGGTACCACGCGGGTGCTGTCCAACGGGCAGCCCCTGCTGGTGCAAAGCAGCCAGGCCGTGTGCGCCCCTACGGGCACGCCGGTGATCATCGCCGCCACCCAGCCCCGGGTGAGCGCCATATGAGGACGCTTATGAATATCGACTATCCTTTTCATTTCGACCGGCGCGGCCGCACCGCGCTAACCGATGACGACGATCATATCCGGGACATGATCGAGCAGTTTCTCTTCACCAACACCGGCGAACGCGTCAATCGTCCCGATTTCGGCAGCGGCATCTTGCAGCTGGTGTTCGCTCCCAACAGCCCGGAGCTGGCTGGCACTCTGCAGTTCACCATTCAGGCCGGCCTGCAGCAGTGGCTGGGGGATGTGATCGAGGTACGAAAGCTGGAAGTGACCAGTGAAGAGGCCACCATTCGGGTCGAGATACAATACCTGGTGCGGCGCACCCAGGAGGTGCGTTCCACTACCTTAGTCCGGAGAACAACATCATGAACGAGCTAATCTGCCGGGATCTGGATCGTCGCGAAGCCGTGCGCCTGGACCACCGCCTCAACGGGCTGGATTACCTGGAAGTAGGGCCTGACCAGCTCACCCTGGAGGTCTATTTTCTGGGTAAGGCCCCACGGCAGCTGGATGAAAATAACCTGCGCATCGAGGGTGGGGAGCGCATCAGGGGCATCGGGGTGGTTGCTCTGAGCATGGCGCGTTTCCGGGAACCGGAACTGGACGACCACATGGTGGTGACGGTAGATCGTGCCGGTGATTTTTCCACCTACACCCTGCGCGTGGTGGCGCGTGACGCCTCGGGCGAGTGGCAGCCGCACCCCGACTTTGATCCGCGCTTTGACAGCATCGCCTTCAGCTTCAAGGTGGACTGCCCCAGTGGCCTGGATTGCCAGTCCGTGCAGCTCTGTCCTCCTGAGCTGAAGAGCGACCCCGACATCAGCTACCTGGCCAAGGATTATGAAAGCTTCAGACGCCTGATTCTCGACCGCATGGCCCTGGTGATGCCCGAATGGCGAGAGCGCCACGCGCCGGATATCGGCATCGCCCTGGTGGAGCTTCTGGCCTATACCGGTGATTACCTGAGTTACTACCAGGATGCGGTGGCCACCGAGGCCTATCTGGCCACCGCCCGCCAGCGCATCTCAGTGCGGCGTCACGCCCGTCTGGTGGACTACCGCCTGCACGAAGGCTGCAATGCCCGGGCCTGGGTCTGCCTGGAGACCGACAGCGACCTGAGCCTGGCCGCCGGTACCTTCTATTTCATCACCCAGCCCGCCGACACGCCCCAACCCTTGGACTCCGTACTTACTAAGGCGGACCTGAGCCAGATCCCCGACCATCTCTATCAGGTCTTCGAACCCCTGCGACCAAAGGAACTGCAGCTCTACCGCGACCACAGCCGTATATCCTTCTACACCTGGGGCGATGCCGAGTGCTGTTTGCCCAAAGGCGGTACCAGGGCCACCCTGGAAGGCGAGCTTGCAGTCGATGAGACACCGCCCTCTGGGTCGTGCCGGCCCGGCGATCAAAAACAGCAGACGGCCGACCCGGATGGGGCGCCCCAGCCGGAGGGCAAGGCCGCCTCCGTTGTCCAGCCCCCTGTGCTGCACCTGAAACCCGGCGACATATTGCTCTTCCAGGAGATGATGGGCCCCGAGACCGGCCATCCGGGCGATGCCGATCCAAGCCATCGGCATGCTGTGCGGTTGGCCACGGTCACTGCCGGCCGCGATCCCTTAACCGGACAGGCTGTGGTGGAGATCACCTGGGCTGCCGAGGATGCCCTGCCGTTTCCCTTGTGTCTCTCCTCCCTGGGACCGCCTCCTGATTGTGCGCTGCTGGAGGATGTCAGCCTTGCCTTTGGCAACGTGCTCCTGGTCGACCACGGCGCCAGGGTGGATGAACCCCTGGGCAGCGTTCCGGCGGAGAAACCGCAGGCGTGTTGCAGGGAGAGGGGACTGCCCGCAGATACCCTGCTAGCTCCGGAAATCTATCGGCCGATGCTGGGCCAGGGGCCCTTGACTTTCAGCCAGCCTCTGAACGATACCGCTCCTGCCGCACGCCTGGTGCTCCAAGACCCGCGCCAGGCCCTGCCCCAGGTGCGGCTGCAGGGCCAACCTGCCCCGGCCGGCGATCCCTGGTGGCTGGCGCAGCCCGATTTGCTGGAGAGCGGCGCCGATGACCAGCATTTCGTGGCCGAGATAGACGACTCGGGCCGCGCCCATCTGCGCTTCGGCGATGATGTTTTCGGCGAACAGCCCGACGCGGGGATGGCCTTCACCGCCTTGTATCGGACGGGCAACGGGCCGGCCGGTAACGTAGGCGCCGAGGCCATCGTCCATCTGGTACTGCGGGGGATCGGCTTGAGCGGCGCCGCCATCAAGGTCCGCAATCCCCTCCCGGCCCGGGGCGGTACCTCGCCCGAGCCCGTGGCAGAGGCAAGGTTGCTGGCGCCCCAAGCCTTTCGGCAGGAGCTACAGCGGGCAATTACCGCTGAGGATTACGCGGCTATAGTCGAACGCGATTTCGGTGACCGCATCCAGCGAGCCGTGGCGCGTCTGCGCTGGACCGGCAGCTGGTACGAGGTGCTGGTGGCAGTGGACCCTCTGGGCCGGGACATAGTCGACCCCCAACTGCTGGCCGACATTACCTGCCGTCTACACCGCTTTCGCCGCATGGGCCATGACCTGGTAGTCACCGGCGCTCGGCGTGTGGCCCTGGATATCGAACTGATCGTCTGCGTGTTGCCTCATTATCTGCGGGGTCATGTAGAGGCCGCCCTGCTGGATCTCTTCAGCAACCGGCTGTTGCCCGACGGCACCTCGGGGCTGTTCCATCCCGACCGGTTGAGTTTCGGTGAGGGCATCTACGTCAGCAGCCTCGCCGCAGCGGCCCAGGCGGTGGTGGGAGTGCAAAACGTGGTGGTCACGCGCCTGCAACGCCTGAGTGAAGGCCCCAACCAGGAGCTTGAAGACGGCGTGCTGCCTCTCGGCTCTGATGAGATTGCACGCCTGGACAACGACCCCAGCCGGCCGGAAAACGGCCGCTTGACCCTGGATCTGAGAGGTGGACGATGAAAAATCGCTGTCCCGACTGTTGTCACCCGGAGATCATCAACGCGGAGGCCTGCGGCTGCTGCCGGGGCATCGAATCGGTCACGCCCCTGCCGATTTTCAATCGACCGGGCCTCTCCCGGATGATCTACCGCATCGGCACCCATGCCGATTTTCTTACAAGCATGAGGGCAAGGCTATCAAGCAGGGAGTATCCCCCCTTGGCAGGGCTGACCACCCGTGACGGTGACGACCCCTCCATGGCCTTGCTCGATGGTTGGGCCGTGATAGCCGATGTGCTCACCTTTTACCAGGAGCGAATCGCCAATGAGGGCTACCTGCGTAGCGCTACCGAGCGCCGTTCCATCCTTGAGCTGGCCCGCCTGGTGGGCTACAAGCTCCAGCCGGGGGTGGCGGCCAGCGTCTTCCTGGCGTACACCCTGGATGAGAAGTTCGAGGAGGAGACTATCGTTCCGGCCGGCAGCCGGGTGCAGAGCATCCCCGGGCCCGGGGAACTGCCCCAATCCTTCGAGACCAGCGCGGATCTGAAGGCCCGCGCCATATGGAACAATCTCAGGCCGCGGATGAGCAGGCCACAGACCGAAGGCGACATCCACAACCTGGATACCAACAACATCGCCCGGCCCCGGGTCTACCTCAAGGGTGTCACCACCGGTCTTAGGCCGAACGATCCACTGCTTGTCGATTTTGGCCGGGGGACTGCACCCGAGTTTTTCCTGGTGTACCGGCTGATTCCCGATGCCGCTGCCGACCGAACCCAGGTACTCCTGGGGCAAGCCGCTCCGCCGGTATCGCCGGGTGGCCTGTCTGATCCCAAAGAGATCATCACGGCCCTGACCCTGCCGCCCTCGCTGCAGCCGCGCAACACCCTGCGCCTCAAGCGCGCCTTCACCGAGCAGTTCAAATTCAGGTCCGAGACCGGCTACGCAACGGTCAAGACCTTGGCACCGCTGCTCAAGGACAGCCTCTCCCAGGCTGCGGCCAATGCCCTGGTCACCACTGCCAGTCCCATCCGAGTCTATGCCCTGCGACGCCGCGCGGCCCTGTTCGGCCACAATGTGCCACAGCGCATGCGGGTGGTCAAAGGCGAGACCACCATAATCGGTGACTGGCCCATCATTGATGTGGTGAATGAGGTGCGTGTAGAGCACGAAAAAGAGAGTGTCGTATACCTGGATGCGAGCTATGATGATATTCTGGAAGGGGACTGGATAGTGGTGAAGACCCCGGCTACACGTTTGACCGACGGCCGGACCGAGGTCCTGAAAGCCGGTGGTGTCGATGCCACGCGGCAGCGGGCTGACTACGGTATCACGGCGCCCACCACCCGGATCGAATTGCCGGAGAGCTGGATTAGGCTCGAAGGCCAAGATCCCTCCCGGGTCACAGATAACGATTTCAACGCCGTGCGTGCGACTACCGTATTCGCTGCACCCGAATTACTTGAACTGGCCGAGGCTCCCATCGACCAGATCATCTGCGGCGGCCTGGATGACCCCATCGAACTGGACGGCTTCTACGAGGGTCTGGAGTCCGGGCGTTGGGTAATCGTCTCCGGCGAGCGCGACTTACCCGGAACCGGCGGGGTGCGCTTCAGTGAGTTAGCCATGCTGGCCGCCGTGACGCAGGACACCGATCCGGCTCTTTTTGCCAGCGGTGAACAGACCCATACCTTCATCAAGCTGGCCGAGGCGCTGCAGTACTGCTTCAAACGCGATACCATCACAATCTTCGGCAACGTGGTCAAAGCCAGCCATGGCGAGACGCGCAAGGAGGTTCTGGGCAGCGGCGACGGCGCAAAGTCGATGCAGGCCTTCGCCTTGAAACAGAAACCCTTGACCTATACCGCGGCTGCCAATCCCAGCGGGGTGGAGAGCAGCCTGGCGGTGCGGGTCAACGAGGTGTTGTGGCATGAGACCGAGGCCCTGGCGGGCTTGACCGCCACCGATCGCCGTTTCATTACCCAGACCAATGACGAGGATCAGACCACCGTCATCTTCGGCAACGGTCGGCAGGGGGCGCGGCTGCCAACCGGTGTGGAAAATGTCAAGGCCCAGTACCGCAACGGCATCGGACAACCCGGCAACGTCAAGGCCGGCCAGATCTCGCTTCTGTCTGACAAGCCCCTGGGGGTCAAGGAGGTGATCAATCCCCTGCGCGCCTCGGGCGGCGCCGACCGGGAAAACCGCGAACAGGCACGGAAAAACGCGCCCCTGGCAGTTAAGGCCCTGGATCGGCTGGTATCGGTCAAGGACTACGAGGACTTTGCCCGTACCTACGCCGGTATCGGTAAGGCCAGCGCCGTGGAATTGAGTACCGGCCGCCAGCCCCTGGTGCATGTCACCATTGCCGGCGCCGACGACATCCCTATCGATCCCACAAGCGATTTGTTCATCAACCTCTTTCGCGCCCTGCATACTGCGGGAGATCCCTTTCAGCCCGTGCGGCTTGCCGTGCGCGAGCTGGTGTTGCTGGTGATCAGCGCCAAGGTGCGCATCGATCCGGATTATTTGTGGGAGGATGTGGCCGCCCGTTTGCGCGCCGCACTTCTGGCTGGCTTCGGCTTCGAATTCCGGGAGCTGGGGCAGAACGTCTTCTTAAGTGAGGTGTATGCGGTGATGCAAGGCGTCCGAGGTGTGGTTTACGTGGACGTGGACAGCTTCGGCGGAGTGCCCGAAAAAATCACCGACAACGGGGTGCGGCGGCTGCTGACCCCCGATGAGGTCACCGAGGCCGTAAACTGCATTGCTGATCCCCACTCATGCGAGAAACAAGGTTCCTTGGCTGTCACGTCAAGACGGCTTAGCGCCAGCCGGACACAGCACCTGACTCAGGCCCTGGAGATCCATCTGGCCGGCTTCGACGGGAACCTCATCTACCCGGCTCAGCTGGCCCTGTTGTCCGGGGAGTTGCCGGATACCCTGATCCTTAACCCCATCCAGTGAGCGTACCATGAACGATGCCCGCAAAAACCGTTTGTATGATCTGCTGCCGCCCATCTACCGTATGCGTGACGCCGAGCAGGGCAAGGCGCTGGAAGCCCTGTTGCAGGTGATCGGCGAACAGGTCAACCTGGTGGAAGATGATATCGGGCTGCTCTATGATAATTGGTTCATTGAAACCTGCCAGGAATGGCTCGTTCCTTATCTGGGCGATCTGGTGGGCTATACGCCGGTGCCGGCTGCCGGCCAGCCCGACACCTCCGGCACGCCCCGGGGATTAAGGCGCAACCGGATTATCATACCCCGCAGGGAGGTGGCTAATACTATCCGCAACCGCCGCCGCAAGGGGTCACTGGCCCTGCTTGAGCTACTGGCCTGGGATGTGGCTGCCTGGCCGGCCCGGGCTGTGGAAGCTTTTCGCCTGTTGGGTTTTACCCAGGCCCTCAACCATCAGCGCCCCCATTGGGGGCAAACCATCGATGTGCGCCGGGGTGAAACCCTGGACCTGCTGGACACCCCCTTTGACCGGACCGCCCACATGGTGGATGTGCGCCGCGTCAACTCAGTCTACAGCCTGGGGCGCTATAACCTGCCCGACATCGCACTGTTTGTCTGGCGTCTGAGGTCCTATCCGGTCACCGAGACTCCTGCTTATTACCAGGAGGCGATCAGCTCCAAGGCCGGTCCCCATTGCTACAGTTTCAGCGTACTGGGCAATGATTCACCTTTGTACATGCTGCCCGAACCCGAGAGCGACCCCACCCATATCGCCGACGCATTCAACCTGCCCGTGCCCATCCGGCGCAGGTTTTTAGCGAAACACCGAAAACGGCTCTACGGCCCGCAGAAAAGCCTGCAAATCTGGCGGGGCGTCAAACAGGGCGACAACGTGGTGCGCGAACCTATTCCCGTCCATCAGGTAGTGGTGGCCGATCTGAGCCACTGGCACTATGCCCCTTCGCCACGCACGGTGGCCGTTGATCCCGAACTGGGGCGCATCGCCTTTCCCGAGCGTCAGTGGCCCGAACACGGAGTCTGGGTGCGCTACCATTACGGTTTCAGCACGGACCTGGGCGGCGGCGAATATGAACGCAGCCTTTCGCAGCCCGAAGAGGCGAGGCTCTACCGTGTCGGACGTCAGGAGACCCTTAAAACCATCAACGCCGCCCTGGCCCAATGGCAGAATGAATCCAAAGACCGGCCTGTGCCCCATGCCGTGATCGAGATCAGCGACAGCGGGGTCTATGTGGAGCCTCTGGCCGTTGCCTTCCTGCCCGGCCAACAGAGCCTGCAGCTGCGCGCGGCCAACCGCAAGCGGCCGGTTATCCGCCTGCTGGACTGGCAGACCGATCAACCCGACTCCCTGGCCATCACTGGCAACGGCGGCAACCGTTTAACCCTGGACGGCCTGCTGATCACCGGACGGGGCGTGCATGTCAACGGTGACCTTGCCGAATTGAGGCTGCGCCACACCACTCTGGTGCCGGGCTGGAGCCTGGGGCATGACTGCAGCCCTCAGCGCGTGACGGGCGCCAGCCTGGAGATCACCAGCCCACGGGTTTGCGTGATCATTGAACGGAGCATCGTGGGATCGATTCAGGTGGACCCCAGCCTGGAGCATCCCATCGAAGCCAATGGCGACGACGATGAACCGGCGACCCCCGACCCGGCTGATGCCGATCAGAACCAGCAAACTCTTTCCACCCGGGAGGCGGTCAAGGAGGCACGCTGCAGAGGCATCGGTCGCCAGGTGCGGCTCGATCCTATTGTCATCTGTATCTCGGACTCCATCCTCGACGCCACCGACCCCGAGCAGGAGGCACTGGGCGCGCCGGGATGCCCGGTCGCCTATGCCGTTGTGACCTTCGTGCGATGCACGGTCTTCGGCCGTGTTCAGGCCCATGCCGTACGGCTGGGTGAAAATAGCATTTTCAACGGAATCATGAGCGTTACGCGCCGGCAGATCGGTTGCCTGCGCTTCTGCTATGTGCTCCCTGGCTCGCGCACCCCTCGGCGCTACGAGTGCCAGCCCGACCTGGTGATTCAGGCCGTAACCGCGCACCATCTCGACAAAAATTCGGTGCGGCCCCTGACGGCCAGGCTGAAGGCCGAGCTTCAGCAGGTCCAGGAAATGGAAGCCCAGCGGGTGGCGCCGTGCTTCAACAGCGTGCGCTATGGCCAACCCTCCTATTGCCAGCTCTCCCGCCTGGCCGCTGTGGAGATCTCGGGTGGGGCCGACGACGAATCGGAGATGGGAGTCTTCCATGATCTGTATCAACCCCAGCGAGGCGCCAATCTGACAACAAGGTTGGACGAATATATACCGGCCGGAATGGATGTTGGGGTAATTTATTCAAGCTGAGCTCGGCAGTTATAAAGAGTCACCGGCTCGACTTGGTACTGAATTCAAGCGCCTAAGTTCACAGAAAGGCGCAGGAGAGATATAGCTGGGCGTATGAAAAAAATAAACTTGGCTCGAAGCAAGACCGGACATCGAAACAGGAGGCAGGGATGGATGATTATAAAATTCGGATGGGCATGATGCGTGGCGAGTTCAGAGGCGATTTTACCCGGGACACTTTTGCTGCCGCGCGTCATTTTTCCCGGGTGTTGATGCAGCAGGGACGGGTGCAGCTGGATGCCGACTTCAACGAACAGACCTCAATCAATGTGCATTACCTGCGGGGGCTGGCGGTTGACCTCATGGGGCCGCATGCCGCACCGGCCGGGATTGACGGTCAGGCCACAGACGCCTTTCAGGTGAGCGTGGCCGACGGCAAGACGCTCGATGTGGCACCGGGTCTCTACTATGTCAACGGCATCCGCTGTGAAAACCCCGAGCCGATAAGCATGGAGCTTCCCGAAAATGTTGGGTCCTATCTGGCCTACCTGGATGTATGGGAACGTCATATCGCCGCCGTGGAGGAGGACCTGATCCGCGAGGTGGCATTGAATGGGCCGGACACGGCCTCCCGCGCCAAGATCGAATGGATGGTGCGGCTTCTTGCCAAAGAAGAGCTCAAGGACAAAAGCTACCCTGCCTTCCTCAACGCCCTGGAGGGAATCCGTAAACCAGGCACCGGTAAACTGCGCGCCCGGGCCCGGCAGCGGGATGAGGCGGATCTCGAGCCATGCCTGGTGGATCCCGAGGCACACTACCGTGGTCCCGAAAACCAGCTCTACCGCGTGGAGATCCACAACGGCGGCGCGACTGGCACAGTAACCTACAAATGGTCTCGCGAAAACGGGTCCGTCTATTTCCCCATTGTCAAACCGGTAGCCGGTATCACCGTTACTCTGGCTCACCTGGGACGTGATGCGCGTTTCGGCTTAAAGCCCAATGACTGGGTGGAAATCATGGACGACGATGAGGCCCTGACTCCAGTACGGCCGCCCCTGCTGCAAATCGAATCAATCGATCCGGACAATTTTGAAGTCACCCTCAAATCCGCCCCCACTTCCGCCAGTTTAGGAACTAATCTGGCCAAACACCCGTATCTACGGCGCTGGGACCACAAGGGCGGCAATGATAATGGCCTGCCCGTGACCGAAAGCACCGAGGGCAGCGCTAAATGGATCAACCTGGAGGCGGGCATACAGATCCAGTTCTTAAAGCAGGCCAAAAACTTGCAGCGCTACGGTGTGGGCGACTACTGGCTGATTCCGGCGCGTACCATCACCGGCGACGTGGAGTGGCCCGGAACGGTCACCAAACCCGAATTCCTGCCGCCCCACGGTATCCTACACCACTATGCGCCCCTGGCACAGGTGATCCGCAATACCGACGGCAGCTTTACGGTCGAGGATCGCAGGCGCTGGCTTATCAAACTATGGGAAGATATGGATACGACCAAAAAGTAGGCAGGTCATCAACATCTGCGTAAGGTTGCCAAGGCCGGACGCAAGCTAGATCGAATTCTCGTTATATTGCGGCTTGAGATTGGATTGTTTTTCAGAAGCTGTCAGCGAAGACCTTTTAAGCACTTTACCGTGGGTTGGATGAGCAATAACGAGGCGGAGCGGGGGAGGGTTGACGGTCCGACTTTTATCTGGGTTGGGCGACGGAAGATAGCAGGAATGCGTGAAGGATGGACAACTCAGGTTTGATAGGATCGTGCACCGCAAATGGAGAAGGCTGCATAATAAGATTTGGCACTCATACGAAATAAATCTGGATACACCGAGAGTAAATAGTGTGTTTTCGGCTGCTTGCGACCTTTTTCATGGGGTGCCCCTAACATAGGACATAAATATTGCCATCTCGAAGGGCTGAAGATTTTACCTATGATTCAAGTTGACACTCTACTGAATCTTTCTAACGAGTTAACCTCGTTGCAAGCATTGGCACTCCAATGAAAATTGAGGCAATGGATTCTTGTTTTATATTGACAGTGTTAACCATATCAGAAGATATGTGGACTCCCGTAGAAAATTCTGTTCACTTTTCTCCAGTGTATAATTTTATTATCGAATTAAAATCTGTGCCTTTTTATTTCTCAAAGTGTTTTTTTCGGTTTGAAAGGAATGTTACCGGCACCTCCCAAGTCCAATCCCGGAGATGACCTCACATTTCCGGGCTTAACATTGTCAACCTTAAGCCATCCTGCTGTACCGCTTTTTCGCATTACACGGCTCTTGGCCGATGGATTGGCGTGCCCAATAAACTCCAAATCAAAATTAGCATCCCAAAAACTAATGGGACCGATCCCGGCAGCCTGATACTTCAAGTTTATAGTGCCAGCAAAATCATTGACAGTAAGCTCCCTGCCTTTGTAATATTTCAGCGCCTCAAAGGTTACGGGATCTCCATCTGTGGTAGATTGTCCGCCACCTAAAGGCAATGGTGCACTTAACAGCCCAAGGGGTGCATCTTTAATCTCGTATCTGGCACTTTGCCCGGCATCAAATATCTTAAACACGGAGGATAGTAGCAGCACCCCCCCCACGCCCTTTGTTGCGGCAACCCAACTGGCACGTTCAATCAAAATGGAAAACTTCTTTTTTTCCGGGTTGTCGAAGTCGATTTTCACCTCGGCTTTATGCCAGCCTGCATTATTTATTCTGACACTTTTCCTTTTGCTTTTTCCTTCCTCGTAAAAAGCCTGCACCCAATAATCACCGATTCGCAGATTGGTGTAATACGACAAACCTAAATTATCCGTGTTTTTGTTGGAATTTTTCGACTTCCTCAATTCAATGTTGCTGGGTTTGAAAAGGTCTGGCTTGATCAGAACAGTCGCCTTAGGCAGAGGCTTTTTCAAATCATCCAGAACAAGAACCTGAAGCTTGCCAGGCATATATTTTTTATCAAGTCTGACCGAATGTTTTGCTTCCTTGCAGGCTATGATCTTTGGAGACTGAGAGGTTTTCTCAGGCCAGACATAAGTATACCCATCTATTTTCGTAACACCTTTCCAAAGCCGCAATATATAACGCTTGTTCTCATGTAGTCCGCTGAATCTCGCCTCTCCTTTGATATCAGTCCTGCCTTCCCGGCCTAGATCCCAAAAATAGATGCCCGCATTTTCCAATGGTTTACCTTTATAATCAAGAACCGTCACGATCAAAGTACCTGTCTTTTTATCGCAGCAAGGTTGAACACACCCATGCTTGATTGGTGGTTTTGGTTTGTCTTTTTTGCATTTAAGATAGGCATCCATCCACCGCCTTCTGCAGGGATAGTCACTTTGATCTCCACGGCCTTTTTTCCATTTGATTTTCCGAAATTCACCCGTTCCCGATACGAACAGGTTTGGACATTGAGTCACTTCGGCATTGGCTATTTCTATACATTTTGGATCCAGAGGACGCGGCATTCGAGTCGCTGGATCGTGAACTGGAGTGGGCCACACCTGATTGCAATGAGGGCATTTCCAATCATTACTTCCCGGAATCTTTTTGAGTGTGTATTTCATAGCGGTCTTTCAAGATTAAAAATCATATATTGATCGATTTCTTCCATCTTTTCCGCACCATTCAGCTTTTCATCCGTGAGGATTTCCTTTGCCCAAGGGAAATTATCACTTTGATCAAAATTCGGCTCAAGCAAAACCATACATTCGACAAATAAGGTTAAATCATCTTTATAATCTATACCGTACATCTCTTTTGCTCTGGCTAAGCCGTTTTGCACAAAATCCCTAAGGTTGTTCTCGTCCAAGGAATACTTCTGGCACGCTTCCGGAAAATCTTTGGCTATGTGAACTGCCAATTCTTGAGTGAACTTGTCGTTCATATAAGCGTTCAGTACGTCCATTTGCTCTTGTCGTATAATTAGCATTTTGATTCGAATTTACCTATTCTTTGGGTTTAGCTTTTAGGAAATTATTTTTGAACCAGGAAAGCACGAAAAGGCCAATAACTTTCGTTTAAGAGCTTTTTCCCTCCAAATGACAACACAGTGCGCTCTGAGATGAGCGTAAAAAAAAACGACAATTTACCTTTTAGGTCCATGAATAAAAAGTTCACCTCCGCTCGATTTGTTCAGGCATGGACAACAAGGAAATGAATTGAAATCAGTTCGGAATTCTGTACACACTTTCCGACAAGACGGACAGATTTCCACTTATTTTTATTTCAAATAATCTGTTTTATAATGGAATGATTCAAAAAAAGTTAACATATTAATTAGTTAGCAAAAATCGGACCAGAACATAGGTTGGAGACGGTTTTCAGTTTTCTGGGCTGAACCTTGGATCAAATGAAATAATGCGCCACAAACGCGTAATTGCATTTTTAATCGCCAAAATGCAATTTAGTCTGCAAAAACCGGAAAACTCCGAAAAACGCTGCCTTCCTAATAATCCTGTCTTTTGTCGTAATATCCCCGTTTAAAGAGCCGCACAGTCGGTTATCAGACGAGGAGAGGCAATGGCCGGTATTACCCTTGAACAAGCAGAATCAAAACTTACCGCCTACCTGGTTGTTGAGGAGAAAATCTTTGTCTGTCAGATGGTCGATATGGATGGCCGGTGGCTGATAAGGGCTGACCTATCTGCGGTGCAGCAGGGTATCGCCATCTGGAACAGGAGAGTCAATAAGCTTTCCCGGAATAGCCGTACCAGGATCGTGGAGGGATCTGCCGTGAAAATGCCCCACCTGAAAATCAAAAGTAGGCTCGTTTCTCAGCGGAATAGACCCTGCAACAAACGCCCAAAGAAATTCTTCAGAACTTTTTGCGAGTATTTTAAGTTTCAGCATCATATCCGCCAGGTAACAACGCCGTGCTCAGCAGAAGCCAGGGCTTCCGCTGACTTTGAAAAATGTGGATTAATTCCATGCTACTTTGTCCTATCAACATTGCCACGGCCCTGGCTGTCTGCTGAAGTTACAGGTTCGGCTTGGTCTTCTTAATATCCGTAGCTTCAGAAGGCTTGCCAAAATAAGATGCCGGAGGTAAACCAGCTTTGATAACTTCTTTGGGCAACTCGCCGTAAAACTGATCCATTAGCCCTTTTGGTTTGTACTTACCGGCGATTAATGCTTTTATTCTATTGGTACGATCCACATTCCATTCTGGGTGATTGATGAGATGAAAAGTGTTAGGTGCGATAAGCATGGCAATTAATGATATGTATTGACTCTCACTCAATAAATTTACAGTTCGGCGATAATACGCCTTCGCTGCGGATTCAAGGCCAACTACAGGGTTTCCATCGACATCTCCGAAATACATTGCATTGATAAATAAATTTAACTGATCATCCTTTGATATCATTTCGTCTACAACGAATCTTGCGATGATGGACTGTTTAAGTTTTGCGATACCCGGTTTAAAATCATCAAAATATAATTTTTTTGTGATCGCCTGTGTGATTGTCGTCAATCCATTTCCAGGCGTAGACAAATCAATCCCATTGTGGCCATAAAACCCCGGATCTTGAACCTTTATGAGTATCTCTATTTGTCGCTTGCTCAAATCATTTATCGAAATTTCAAACTTTTTAACAGTATCATTTGGATATCTCCATTGAGCCTTTGCTATGTCTAATGATAAGACTTCACGTGTGTACTTTCGTGCCTCTTGGACGACGTACCCACAATAAATGACGATCCCAAATGCAAATATCAGCAAAAACATCCCAGTATATTTTAAAAATCTCTTCATTTTTTCCATCTCTCAGTCGCCGAGAACGTCCCCGATCACCGAGTGCAAAAGCTTCCATAAAGCTATACAAAAACCTCAGAAGGCGGAAAACCATCAGCTATGGAAAATACCACGGCCTTTTGCATCCGGTGAATTGGGTGGTTATCCGCATACTTTCCTCATATTGTTTGCTACGGACAGGGCCCCTTAACCAACAACGAACTTGCAAATTTCACTCGAAAACTCCCTAAGAAATGCCTGCTTATTGGGTAACGGCTCTGTGGTTTGCGGCGGCACTAGATCCATGAATGAGAAATGGCCGGCACCATCAGTCACGCGAAGATCCACTCTTTGCCATTCACGCAT
>Ga0210123_1000218_pt1 | contig 38155 bp, 29 predicted proteins | sample Muzzi_PWB_D2_FD_185535 | JGI IMG/M metagenome (GOLD analysis project Ga0210123, IMG submission 185535) | Wetland microbial communities from San Francisco Bay, California, USA, that impact long-term carbon sequestration - Muzzi_PWB_D2 (SPAdes) | ecosystem: Environmental > Aquatic > Marine >... | reverse complement strand
AACTGCTGTCGACCATGGCATGTCACGGCTCGGTACGGGCCAACCGGCGCTTGACGATCGATGAAATGAATGCCTTGCTGCGCGAAATGGAATTCACGGAACGCAGCGGCCAGTGCAACCATGGTCGGCCGACCTGGGTGCAGATCAGCCTGGGTGAACTGGATAAACTCTTTTTGCGCGGCCGTTAAAGCATCTCGCGCCAGGACGCCAGGGCGCAAAGAAAAAACCTTTTGCCACAGAGGGCACAGAGAACACAGAGTTCCAGGATCAAGGCCGGGTGGGGAAATCTGTACCCGGCGAGGCGCTGATCCAGAAATTTATCCCGTGGGTACAACAAATGAGCTACATGGGTTTTATTTGTATTTTCTCTGTGTCCTCTGTGGCAATGATCTTGTATGTTTTTCTTTGCACCCTGGCGCCTTTGCGCGAGGCTGATTTTTGTAATGCATGATAATCTACTGCCGCCTGCCATCTTCCTGATGGGGCCCACCGCATCCGGTAAAACGGCCGTGGCGGTGGAACTGGTGAGGCGCTTCCCGCTTGAGATCATCAGCGTCGACTCGGCACTGGTGTACCGGGGTATGGATATCGGGACTGCCAAGCCGGGTGCTGATGTACTGGCCGTGGCACCTCACCGCCTGATCGATATTCGCGATCCATCTGAACCCTACTCGGCCGCAGAATTCTGTGCGGATGCCCTCGAGGCGATGTCCGCTATCACGGCGCAGGGCCGTATCCCGCTACTGGTCGGCGGGACCTTCCTTTATTTCCGGACGTTGGAGCAGGGTATGTCCGCCTTGCCAGCGGCCGATCCGGAAATACGGATACGGCTGGAGGCCGAGGCACAACGGGATGGCTGGGGATCCCTGCACGCCCGGCTGGCAAGGATTGACCCGATTGCTGCGGCCCGCATTCATGCGACGGACCCGCAGCGTATACAGCGGGCACTTGAAGTCTATGAAATCAGTGGCTTGCCCATCAGCCAGTTTCACGCCCAGGGACGGACCGGGGGCTTGCCGTACCGGGTGCTCAAGCTGGCGCTGATCCCGGAGGACCGGGTTTTGTTGCATGAGCGTATCGAAAGCCGTTTTCAGTCCATGCTGGCTGCCGGGTTTGTGGACGAGGTCCGCAGGTTCTATGAGCGGGGTGACCTGGAGGCTGAACTTCCTGCCATGCGGGCGGTCGGTTACCGTCAGATATGGGCATATCTTGACGGGAAAACCGGCTTTGATGAGATGGTGGAACAGGCTATAGTGGCTACACGTCAGTATGCCAAGCGCCAGTTGACCTGGTTACGGAGTGAAGAGGATGTGGTGAACTATACCGCAGAAGCCCCGGTACTCGTGTCAGATATCGCCGGATGTTTGACGGACTGGCTGGAACAGCCAAATTAGGGTGTCTGATTGCGTTAAAGTTTAGTATTATAAGATAAGGACTTACAGTAAAAGTGGCCAAAACGGCCTGTCAGGAAAAAGAACAGTCGCGAACGTGACAATAAAAGGAGAGAGAACATGAATAGAGGACAATCTTTGCAGGACCCGTTTCTGAATGCATTGCGCAAAGAGAGAGTCCCGGTATCGATCTACCTGGTAAACGGCATCAAGTTGCAGGGGCAGATCGAATCATTTGACCAGTTCGTTGTTTTGTTGAAGAACGCGGTCAGCCAGATGGTCTACAAGCACGCAATTTCTACCGTGGTGCCTGCACGCAACGTGCGGATTCAGAGCGACACCCATGATGAAGCCCTTGATGAAGGTGAGACCCAGCCAGGAAATGCCTGATTTGCAAATTCGTATAACGGGGTGTTTGTTTGTTCGAACGCCCTGAGAGTGGTGAGCGGGCCGTACTGGTCCATGTGAACTTCCCCGGTGGTAAAGACTGCGAGGATCTGGAAGAATTCACAGAACTGGTTCGTTCTGCCGGGGCGTTGCCGGTTGCCACGGTTTCGGGTACGCGCACCACGCCGGAGCCGCGCCTGTTTGTCGGTTCTGGCAAGGCTGAGGAAATCCTCGCGGCGGTCAGGCAGCTCGAGGCCGAACTGGTGATCTTTGATCATTCACTCAGTCCCACCCAGGAGCGCAACCTTGAGCGTTTTCTGTCCTGTCGTGTGCTGGCGCGCACCGGCCTGATTCTCGATATCTTTGCCCAGCGTGCACGTTCATTTGAGGGCAAGCTGCAGGTGGAACTGGCGCAGCTGCGTCACATGTCTACCCGGCTGGTGCGTGGCTGGACTCACCTGGAACGCCAGAAGGGCGGCATTGGCTTGCGCGGACCGGGTGAAACCCAGCTAGAATCCGATCGACGTATGCTGAATACCCGTATCAAGGTGATCAACCGGCGCCTGGAAAAGGTAGAGAAACAGCGCGACCAGGGGCGGCGCGCACGCCAGCGCGCCGAGGTACCGACAGTCTCGCTGGTGGGGTATACCAACGCCGGGAAATCAACCCTCTTCAACACCCTTACCGGGGCCCATGCCTTTGTAGCCGATCAGCTGTTTGCAACATTGGACCCGACCCTGAGGCGTATTGATGTACAGGGGGTAGGTGCGCTGGTGCTGGCGGATACAGTCGGATTTATCCGCCACCTGCCGCATGAGCTGGTTGCGGCCTTCCGTGCCACACTCGAGGAGACGTGCAAGGCGGACTTGCTGTTACATGTCATTGATGCACAGGACAGGGAAAAGAGCGCCCATATTGATCAGGTGAATGCGGTTCTGCAGGAAATCGATGCACAGGATATTCCCCAGATCAGGGTCTACAACAAGATTGATCTTTCAGACGCCGAGCCGCGCCTGGAATATTCCGAGGATGGCCGGGTCGACAAGGTCTGGGTATCGGCGGTCACCGGGGCGGGACTTGACTTGCTGGCAACCGCCCTGACGGATCATTTTCAGGGTGCCCAGGTGCATGGCTGGTTGCATCTGCCGTCAGCGGCTGGCAGTACCCGTTCATCCCTGTACGGGATCGGCCAGGTCCTGTCCGAACACGTTGATGAGCAGGGCAGCTGGTGGCTGGAAATCTGTATGGCGCAACGTAACATTGATAAATTGCTGCGCGAGACCGGTAATGACTGTTCGTTTCATTCCGCTGATAGCGTAGATTTTGTTGCAGGTACTGCGCAAGCTTCTTAAACTTAACCGCTTGATCGGGCACTCGACCTGTGTGGTGCGTGCCTGAATTTGGTCTGACCGGAGTAAATGTATGGCTTGGAATGAACCGGGTGGGGGGAACAAAGACCCCTGGGGTGGCAGGGGCAATGATGACGGTCCGCCGGACCTTGACGAAATCGCGCGCAAGATGCGCGAACGCATGAGTGTTTTTTTCGGCAAGAAAGGCGGGACAGGCAGTGGCAATAACCCGTTCAACTTCGGTCTGATTGCCATCCTGGCCGTGGCGGCCTGGGTGTTGTCAGGCATCTATATTATTGATCCGGCCGAGCGTGGCGTGGTGCTGCGGCTGGGTAAATTCAACAGCATTACAGGCCCGGGGCCACACTGGTACATGCGCTGGGTTGAAACCGTCGACAAGGTCGATGTCGATCGGCTGCGTACCGTCAGCCACAAGGCCAAGATGCTGACCAAGGATGAAAACATCATCCAGGTTGAACTGGCCGTGCAGTACCAGGTACGGGATGCGAAGGAATACCTGTTCGAGGTGCGTGATCCGGACTACACCCTGCAGGAGGCCACGGAAAGTGCCCTGCGTGAAGTGATCGGGGGCATTCCCATGGATGAATTCCTCAGTGGCGGCCGTGGGGAGATCGTGCAACAGACCAAGGTCCTGACCCAGGAAATCCTGGACCGGTACAAGACCGGGCTGATCCTGACCAGTGTGAACCTGCAGGACCCGCAGCCGCCGGAAGAGGTGCAGGGTGCGTTCGAGGATGCGATCAAGGCACAGGAAGATGAAGTCCGCTACAAGAACCAGGCCGAGGCCGTTGCCCTGGATATCCTGCCGAAGGCACGTGGTAATGCCGTCCGTCTGCGCGAGGCGGCGAATGCCTACCGGGAGCAGGTGATTGCACAGGCGGAAGGTGAAAGCAGCCGCTTCCTGCAGACACTGACCGAATACGAGAAGGCACCCGAAGCGACGCGCAGTCGTATCTACCTGGAGACCATGGAGGCGGTGCTCGCCAATACCAGCAAGGTCGTCATGCAGGTCAAGGACGGCAATAGCCTGATGTATCTGCCACTGGACAAGCTGATGGAAGGCACGGGCGGGGCCAGAACAACGACTGGCAGTGACCAGTTCCAGGTCAGCCCGGTACAGGAGAAACAGGAAACGACGCGCGGGCGCACCAGTTCCAGAGACGGGGGAAGCCGCTAATGGCAATACGGGCATTATTTGTTTTGATAGGGCTGGGTGTGCTGGTCGGTTTGACCTCTTTTTTTGTGGTTGATGAACGCCAGCTTGCCATCCGTTTTCAGCTGGGTGAAGTGGTCGATTCGGACTATGCCCCCGGCCTGCACTGGATGAAGCCGTTGTTCATCAACAACGTGCGCAAGTTTGACAAGCGCATCCTGACGCTGGATACCCGGCCGGAACGATTTCTGACCGGTGAGAAGAAAAATGTCTCTGTGGATTTCTACATAAAATGGCGCATCCAGGATCCCGCGTTGTACTACACGTCATTTGCCGGCGACGAGCGCCAGGCGGGCCTGCGGCTGTTACAGATCATCAAAAACGGCCTGCAGCTTGAATTTGACAAACGCACCATCAAGCAGGTGGTTTCCGATGATCGTGCACAGATGATGGAAGACCTGACACGGGGCAGCAATGACGAGGTGAATCAATTCGGCATCGAGATCATCGATGTACGCATCAAGCAGATCGAATTGCCGGAAGATGTGCAGAGCTCGGTGTTTCAGCGCATGCGCGCCGAACGTGAGCGGATTGCCAAGGAGCACCGCGCACAGGGTGAAGAGGCGGCCAAGGGGATCCAGGCTATCGCCGAGAAGCAACGGACGATCATCCTTGCCGAGGCCCGCCGGGACGCGGAAGTTACGCGTGGTGAAGGTGATGCGCGCGCCACGGAGATATATGGCGAAGCCTACGGAAAGAACCTGGAGTTCTATGAGTTCTATCGCAGTATGAATGCCTACCGCGAATCACTTGCCAGCCGTCAGGATGTCCTGGTACTGGAACCCGATTCCGAGTTTTTCAAGTACTTTAACAGCGCTACCGGCAAGTGAACCGCAGTAATATCTTCGGCTTTTCCCCTGCGGGGCCGAATTTATCCGGCCAATTGCGATTGGTGCCGGATCCGGGCGAATGAATTCGCCCCTGCAATTCCGCTAACAGGTCTGGATATTCGTGAACTGGAGTGATTTGCTGGCAGCACTTGCACTGGTTCTGGTGATCGAAGGCATGGTGCCGTTTATCAGTCCGCAGGCATTGCGCAAGCTGCAGGAATCCATGGCGCAACTGGATGACAGGACACTGCGCAACATCGGGCTGGCCAGTATGGTCTGTGGTGTTGTGTTGCTGTACATCGTGCGCCGCTAAACAGACAGATTTCAATATGAGTGTGAAAGACCAATGGTTGTTGCCGGAAGGTATTGAAGAGGTCCTGCCGCCAGCGGCATGGCAGCTTGAGAGCGCGCGCCGGGAATTGCTCGACCTGTTTTCACGCTGGGGTTACGCACTGGTGATGCCGCCCTTTATCGAGTACCTGGAGTCGTTGCTCACGGGTGCCGGCACAGATCTTGATCTGGAGACCTTCAAGGTCACCGACCAGCTCACCGGGCGCATGATGGGCCTGCGGGCAGACATGACTCCGCAGGCGGCGCGTATCGATGCGCATCCCTTGCAGCGTGAAGAGCCCTCACGGCTGTGCTACATGGGGACCGTGCTGCACACGCGTGCGGACGGCTTTGGCGGTTCAAGAAGCCCCCTGCAGGTTGGTGCAGAATTATTCGGTCACGCCGGGGTCGAGAGTGATGTTGAAATTCTGTCGCTGGTGCTGGAATCCCTGGCATTGATGGAAATCCAGGATGTGCACATTGATCTCGGGCATGTGGGCATCTTTCGCGGGCTTGCGCGGGAGGCCGGTCTGACCGGGCAGCAGGAAAGTGAATTGTTTGAGGCGCTGCAGCGCAAGGCCGTCGCCGAGATCGATGCGCTGCTTGCGTCCAGTTCGGCTGATGAGGCGCACTGCAGACGGCTTGCTGCCCTGTCCATGCTGAATGGTGGCCGGGATGTGCTGGATGCCGCACGTCAACAACTGGCCGGTGCCGGAGCCGGGGTGATAGCGGCTCTGGACAACCTCTGCGAGATTGCCGCACTGCTGGAGCAGCGGTCCGGTGATGTCGTGCTGAACTTTGACCTGGCTGAACTGCGGGGTTACAAATACCAGACCGGGATGGTATTTGCCATTTTTGTGCCGGGCTGTGGACAGGAAATTGCCCGCGGCGGCCGGTATGATTCAATTGGCGAAGTGTTTGGGCGTGCGCGGCCAGCGACCGGTTTTAGTACGGATCTGAAGACATTGCTGGGCCTGAGTCAGCGTGATTTTTCCATCCCGGGCAGCGCAGTATTTGCCCCGGCAGATAATGACCCCGCCCGGGCGGAGGCCGTACGGAAATTGCGTCAGCAGGGTGAACGCGTGATATGTGGCTTGCCCGGACAGGCCGGCGATGCCGGTGCGATGGGCTGTGACCGGGTGCTGGTGAGTGAGCAGGGTGACTGGGTGGTAAAACCCGTTTAATTAATTAGCGCTGTAGGAGCGCCTCGCAGGCGCGATGAAGTTTTGTGGATAACCCCATCGCGCCTGCGAGGCGCTCCTACAGGCAACTTTAGAGAGACAAACATGGGTAAGAACGTAGTTGTCGTCGGCACCCAGTGGGGTGATGAGGGTAAAGGCAAGGTCGTTGACCTGCTGACAGACAAGGCGTCAGCGGTCGTACGTTTTCAGGGCGGTCATAACGCCGGTCATACACTGGTCATAGATGGCCTTAAAACGGTACTGCACCTGATTCCATCAGGCATCCTCAGGGAGCATGTGCAGTGCCTGATCGGCAACGGCGTGGTATTGTCCCCGGGCGCCTTGCTCGAAGAACTGACCATGCTGGAACAGGCCGGCGTGCATGCGCGTGACCGGCTCAGGATCAGCGAGTCCTGTCCGTTAATCCTGCCCTATCATATTGCACTCGACCAGGCCCGCGAGATTGCCCGTGGCAAGAAGGCCATCGGCACGACGGGCCGTGGTATTGGTCCGGCCTATGAGGACAAGGTGGCGCGTCGTGGTTTGCGGCTGGGTGAACTGCTTGATCCGGCGCATTTCACGGAGCGCCTGCGCGAGGTGATGGAATACCATAACCACGCCCTGGTGCACTACTTCAAGGCCGATCCGGTCGATTATCAAAAGGTGCTTGATGAGGCGCTGGCGCAGGGCGAACAGATTGCCCCGATGGTTCATGATATCCCCGGCTTGCTGCATCGCCTGCGCAAGGAAGGCAAAAACATCATGTTCGAGGGTGCACAGGGCGCATTGCTTGATATTGACCATGGCACCTACCCGTACGTGACCTCGTCGACCACCACGGCCGGTGGTGCCGCAGGTGGCAGTGGCGTGGGCCCGTGTGACCTTGATTACATCCTGGGTATTGTCAAGGCCTATACCACGCGTGTCGGGGCAGGACCGTTCCCGACTGAATTGTTTGATGATGACGGCAGGCATCTGGGTGAGAAGGGCCATGAGTTCGGCGCTACCACCGGACGTCAGCGCCGCTGCGGCTGGCTTGATACGGTTTCCCTGAAACGTTCGCTGAACATCAACAGTGTCACCGGTATGTGTATTACCAAGCTTGATGTGCTGGATGGCCTGAAGACCATCAAGATCTGTGTGGGTTACAGGTTGCAGGGCTCAAGTGTCGATATACCCCCGGCGGGTGCAGACCTCATGGAGCAGTGTGAACCCGAGTACATCGAGATGCCGGGCTGGTCGGAATCCACAGTGGGGGCGAAAGGCCATGCGGACCTTCCGCCAGCCGCACAGGACTATCTGGCCAGGGTAGAAGAACTTTGTGAGACACCGATTGCCATTATTTCCACCGGTCCCGACCGCGCGGAGACAATCATTCTGAAGCACCCGTTTGCATGACGTCCATTTATCAGCCCGGCGTCTGCAGGTCTGCAACGGGTTCATGGGCCTCGCAGGGACCCATCGGCCTGAACCAGACAAGCAGTATGGGCAGCAGGGTCAGGTTCGCGACCATGGCAACCAGCATGGAAAATCCGGTTAGCAGGCCAAAGTAAATCGTCGGGACGAAGTTCGACAGTGCAAGGATGAGAAAGCCCAGGGCGATGATGATGCTGGTGTAGTACATGGCAAGCCCGATACTCTCATGGCAGCGTTTCACGCTGGCCCAGTAACCGCAGTCCCTTCTGAATTCCTTTTTAAACCGGTGTACGTAGTGGATGGCATCGTCCACCGCGATACCGATAACGATCGCCGCGATGGTGATCGTCATGATGTCGAGGGGGATGTTCAACCAGCCCATTAAACCAAGCACCAGGATGGCGGACACCATGTTGGGGATGATCGCGATGCCTGCCAGCTTGAAGCTGCGAAAGGAGACCACAAACATCAGCATGATGGCCAGGAATACCACGCCCAGGGTCTGTACCTGGGAGTGAAACAGGCTTTGCAGCATGTTGTTGTACAGGACCAGCATACCGGTTACATGCACCTGTTCCTTCTGCAGGCCCATCTCGTCCGTCAGGTGATGCTGGATCTTCTGCAGTAATTCCCCGCGTTTCAGCGACGAGTCTGATTCGAATACTCGTATGCTGAACCGCAACTGGTTGCCGTCTTCCGACAGGTAGGGCGAGAAAAGTGCTTCCCGGAATCCATCGGGCATGCGCTTGTATAAAATCGCCAGGAAAAAATCATCGACCGGCTTGCCTTCATTCAGGGTGTCCAGCATCCTCATGGCCGTGCTGATGGACAGGACCTTGCCGGTTTCCGTTAGCCCGTCGAGGTAGTCATGGATGCGGTCTGCCTCTTCCAGCCTGTAGGTGTTGAACCAGTAGCTGGTGGCCGTGAAGCCGGCGCTGCCTTCGAATTCCTCGTCAAGGTCATCCATGAACAATTCATCTGCGGTTTCCTTGCCGGAGTCTTTTCCATCGGGCTCAGGGACATCAGCCGGGGCATCGATGATGACATCCAGTGGTGTTGTGCCGCCAAGCTTGCGGTCAATCAGTTCCATGCCGCGATAGATTTCCGTGGATTCCTTGAAGTAATCAATGAAGCGGTTTTCCACGGTCAGCTTGCCGATGCCCATGATGCCCCATATCGTGATGACAATAAAAACAACCGGCACGGTGATCCTGTAGTGTTCGATCAGGTGTGCGATAAGGGCTGTGAACAACGCAGTAAGGTTGCGTGTCTTCTGGTAGTGTCCGGGCTCCAGCAGCATCAGGAGTGCCGGGAACAGGGTGAACGTGAGGATAAAGGCAACAATGGTGCCAACGGCCATCATCCAGCCGAAGTCGATCACCGGGCGGATGCCGCTGAATAACAGTGAGCCGAATGCAACCATGGTTGTCGTGGCCGTATAGAAGCAGGGCATGGCCTTGCTGTGTATGGTCTGCTGCGCCAGGCTGAACATGTCTGCTTCAGGGTCTGCCGCGTGCAATTCCCGGTAGCGTACGATCAGGTGAATGGTGAACGACAGGGTCAGGATCAGCAGCAGTGAAATGAAGTTGGATGAGACAACGGTTACCGGCCAGTCAATCAGCCCCAGGAACCCGATCATGATCAGCGCCGTTGCAAAGCAGGTCACCATAGGGAGCAGGATCCAGCGGAGCCTGTGAAAGGCGATGGCCAGGATGAAAATGATGAAGCACAGCACACCCGCGCCAAAGGTCACCAGGTCATGCCTGATAAACTCAATGGAATCAGCCACGATCATGGGAACACCGCCGAGGTAGAGCGTTGCATCGCCCCTGTGCTTGTCCATCAGTGCACGAACGATGGCGATGTCCTTGTCCTGCTGCTCCAGCATGCTGGCCCGGTACTCGTTGAATTCGTGGCTTATCCGGTCCAGTTCATCGGCCTCACTGTCCGAGAGTCCGGTCGTCAGCTGCAGTTCCCGCAGGCGGTCGCGCTGATTCAAGAGCCGGTAGTAGTTTTCGTCACGCCTGAAATTGACCAGCAAGGCAGTTGTCTGCCCATCCGGGCTGATGATCAGGTTTCGGTACAGCGGGCTGGTAACAAATTCATGCCGCGCCATCTCGATGTCCGTTTCCGGGCTTTTCAGGGTGCGGATTTCCTCGTCCAGGTCGGCCAGGGTAACCGGCGGGCTGCTGATCAGGGGTACATCCAGCAGGCTGGTGATCGATTCGACCCTTTCCATGGTCTCCAGTTCGCTGCGCAGCTGGTCCAGGTCGGCGAGTACTGCTGCGCTGAACAGGTCGTCATGGGGTGTATAGGTAATGATCAGGAAGTCGTCGGCACCATAACGCGCACGGATGGAGCGGTAATACTGCAGGCTCGCGTCATTTTCGAGGACCAGGGTCTCGGCCGAGGCGTCGAGCTTGAAATCGGTCGCGTACCAGCCGGAGACGATACAGACGAGAATGATGATCAACAGCACCGGCCAGGGATTCTTCAGGACCAGCTTGTCATAATACTCGGGCAGGGAAGGCAGCATATTCGATAGGTAGTGGTTGGCCAGACAGTTATTTATATTACAACGATTCCGGTATTTCGGGTTTTAAAAAACTATCCCGGACCATTCCAGGTTTGTTTTTGTTGCCGCCTTGTTCCCTGGTGGACGTATCAGGGTATTGCCGGTACAGCGGGGCCGGTCCGCCTGAAGAGGCCTACCCCCATAATCCCGTCCGTGGCATCAATAGCGTATTCGAGCCCGGCATATTCGGGTGATGCGATACCACCACCGACGGCGGATAAGGCGCCGGCAAATCCTCCGTCGATCAACGTGTCGCAACCACTGAAGCACTCGCTGCCCCTACCCGCGGTCGTTGCGGTTACGGCCCCGTTGTATGGGTCGAAGAACCGGCCCGGGTTGGCGGTATCGAGCTCCAGTACCCCTGCCACGGTGTAGTCAATGAGGTCATGATTGACGTTCATATTAATCGTCGGGGTGAATGGGTTGGCGAAGTCAAAGCTCAGCTGCCCGCTGGTGATCCCCTGTCCGATGCCCGCTCCTGAAACCGTTGTTGAATGTGTGCCGCCTTCGAAATCATAGGTCCCGGTGGCCCCTTGCGACAGGACGACGGTCGGGGCGTCCCCGTAGAGGAAGTGCAGGCTCTGGCTGCCTGTCAGTGTATCTGCTTCCACCGTCCTGGTTCCCGTGGGAGCGGTGATCCCGCCGATATTTTCATCCAGGAGCAGGACCTTGCCGTCAGCCCAGCGGCCGTAGGCAAAGCCAGCCCCCTGGAAGAACTCGACGACCTTCGCCGGCTCGTTATTGACGGACTGTACCAGCGCGTTATCAGTGACCAGTGCCGCGTTAATAAGGACCTGTGCGGCGACCACGTTCGGATCTGTATCGGTGACACCCAGCATCCCGTCGGGGTCGATGGTGACAGCCACGAAAAATTCTTCCAGACCGTCGCCAGTATCATCCAGTTCCCTGCCGGCCGTCAGCAGCAGTCCGTTGTTATTCAGGCTGTCGTCACCGACGATGTTGGTCGCAGGGCCAAGCGCGCCGACATTTGCAAATTCATCCGGAAAAGGAGGCGGTTGTGTCGGGTTTGGCAGTACCGCGACCAGGCCCTGGGTGTCCAGTACCGTGAAGGTATCCGGTATCGGTGTTGCCGTCCCCGTGCGCCCGAACATGGCATTTCCGATAATGGATTCACCCGATTTCCCATCAAAGGGCAGGGTGATGATTTCATAGTCAAGCCCGGCCAGCACGGGGGCGCCGCCTTCGGGTGAACCAAAGAAGCTGCCGTCGATGAGTGTGTCGCACCCCTTGTCACAGGCACCGCCGCCGGTTGTGACGGCGGTGACGCTGTTGAATGTATTGTCAAAATCAACCGGTGTGGCGGAGTTGATCTTCAGGCCGCCATTCACCATGTAGGTGGTGCCGTGCAGGACTTCCATGTCAACGGTGCCTTCCAGACTGGTGAAATCAAAGGCCAGGCTGCCGGCAACGACACCGCTGCCAATCAAGCCGCCGTTCGTGCCGGTCGAAGCGGTACCGCCGAGGAAGTCATAGGTTCCGGTCGCACCGGCCCCGAAACGGGTGTCCGCTGTATCGCCGAAGAGGAGATGGAGGCTTTGATCGGCGGCCAGCGTATCGACTTCAACGGTCCTGTGGCCAAAATCGGGACTACCGGGCTCCGTGACTTCGTCAATGAACAGTATATTGCCATCGGACCAGCGCCCGTACGCATAGCTGCTGCCATGCCAGGTGCCTTCTGTATATTCGGCAACCGTTGCCGGGTCAGCAATGACAGAGTTAACCAGCGCAGGATCTGTACCCAGGGCGTCTGTAATGAAACCCTGGGCCAGGCTCACGGCGCTGTCCGGGGCGCTGATGTCGAGGATCCCGGTGGGATCGATCGTGAGCAGTACCTCTCGCATTTCATCGTTGCCCATGTCGTTTTCATCCATATCCGTACCGATGGCCCCGGCGATACCAAAGGTGCCCGTGCTGTCTCTGCCGACCAGTACGGTGGTGTCGGACACTAGCCCGCCTCCCGCGTTATCGGGCTCTGTTATGTCGGTGGACAGGTCTGGCTCGATCCCGAGCAGGGTCTGATTCGCCACCCTGGTCAAGCCGGTTGGCAGCGGTGGCTGGAGATCGTCGGGGAAGCCACGGGAATTGACCTGATCACCGGCCTCCAGCGTTACCTGTTCCTGGTTATCCTCGACCAGTTCCTGGACGGTATCCAGTGACGGCTGCACGGCGGTGACCTGTGAGGCCTCACCGGTTTCCTGTGCCGGAGAGTCCATGCTCTTTACATAAACAGACTTACCAAGGGGGACCTCGGTGATGCCGGTGTTGTTGGTGACTGTTGTGAGGCCTTCCCAGGTGGAGTGACGCAGGCCATCCGGGAGTAGCGTACCGTCCGGGGCGTAGCAGTCGCCCTGGCAGATGCGGGTATTGTGGCCGGTGCCGCGGACACCAATGGTGGCAACCGGGGTTTTTACCTTGTAGGCATCGGGGTGTTTCTTGCCAATGGCGCCGGTAAACGCGCGCATGCCGCCCTTGAGGAGGTTATAGATTGCCTTCTCGCTGCCATCCGACTTGTTGGCGTAGTTGTAGTCCTCGATCTGGAAGCGGCTGTTCGGCTGGATGGACATAAAGGCGCCGTCGATAAACTTGATTTGCACCCGGCCCTTGCGGGTCTCCAGCAGATCACCGGAATAGACCTCGTCACTGGCCTTTAACTCGCGTACGCCACCCGCGGGATCAGTGGCCGTTACCTTGCCGGAAACAAACACCGTGCTGCCGGCGAGATTGGCGGCCGCTGCCGGCAATGTGCAGAGCAGGGCAAGCAGGCCGCCTGTCATTGCTCTGCTCAGTCTTTTTGAATGCATGGTTGGAATCCTTTGCGGGCTGTTATCAGAACGTACGGCGCACATTGACATATGCCTGCCACCGGGAATAGTCATTGATCGGTATGGTTGAGTCGTTGTTTGTGTACTGGATGACCGGGCGTATATCCCAGCTATCCCAGTTGTCCTGCAAGTCAATAATCATACCTGCCGAGGCCGAGAACAGGTCGTCATCGCGGGTCGTGGCGAAGAGCGGATCCTTTGCGCCATAGCGGCTGTGCTGGTATCCCAGCCCGGCAATCGCGGTCACGCCGGGTTTCAGCGTGTACAGGCCGCCGGTGCTGATGCCGTAGTAATTACGGCCCATGTCAGGCCGGTCGTCGTCCCTTTCATCTTCATTACCGCCCGAGAGGCTGGCAAAAAGCACCGGATCACCCTTCTTCACTATGGCCTTGGTGATGCTGACGCCAGCTGAGGCCTGGTTTACATCACGCACGTCCTGGCTCGGGTAACGGATCGCTGCGTATTTTCCGATAAAAGATACCCGGGTGTTGCTGTCAATCAAATGCTGCCAGATCCCCTGGACGCCACCCATATTAAAATTGGTGCGTTCGTCGACAAAGTACTTTTGCCCGGTCACGCCGAGGCGGACCTGGTTGTTACCAATAAACCTGAGCATTCCAACGGTTCCACCGATGGTCTCGGTTGAAAACTGACCTTCTTCCAGGGGTGCACGACCGTTGAGATAGGCCCTGCCGTAGAGGCTGGTGTCGTTGTTGACCGGTTCCTCGAAATACAGTCCGGTATCGAGGCGAACAACCGAGCTGTCCTTTTTCACGCCGCTGTCGTCAAGCGTGACGAGGATATTCCCGAAGCCGGGCAGTAACACACTGGAAGAATCGGTGGCGCCGTTGACATTGGAGTCATAGCCAATACCCGCCTGTATGAAGGCCTCGAAATGTTTTTGCGCCGGCGCGGAGGCATATTTAATGGCGCCCAGGAACTTGTCGATGGTCGACTGGACGGCAACCGGGGCATCTTCGCGAACGGTTTCGAATTCCTGTTGTGCGGCCTGGTACTCGTTGAGCTGGAAATAGGCGCGGGCCAGTTCGATGCGTGCCTCGGCATGATCCGGATTGGTATCGAGGACACGCTCGAATGCAAATACCGCCTCGGTCGGATGACCGGCATCCATTGCAGCCAGCCCGAACAGGTAATCGTAGTCGGGATTGCCGGCATCCCGGTCGAATGTTTCCAGCAAGAGTGCGTAGGCCTGCTCACTCTTGCCTTCCTTTATCAGTTGTTTTGCATCGGCCAGATGCTCACTGGCAATGATATATGTGGATGTGAGGATAAGGGGCAGGGCGAGAAGTACTGCGCGGATTGAATGTTTCAAAAAAAACTCCCTGTAAGTATCGCAAATTACATGCCTTCTCGACGGGGCTTCTGTCTGGCCCCGTTGCAGGCTGCCGACGGCCCCTGATGGCCTGCTTGGCAAGCGGGTGCAGATAATGCGGTTATTATTCTCCCATGTCAAAGATACGTGAGTGGATACAGGGGCTTGAACGGGTGATGTCTGCTGCAGCGCCTCCCTGGACTCCAATGTCCACTGCTTCGGCCTCAGCCATTTTCCCGATCGCATCTTCCAGATTGATTTGCCCGGGATTACCGGTGCTGTGTTTATTCAACCGGACGCATGGTTCTGCCTGCACAGTGGTTAAGTGAAGGCCTTTATTGCCTTCCATTAATTCACTTGATGTTTGCGTAATATATAGATACGCCACATGGCGTAATACTTGAGGAAATCTACGTGGCCGATGATCTCGAAGCCGGCCTCGCGCATCTCCGCCTCGATACCTTCACGTGGCTGTACAAAACGGTTCTGGTATGACTTGTGCCTGCGTCGCCGTTCCAGTCTGTTACGCTTGCGCGCCTTGTAATTTCCATCCACCCAAAGTGATATCACCACGGTATCAGACGTGACGCGATGAAACTCGCGCAACATTTTCATGCGGTCTTCACGTTCACCAATATGGTGCAACAAACGCATGCTGAAGATGCATTCGACGAAGTTGTCGGGCTTGGGAATGTCGAAGGCCGAGGCCTGGAATGTTTCAATACGCCGGGTGATCGCCCGCGGGCGTTCTTCCATGGACACATTGAGCATACTCTGGCTATAGTCGGCAGCATACAGCTTGCGTGTTTCATCTTCAGCCAGCATGGACCAGAACCGGCCCGTACCTGAGGGCAAATCCAGGATCGTCAGCGGGTGACCGGCCATCTTGAGGGCCTTGCGGGCGATTCTGATTTCACGCCTGTTCGACAGTTTCCGCCAGAAACCGTCCGTGTGTTTATGAAAATAGGCGCGTGCATGTTCATCCGTGTATTTCCCGGAGAAATCCAGTTCAGGCACGTCTTTGTTTATTGCGCTCATACAGTTCCTCGTTTGCAATACGTCCTCAACACCACTTCGTTGTGCTGCACCATAACCCTTCAGGGACAGAGTGAGTCAGCCATATTCACGCAACCTGCAGATAGCGCAAAACCTGAATGCCACAATGCAGAAAATCATAATAAAGTTTCATTGCATTGATTCTAAAGCGTATTTTCTGAAATGGACTGGCCTGGCCACTCCAGGATCAAGCCCATAACCTTTTTGTCTTTTTCAGGGACCAGGCAATAATATAGAACAGCACTACCGGCACAAACCACCATTTCAAGGCATTGATCTGCGCTGTGGCCTGCTCGCCGAGCACGACATATCTTTCCCATATCAACAGTGCGACAGTGGCCATGAGCCAGTTGAACGTCGTGTTGTACTCTTTGAAGAGCACTCGTTTCCAGCTGAACTTCATTTCTTCAATCGATTTGGAAAAACCTCGCAGCCTTGGCCATATACGCGGCACGCGCTCGCAGTAGTCGTCGTATTCAGCGCCGAACTGCTTGCGCAGATAATCTTCTTCGGCACTGATAATGGCCGCGTATATAAAAAAGGCGAGTGGTACACCAAGCAGATAAACTGTCCAGCTGTTGAATATGATGGCTGTACCGACGAATATGAGAAAATTGCCCGCATAGAGCGGATTACGGCAGTGGGAGAACATACCACCGGTGACCAGGTGGCCAGCGTATATTTGACGATCATGACCGCCCCGGTGGATATAGTCGTAGCCGATGGTGACGATACGCAACAGCTGTCCGCTTAATGCAACCAGAAAACCGAGGACATCCAGTGCAACGTCCCATTGTGGATTTCCGCCAGGAAATGTCGGCCTGGCAATAATCAGCAATACAAGAAAGAGAATCGGGAACAGGCCATTACGGAAATGGAATAAAAAATTACCAATTGCCACCATTACGATTCTTTCACCGCCAGGATGCCGCAGAAGTTGTACCATTTGAAAAAAATATCGATATGTTGAAAGCCGTTCTTTTCAAGCAATGCGAAATTCTCGTCAAGCCGGTAGGGAATTAAAACATTTTCAAGCGCCTCACGCTTTTGCGATATCTCAAGATCGGAATAGCCATGCCGTTTTTTCATATCGTAGTAAAGTTTGATGAACTTCCGGTTGAACAGGGAATCGTTGCCCAGTACTTTTTCAATGATAATCAGGCAGCCGTTTCCGTTCAGCCCTGAATAGATATTACGAATCAATAAATCGCGCTGCAGCGGACGTACGAACTGCAAGGTTAGATTAAGCACTACAACCGAAGCATTCTCGACGGCAACTCCCTCATTAAGATCGCGGCAGACAAAATCATAAGGCTTGTCTATCTGCTGTTCGCGGAAGTTTTCACGCGCCTTGTCCAGCATGGCTTGTGAATTATCCACACCGATATAACTGACATCCTTATCCACCGCGCTGGAGAGGCTGCGCAGGGTAATTCCTGTTGAACATCCAAGATCATAAATATTACTGCCAGTGACAGCGGAATCATTTGCCAGTTCACCGATCATGCGCTGCAATTCCCGGTATAACGGAATACTGCGCTCCAGCATGTCATCAAACACGGCCGCTGTTTTTTTACCAAAGTTAAAATCGGTTGCATCCGCTTTTTCAACGAACAGCTTGTCCTTTTTCATTTCCCCTTCTTCCTGTTCTCCGCTTGCTGGGCAGGTGACATGTGCGGCAGGCCTGTGCTATTGGCGTACAGTGCCTGCATGGCAACCTGGATATACGCGCTGAGTTCGGCAGCGGATTTCTCGTCGTTGTGTTCCGCGTCATCCGGTTGGTAAGCCTCATTCGGGTACAGGGAGTAACTGCCGGATCGGGCCTTGCCGCCGGGTGGCTTGATGACAATGCGGTCACCGCGCAGCAAGGCCACGGTATGGTCGCTGCCGGACGGCTTGATGATGCCCAGCCCGGGATCATTCTCCGGCAGGGCCAGCAGGTCCCGCCCCCAGCACTGGTGCATAAACGGTTTGCCAAGCAGGCTGACGATGGTCGGGACGACATCGGTTTGCGTTGCGACCGTATGATTGCGGGCCCCGTAGGTTTCCTGTATGCCGGGTCCGAGCAAAAGTAGCGGTACGTGAAAACGCAGCAGGTCGATATCGGACAGCTGCCGACCCAGGCCAAACCCGTGGTCCCCGACGATGACGAACAGCGTTTCCCTGAACCAGGGCGCCACGGCCGCGCTGGCAAAGAACCGGCCAAGTGCCCAGTCCGAGTAGCGCTGTGCCGTCAGGTGCTGGTCGAGATTGCCGAAGCCGCTGACCGGCTCGACCGGCAGGTTCTCGGGCAGGGCATAGGGTGTGTGGTTGGAGAGTGTCTGTAAAATTGCGAAGAAGGGCTTTTCCGGGTCCAGCCTGTTCAACTCCTCCAGCGAGCGGTTGAACATGTCTTCATCCGACACCCCCCAGGTGGCGTCAATGAAAACCGGATTGACGTAATCATCTCGACCGATGAACCGTGACATGCCCTGGTTGCGGAAAAAGCCTTCCTGGTTGTCCCAGGCAAAGTGACCGTTGTAGACGTAGAGATCATTGAAGCCAAGAGGCTTGAGCAGCGCGGGCAGGCCGGAGAACTGGTGCTGGCCCTCGGGCTCCTGCATCAGGTATTCATACCCCGGCAGGTTCGGAAAGCATGCAACGGTCGCAAACATTCCCTGGTGGGTGTGTGTGCCGTTGGAGAAGAACCGGTCAAACAGCAACCCCTGTGCAGCCAGTTTGTCGAATTCCGGTGTAATGCCGTGATCATGTCCCAGGACGCCGGCGAATTCGCTGGAAAAACTTTCCATGATGATGAGGACGATATTTTTCGGTGCCTGCGGCAGGCGTGCGTCTGGCGTGTGGAGGCGCAGCACCGGGTACCGGTCCGGTTCCAGCAGGGTGTCCCGCGGCGTCAGCAGCATGTCTCGTGTCATTGTCAGGGCGGTGTCGACGGGCAGGGCGTTCAGCCAGTCCTGGTCCTGAGCGCTGTCTGTTGCCGCCCTTGCCGCCTTGACCAGTGTGTAGGTGCCGTTCAGTGCCAGGTGGTTGGCAAACAGGTGCTGGCTGTGAAAGGCATCGCCCCAGCGTAATGGCGGGCCGGAACGCAGGGTGCCGCGACCACCCCAGAACGCCAGGAACAGGACCAGGAAAAACACGGGTATCCGAACGGCGGCCCGGTAGCCGGCAGACGGACGTCGCGGCAGCAACCGGTCAATCCGGCGCAGGATTGTGATGTAGAGGACGCTCAGCAGCAGCCATAGCAGCAGGTAGCGCACGACCGGGTATCCGTTCCAGATCATGCTGGACACCGTGGCCGCGTCTTCCTGCAGGTAGTGAAAGGCGATGCTGTTCAGCCGGGTGTGAAACTCCCGGTAGAATTCCAGTTCCGTGACCCCGGCAAACAGGGTGGCAGCCCCGGTAACCCCCAGCCACAGCAGCGCCAGCCTGCGCGTACCCAGTCCACCGGGTAGCAGCAGGGCCAGCACCAGCGGCGTACCGACGATGCACGTAACAATCAGGTCGAACCGGAGGCCGACCAGAAAGGCCCTGCCCAGATCAACAAGCGGAATATCTTCAGCCAGGTCAAGGTTGGTGTAGAGCAGCAGACCGCGCAACAGCGCCAGGACACCCACATAGGCCAGGGTATAACCAAGCAGGAACAGGATATCGGCCAGCAGGGGATCGAGGCCTGCTTTTGCAGAGGCCGGCGGCTGTGAGTGTTCAGGATCCATAGATTCTCAGAATGCGGTTTTTTCTCTGTTCGGCGAGGTAGTAGTCGCCATCGGCGCCGATAATAACGGATTGCGGGGAGCGCAGGTGCGACGCCAGCACATCGATAGCGCCATTTCTGTAGCGCAGCAGCCGTCCGAAGTTTGTCCGGTCTTCGGTGATGAGGATGGAACCGTCGGGGAGGCAATTCAGGAAGGCCGGACTCATCAGTCCTGTTGCGGCGGTGGTGACTTCTCCGCCGGAGTATCGCGACAGGCGATCCGAGGGCTTTTCGACATAATAGATGTCCCCGCCGGGGCTCTGGCACACGCCTTCTGCTTCATTGAGTCCGTCCAGCACGACTTCGAACTCTGCCGTTGCCGGGTCGAATCTCAACAGGCGGCCGTCCTGTTTTTTGTCCTCGATGATCAGGATTTTGTCAGGACCGGCACTGGCGATGCCCTCGGCAGCGGATGCCCCGTCCAGGTAGCGCAGCACCCCCGACTCGTAGGCGACGAGCGCATGGCTGCCGGCCTCATTGGTGAGGTACAGGGTATTGCCGCGGCGCAGGATGCCGTCGGGCTTGTCCAGGGTATCCAGGAGCGTATGTGTCACTCCATGCCGGATACGCACCAGCCGGCCATGGCCGTGACGTTTTTCCAGTGTTGCGTAAAGGTCGCCATTGCCGGCAAATGCAAGCGCCGAAACTTCATCCAGATCTTCCGCGAATACCTGGTATTGCAACCCGGGTGCGAGCACGGGCGCTCCAAAGAACGTCTGGGCCAGCCACAGCGTCGCGGCCAGTGCCAGCAGGGCGAGCGACCAGAAAACGTATCTTGAATACTGCTTGAACCCGGGGTTTGTCATCGGCAGGCCTGTTCCGCAGGGGGCTTATTTGTCACAGTGATGGGGTATCTGTAATCGTTGAGCGGGCGGTCGGGAAGTATATACCGGGTTTATTAAGTCAGGCTTAAGGCGGCCTTGGGGCGGCTTTGGGGCGGGATCATAGCAAGGTTTTACCTGGCAGCGAAGCTTGTCCTGCCTTCTCAGGGGTTTATTCTTGTCCTGTCTTGATATTCCGGACGGTTTCGAGGCCAATAGTGTGCCGGAATATGCCCGGTGCCTGTCTGCAACGGTGTTGTTTGCAGGCCGGGAGGGCGTGCAAAGTGGTGAGTGTCTGTTAACATTTCCTCTCTGGCTGCGTTAATACTGGTAAAACACCGGAAATGAAAATATGCCCCGATACCTGCTAGTGATGTTTTTAACCCTGTTTGCACTGCATGTACCGGCAGGCGAACAGACGGGCGAGCAACCCCCTGCATTCAAGGCGTTATACGTCGTAAAGAAGGGGCCGTTCGAACTTGGACGCTCATCCCGCGAACTGGCGTATGGTACTGACGGAGAACCTGTTTTTATTTCCAACTCCGATACGACCGGCCTGGCCGGGTTATTTGTTTCCGAGCATATCAGGCAAACAACGCAAATGAAGCAGGACGGGCCACGTGTGGTACCGCTGGAATACAGCTACCAGCGCAAAGGCAGGAATGACGACTCGATTTCACAACAGTTCGACTGGGATAAGGGTTACGTCACCAGTCAGGTGAACGAGGCGGTCTACAGGTATCCGTTGCCCCGGGATGCGCTTGATCAGAGCGGTTACCAGGTTGCCCTGATGGTTGACCTCGCGATGGGGGGGCGGGAGTTCAGTTACCATGTAGCCGGCAAGAGGAAAATACGCACCTACGAAATCAAATACGTGGGAGATGAACCCATAGAGACAGTGCTTGGCAAGCTGAATACGGTTGTCATCCAGCGAAAGGATGAGCGGACGACCACCATGTGGTGCGCATATGATCTTCACTTTCTGCCGGTGAAGATTCAGCATGAAGAGAAAGGCGTCGTATTTACCGCCTACCTGGAGTCGGTTGAGGGGCTGACTGTTCCCTGATTACGGCTCTGCTGTGTCATGAAATCCCGCACAACCGGCTGGCAGGGAAGAAGCTGTGGCAGCGTCATTTTCAGAGTCCCCGCAGGCGATCAGTAATCCCACTGCCTTCAGGCGGCGAATCATTATGCATGCAGGTGATGTCCGTATAATATTAAACAGGGCACGCCGTTATCTTGATATTTTGCAACAGGCCAGCATTAAAGCCTGCTTCTTTTTGAGCCTGTTACCAGGAAAACACCCGTAAGGATCAGTAAAATGCCGATTGATTTCGACACGGATACCGTTTCATGCAGGTGTGGCCAGATGACTGCGCCGATATAAACCAGTACGTAACTGAGACCCAGCAACGGGTAAGCCAGGCTCAGATCGTACTTTGCCAGCGCCCCCATCCAGGTCAGCATGGAGGTTGCGTAAAGAACGAGCCCCGTCAGAACCCATGTCAATACAGGCAACAGGCGGACAATTACCTCAGGCGAGATTTCCAGGGTGCGCACTATATCGAGGTTGCCCAGTTCCAGCATCCCGGCCTTCATGAGCAACTGGGCGCCGGCGGAAAGAACAATGCTGCAGCCGATGAGCAGTATGCCCTTCCAGTGTGTTCTGCCGGCTGTCATGATCCCGACAACAGGACGATGCCGATGACAATTATCACGACACCCGTCCAGCGTGTCGCGCTAATCGTTTCCCGCAAGTAGTAGCGCGAAGCAAGCAGCACCAGCACGGTGCCGAGACTGAGGAAGGGAAAGGCCTTGCTCACCTCCATTCGGTAAAGCACCGCCAGCCAGAACAGGGTACCCGTGCCCAGGGTGATGACTGCCCACCATGTTTCCTTCCGGGCCGCGAGACGGCGCAGAAAATGGGTCCCGGCCGGTTGTTTGTCGGCCTTGACAGCGGCAATTTTTTGCAAGATCTGGCTGGTGCTGATGAATGCCAGCGCAACAAAAATGAGTACATAATCCATATCAGGAAGGCGCGCCGGAACTCTCTTCCGACGTGCCGGTCGCCGGCGCATACCAGAAGGTAAACTTTCCCCAGGTGGTTTTTTTAAACGCGGCTGGCAGCTGATTCGTTATATGTTCGAAGCAGTCGCCTTTACACGCTATCAGGATGGGCCGCGTGGACGCGTATGTATCCATCATGGATCTGAACCGGTCCTTGTCGAGGAAGCGCTCTGTGGCGTCGGGATAGCCGAGACCATAAGCGAGCTCTCCATGTCTGATCATGTAGATGTCATCGCGCTTCAGATACCACGCGACGGCGTGCACCATGGAGGCGTCCGAGATGAGAATGGTATTCTCGGGGATCTGGTCACGGTATTGCAGCAGCAGCTGCTCCGGAGACTTGCTCTGCAAAGCCTCATTCGGAAACGCAAACGAAATAACAAATAAAAGCGGAATAATCAATGCCATGCTCGATGCCAGTTTGATAGCGGTCCGCTTTGTGAGGATGGCAGTCAATCCTGCCGAGGCGCCGAGAAAAAATGACAATGTGATCAAGGTGAATCTGGCGTATTCATTCTCGCCATAGGCGCGAAATCCAACATCCAGTGTCTGACTGGTGATCAAGACGGCAAACAGGGAGAGAAAGATCAGGGTATTGAGCAACATGCCGAAATTGAACAGTTTACTGCGCCCGCTGTTCAGATACCCTGCCACCCCGACGGCTGTCAGTACCGCAAAGGGCGGGAAGCAGGGCAGGATGTAGGTAAGCAGTTTGCCGCTGGAGGCGGAGAAGAAGATAAATGGCAGCAACAGCCACAGCCACAGAAGTCGCATTGCGCCTCTGTTTTTCAACCCGCCCCAGTCTGTCTCACGAAGCCCGGAGATCGTAGCCGGCATCAGGCTCAGCCACGGGAAGGCCAGTGCCGGCAGGTACATCAGGAAATAGTAAACAGGCTCCACGTGTTGCGCATCATCCGAGCTAAACCGTCTGATGTGCTCTTCCCAGAAAAAATAGTGCCAGAAGTCGCCTTCGCGCAGGTGGATCATGATGGACCAGGGTAATGCGACCAGGATCGCAGCCAGGATTGGCAACCAACTCTTTGTTACGAGCGTTCGCCACCGGCCTTGCCATAGCATCCAGGGAATCAGTACCAGGACGGGTATTGCAAAGGCGAGGAAACCCTTCGCCAGGAATGCAAGGCCAAGAGCGATTCCCGGCATGGCCCACACTTTCCAGCTGGCTGATACTTTTTGCGGCGAACTGGCGGCCAGATAAAATGTGTACATGCCTGCCGTCAGGAACAGCGTAACGAAGTTGTCGAGTACGTTGAATGTGCCCACCGTGTAGACCTCAAGGGTGGTCATCTGGATCAATGCCGCAGCCAGGGCGATACGCCGGTTTTTCCATACAGACAGGGTAAACAGGAAGACGATCAGTGCGGTCGCGCCCGCGGCCAGGGCACTGGGAAAACGCGCCGCAAATTCATTCTCGCCGAATACGGCGATTGACAGGGCATTCAGCCAGTAGCCAAGGGGCGGCTTCTCAAAATAGCGCAGGCTATTCAGGTGTGGAGTGACCCAGTCTCCAGTCGCCAGCATCTCACGGGGTATCTCCGCGTAACGGGCCTCATCCGGAATCACCAGCGGCCGAAACCCCAAAGGAAGGATATAGATGAGCAAATAGACAAGCAGCAATCCCCACGGGATGAGAATGGCTGGATCTGTATACCAGCGTACTGCGGTAGTATCGGGAACCTTGACGCCGGGCAGGCCGGTAGTATTCAGCATTGATGAAACTCCTGGACTTGCCGGCAAACATTGCCTTCGCGGCCGGCAACGGGGCCGGGAGCGATTGCGCCGGGAGGGATCTGGTCCAGGGGGGGCAGCAGGTTTCCCAGTGGTACGAAGCGAACGCGTTTTTCTTCAGCAAGGCTTAAAAATTCAGTGAATAAAGTGCTGCGCGCGATACCCTCGACCTCGGCATGGATGGTCAACACATTCAAGCCGCCGGGTTCAAGCAGTGACAACAGTTTTTCATTGTAGTTTTCATCGCGTGTACCATCGCGACCGATCAGTTCGTCATAGGTGGGCAGGGTGACCGGTATCTGTGGTGTACATTCCACACCGTCAATCACCGGTTTGAAGATTTTCTTGCCGAGACAGTCGCTGTTGTAACGAAACAGAAAGGCATTCTTCTCCAGCAATATGGTGTTGTTGCACTTCCAGCCCGCGACGGCAGAGCAAACGACATCCTGTTTCAGGATGTCGTGGATGATCTCCACGCCCTGCTGTATTTCACGATGTATTTCAGCCGGGCCCATGCGCTCTGCCCGCGCCTGCCAGCGGTGATGGTCCCAGGCATGCAGGCCGACCTCATGTCCGGCAAGACCGGTGTTGCGGATGACATCGGCCAGCCCTTTCCCGATCAGCGGACCTGGCCACAGGGTTCCCCGAAGCAGGATATCCCAGCCATAGAGGCTGGCTGCCTTCGAGCGCAACATCTTGAAAAGGAACCGGGGCCTGAACAGTCGCCACAAGTGGCGCCCCATGTTGTCGGGCCCTACCGAGAAAAAGAAGGTCGCGTGCATGTCCCGTGCAGAAAAAATTTCCAGTAACCGGGGCACGCCATCGCGTGTGCCTCGCCAGGTGTCAACGTCTACTCTCAAACCGACGGTATAGCCGTCACCTGATGTCACGTTCACCGGCCCCTGGTGGTCCTCGTGCCGGCGGCACCGCCAGGGTTCCCGTTTCCTCCGGCTTGGTCCAGCGTGGCCACGTAGTCCCGCAGAAAATAGTCCAGCGTCGTGGCAATGGATGCTTCCATCGACGTACCGGGAGTCCAGTTCAGCAGGCGGCGGGCGTTTTCGATGCTGGGACGGCGATGCTGAACGTCCTGGTAGCCTTCCCCGTAATATTGACGGCTCTCCGTGATATGCATGCCTGCAAACGGTGGAAAATGCCCGCGCAGGGGGTGGGCCTCGAATTGCACGAGCAATGCCTCGGCAAGCTGGCGAATGCTGGCCTCGTTGTCGGGATTGCCAATATTGATGATTTCTCCATCGCAGACGCCAGCCTTGTTCCCGATAATCCGGAACAGGCATTCCACGCCATCGATGACATCGGTAAAACAGCGTTTTTGCTCGCCGCCATCGATCAGCTGGATCGGCGTCCCTTCGACGAGATTCAGGATCAGCTGCGTAATGGCCCGTGAGCTGCCGATGCGTGCCGATTCCAGGGTATCCAGCCGCGGTCCGACCCAGTTGAATGGCCGAAACAGGGTGAACTTGAGCGCGCCTGATTTGCCATAGGCCCAGATCACACGGTCGAGCAGTTGCTTGCTGCAGGAATAGATCCAGCGCTGCTTGTTGATCGGGCCGAGAATCAGGCGTGAGGTGTCTTCATCGAAGAACGGTTCATCGCACATGCCATAGACCTCGGAGGTCGATGGAAAAATAATACGCTTGTTGTACTTTACGCAATAACGGACGATGCGCAGGTTCTCCTCGAAATCCAGCTCGAACACCCTTAACGGGTTGCGTGTGTATTCAATCGGCGTGGCGATGGCCACCAGCGGCAGGACCACATCGCATTTCTTGACGTGGTATTCGATCCACTCGCGGTGTATGGAAATATCGCCTTCATGAAAATAGAAATCGGGTGTGTCGCGAAACCGTTCGATGGCATTGTCATTGAGGTCCATGCCATGCACTTCATAGCCGCCGTCCTCGAGCAGTCGCTCGGACAGGGCGTTGCCGATAAAGCCATTGACGCCGAGAATCAGTACGCGGGTTTTCCGTGTGCCATGGATGCGGCGGGTCACTTCCGGTCCGAGCTGCACACCCGGCACGATATTCAGGTCCGCGGCGAGTTGTGCACCCCTGGCGGGTAGACCGCCTTCGGCCTGGCCAATGTGCAATTCCAGTGCTCCATCACCGCAGGCGATCAGCAAGGGATCGATGGAAAGTACCGTGCCCGGCACTGTTTCTCCTGCCGGGGCCGCTACCGGTGTGGCCGACCAGATGGTCAGTTTTGAGTGTCCGCGAAACGTGAATGCGCCCGGATAGGGGCGAGTGACGGCGCGGATCAGGTTGTAGATAGCGTGGCTGGAGCGACTCCAGTCAATCTTGCCATCGGCGGGTGTGCGCCGCCCAAAATGCGTCGCCTTGCTGTGATCTTGCGGTGTCCTGGGGGCGCTGCCGGCTTTCAGCAGGGGCAGGTATTCGTCCAGCATTTCACCGGCGGCCTGCACCATCCTTGCATTTAATGTCGAGGCGGTGTCGTCGTCCAGAATTGGCACGACCTGTTGACAGACAATATCGCCGGCGTCTGCTTTTTCTGTCATATAGTGCAGGGTGACACCTGTTTCAGGCTCGCCATTAACCAGTACCCAGTTAATCGGTGCGCGGCCCCTGTATGCGGGCAGCAGTGATCCGTGCAGGTTCAGGCAACCCATGCGGGGGATCTCGAGAATTGCCTGTTTGATGATGTCGCGATAGTAGAAGGAAAACAGGAACTCGGGCTGCAGGGAGCGGATCTTGTCCACCCACTTGGGATGATTGATGTCAACCGCTGCATACACCGGAATGTCCAGTTCCAGGGCCAGTTCTGCAACTGAATCGAACCAGATTGATTCCCCGGGATCGTCGGTGTGGGTGAATATTGCCTGGATTTCGAACCCGCCACGCTGCAAGGCCCGGATTCCGGCACATCCCATATTGTGATAAGCAATGACAACCGCCTTCATATTTGACTCCGAATTGGTTAGGTGACTTTTGTTTCCAGGACGACGTTGTCTGGCGGCGGACCGGATCTTGATTCATGGCCCACCCGCTTTTTAATAAAGTAGCGGGGGCGGGCGCGGACATCGCTGTAGATGCGGCCGATGTATTCGCCCATCAGCCCGACGGCCAGCAGTTGCACGCCGACGAAGACGAACAACACGGCAAAAATGGTGAAAACGCCTTCTCCGGCCCACTGTGCACCGAACAGCAGACGCGACGTCAGCAGCAGGATACTGAAGGCAAATCCTCCCAATGAGATGATGCCGCCGACGATGCTCAGCAGGCGCAGCGGGAAGGTGGTCATGCTGGTGAGCAGATCGAACTGCAGATTGACCAGCTTCCAGATGTTGTATTTCGATTCATCCCCGGTCCTTTCCGCATGGGCAACCTCGACCTCGCCGGTCTTGTCGGCGAAGGAGTTGGCGAGTACCGGGATAAAGGTGCTGCGCTCATGGCATTGCAGCATCGCATCCACGATGTTTCGACGATAGGCGCGTAGCATGCAGCCGTAGTCATGCATCATCACGCCGGTGGCCTGTTGCACGGCCTTGTTGATCAGCCGGGAAGAAAACCGGCGGAACAGTGAATCCTGCCGGTCTTTTCGCATGCTGCCCACCACGTCGCAACCGGCCTCGATTGGCGCCAGCAACCTGGGGATCTCCTCGGGCGGATTTTGCAGATCGGCATCGAGCGTCACCACCACTTCGCCACGCGACTCGGCCAGTCCCGCCATTACCGCGGCATGCTGGCCGTAGTTGCGATTCAGCAGAACGCCGATCACCCGGCCCTGGTGTTCTTTCGCGGCTTCGGTAATTATTGTTGCCGAGGCGTCACGACTGCCGTCGTCCACGAGGATGATCTCAAAGGTTTTTTCCAGTTCGCTGCAGACCGCCAGACAACGGCGGATCAACTCGTGCAGGTTTTCCTGTTCATTGAAGACCGGGATGACCAGGGAAAGCCAGGGGGCCGTCATCGTTTGTTCTCCCTCAATATAAATTTGATTGCCGTCACCACGCGCCGGGCGTCGGCATCGTCCATGTCCGGGAACAGGGGCAGGGAACAGATACGCCCGGTGTTCCATTCCGTGTTCGGCAAATTTTCCGCCAGGGCGGGCATCTGCTCGCGATAGTATTTCTGCGTATGCACCGCGCGGAAATGGAGCCCGCTGCCAATGCCCTGTTGTTTGAGCGCCGTCATGAAGTCGTCCCGACTCATGCGGGCCTTTTCAATGTCCAGGCGGATGATGAACAGATGCCAGGCGTGTTCAAATGGATAAGCGGGGGATTCCAGTGGCGTCACTTCCTCCACTTCGGCGAGTAATTGACGATAGATCGCCGCCAGATCCGCGCGGCGTTGATTCATGGTCTTGAGCCTCGACAACTGGCTGACGCCAAGCGCCGCATTCATGTCGGGCAGGTTGTACTTGAAGCCGGGCTCCTGCACCTCGGCCTGGGGTGCCCGCCCCAGGGTTTCACGGTCGAAGGCATCCACGCCGAGCCCGTGAAACCTGAGCCGCCGTATGCGTTCGGCAAGCTGACCGTCATCCGTGCAGAACATGCCGCCTTCACCGGTTGTGATGTTCTTGATGGGATGCATTGAAAAAATCGCGGTCCCGCGCTGTCCGATCGGGTTGCCGCGATAGCCGCTGCCAATGGCATGCGCGGCATCTTCCACCAGCGGCAGGCCGTGCCGTTCGGCCAATACCCGCAAGGGGTCGAGGTCGAGCGCCGCCCCGGCAAAATGCACCGGCACGAGCAAACGCGTGCGGGCGTTGATCAGGGGTTCAATCAAGCGTGCGGATGTCATCAAGGTGTCCCGTTCGATATCCACGAAAACCGGTCTGGCGCCGGTCAGCGTAATCAGGTTGACCGTGGATACCCAGGTCATGGAGGGCGTGATCACCTCGTCGCCGGGGCCGATGCCGAGTGCATGCAGCAATAAATGCATTCCGGCTGTCGCGGACGAGAGTGCAACCGCGTTTGCACAGCCCACGGTTTCACAAAAGCACTGTTCAAGTTCGGCCGTCACGGGGCCGGTCGTAATCCAGCCGGAGCGCAGCACGCGAACGACGGCGTCGATTTCCGCCTCGCTCATGCTGGGGCGGGAAAAAGGCAGGAACTTTTCGGAAGATTTGGTTCGTTCGTTCACTATTGAACTTGTATATTCATTCGAACTGCACTGTCGTCGTCGAAAGGGTCTTTGGAAGGGGGCGGCGGCTGTGAGTGTTCAGGATCCATAGATTCTCAGAATGCGGTTTTTTCTCTGTTCGGCGAGGTAGTAGTCGCCATCGGCGCCGATAATAACAGATTGCGGGGAGCGCAGGTGCGACGCCAGCACATCGATAGCACCATTCCTGTAGCGCAGCAGCCGTCCAAAGTTTGTCCGGTCCTCGGTGATGAGGATGGAACCGTCGGGGAGGCAATTCAGGAAGGCCGGACTCATCAGTCCTGTTGCGGCGGTGGTGACTTCTCCGCCGGAGTATCGCGACAGGCGATCCGAGGGCTTTTCGACATAATAGATGTCCCCGCCGGGGCTCTGGCACACGCCTTCTGCTTCATTGAGTCCGTCCAGCACGACTTCGAACTCTGCCGTTGCCGGGTCGAATCTCAACAGGCGGCCGTCCTGTTTTTTGTCCTCGATGATCAGGATTTTGTCAGGACCGGCACTGGCGATGCCCTCGGCAGCGGATGCCCCGTCCAGGTAGCGCAGCACCCCCGACTCGTAGGCGACGAGCGCATGGCTGCCGGCCTCATTGGTGAGGTACAGGGTATTGCCGCGGCGCAGGATGCCGTCGGGCTTGTCCAGGGTATCCAGGAGCGTATGTGTCACTCCATGCCGGATACGCACCAGCCGGCCATGGCCGTGACGTTTTTCCAGTGTTGCGTAAAGGTCGCCATTGCCGGCAAATGCAAGCGCCGAAACTTCATCCAGATCTTCCGCGAATACCTGGTATTGCAACCCGGTTGCGAGTACGGGCGCTCCAAAGAACGTCTGGGCCAGCCACAGCGTCGCGGCCAGTGCCAGCAGGGCGAGCGACCAGAAAACGTACCTTGAAGACTGCTTGAACCTGGGGTTTGTCATCGGCAGGCCTGTCCTGCAGGGGGCTTTTTTAGCATTGTGACGGGGTGTCTTTATTCGTTGAACGGGCGATCGGGGAGTGTACACCGGATTTATTAAGGCAGACTTAATGCGGCCTTGGGACAGAATCATATCAAGGTTTTACCAGGCTGCGAAGCTTGTCCTGTCTTCCCGGAGGTTTTTTTCTTGTTTTGATATTCGCTTGATATTTAACCGAGTCTGGTATGACACAATACGAAAACCGTGATTCAGTCGTCAGGACTCGGCCCTTTGGTTGCAAGAAGCCATAACGGAATCAACTTAACCACGGGCGTTATCTTTTCCATGCTGGAATCACTGCTGTCTGACTATGGATACCCGACACTCTTCATCAGTACCTTGCGGGAAGGCGAAAGCATTATGGTGCCGGGTGGCCTCGCCGCGCATCCGGGTTATCTGTCGCTGGATCGGTTTTTTTACTCAGCCGGCGGCCTGGAAAGGCGCTGCTGGCCCGGTATCCCTCCTGGCAGGCGCGCACGGAAGGCATCTTTGACAAACTGGGGCAGCGCCGGGATCTGCTCATCCGGGGATTCAGGTTCCTTTATGGCATTTGCTCCATGAGAATGACGATCACCCTCCGCGCATGAGCACCGGAAGCACACTGGACAGCCGCTGGCGTGGCACGGCATGTCATGCATTGCTGCTGGCAGCCATAATCCTTCCCGGCTGCGCGGGTTATCAACCGCTGCCACTACCGGATCAGGACAACCTTGCACCGGCCCTGGACGCGATTCGGATCGACCGCAGCGCCATGGTCTTGCCACCTGCTCAACAGCATACCTTTGACCCGGCTGACGGCCTGGATATGTGGGAAACCGCCATGCTGGCGGTGGCGAATAATCCGGACCTGCGCGCGGCCCGCGCCCGCCGTGGTGTCGCCGGGGCCCAGGTGTATGCGGCACGCCTGTTTCCAGACCCGCAAATCTCCGCCAGTCTGGATCACCCCACAGGAAACGACGCAGGACTCGTTAACGCCTATGCATACGGCCTCGGCTACGACATTATCCCGCTGGTCACCCGCGGCGCCGGGATCGAGGCCGCCACTGCCGCGCATCAGCAGATTGTCCTGGATTTGTTATGGCAGGAGTGGCAAACGATTGAGCAGGCTCGCAGCCTGCATGTCGAACTGGTGACCCTGCAACAGAAAGTCGCCTTGCTGGAGCGCATGCTCGATCTTTATCAGCAGCGTTACCAGCATTCGTCCACAGCCCTGGCCAAGGGTGATTTGACCGTGGATGTCACCGGCACGGACCTCACCGCGCTGCTGGACACCGCCACGCAACTCAATCAGACCCGCCAGGCCCGCAACAACAAGCAGCACGATCTGGCCCTGCTGCTGGGCCTGTCTCCGGCGGTGCCAATTGTCCTGCAGGCACCGCCGCCGGCTGAACCTGTTTCAGAAGCAGGCATCGCCAGCGCGTTGCAGGCCTTGCCGCAACGACGCCCTGACCTGCTTGCCTTGAGTGCCGGTTATGTCAGCCAGGAAGCGCAAGTGCATCGCGCCGTGCTCAGTCAGTTTCCATCACTCGGACTCGGCGTTTCACGTGCGCGTGATACCAGCGACGTTTATACCTCCGGCTTTTCCATCAGCCTCACCCTGCCATTGTTCACCGGCAACCGTGGCAATATCGCAGTTGAACGGGCAACGCGCGAACAACTGCGCGCGGAATATCAGGCGCGCCTTGATCAGGGCCGGATCGATGTTTTGCGCCTGCTTGGGGTGCAATCGCTGATCAATGAACAACAGCAATTGCTCGACCTGCGTCTTCCCGAGCTTGAATCCATGGTCGTGAAGGCGCGCAAGGCTTACCAGGGTGGAGACATCAGCGCACTGATATTTCTGAACATGCAGACTACCTGGGTCAACAAGAAACTCGAACAACTGGACCTGGCTCAGCAATCCTGGACAACGCGACTGGCGCTGGAGACCCTGCTGGGCGAGGCGCATGTCGCCGGCAAACTGGAGACTGACAAGCCGTGAAAAGAATTATCGTAACCCGCACCCTGTTGCAACTGCTGCTGGCGTCCCTGATCGTTGCGCATGGCGCAACGGTCAACGCTGAACCCGTGGCCACAGTGCAGACGGCTGAAGTCCGGGAAGCGCATGCAGAGACGCGGCTGGGTGTCTATGGCAGCCTGCAACCGGATCCGGATGCCCTGGTCAGCATCAACCTGCCACGCGCCGGTCTGATCAACCGGCTGATGGTACGGCTCGGACAGCGGGTTGCCGCGGGCGACCCCCTGCTGGAAATCGATACTGCGCCAGGTACGCGCATGGATTACCTGCAGGCCAGGGCGGCAATGGGTTTCGCGAGCGGTGAAGTCCTGCGCCTCAAGCGTCTTCTGGCCGAACAACTGGCGACGCATGACCAGTTGCAATCGGCTGAAAAGAATCTTGCCGACAGCAAAACAAAACTTGAATCCCTGCAGAAGGTCGGTGCAGATCTGCAATTGCAAACCTTGCGCGCACCATTCGACGGCATTGTCACGCAACTGGGTGTTACCCAGGGTACGCGCGTGCAGGCGGATACGACCGCCCTGTTACTGGGTCATCAGGATCGTTTAATTGTTCTCCTGGGTGCAGAGCCTGAAGATGCCAAACACCTGCAAACCGGCCAGGTTGTTGTCCTTACGTCCGTGTTCGATCCGGGTGTTCGCATTGAAAGCAGCGTGGTTGCCGTACACGCACTCATCAACCCGGCCACCCGGCTGGTGGATGTGGTTGTCCCGATCCCGGCAGAACAGGCCGGCAGGCTCACGCTCGGCAGTATCGTGCAGGCCGAAATCATCATCGATGCGGCAGACCGCCTGGTCGTTCCCCGCAACGCGGTGCAGCTTGGCACTGACAGCGCCTATGTGTTTCGGGTCGAGGACGGCAGGGCAAAGCGTATCGCTGTGGATATTGAACTTGGCGAGGGGGCACTCCTGAACATCAGCGGCCCCCTCGAACCCGGTGACAAGGTGATCACCATGGGCAGTCATGTCGTTGAAGACGGCATGGCCGTACGTGAGGCGGCGCCGTGAGCCTTGCCCACTGGGCAGCCGGACACCGGCGTTCTATTCTGTTTCTACTCGCCTTGCTGGCCCTTGCCGGTCTCACGGCGGCGCTGCATCTGCCTGTCGCATTGTTTCCACATGTCGATTTTCCCCGCGTCGTGGTTTCGCTGGAGGCCGGGGACCGTCCTGCCGATCAGATGGTCATTGCTGTGACCCGGCCAGTCGAGGAAGCCGTACGCTCGGTGCCTGGTGTTGCCGGCCTGCGCTCGACAACCAGCCGCGGCAGCGCGGAATTATCAATCAATTTCAACTGGGGTGGGGACATGATCTCCGCCATGCTGCAGGTCGAATCCGCCGTCAACCAGGTCTTGCCGGTATTACCACCAGCCACCTCATTCAATGTCCGGCGCATGGACCCCACCGTGTTTCCGATCGCGGCCTTCAGCCTCACCTCGGCGACCGAGTCACAGGTTGCCCTGCGCGATATCGGCCAGTACCAGCTGATCCCCCTGCTTTCTGCTATCGAGGGGGTTGCACGCGTCTCGGTTTTGGGTGGCCAGCAAGCCGAGTATCGTGTCGAACTCGATCCGGCAAAGCTGCAGGCCTATGGACTGAGCTTCGGCGACGTCGCGACGGCCGTCTCGGCAACAAACGTCCTGCAAGCCATCGGGCGGCTGGAAGACCACGACAAGCTGTATCTTATGGTATCCGATACACGCATTCGCTCTCTTTCGGACATCGAAAACACGGTACTCAAAAGCGGTGAGAACGGCCTGGTCCGGCTCGATGATATTGCCCGGGTCTACCGCAGCACCGCGCCGCAGTGGCTGCGTGTTACCGCCGACGGACAGGACGCAGTACTGCTCCAGGTATACCAGCAGCCGGGCAGCAACACCGTCAATATCGTCAACGATGTCCAGGCACGCCTTGCGACCTATCGCCACACCCTGCCAAAAGACGTCGCCATCGCCAACTGGTATGACCAGAGTGAGCTGATTATCGCCTCGGCCTCCAGCGTACGCGACGCAATCCTGATCGGTGCCGTGCTTGCCGCCGTCGTACTGCTGGTATTCCTGCGCAGTTTCAGGGTCACCTTTATCGCGATCGTTGTGGTTCCCTCCGTACTGGCAACCACAGTCCTGCTGCTGCATGTGCTGGATATGAGTTTCAATATCATGACGCTGGGTGGCATGGCCGCGGCGGTGGGGCTGATCGTCGATGACGCGATCGTCATGATCGAACACATGGTGCGCCGCCTGCGGGAACGGCAGGGGGAACTGGCACACACGGTGCGCGAGGCCGCCGTCGAATTTTCCACGCCACTGGCAGGTTCCTCGGCCGCTACGATTGTAATCTTTGCACCCCTGGCTTTTCTGAGCGGCGTGACCGGTGCCTTCTTCAAGGCCCTGTCGCTGACCATGGCGGTCTCACTGTTTATTTCTTTCCTGGTTGCCTGGCTGGCGGTGCCGTTGCTGGCCGAGCACCTGCTGAAAACGACCGATGCGGAACGCGAGGACAACGGTCCGCTGTTCGAGCGTATTCTGCAGATCTACACCCGAACCCTGAATGCATTGCTGATACGACCCGTGTGGCTGGCTGCCGGACTGGCGCCGCTCCTCCTCGTCGGCTGGTTCGCCCACCACCAGATCGGCTCGGGTTTTATGCCGCACATGGATGAAGGCGGATTCATCCTCGACTACCGGGCAGCGCCCGGCACCTCACTGACCGAGACCGACCGCCTGCTAAGGCAGGTTGAAACAATCCTGACCGCCGACCGGAATGTACAGACCTATTCACGGCGCACCGGCGCACAGCTCGGCGACATGCTCACGGAGGCCAACGAAGGCGATTTCTTCATCCGCCTGAAACCACAGCCGCGGCTACCGATCGACGAGATTATGGACAACATTCGCAGCCGGGTCGAGCACGAGGTGCCGGGCCTGCAGGTTGAAATGGCGCTGCTGATGGAGGACCTGATCGGCGACCTGACCGCGGTACCGCAGCCTATCGAAATCAAACTCTATGGCGACAAGCTCGATGAATTGCTGGACACTGCGCCCAGGGTCGCCGCTGCCATCGCAAAAATAGCCGGAGTGGTCGATGTCAATGACGGCATCGTGGTGGCGGGCGATGCCATCAATATCCAGGTTGAACGCGACAAGGCTGCCCTGGAAGGCATCGATCCCGACCAGGTCACACAGCAACTTCAGGTCTGGTTCGAGGGCCTGGTGACCACCCAGGTCCAGGAAGACATCAAGTTCATCGGCGTCCGGGTGTGGATACCCGCCGAGGCACGGCGCTACAGCGAACAAATCGGGCAGCTCTGGCTGCGCGCACCGGATGGCCATCAAGTCCCGCTGCAACGCATCGCAACGGTCAGGACTGAAATCGGCCAGCCGCAGATCATGCGCGACAATCTCAAGCGCATGATCGCCGTCACCGGTCGTATCAGCGGACGCGACCTGGGCTCCACCATTCGCGACGTCAAGCAGGCACTGGCACAGCAGGGCATGCTGCCCGCCGACATGTACTACGAGTTGGGAGGACTCTATCAACAACAGCAGATTGCCTTCAAGGGCCTGATTGCCGTGTTCATTGCCGCGCTCGCCCTGGTGTTCGTGCTGCTGCTGTTCCTGTATGAGCGTTTCCGGGTGGCCATTGCCATTCTGCTGATGCCACTGTTGGCGCTGGGCGGCGTCTTTACCGGCCTGTGGCTGACCGGCACCGAGCTCAACATCACCGCTATGATGGGCATGACCATGATCGTCGGTATCGTCACCGAAGTATCTATCTTCTATTTTTCCGAACTTTACGAACAACGCCGCAATGGACTCGAGCCCGTACCCGCGCTGGTCGAGGCCGGGCGCAAGCGGCTGCGCCCGATCACCATGACGACACTGGCCGCCATCCTCGCACTGTTGCCGCTTGCCCTGGCCCTGGGGCAGGGTTCGGCCATGCAGCAGCCGCTGGCGATCGCCATTATTGCCGGTTTGCTGGTGCAGCTGCCGCTGGTACTGATCGCCATGCCGGTGGTGTTCCATCTGCTGAAAGGCGATGTCAGTGTGTCGGGTTAGTGGGTGTCGTATGAATGATTGGCAATCTTGCAGCCCGGATGAAGCGTACGCCTGCAGGGATACAGGAGGTAGGGCGATGCAGGAGCAGTTGTACTCAAATAATAAAACGTTTCATTTGAACAGGTTCCGGCTGTCGCGATAAAACAAGTGCCTGATACATCCCGATCATGAAGCTGGTATCAGCGCTCGTACTTGGTCTGCTGGTGCTCTCTGGCGGCTGTATCTCGTGCACCAAACCGGGCGATATAGGAGGCCCCCTGACGGGGCTGCCACAGCCTGCTGCGGATATCCCGCCAAATGGCATCGAATGCCAGGAGCGCGCCGACTGTGATGATGGCCTGGCCTGCACTGAAAACCGCTGCAATCAGGGCGCGTGCGTAACCTCCCCGCTGACAGTTTGCGACTGGCCTGCCGAGTCGATCTATCGTGCTAAAAATCTCACCGGACTGGGAGGCCCCTTCTGGGACAACGAGTTCTACAATGATCTGAGTGGAGCGGTATGGAATCCCGAGACCCGTCAGCTCTGGGTCTGCCGTAACACGCTCCATGACTCACGGATCTGGGTGTTGAATCAGGATGAGAATGGCGACTTCGAAATCGGCAGCAAGAATGGCAACCGGGGCGAGTGGGCCGAGTCTGGCGATCTCGAGGGGCTGACGCTTGCCAACCTTGACGAGCCGGAAACGATCTATCTGATCGTGGAACGTGAGGGCTTGATACAGGAGGTGGACCTCTCCAGCTACGGCTCGACGACGATTCGGAACAGTTGGGATATCTCGCATGACATGGTTAGCGGCTGGGGCGCCGAGGCGATTACCTTCGTGCCCGATCGCTTCCTTGCGGCGCAGGGCTTCGTGGACGCCGGGGGTATGCACTACCAGAGCAAAGGCGGGATGGGTGGCCTGATGCTGGTGGGCTACCAGTATGGCGGTGCTGTCTATGCCTTCGACCTCGATCGCAAGGAAGGTACCTTCTCCTTTGTCGGGCGTTACCAAACCGATGGGACGGAGGTCTCTGGCCTCGAATTCGATCGCTCGACCGGACATCTCTATATATGGCATGGCGGCGACGTTAACCAGCTCGAGGTTGTCCGGCTTTCTTCATCTCGAGTCGGCAGCGAACGCAAGCTGGACACAATCACGTACTATGATGGTCCCGGCTACATAATATGGGATAACCAGGAAGGGATTGCCATAACTTCAAATGATGACTGCGTCAGTGGCAAGCGCAGCTTTTTCCTCACGACTGACCATGGCAATTTCTGGTCCCTGATGCAGTTTCAAGACTTTCCCTGCACGGAATGACAAGCTATTGCCTGCTGAAGATCACTCGAAACTCCAGCCTTCTCTCAAACAGTTCAGATAAGGGCGTGGCACCAGCCGTGTTATACTTGAGCGCGAACTCGCTATTACATACACCGTCATCGCATCATCCCTTGCCTGCCAGACCATGAGCTTATCGCGCCATTTAAACGGGCACCCGGGACTCGGGTACACCCTGAGCATCGTCCTCTGTTTACTGGCCATTGTACAGATCGTGTCCTCCTGTTATACCCTCAACGATGCTCCGATTACGCGGAGATCAGAGGCTCGCCCGGCTGTTGCAGCACGTGAGATGGCTGAGTCTGGCAACCTTGTCATTCCTACGGTCAACAGCAACCCAAGGCTGCAAAAACCGCCATT
>Ga0210123_1000217_pt1 | contig 38250 bp, 28 predicted proteins | sample Muzzi_PWB_D2_FD_185535 | JGI IMG/M metagenome (GOLD analysis project Ga0210123, IMG submission 185535) | Wetland microbial communities from San Francisco Bay, California, USA, that impact long-term carbon sequestration - Muzzi_PWB_D2 (SPAdes) | ecosystem: Environmental > Aquatic > Marine >... | reverse complement strand
ACCTCCGGTGAAATTGTCCCGATGATCGTCTCCCGCAGCCATGACTATCCAACGGCGGCGATCACCTGCTCTGTCACCCTGATCCTGCCGTTGGCACTGCTGCTGACCAACCTCGTCGGCAAACAGTTTTGGATTGGAGCGCAGAACATGTGGCTCTTTCTCGCCCTCTTTGCTGTCGGCTATCTCCTGTTTTTACCACTGGCAATGCGCTCTGACCGGCTGAAGCATTTTTTCCTGAGCCGCCGGCAGGTCGAGCAGGAAGTGAAGAAAGGGGCGCTGTCCGCTTTTTATGCAGAACAACTCCATAAGACGCGGGATGCCAATGGCATTCTGCTCTATATCTCGGTAATGGAACAAAAGGTCTGGATACTCGGTGACAGTAATATCAATGCCAAAATAGACCAACAGCAATGGGATGCCACAGTAGCCGACCTCACCGCCGGTATCAAAGCAGGAAACCAGTCGGAAGCCATCTGTACTGCGGTGCGTCGGGTTGGTGAAATTCTACAGTCCCATTTCCCCTACCGGAAAGACGATACGGATGAACTGCATAATCTTATCATCCGGTGACATGCACAAAGGGCGAGCCGGAACGGTCCGACATTAAGACAAAGATCCGGCTCGCATCACACTACTCCCCGCCTTCTCCTTCCAGGATATCCCGGCACCATGAGATAGCCGCCATGGCCTGTGGAAAACCGACGGTTGTTATGAGCAGCAGCAGGGTATGATAAATTTCATCTCGGCTGGCTCCGGCCTTCTGGGCTCGTCGGGTATGCGAATGGACCGAACCTTCCGACTTGGCGGCAGCAGCTGCGGCAAGCTGAATGAGATGGCTGGTTTTATCATCAAGGGGACCAATTCCCCGCACAGTGGTTCCTAAATTTTCCAGTGCGGCAATAATATCAGGGTAGCGCTTGGAGATATCGTGGTAGGTTCTACTTGGGGTATCTTGCTTTGTCATGATGCATCCTGTTGTCTTTCAATTGGTAAATCCCGAATCCTCAGTTAAATGAAGAGGGACGGGCCGGCAAACCTCACTTATTTCACTACATCATACTGCGCCAAAAAAGAAAACCTCTTTATTTTTTTTTGTCTTAATTGACCGGGAGTTGCCCAGAAAAACCTCGAGTTCAATCGACAAGGCCTGTCAACTTTATGTTTTGTTAAATATGTTTTTATTATATTTGGATTTTCCGCAAATCATGATGTATTTTATTATTGAATCACAAATCATGACAGGCAGTTCATCATAAGATCCCCAACAGGGTGAGCGAGTTTATGGACGTAGATGAGACCAATATTGAAATACTTCGCCATCTGAAGGACGGCAGGAAATCGTACAAACTGATCGCCGATGCCCTGTCTCTGACTGAAAATACTATCCGAAACCGAGTCAATAAGCTTATCGAGGAAGGCATACTGAAGTTCTCCGGCAGTGTGCAGATCGACGCCCTTCCCGGACATAACCTGCTCTACCTTGGCATTAAACTGAAAACCATGGAACTCCAGCTGAAAGCCCTGGAATTCAGCAGATTAAAAGGTGTGGTGTCGACGGGGATCGTCACCGGCAGGTATGACATTATTCTCCAGGTCCTGCTCGGCCGTGATTACAGCCTGCTCGAATTCATCACCGAACAGGTAGCCAGGATCGGTGACGTGCAGACGATAGAGAGCTTCATTGTCTACAAAGGATACAACCTTAAGGTGCCGTATATACTCTGACACATCAGCTTTTCCCACTTTGTCCCGATCTCGGACCTCTCCTCCCTGGGTGACGGGCAGAGCGGGAAACCAAATGCACCCCATTGCGGGGCGATAGGGCCTCAACACAGGAGAACATCATGATCGTCGGAATTCTGAAAGAAATAAAAATTGCCGAAAACAGAGTATCCATGACCCCCGAAGGTGTTGAGGTCATGATCCATAATAACCATCAGGTTCTGGTCGAAAAAAATGGTGGTCAAGGCAGCGGCTTTCCCGATGCCGATTATGTGGCGGCGGGGGCCGTCATCGTGGATACCGCCACGGAAATATTTGCCAAGGCCGACATGGTCATGCATGTCAAGGAACCGCAACCACAGGAATACGATCTTATCCGCGAGGGCCAGATAGTCTTCACCTACCTGCATCTCGCAGCCGACGAACAACAGACCAGAGCCCTCATGAAGGCCGGCTCGGTCAATATCGCCTACGAAACAATCCAGAAGAAAGACGGTTCCCTGCCACTGCTTACCCCGATGAGCGAGGTCGCCGGCAGAATGGCAACCCAGGTTGGCGCTGAGTATCTGCAGATGACCAGGGGCGGCCGTGGCATTCTCCTTGGCGGTGTTCCAGGGGTTGAGCCGGGAACAGTTGTGATTATCGGCGGCGGCGTGGTAGGTATCAATGCCGCTCTCATGGCCTGCGGTCTCGGTGGCAAGGTCTATCTGCTCGACAGCAATCTCGATCGCCTACGCTACCTGCGGGAAATCATGCCCAGTAACTGTTTCCCGGTTATGAGCAGCAAACCGAAACTGCGTGAACTGCTGCGGATCGCCGATCTGGTCATCGGTGCTGTGCTTATTCCAGGGGCCAAGGCGCCTAAACTGGTCACCAGAGACATGCTGAAAGGCATGCAGGAGGGAGCTGTTATGGTGGATGTGGCTATCGACCAGGGCGGTTGTTTCGAGACCTCAAGAGCGACCAGCCACGACGACCCGGTCTTTACCGTCGACGGCGTGGTCCACTACTGTGTGGCCAATATGCCTGGGGCGGTGGCCAAGACCTCCACCCTGGCCCTGACCAACGCGACTCTCCCCTATGCTGTCCAGATCGCCAACAAAGGCTGGAAACAGAGTTGTCTGGATAACGGAGAAATCGCACTCGGCCTGAATATCGTTGACGGCAAGATTACCTATAAAGCGGTCGCCGAGGCCTTCAGCCTGGATCATACTCCTGTGGCGAATGTCCTGAAATAAGCCGACAACCGGCTGGGACCAATAAACGAAGACCGATTCACCTGGAATCGACCTTCTTTTTATCTCAGCGGATCAGACAATTTCACCTGTTCCATCCGGTCCGCACACCGAATATCGACACCCAGGCCTTACTTGCCTAACAGCAAATAGGCCTTGATAAATGGGTCGAGATTGCCGTCCAGCACCGCATCGACATTACCCGTTTCATGCTCGGTCCGATGATCTTTGATCAGCCGATAGGGTTGCAGAACATAGGAACGTATCTGGCTCCCCCAGGAGATCCCTTTTTTGTCTCCGGACAGGCCTTCGTGTTGTTCCGCCTGTTTCTGTCTCTCCTGTTCGTAGAGTTGGGCGGCCAGCATCTTCATCGCCGTATCTTTGTTGCGATGCTGGGAACGCTCGTTCTGACACTGGACGACAATCCCCGTCGGCAGATGGGTTATCCGGATGGCTGAATCCGTTTTGTTGACATGCTGTCCTCCCGCCCCGCTGGAACGGTAGGTATCAATCCGCAGATCCTTATCGTCTATTTCCACATCGATCGAATCATCCAACTCCGGCATGACCATCACCGAGGCAAAGGAGGTGTGCCTGCGGCCGCTGGCGTCAAAAGGCGAAATGCGCACCAACCGGTGAATCCCCAGTTCGGAACGCAGATAGCCATAGCAGTTTCTGCCTTTGAACATGATGGTAACACTTTTGGTACCGGCCTCATCACCGGCCAGATAGTCGAGGATATCCGTTTTGAATCCTCGAATCTCCGCCCAGCGCAGATACATCCGCATGAGAATATCCACCCAGTCCTGTGCCTCGGTACCCCCGGCACCGGCGTGGATGGACATGATAGCGTTGCTGTGGTCGTGCTCCCCGTTGAACATGCACTCCAGTTCGGCGAGTGCCAGGCCTTTTTCCATGACGATGATCTTTTCGGCTATCTCCTGCTCGAGTTCAGGGTCCTTTTCCTCCATGACCATCTCCAGGAACATCTCGGTATCTTCAAGCTCCTTCCACCGGCTATTCCAGTCGTTGATCACTTCCTGCAACTGACCATGCTCTTTCTGAATGACCGTGGCCATCTCGGCATCATTCCAGAAGCCGGGGGCGAGAGTCTGTCGCTCCAGCTCCTCAAGCCGTTCTTTTTTGGCGGCTAAGTCAAAGATGCTCCTTGAGGGTAAGCAAGCGAACCTTTAAATCTACAAGTTTCTGTTTGGATACTGCCGCTCCGGTCTCTATAGCCATAATTCCTACCTTAACACTTTAATTTTAAATCTTGTTTAATTCTTTACGACGTCCCAATTTTCTGGGCTGGGACAAGAAACAAACCGATCAATGCCCCCGTTTTGTCAGCCGGCCGGCCAGTACCCCGCCAAGCCCTATGACCAGGCAAATCGGAGCAAAAAGATAGCCATAACGCACCCAGACCGTCACCCGGTCACAGAGCTCGACTTCCCCTGCCGCTGCCCAGGGGACAAACAACCCGGACTGGCTGGTAATAGTCCCTGCCGGGGTGACAAAGGCGGAGATTCCGGTATTCGCCGATCTGATCAGACTACGCCTGGTTTCCACCGCCCGCAGTACCGACATAGCCAGGCTTTGGTACGGGGCACTTGATTTACCATACCAGGCATCATTCGTCAAATTAACCAATACATTCGCTCCTGCCAACACCCACTGGCGAGATAGTTCCGGAAAAACCGACTCAAAGCAGATGAGAATACCGATTTTTGCGTTCTGCCAGACCGGAGGTTGAGCAATGGTGCCGAAGCTGAAGTCGCCCACCGCCTCAACCAGCGGGGCCAGAAAAGGTAAAACCTTTCTCAGGGGGACATATTCACCAAAAGGAACAAGATGCGTTTTGAAATATTTGCCACCATACTGCCCACCGGGCGTCAGCAGCAAAGCACTGTTATAAAAATTGACCTTTTTCGCTTTCCGGTCGATAACCTCATACCAGGGGGCTCCGGTCAAAAGGGCAAAATCGTCGGCTGCAACGAGCTGCCTGACCGGCTGCAGCTGATCGTCGCCGGGCAGATAGAAGGGTAGAGCGGTCTCCGGCCAGACAACCAGGGTGGGGCGGCCGGCAACAAAGAGCGACCTGGTCTGCGACAGGTAGGTTTCCACCGTGCTGTGCTGCTCGGAGGCGGACCACTTGACACTTTGATCAATATTACCCTGGACAATACCGACGGGAAGACTGGGAGCATCCGGGGCTGCCATTGTCCGCTCAATCTCATCAAGACGCGAAATTGAGTAATACCCCACCCCGCCGAGCAGACAGAGAGCTGGAACCAGTAATAGGAGAGAGCCGGCGATGGTATTGTTTCTGATAAACAGCAACATCAGACAACAATTGACAAAAACAACCAGAAAAGTCACGCCGTGGTGACCGACGAGGTCGGCAAGCTGGATGAGTGCAGGGGTCTTGTATAAGGCATAGCCAAGGTCCATCCATGGGAACCCGGTCAGTAAAACGCCGCGGAGCCAGTCGAGACCGACCCAGAGAGCGGGCAGAAGCCAGAGACAGACTGCAGCTGGAAATTTTTGCAGAAGATGTCGCGCCAGGAGAGCGAAGAGCATCAGATAAAGACTCATATACAGGGCCAGCAGGAGCAAAGCCGGGACGGCAATGAACCAGGGCAGCCCGCCGTACCGGCCAAGGACAATGACGATCCAATAGAGCAGTAGGGTAAAATGTACCAGCCCGCATAGAAGTCCAAGAAAAGCGCTCCCCCGGACACTTGCTCCGTGTACCGCCAAGAGCAGGGGAACCAGAGCCACGAAGAGCAGCGGCCAGAACTCCCCGCCTCCGGGAAAAGAAGCCCAGAGCAGCAGGCTGGTCAGAACAGGTAAAAAGAAAGAGGTACGATGACCAGACATCACGATGGTTGTTCGCTGTCGATGATCTTTCTGACCCGTATCATCTTGATCTGTCTGGCATTGGCACTTTGCACATCGAACCGGTATCCGGCAATGTCGACGCTGTCCCCGGCGACCGCCAACCGGCCGAGCTGATTGATCACCAGGCCGCCGACCGACTCATAGGGCCCCTCAGGCAACTCGATATCAAAATGCTCCTCGATTTTTTCTATATCCACCCAGGCGTGGACCTGAATGGTCGATTCATCAATCATTTCGAGGGTATGCTCTTCCTCATCGTACTCATCATCGATCTCCCCGACAATCTCCTCGAGAATATCCTCAAGGGTAATCAGGCCGCGAACCGCGCCAAACTCATCGGTAACCATGGCCATGTGCAGTTTGCGTTTCTGAAATTCCCTCAGGAGATCGACAATCGGTTTTTTTTCTGAAATGAAGTAGACGGGCCGCAGATAACCGGCGAGGATTGCCGGTTCCGCCCCAGGCCGGACACAGAGCCTGAGAAGATCCTTGGCATGAATAGCGCCGATGACCCTGTCGGGGTTTTCCCGGTATACCGGGATCCGGGTAAAACCGCTGTCGATGACTATTTCAACGAGTTCCGCCATCGACCCGGACTCATCAAAAGAGACCACCTCCGCCGCCGGAGTCATGATCTCTGAGGCATATGTTTCCCGAAACTCAAGGATAGAATTAATCATCCTCTCCTCGAGCGGCGAGATCAAACCATGTTCCTCCCCCTCTTCGAGAAGTTCCTGGATGTCGTGCTCCAGGTCTTCTTTTGTACCTGGTTTTCTAAAATTAATCGCCGATAGTAATTTTTTTACAAAACTCTGTTCCTGGTCCGAGTCCTGTTCTTCAGATGTGGTATCGTTATCCATCGTGTAGAGAAGTTGGTCACCGTATTGACGGCTGTCAATTGTTATGGCGAGGACTTTTCAATAAAAGAGTTCCTCTGTTTTGAGAAAATCGGTTTCTTCCTAGATAAATAACATCACCGGCAAAAAAATCAATCTTCTGTTTACAAATCTTCAGAATCATTACCGTTCAACGGGAAATGGCAGTGCTCGTCAAAAAAGTTGGGGCTTGACCGATGCGGCCTTGTCCAGTACAAAACCCGTTCGGAATGCATAATTTTTCTTTTCTATTCGACACTGCATGACTATAGTAGCGTCGATTTCAATAGCCCCTGGCAATACTGTACATTAGTCCCTTGCAAAATACTTTATTGTTTATTGTCAAAGAAGATATCCTGTCAAAAGGTATGTATCCCCCTCTAAGCATGGGGACTAAAGTGAGTACCCCCTTGTGGGGTGTGAGCAAGAAACCCCAGAAAAACAACAGATAAACCATCATCTTTAGACTCTACGAGGAACAGTTTGGAAGGAAAGGTTCTCATAGCCAATCGTGGTGAAATAGCCATCCGGATCATGAATGCCTGCAAGGATCTGGATCTTGACTACGTCGTGGTTTACACCGAAGCGGACAAGGACTCGGAGCATGTCCGTCGAAATATCACCAGCGGTCCGGACCAAAATGCATGGCGAATAACCAGTTATACCGAACCCAATGACATCTTTGCCGTGGCCGATCATACCGGCTGTACCGCCATCCATCCCGGATACGGTTTTTTCTCGGAGGATTTCCGTTTTGCCAGGCGGGCAACCATCCGTGACCGGGCTCTGACCTTCATCGGCCCGAACTGGGAAGTGATAAGGGATCTTGGCGATAAGATCAATACCAAGAGAATCGCCAATAAACTGGGGATTCCGACAATCCCGGGAACGGATGCCCCGATCTATAACGAGATGGAGGCGGAGGAGATTGCCGCGGGGCTGCTGGACGATCAGCGGCAGGCCGGCATCGAAAACCCTTCCATCCTGGTCAAGGCAGCCGCCGGCGGCGGTGGGATGGGCATCGAAGAGGTGACGGAGATCGAGCAGTTCCGCAGAATTTACCGACAGTTGCAGAACTACGCCAAGCGGCAGTTCGGTGACGGCGGAGTACTCATTGAGCAATGCCTGCGCGACTACAACCATCTTGAGGTGCAGCTCGTCTGCTCCAAATATGGCGAGCGCATCCATTTCAGCTCAAGAAATTGTACGATCCAGTCCACCGGCCGGCAAAAGCGCGTCGAGGCGGCACCCGGTTTTCATAAATCATGCTTCGAATACGATTTTGACGAGCAGAAGGTTCTTGATCAGATTGTCAAATACTCCCTCAAGCTTGCCGACTATGTTAAATACGACAATGTCGGCACCTGGGAATGGATAGTCAGCAGATCCGGGCAACCCTACCTCCTGGAAGTCAACACCCGTATTCAGGTGGAAAACGATATTTCGGCCAGAATAAGCTATATCGGTGGAGAACAGCCAAATCTCATCCGCGAACAACTCCGCCTCGGACTCGGTAACCGGCTCGGCTACAAACAGGGTGCGGTGAAATTCAAAGGTGCTGCCATTGAGCTGCGCATCGTCGCCGAGGACACCCGCCGCGGTTTCGCACCTTGGATCGGAACAATTACCGACTTTGCGTTTCCCGACCACCCCTGGTCCGTGGTCTATTCCCATGTTCCCAACGACAGGCCCTACCCTATTCCCAGCGATTTTGATCCAAACCTCGCCCTGGCGCTGGTCTGGGGGGAGTCAATGGATGATGCCAAGGCAAAAGCCGCCCGTTTTATCGATGAAACCGTTATCCGCGGCAAAGATTCGAACGACGAACCGATTATTACCAATCTTGACTACCTTAAAAACAATTTGGATCGCCTGCTGGCTTTTTAGTACCTTACTCCTGAAAGCCTGCTATAAAAGACTAGAAATTCGGAGATTCATCTCACATAGCTTATTTAAAGATACCGCCAAGGTACTTATACCCCTTTGTGGGGTGTTAGTGACGAACAGACAGACATAGTTGCAAAATGAAAGAATTACTCAAACAGCTTCTGAAGATCGAAGAACGGATCAACTACCTCCTTCAGGTAAAGGATTACTCCAACTGGGGCAACCTGGACGGGTTCAAGAAGAACTGCGACCAGCTCAAACAATCCGTCTACGATCATACCGAGGAAAGCCTTTCAGCAGAAATCCGCAAGCTCAATGAATCGGTCAGTTTTCTCGAAGAAAGGGCTGAAGAACACCTGACACCGATGGAGAGGGTTCGGATCGTCCGTTCAGCTCAACGGTTCAGTCTGAAAGACATTCTGGAAAATGTCTATGAGGATTATACCGAGCTCGGCGGCGAAGGCGATGCCAATGTCGACCCGGCGATGATCTGCGCCAAGGCGACCGTCACCAGACGGATCAAGAACCGGCCCTTTACCGCCTCGGTAATGGTCATCGGTCAGGAAACCGGCCATGGTGAGGAATTCCGCAACGGTGGTTCCTGCAAGCCCCAGGGCAATGAAAAGGCCCTGCGGTATATGAAGGTTGCCGAGACCGAGGGCATCCCCATTCATTTCTATATCTTCACTCCCGGTTCCTACCCCGTCGAGGAGGGCTCGGGTGCCGCCCAGCAGATTGCCAGAAATATCTACGCCATGACCAAGCTCAGGGTGCCGATGATCTCCATGATCTCCGAGGGGGGCTCGGGAGGCGCCGAAGCCATAGGCCTTTCCGACTACCGGATAATGGCCTCCCACGGCTATTACTCGGTAATATCCCCCGAGGGAGCAGCGGCCATTGAAGGCAAGATCCGGGAAGGTTCCAAGGTGCCCAAGGAACTGATCGAGGTCTGTGCCGACAGGCTCAAGCTCACCGCGAAGGACAATCTCGAAAGAAGAACCATCGACCGGATTATCTATGAACCCCTGCTCGGCGCACGTAGAGACGACTTTGCCTTTTTCGCCAAGATCCGCGCCGAGATGCTCCGGGCAACCGACAAGGTGGTGCTGTCCACTAAAAGTTTCAGCGCCTGGCGAACCTGGGAAATACGACGAAAAAAGCATAAACCTGCCCAGGAAGAGGAACTGCAGCTCGAGGTGATGTGGGATTTGAACAAGGAGGAAGTCAAACGACTTCTCGCCTCTCGTTCCAGGAAATATCTGGCGATGGGTAAAAACGGATTCATGGGCCAGGCCGAAGCGGAAGAAGGCATCTACAACCTGGCCAAGGTGAAAACCGAAAAAGTTTATTACACCTTGCGCTACGATATCATGAAGAATCATAAGCGCCAGGTGAGAAAGGTATTACGGGACGTTTCGGGGGAGGGATCGGTGATGCTCAAACGGATCACCGAACCGATAACTGCCTTCATCGATATCTTTGGCAGGAAGAAGCCCGAGCGACCGCAGCGCCTGCTGACGTATACCGGTGGAGGGGGGCAGCAGGATACCCAGGCACGCAGGGTTGATCCGCTGGAATTGACCGATACCTATACCAGCCCACTTGCCAATGCAGACCGTACGGTGAGCTGTCCCAATGCCGATAAGTACGGCTGTAAGGATCTCTGGATACCGGATCTTTATGGTGAATTTGCCGGGGTCTGCGAGACCTGCGGCCATCATTTCCCGCTGGAACACCAGTGGTATATGCAAAATATTTTCGACCCCAATTCAATACGGCAATTCAATACCGAAATAGCCTCCGGCAATCCGCTCAACTACACGGGTTTTACCGAAAGACTGCAGCGGGCAAAAGACAAGACCGGGCGGCGCTCGGGCAATATGACCTTCCATGCCAGGATAAACGGCATCCAGATCATAGTCACCATGCTCTATTCCGACTTCCGTAACGGGACGGTGGGCTCGGCAGAAGGCGAAAAGTTCGCCCAGGCCTGTGCCCTGGCAAAACGCAAGAAACGCCCTTTGCTCGCCTACGTCCACACCACCGGCGGTATCCGTATCCAGGAAGGGACCTTGGGGGTCACCCAAATGCCCAAATGCACCATGGCGGTGCGTGAATATATCGATGCCGGCGGCCTGTACCTGGTGGTTTACGACAACAACTCCTATGCCGGGCCGGTTGCATCTTTCCTTGGCTGTTCGCCCTACCAGTTCGCCATCAGATCAAGCCGGGTCGGCTTTGCCGGGCCCCGGGTCATCCGGGAAACCACCAGCTCAGACATCCCGCCCGATTACCACTCGGCGCGAAATGCTTTGAGACGCGGGCATATCCAGGGCATCTGGGATCGACGGGATTTCAGGCGAAATCTGCACAAAGCACTTCTCACCATGGGCAGTCCAAGCCTCTACTACCGCTAGCCATTGCCGAAATCGGTGCCTCTGCCGCCTCAGGCAGTGGCACCGGCTATGTGCATACTTATTAGACCTTGATCCCGATGTCGTATTCTTCCCCACTGCGGCATTCAATAATTTCCGCCACCCCGGCATGACCCAGCACCTGATGGGCAAGACGGATATGACCAATATCCTGCCAATTCCTGCCGAGTAGCGAGGCGCCGTAACTGTCCAGGGCTACCGGATCCCATCCGGCGACAAGACGACCGACCGGTGGCTCGCAATGCCTGCCATAGAGATGGTTATCGGCCATGCCCACGGTTGCGTCAAGCAGGGTAAAATCCGGTGTACGATACCGGTTCAGATCGAAAATGGCTGCATCTATCTGACGGTGAAAAGCTGACTTCCCCCAGTTGTTCCCCGTTTGATAATGGGCCGGCGGGACACAGCCCATCATATTCTTCATGGTGAGGGTGACGCCGGCCAGACTATGAACCTTGAGGACCGGGACAGACAACAAAAAAGCGCTGTCGAGTATTTCCGGCAGAAACAGTTCCGGCCAACGGGCGCAGCCTGGGTCACTTTTTCTTACCAGCGGCGCCACATTCAGATCGATCAAATCAATCTTTCTGTCCGTCGCCATTCTGGTATAGCCGAGAGTTCTAAAGCAGTGGAAGGTATCATATTCAATGGACCCTGTTCCTTCTCCGACCACAATCTTTAAATGGGGGGCTCTTCCCTGAAGATAGCCGATCAGTGCGTCGACCAGTGCCACCGGAGTGGTGACCGGCGGCTGCAGCGCTTCGACCAGATTTGGTTTGATAATAACCAGAGAGAGACGAGCCAGCTTTGCAGGCAAGCCGGCAGCATCCAGCAGGCAACGCACGGATTCTTGCCAGTTATCCTTGCGGATTGTAAACACACCTCGTTTCACATCTATACTCTTTCCGGGAAAGCTGACAGGCGAACTCCTGTAAAAAGCTGTTACAGCTCCGTTCGTTCTGCGGTTTCAGGAGTCATCGTCTTGACGAGCAAGGACTCCACCTCTTTCTTCGCACCTTTCTTACTTTTGCTGCTCCTGACCAAGGCGAGAACACTATTGCCTTTTTTATCCCTTGCGGTTACATCGGCGCCACTGTTTAACAGGAGTTTTACTGTGTCCAGTCGCGCATACTGAGCTGCCCACATGAGCGAGGTCCGGCCGTTATGATCCTTCTTTTCTATGTCCGAACCCCGGTCCAGGAGTAACTGCACCGTGCCGGTGCGTCCCATCATCGCAGCGGACATAAGGGCGGTCATGCCTCTTTCTGCTTCAACCGCTTCAAGGGTCGCCCCGCTGTCCAGCAAGAGTTTAACCGTCTCAACTTTACCGTTGTTAGCTGCCCACATCAAGGGAGTCCGGGCTTCATTGTCCCTCACATCCACAGCCGCACCCTTCTCGAGGAGGAACCGGACAGTCCTGGTATTACCCTTTATCGCTGCGGAATGAAGGGCTGACAAGCCGTTGTAGGTCTCTCTTGCCTTCAGGTCGGCGCCTTTTTCCAGCAGCAGCCCGACAATTTCCGTCTTGCCGTTCAGGGCCGCCCAGATAAGAGGAGAACCTCCAAATTTACTATCCCTGCCATTTACATCTGCACCATTGGCAAGGAGAAGAGTAACGATTTCTTTTTTGTTCTGCCTGGCGGCTTCGATAAGGGCAGTCTCCCCATTGCTGTTTCTGGCATCCGCTGCCATCCCTTCCTTTAAGGCAGACCTCACCGCCTCAACATCCCCCTCCCCCGCCTTCTGAACAAACAAATTGGCGTTTGAAGGTGTCGGTACAGCTTTAGCTCCCATTTCAGCCTGGGCAATGCCCAGGCTGTATGAGATAAGAATAAGAAACAGCAGCGTAAATGTAAAATAATCTACAAGTTTTATTGTCATAATTATCGCTTTTTTCCTTATCTTACATCGTCTTGGAACGTTCTTGCAGGGTAGATTGCCGGCAGCCGCATCAAAGTGATTATCATCACCATCCGACAGGCAGGAAACGTGCTTTGCAATTACCGGTTTTTTCTTCTGGAGAGTTCTCCTTTCTCCATGCAATTGCTGATGGCTCCCCCGCGTACTGCGCCGCGGGGAAGCCGTCAGAGCTCCTCCAGGTCAATTACCTGCACCTCCTTCCACCCCGATTGGTAAAAAGTTGGCCCAATCGCAGTAAATCACGGAAGTTTTCCTTCCCATCGGCATTGAGGTCATAGTTATTGCCATGGTGAAAAATATCCCTGATGAGAATCAAGGCATCCTTAAAATCAACACAGCTATTCTGATCCAGATCCGGCACCACAGCGTAAGGCCGCATCATCTCATTGTCTTCATGATCGATGATATGACAGTGCCAGACGTAGAGCCCGGCAGTATCAAACCGAGCCTTTATGCGGGTGACCTGGCCGGGATAGGCGACGACCGTGTCTTTCCATCCGGTCTCCCAGAGCTCCGGCCCCGATGGGTTGCCGGCCAAGTCAAAAGCCGTCATAGCTGCATCGGTTGCCGCCAGATCTTCTCGACCAACTACCTGGAATTCAATCAGATGCAGATGTATCGGGTGGGCATCCGCCGTGAAATTCCAGATTTCCCATTCCTCGGTCTCGTTAATATTCGGCATTTCGGTAACAGGTACCATGACCGAGGAACCGTTCAGTTTGGTGAATACCTTGACCATGGTGCTGGTACCGGTCGTGTCGGTCCAATTCAGCGGAATTCCGACAAACCCGCCCGAGCCATTGGGATCATCCGTTACAATCCCGACCTTGGCCTCCGTGGGGCCGAAGGGAACGCACATATCACCCTCGACCTCCGGAGAAAAATTACCTGGATCGCACTCACTTACGTTGCCGGCAATATCGAAAACAAAATTATCGCCGTTAACAACCACAAAGACCGATTCCGACTCCAGCTCGTTGAGGCTGACCCTTCGGGCTTTGGTGGGGCTAAGCTGGGCTACGTCGGCAAATTCCAGAGCCGCCGGAGCAGTAGCTGTAAAATCGGTGGCATTGGGGTTCAAAGGTTGATCTACAACAAATTTCATGATCAGACCGGTTGTATGAGGATTTGACGGATCAAAATCTTCAGTCGGTGCGCCACCGCCAAAGGGCTCATCCGGTCCCTCATTAATCATGTAGTATTCTGCACCGGCAAGTCCGGTAAAATCAACGATTACATCGGCACGCTCTGCCGGCATCATCAGCAACCTATCAAGCTCTGCAGGCGAGAGCGGTAAAAGACCACCATCAGAGCCAATCTGGTAGAAAGGAAGATCGGCGGTTTCCAGGGTATCGACAACACCATCTGCATTAAAATCGGCTTGCAAAGCTTCAACAGAAGCATTGTCAACCAACTTTAACATAAGGGTCCGGGCGTTGCAGCCGTTCAGCAACCGCAGACGATACCGGGCAGGCGCCACGTGATAAACAGGCCAGGTGGTTCCGTTCACCACCATGGCATTACCAAAAAACTCAGGATTCCAGATAGGTGCCACATCGCTCACCCCACCTACAACGGACGTATCGGGAATAAAAGATATGTCCAGGGTCGGAGAGGCACCATTCTTTTTGTTCAGCGCTTCGAAATAGGCCCGGTTATCGGGGAAAAAGAGCTCTCCTTCCGGAGTGAAAGTACGACCCTGGATAACGATGGGCACCTCGCGGATTTTGCTTCTTACGGCCGTATCAAAATTGGGATCTTCCCCTGCCACCGGAGCTGGACCGGGCAGAATGCCCGAAACCAGATCGGGCTCGCTGACGTTCTTCCCCCGAATCAACCAGAAACCGGCCGGACCGGCATAGACATTGAGGCGAGTAATTCCCAGTCCGTGGTCATGGTACCAGATGGTGGAGGCCCGCTGGGTGTTGTAGTAGCCAAAGAGAGCCGACCCCGGTACAAAGTTGGTTCGATCGAACTGATCAAAGAGTCCTCCTTTTTTGGCGTAGCCGGCAAGGTTATTTGCATTGGGCAGCCACCAGGCCTCGGGGTAACCGTCGCTTTCCGGATTGACATGTGCACCATGAACGTGGGTTACGATCGGCACCGGACCGAGATACGGATCCTGAAGAATCGAACCGTTGGATGGGTCGGGTTTGCAGTCGGTCTGGATGGAGCCGTCTCTACAGGTGAGCAGCTCCGGGTTGGCCCAATGCAGGGTCCGATCCACCGGCAGCAGATGAGGCAGGTAGTTGTGCGTAGTCGGATCGAACAATTCATTCAGCCACCTGACTCGAGTGAGTCGATTCTGAGTCGCCTCAACGGTTAGGGCCGGGTAGTTGAAAGTGGTCGCTCCCGGGTCACTCAGGGGCATCGGCGCCGTGTATTCAAGATCATAAGGATCTTCCGCCTTGCCGTAACTCCATACTTTTGTTGCTGGATAAATATCTTCCCGGCCGGTAACACTATTCCAGATGCCGCCCGGCAGGATCTGCTGCTTGAACTGGCGCATTGCTATATTGTAATCCGCCTTCCGGTCATGACTCCCGGGCATGACCGGCGGGATTACCAGATCCTGGACAAACTTGGGTATTGCCACAGGATCCAATACCTTATAATCCGCATCAGGAAAAGCAGGCACAGTGGGAAGTGCAGCATACACCGAGAGCGGACACACCAAAACCGTGAGCAATGAAAAAAGCAATACCCCGGTTCGATTTCGCAGATATTCTCTTAGAAAATAGTCATGTTCCATAACTCCTCCCCCTACGTTTGAATTTTGCTCTTGAGATCGCTGAATCGATGCGATCATGGTTTTCCCGTCGGCAAATCAAAACATTTTTTCCTGATAATGAATTATCAGCAGCAACAAGCAAAAAGAAATACGGTTAAGAGTGGCATACTTTAAAGGCAAAGTATTTTGAGTATTTAAGCAATTTCTATACCAGAAACAATCAAACGGTTTAACAATCAAACCAATTATTGAGAATAATTATTACAATCCGGAATAAATTATCGGCATCAATTTACCGGCAGAGGCCAAAAGTTCGGAACGGCGAAATTTTTTTCCTGATTATCGAACAAGAACTGGTCAAAGCAGGGATTTCGTCTTGAAGTTTCTACAACGGATGATAACACTTTCCCTGCAGGAACCAGGTCGCCCGGGTATTTTGCGGGCAGACAAAACCGGGGGGTATAGGCGTCTTAGCACCTACAAGGAGAGAGCCATGGTCGAGATCATGCACAGCAATATTCTGGAACTTCATCAACTGCGGGAACATGCCCTCGCCGGAGGCGGCGACAAGCGTATCGAGGTCCAGCACCGCAGGGGAAAGCTCACCGCACGCGAGAGGATTTATCTCCTGCTGGACGAAGGCTCGTTTGAGGAGATCGACATCCTCAAAGTGGGCCGCGGAGACCTGGCCGAGAGCGGAGACACCATCCCCGGCGACGGGGTCATCACCGGCCACGGCAAGATCAGCGGCCGGGAAGTGTTTGTTTTCAGTCAGGACTTTACGGTCATCGGCGGCTCCCTTGGCGAAGGGCATTCACAAAAGATCTGTAAGATCATGGATATGGCCTACCAGGTGGGCTCGCCGATCATCGGCCTCAACGATTCTGGTGGAGCCCGCATCCAGGAGGGAGTGGATGCTCTCGCCGCCTACGGGGAAATCTTCCACCGCAATGTCCATGCCAGCGGGGTGATCCCTCAGATTTCCTGTATCATGGGGCCCTGCGCAGGAGGGGCTGTGTATAGTCCGTCAATCACCGACTTTGTCTTCATGGTCGAGGGTACCTCGCATATGTTCGTTACCGGTCCGAATGTGGTCAAGACAGTCATCCACAAGGATATCTCTGCAGAAGAACTGGGTGGAGCAGAGGCACACTCCCAGAAGAGCGGCGTCGCCCAGCTGGTCTATCCCAATGACATTCTCTGCCTGCGCGCCGTCCGCCAATTGATCAACTATCTGCCCTCCAACAACAAACAGAAGGCCCCGATTCTCAATCTCAATGACCCGCCGGAACGAACCGACCCGACCCTTGATTACCTGGTTCCCCCCAATCCCAACCAAAGTTACGACATGAACGTGCTCATTTACAGCATTCTCGACGGAGCCGAGTTCATGGAGATTCAACCCCATTTCGCCGGCAACATCATCTGCGGTTTCGGCAGGCTCGGCGGCCAGACCATTGGCCTCGTGGCCAATCAACCGGCGGTGCTCGCCGGGGCGCTGGATAATAACGCCTCGTTCAAGGCGGCGCGCTTTGTCCGTTTCTGTGACGCCTTCAATATCCCGCTTATCTGCCTGGTCGATGTGCCGGGCTTCATGCCGGGCCCCGAGCAAGAGCACGGCGGCATCATCCGCCACGGCGCCAAACTGCTCTATGCCTTCACCGAGGCGACGGTGCCGCGGATCACGGTAATTGTCCGCAAGGCCTATGGCGGGGCCTATGTGGTGATGAACTCCAAACATATCCACTGCGATATCAACTACGCCTGGCCAACGGCGGAGATCGCCGTCATGGGACCACGGGGCGCGACCGAGGTCGTCCACCGCCGGGAAATCGAAAAGGCCGCCGACCCTGAAGCCATGCTCAGCGAGAAGATGGAGACCTACCGCAAGCACTTCATGAATCCTTTCCTGGCCGCAAAACGGGGATACATCGACGATGTTATTTTCCCCCGTGACACCAGGCACCGGCTCATCCGTACCCTGCAGTTTCTCGAGAGCAAGAAGAGCGGCCGTCCCGATCGTAAACACGGCAATATTCCACTGTGAGGCCAGACATGTTTGAAAAAATATTGATTGCCAATCGCGGCGAAATAGCCGTCCGGATCATCCGTACCTGCAAGGCCATGGGCATTGGCACCGTAGCTGTCTATTCCGAGCCGGATTTTCGAAGCATCCATGTCCTCCAGGCGGATGAGGCCGTCTTGCTGGGCGGGGCCCGGCCTTCCGAATCCTATCTGTCCATTGAAAAAGTCATCGAAGCGGCACAGGCAACCGGCTGCCAGGCCATTCATCCGGGCTATGGCTTTCTTTCGGAGAATCCAATCTTTGCTGAAAAAGTCGCAGCCGCCGGCCTGACCTTCATCGGCCCGCCGGCCGAGGTCATTGCCGCCATGGGTGACAAAATGGCCGCCAAGAAACTGGCCATCCTTGCCGGGGTTCCAACAGTACCCGGCCTCAGTGAACCGGTAATTTCCCTGGAAGAAGCGTTGGCGGCAACGGCAGAAGTTGGTTTTCCGATCCTCTTAAAGCCTGCGGCCGGTGGCGGCGGTAAAGGGATGCGTATCGTCGAACGCTCGGAAGAGATGGCCTCCGCCCTGCAACTCTGTCAACAGGAGAGCCTGAAGTCCTTCAGCGATGCCCGGATCTTTGTCGAACGGTATATCCGCAAACCCCGCCATATTGAGATCCAGGTCATTGCCGACCAGTATGGCCACGTAGTGCACCTGGGCGAACGCGAATGTTCCATCCAAAGGCGTTATCAGAAAATCATCGAGGAATCCCCTTCCTGCGCCCTTGATCCGACGCTTCGGGACAAGATGGGCTCGCTCGCCTGCAACCTGGCCCAGAAAGCCGGCTACATCAACGCCGGCACGGTGGAGTTTATCCTCGATGAAGACGGCGAATTCTTTTTCCTGGAGATGAACACAAGACTTCAGGTCGAGCATCCGGTCACCGAATTGGTCAACGCCCTTGATCTGGTCGAACTACAGTTGCGTATCGCCGCAGGCGATCCCCTGCCCTTCAGCCAGAACGAGGTGAAGCTCACCGGTTGGGCCATGGAGGTGCGGGTCTGCGCCGAAGATCCGCAGAGAGGCTTCGTGCCTTCGATAGGCCTGATTACCCGCTACGCCGCCCCCAGGGGCAAGCACGTGCGGGTGGATTCCGGCTTCGAGGCCGGCAGCACCGTCAGTGTCTACTATGATCCCATGCTGGCCAAGGTCATCACCTGGGGTGAAGACCGCGAAGAGGCACGCAAACGAATGGTCCAGGCCTTGAACGGCTATCATATAGAGGGCATCTTCACGAATATCGATTTTGCCAATCAGGTACTCAACCACCCGATTTTCATCAAGGGTCGGCTCTCCACCGACTTCATTCCGGCCTATCTCCTGGATCCGGTAACCAGGATCGCCCCGCCCACCGAGGTACTCAACGCCATGGCAACGGCTACCACCCTGATTTACCACCTGCGGGAGAGCCTCGTCCAGCAATCACTGCTGCCGCTAAAGGCCAGGGTGGGCGCCACATCGCCCACGAAACTCCAATACCAATATATCGCCAAATGTGAGGAGCATATTTTCCATATCCGGCTGGAAAACAAAGATGGAGACCTGCGCTGGCGAGTTCTGGTCGGGGAAGCCGAATATCTGGTCATCATCCCGCCCATGGAATATTACCGTCGCCGGCTGAAGCTGAACATCAATGGCGAAAACGCCTATTTCCGCCTCAAATACAGCGGCAACTTCATTGAAGCCGCCTTTTGCGGTGTTTCCTCCACCTTTGAGATTTACAATCCACGCGAGTGGGCACTTGCCGGCTATATGCCACCGGCGGTTAAAAAAGTCAGTGACAACAGCCTCGACTGTCCGATGCCCGGCCTGGTGGTGGACGTGAAGGTCAACGCCGGCGAGCGGGTTTTCCGCGGCCAGGAATTGATAATTCTCGAATCGATGAAGATGGAAAGTGCCGTCTCGGCCCCCGCCGACGGAATCGTCGAATCGGTCCGCGTAAAAGAGGGAGATGCCGTAGAAACAGGCACGGTGCTCATCCATTTTAAAAAGGACTGAGAAACGGGCTGTTATCGCAGCTTCTACGACGTTCGATAACCGTCAAGCAAAAAAGAAGATAAGAACCTGAAAAAAGAGCGGTCCATTAAAACACAATGGCGGAGGAGCAGGGATTCGAACCCTGGGTGGAGTCTCCCCCACAACGGTTTTCGAGACCGTCCCGTTCAGCCGCTCCGGCACTCCTCCGCGTGACGACATTGATACCAATAAATTGTCTGTTCTTCAACAAGATTAAGGCTCTTGTCCTGTTTTCCTGGAAAGAAGAAATAAATTCGCGACATATTCGATGCATTGCTATATTTTGCCGGACAAAATGTTTGCTATGAACCAGGCAGAATCAGGCAGCTACCTGTATGAAAGATAATTTTCAACCTGATATCCAGTAATCCAATAACGCCAGGAGGAACCTTCATGAAACCTTATCTGCTGACCCTTTTCATGCTGTTTGTCTGCTTCCAGCCGTCTCTTGCCGGCCCCCTGCCCGATGCCCCCCATATAGTCGTCAACGGAGAATGCGAAGTGCGCACAACACCGGACATTCTTTTTCTCTCTCTTGGTATCTCGGAAACCGGCTTTGAAGTGGCCGGAGCCAGAGACAGCGTAGAGAGAAGGTCAAGAAAACTCATTCACATCCTTAAAGAGATAGGCATAGCGCAACAGGATATCACGGCCGCCCAACTGCAGATTACCCCGCATTACAACTGGAACAACAGTGCCCAGATCTACGCCGGAACAGAGGTTTACAGAATCGTCGAAGTAACACTCAGAGACCTCAGCCGATACGACGACCTTATCCGATCGATAGTTGATGCCCGCGTGGCCCGGATTCAATCGACCAGCCTCAGCTCTTCAGAGGAGAAAAAACTGCGGGAGGAAGCGCTTCGAGGGGCTATAAACGACGGCATGGAAAAAGCGAGAATCATGGTGGCCCATCTACCGGAACAACTCGGACCTGTCTATTCGATATCACCGGGGTCCACCAATCGTCCGTTCTTACAGGCCCGCTATGAGATGGCCAATATGGCCGGACAGAGCGCGTTTGAACCGGGAACCATCCTGTACAAGGAATCGATCCAGCTCGTTTTCTACCTGATAAATGGCAAATAGGGGAGCGGTCTGGTATCACCGCACTTGTTTTCATCAGGAATATCCCTAACGATCTATACTTTCGAACGATGCGTGAGGGATAGAGGACAACAGCGTCCTCTATCCCTGGAGGGGCTGAAATTATTTGCATATTTCATCAACAACGATATGATTACCCATGTGGCATTACCCTCAAAACAGGTGAATAGATGGTAGCAGACAATTCAAGTAATGAAATTGAGCGACTGATAGGCGATCAAATCAATCTGCCTTCACCCCCTGCGGTCGCCTCGCAGATCCTCAATATCATTCAGAATGAGGAAAGTTCCTTAGACGATCTGGAGAAGGTGATTGCCGCGGACCCTGCGCTTACCAGTAAATTGTTGCGGATTGCCAACTCAGCGTTTTATTCCCTGCCCTATGAAGTAGGCAATGTCAACAGGGCACTGTCTATCCTCGGCACCAATGTTATTAAGAACATCGCCCTCTCCTTTGTCATCGCCGGTGACCTGCGTGGAGAGACCGAATCCACTTTTGATTTCGATTATTTCTGGCGGCGGTCGGTGACGGCGGCGGTGGCGGCGGAACTTGTCATTGGCCTGCTGCAGGAACAAGACGAGGATATTTTCGTCACCGCCCTGCTTCAGGACATCGGGATCTTGATCATCTATCTGAGCAAAGGCCTGGAGTATTCAGCGGCGCTTGAGCGGCGCAGGATAAACGGCGGTATTGAGCTGATCCATATGGAACGGGAGATGTACCAATTCGATCATCAGCAGCTCGGCTGCACTTTGCTGGAAAGTTGGAAAATCCCCAAATCTATTGTCAGGCCCATTCGTTATCACCATCATCCTGATCTTGCTCCCGAGGATATTCGCCGGACCTGCGCTGTTCTCAACGTGGCAAATCTCCTGTCGGCAATTTACAGCGACGCGGAAACTGCGGAAAACGTCCGGGAATTGCAAATGAGGATGGTGGATTTTTTCAGTATCAACGCTGAACAAACCAGGGTTCTTCTTGATAATGTTGCGGAAAAAAGCCTCGATATCCTGCAAATCTTTGAAATAGATCCGGGCCAGATGAGGCCCTACTCACAGATGTTACAGGAAGCCAATGACGAACTCGGTAAATTAAACCTTTCTTATGAACAACTGGTCCTGGAACTCAAAGAATCGAAGGAAAAATCGGAAAGGTTTGCCAGCGAACTGCGCAAGGCCAACAACCGGCTTGAGGAACTGGCCTTTCGGGATGGCCTGACCAATCTTTACAACCATCGCTATTTTCAGGAGATTCTTGAAAAGGAAATGGTTCGGGCCAAACGTTACAAACATTCTCTTAGTTTGATCATGTTTGATATCGATTTTTTCAAAGAAGTCAACGATGCCTATGGTCATCCGGCAGGAGATAAGGTCCTGATCAACCTGGCCCAGGCCATCAGTGCTGCCGTGAGGCCAAGCGATATAATCGCCAGATACGGCGGTGAGGAGTTTGCAGTCATCCTGCCCGAAACCAATCAGACAGGCCTAAGGGTCTTCGCCGAACGACTGAGGCGCTGCGCCGCGGCGGTAACAACCACAATAAATAATTGTCCGGTAAGGATAACCATCAGCTGTGGAGGCGTCCATTTATCTCCGGATGAAGATGTCACCCAGCAGGATTTAATTCTTACTGCCGACCGGGGGCTTTTTCTTTCCAAGAAAAACGGCCGCGATCAGGTCACCATCCTGCAAAACAAAGCTGTAACCAAGTAACTCATCATGTGGACACGACAAATGGGCGCCTCTGAAACCGACCAGAGGCTTTTTATAGAACAGCAGCGTCTGCTCTATATCAACTCAACGGGATCCACCCTTCTGTCCATGGTCTTCGCCGCGTTTCTCTGCTGGTATATCAGGGATAGCGCCAAACCATCCATGCTTTTTCTCTGGTTCGCCGTTTTTTGTATTATCGCATTATGCCGATTCGGGCTGGTCGTCGTAGCCAAACGTTCGGCAAACACTTTTTGCCAGGTCAAGCGCCTTGACCGCTTTTTCGTGGGTGGCATCTGGCTGTCGGCGCTATGCTGGGGAACGGCATCCTTTCTTTTCCTCTCTGATGTTTCCCCGGTAAATCAGACGGTGTTCACCATAGTTATTACCGGTATTTCGGCCGGTGCAATTTCTTTTCTCTGTTCCAACTGGCCGGCAATAGCAGGTTTTCTTTTCCTCACACTTCTCCCCCTGGCCGCAAATTTTTTCATGATGCAGGGAGATAATAGTGTCATTCTCGCAATCCTTATTCTTTTATATCTGGTTGTCTGCCTGACAGGTGGCCAAAAGCTGCACCGGAACATGAGTGAAAATATCCTCCTGAGCCTGAAGAGTACTGAAAACGAAAAGGTTTTGCAGGTCGGTCAGGAACGCTATCAGCATATTTTTAATCATTCGCCTCTCGGCATAGTTCACTACGACGCATCCGGAACGATAGTTGATTGCAATGAGATTTTCGCCGGAGTACTTGGTATCTCGAGAGTACTGCTGATCGGCAGGAATATGTTGTCCGTCCTGCAAAACAACACTCTATCGGCAGCCATCGAAGAATCCCTGCGGACCGGTTCCGGATATTTCGAAGGAGAGTACACCGCCGAATCGAACGGTCGCACAACCCCTGTCCGCATCTTCCTCAAAGCGACCAGATCTGATGACAGTACGATTATAGGCGGAATAGGCACCCTTGAAGACTTCACAGAGCGAAAATCCTTTGAGCAAAAAATTCACCATCAGGCCAGTTTCGATTCCTTGACCGGCCTGCCCAACCGCCGCCAGCTTCTGCTGCAGCTGGCCCAGGAGCTGTCACGGGCCAGCCGTCATCAGCAATATGGGGCATTGTTGATGATGGATCTCGACAATTTCAAGACGATCAACGACTCTCTCGGCCACGGAGCAGGCGACGCGGTACTGAAACAAGTGGCACACCGCCTTAAAAACACCCTCCGCAAGGAAGATAGTACAGCCCGGATGGGAGGGGATGAATTTGTCGTTCTACTGCCCCATCTTGGTAAAAACATTGAGCTGGCCGCCCAGAGGGCTCAGGATATTGCCAAAAAACTGACGACTGCCCTGGCGTCACCTTTTGCCTTTGCCAATCGGGAACTGAACATTACGCTAAGTATAGGTATCTCACTTTATCCGGAACAGCAGAATGGCGCAGGTGATATCCTCAAACAGGCCGATACGGCAATGAATCAGGCCAAAACCGCAGGTCGGAATACAATACGATTTTTTCTGCCAAGCATGCAGCAGGCTGCAGACACAAGATTGCAGATGAGCAATGACCTGAAGAAGGCCATTGAGAATGATAATTTTTTAGTTCACTTTCAACCACAGGTAAAGGCCGATGGTACGATCGTCGGCGCCGAGGGGCTCCTGCGCTGGAAGCATCCGGATCGGGGAATGATTCTGCCGGGGGATTTCATCGGAGTTGCCGAAGAGACCGGCATCATAGTACAAATTGGCATGATGGTTCTGGACAAAATCTGCCGGACCATAAAAACATGGGAGGTTGATCATCTCCTCGGCGAAAACCAGACCATAGCCGTCAATATCAGTGCCAGGGAGTTCTCCTCCCCCGACTTTGTCGAGAGGGTCATCGCCATTCTGGAAAAGACGGGAATTAACCCGCAGCATCTTGACATCGAGCTGACAGAAGGCAGTCTCATCTCATCCGTCAGCGATACTATTGACAAGATCCATGCGCTTCGTCAATATGGCATAAAATTTTCCGTCGACGACTTCGGAACCGGGTATTCATCGCTCAGCTACCTGAAAAGTCTGCCGTTACATACCCTGAAGCTCGACAGATCCTTTGTCAATGGAATCAGTCCGACCGGCAATGAGGTAACCCTGGTTGAAATGATTATCACCATGGCCCGCAATCTTGGCCTGGAAATCGTTGCCGAAGGAGTTGAAACAGTAGAAGAACTCAATTACCTTGGCCAAAAAGGCTGTCATATCTACCAGGGATACTACTTCAGTAAACCGATACCCACTGCAGAATTCGGAAAACTGCTGAAAAAAGGCGGGGTCGGAAGGCAGGACCTTGGCAATCAAAACCCCAGGTAAGCTATGTGGACGACCTGCCGCCTGCTGCTTTTCACAAGATACCCCGAAGTGGGGAAAACCAAGACCCGACTCATTCCCGAGCTTGGCGCCATGGATGCCGCCCTGCTGCAAAAGCGGCTCACTGAACGGCTCATCATCCAGGCGGATCTTCTGGCCACACATCCGGGAATTGAAACCATTGTCTATTACAGTGAAGGCGACAGCGATAAAATGACATCCTGGTTGGGACCAAGGAAATTTGTTGCCCAAACGAGTGGCGATATCGGCCAAAGGATGCTCGCGGCCTTTCAGCACACATTTAGCGGAGGTGTCGACAAGGCGGTGCTCATCGGCAGCGATATTCCTGATATTACCGCCGATCTTCTGCAACAGGCTTTTTCCTCACTGATCGCAAGAGATGTGGTGATAGGTCCCAGTCAGGATGGCGGCTACTATCTGATCGGCCTGAAAGCCGGGCAATCGCCGGAACTGCTGTCGCTTTTATTTGAGAAAATGCCTTGGTCGACCGATGAGCTTCTTGCCAATACCAAAAGCCGACTCGAGCAGGCAGGCTATGCTGCGGCTTTTTTGCCCACACTCCGCGACATCGATCTCCCCTCCGACCTGTTCTTTGCCCGGCAAAGAGGTCTGCTGTGAAACAGGGCATCTCAATTATCATTCCCACCCTGAATGAAGAGCAGGTTCTCGGCAACACCCTTGCCCACCTGCAAAACAGGCAAAACTGTGAGGTAATCGTCGTCGACGGCGGCAGCAGTGATACAACCCTGAGCTTAGCCCGGCAGGCTGGTTGCCGAACCATCTCTTGCCCCAGAGGGAGGGGCAGGCAGATGAATATCGGGGCAGCCGCGGCAAGGGGTGAGGTCCTGCTTTTCCTGCACGCTGACACTCTTCTTCCGGACCAATTTCCCCAACTGGTCCTAAATACGGTCAAACAGCCAGGTACTGTGGCCGGAGCATTTTCTCTTGCTATTGATGCCCCCCGGAAATCCCTTGCCGCCATTGCCTGGTTAGCCAATTTACGCTCCCGGATGCTGAAGCTCCCTTACGGCGATCAGGCTCTTTTTTTTGAACGTAATACCTTCACTGCCATAGGCGGTTTTCCTGAGATTGAGATAATGGAAGACTTTGTCTTTATGCGGAAAATAAAAAGGAAGGGAAGGATCGTCATCCTCCCCGATCGCGCAATGACCTCCGCCCGTCGCTGGCAGAATATGGGTGTTATCCGAACCACCCTGATCAACCAGATTATCGTCTGCGGCTATGGTCTTGGAGTACATCCGGCAAGATTGGCAAAATGGTATCGGCGGCTGCGCGGGGTGGGGAAAACAGCCCGGGGATACAGGCAGTGAAGATCTTCAAGGGAACAGCTCTAACGCAATAGAAGAATCAACTCCTCGGGGGAGGACTGCCCTTGCCCTTGACACAACTCTATATCCAAGATAACGTGGTCGCGTTGACTATTCCCTTGACAACTACCGATGCGACCAGCACCCCGATATTCATGTTGAATCGACTAAAAGCCCATTTTGTTATCATAGTGTTCCTGCTGACAGTATCACTCTGCCTCACCAACAGGTGTTTTGCTCAGAGCGTCCGGCTCTCCTTAATAAACAAAGGAACTGACAATCATGATAAAATTGCTCTGGTGGTTGACCACGCGGAAAAAATTGCCGGAGTAAAGGTAATCTTGACCTACGACAAGAACATGATTTCATTTATTAAAGCTGAGAAATCGACGGCAACTTCATCCTTTTTACATGTGGTCAACGACAAAACTCCCGGAAAACTTATCATCGTCATGGCCAGCGCCAAAGGCATCTCCGGCGACAACCTTGTCCTCATCTCTTTCGAATTTACCGGAATAAAGAGGCTGGCTGAGACAAAATCCGCCAAAATTGCCGTTACCCAGATCCAGTTGATGAACGAAGACCTTCAGGAAATCGCCGGAAATAGACCGCAGTATCTTTTTAAACCTGACCTTTAGCATGGAAGATCAAGATTTCCTCCCACCTTGCCTTGCAAAAGGACGCATGAACCTCAACATTCTGTAAGCTGCTAATAATATAACTTCTTTCCCATATTTCAACACCATGACATCCCATAGGGAGATACTCTAAAGTACTATCACGCCGATGCTGATTGACAACTGATGAGTTTTCAGAGATACTTAATAGGAAAAATCAGTGCGGCAAGGAGTTGATTGGCCAAGAAGGGGCCAAAGACATTTTTTTATAGCACAACAGTTGGCTTCAAGTTATCATGTTAGGCAGGTAAGAGCTGTAGGCAATCAATACCAGGCAGACGCAACTGAATAGACATATGAAAAACCGGATACTTAGATCGGTCAGTGCATTTACACTGATAATGTTTCTGTTTTCGATTGCTGCACTTCCCATGATGCATGCGGATGAGAAACAGGATCTTAGCTTGGCTATCAGCCAAATCAGGCAACTTCAGCAAACCTCTCAGCAGTCTGCGACCGATTTTACAATCGTTTTCGCCAAGGCCATATCAACGCTTCAGACAGCAGCCGAACTGAGCAGAATCATTACCAAAAAACCAACACCTTCAGATTCTGAAAAATCGCAGCGCCTCGTTTCTGTAAGACTACCCTATGCATTACCCTCTCATTTTGTCCTGCATATCGAAGATAAAGCAAAACAACTATCAGACAATACCTGGCAAGATATCTACCAATCACATATAACCAGTCCCGAAACTCCTCCGCCGCTTTTTCATTGCAGCTGACCAATAGCTACAACAACTAACGCTGAGGCAATCTTCTCGAAAAGCTACAGTTTCGGGTAAGCAACCAGGAATGCAATGCGACCTTGCAGGGCTCGTCTGGTATATTTAAAAAATTTCCAACAGAAAAAAGCATGCACATAAGAATTTGTAAATATCTTATTACCGTTCTTGTTGTGACGTTACTCTGGATCAACGCAGCCGGTGCAGACACCAAAGTCTTGACTCTGGTCGACAGTTCCGGCTCAAACGTAATCACTGTGAATCATGGAGACCCGATCGCAGTTGAGGTTCGCGTCGACGACGCTTCGACGGTTGCGGGAGCTTCTTTTACAGTTACTTACAATGCGGATAATCTGGCTCCCAGCACTGAGGAACCGGTTACAAGCAGTTTTTTTGGCACCTTTGTCCAACAAGGCTTGTTATCACCGCCAACTGATCCGGCCTTTGTCACTGTTCCAGGGGACAGCACAATGTATTACAGTCCGATGGTCAATAATCCGGCACCCGCCGGGTTGATGATCGCCGCGGCAAGAGTAGACAATGGATCAGGGTCGAATATTGCCATTTTTACTCTTCATTTCGAACTCACAGGAGTACCGGGTTCGTATCCAATATCAATAGTTCCATCGATCATTACCAACACCGATGCCGGTTACGACGCCGCCGGGGAACCCATCCCCCTACTGGTTGGCATTGGTGAAGGTGCAAGTGCCGGTACATACCCATCTCACACGGTGGCGACTCCTGTTACTGCAACAATTATCATTAACCCGTTTACCGACACCGACCATGACGGCATCGATGACAATTGGGAAATTGACCATGCACCGGCAGGAACTCCCGTTGGACAGGAGTTAGCAGTATACACAGCGACCGGAGACTACGACCATGATGGGTATAGCGATCTTCAGGAATACCTGAACCGCAACGAGCCTGATCCCGACAATAATCCATATGATCCGGAAGTAGTCAATCCCCCTGGCGGAACAGGGTATGTTCCTTGGCAGCCGAAGACGATAGTTCCGGCCATCAATCTTCTCTTGCTGAGTAATTGACATGAGGTGTCAACAGGTCAAGCAGGCGAAGAAACTGCAATGGATCGTCTTGTTATGTTTTGCGATATTGGCAATGCCCCTCTTCTGTTCAGCAGAGCAGCAGACAAGCAATTGGTTGGATATGCCAGTCACTCTTTCTTTCAGAAACGAGCCGTTGAACAAAGTGCTGGACGAAATTGGCCGGCAGGCACACCTCTCTGTTGTTTATGACAAGGCGTTTGCAAGCGAACCAGTCATGGGCATCTACCAGAATGTTAAGGCCTCGGAAGCGATTGCCCGACTGTTCAAGGGCAAAAATATTATTCTTCAGGTCAATGATGCTAAAAAGGTCATTGTCGTCAAAACTTTTGGAACCACGCATCTCATTGCCACCGGAGGACAAGCCACCCCCTCGGCAATTACCCTTAAAGAACTTAATGCACTCAACAATCAGCAGTACCAGGAGTACAAGAAAAGCATTACAGATCAGAATAAGATTATCGATGGGGGTATGACCCTTGCCAAACTCAATGCCCTGCATGAACAGCAATACAACGACTATAGGGCAAGTATTGCAAACAACGATGAAGTCATGGAAGATCAGGTCAATACGATGAATGAACTGCAGTATGCAGCATTCAAAGCGACCCTTACAGACAAGAACCAGGTACTTTCGGGAGGAATGACGAGGGCACAACTCGATGCGATGCATGATCGACAATATGCAGAATTCAAAAATAATTCAACAAACAACTGGTAAAATGTTACCAACAAAAACAAAACCCAAAAATTTGGAGGTAGTAGGTTATGATCAAGAAAAAGACTGCGTTGATTTTATTGGTGGTACTGGCTCTTACAGGATTTGGTATCAGCTCGGTGTATGCAAAAGCATTCTGCCATGCCGGAATAGTAACCCAAGTAGGAATGAATCCGGCCGTAGTGAATGAAACCAGGTCGCAATATATAGTAAACGTAAGTTGTACTTCTGCTGTTGGTGATTGGGATGGGGAACTCAAATTTTTTCTAATACCTGATCTGGGCGATGCGGGTTACGCCACTGCCCTGACAGCAATAAGCACAGGACAGACAGTTGACATCAGAGTGAGCGCTGCAAGAAACAACTCACTGCTGAACATGATATATATAAATTCGGCCCCTTGATTGATTTTTTGCAATTTCATTCAGAAATTCCCAGGCAAAATTCCTCCGACTCGCTCTGGAGAAAGAGTTTTGCCTGGGATGCGACCGAAAGCTCTCTTTAAGCCATCGTCCCAATTATTTCTTTCAAGACTATTCCTTAATTCTTCTGCTTGTATTAAAATAGGCTGTCTGAGGCCTTGAAAGTTTTCATCTGTTCGGCTTCCAGGAAAATAGCCGACAACCTCCCCGATTGCTGCCTCTCATTACAACCATGAACAATCGCCGGGCCTATCTTGCCTGCATCTGCATCATCCTCATCTGGTCCGGCTGGATAACAATTTCCAGGTACGGCGTCCATACTGTCCTCCAACCAGCTGACATCACCCTGCTGCGCTATCTGACTGCCCTTATTTGTGTATTTCCGATGGTCGTTCGGCACAACTGGTCCAGGTTCCGCCTGTTCCAATATCTGATAGTGGGGCTCGGGATCGGGTTCCCGTATACCATGCTGAGCTTCTATGGCCTGCGCCAATTAAAAGCGGCTCATGCCGGAGTACTGGTCAACGGCATGCTGCCGGTGTTTGGTGCACTGGCAGCCTGGTATATCCTGCGGCAACGTGTATCGCTGATCCGTTATGCGGCAATCGGACTGATTTTTCTGGCCAATTTTGTTATGGCCGGCGGCGATACCTTTTCCACCGGGCACACGACCGGTGTCATTATGCTGCTTGGGGCTTCGGGATTTTATACCGCACACATGATCGGAGTAAAACGCTGGAGTTTCGAGTGGCAGGACGTGCTGATTACCGTACCTGTGGTCAACAGCGTACTTTTCCTGCCGCTCTGGTTCTTTTTCCCCAGTGGCCTTTTTCATGCCGATATGAAAGATATCGTCAGCCAGGCTGCATATCAGGGTATCCTGGTCAACATTATCGCCCTGATGTTCTCCACCTACGCGATCAAACACCTCGGCACCATAACCGTATCAATCTTCATGTCTGTTGTGCCGGTGAGCACGGCGATTTTTGCCTGGGTTCTTCTGGACGAAAGCCTGAATGGTTTTGAAATCGCCGGCATTGCCGGTTGTTCGATCGGTCTCTTTCTTTATGCGAGAGGTCAGTTACTGGAAGTCGAAAGGCGTATTCTTCGCTGATTACCTTGCCGGCAACGCTTTACAAACATTGCTTTAATACACAAAGTAAGACAAAATTCGAACAGGTGGCATACAAGTCACCAAAAGTGAGCAGTCGGACTCATCGGTTGAACAATTTTTTTTATTTCCGGTATATTAAGTAATAATATTGAGAGGAGAATAATTCATGTCCAGCAGTTTCGGTACACTTTTTCGTATCAGTACTTTTGGTGAGTCCCATTGCAAAGCGGTGGGGGTAGTGATTGACGGCTGTCCTCCCGGACTTTCGCTTTCGGCGGAAGACATTCAACCTCAGCTCAACCGAAGACGCCCCGGCCAAAGTGCCCTTTCCACGGACAGGCAGGAAGCCGATCAGGTCATCATTTTATCCGGAACCGAGAACGGTAAAACCCTTGGCACACCCATTGCCCTACAGGTCGCCAACAAGGATCAAAGACCAAAGGATTACGGTGATATGCGGGATATTCCCCGCCCGTCCCATGCCGACTATACCTACCAGATGAAATATGGCATTCGGGCGTCTTCCGGCGGCGGGAGAGCCAGTGCCAGGGAAACTATCGGCGCCGTTGCCTCAGGGGCGGTCGCAACCAAGATTTTACGGGAAAAATTCAATATCGATATCGTCGCCTGGGTCAGCAGCGTCGGCGAGATCGACTCAGCCCCCGTTGACAGCGGCACCATCACCCGGCAGGAGGTCGATACGACCCTTATCCGCTGCCCCGACCATGCAGCTTCGGTTAAAATGGAGAAACTGGTGGCGGACCTGAAAGAAAGAGGCGACTCGGTGGGCGGTGTTATCTCCTGCGTTATCCGTAATGTGCCGGTTGGACTGGGTGAGCCGACTTTTGAAAAACTTGAGGCCAAATTGGCTCAGGCGATGCTTGCCATCCCGGCGACCAAAGGTTTTGAGCTCGGCTCCGGCTTTGCAGGCACCAGGATGAGGGGGTCGCAGCATAATGACCCCTTTATAAAAAAAGGTGCTCAACTAGGGACGATAACAAATAATTCCGGGGGAATTCAGGGTGGTATCGCCAATGGCGAGCCGATACAGTTGCGTATCGCCTTCAAACCTCCGGCAACGATCTCCCTCCCCCAGGAAACCGTTGATTTCAAGGGAGAAGCGGCAACATTGGAAGCAAAAGGCCGGCATGATCCATGTGTCGTCGCCAGAGCCGTACCCATTGTCGAGAGTATGGCCGCCCTGGTCATTCTTGACATGCTTCTTCGTCAGGAGGCACGCAAAGCCCTGCGATTTTGACGAAGCTGCCGCGAACCATTGATACATTGCAAGCGATTCCTAATCGATCGTAACGAAGGGGCGACGGAATAAATACTTGTTGAATCTCTGTTTGGAAAGCGTTACTTATGTGAGGTTCAGGGCATTTCATCCATGTCCATGTTGAACCTCGATATTAATACAACCCCGATAATCGGGATAAGCACCTTGACGAAATTCATCCTTAGCAAGAAGGGAAAGAGTTTCTTAGGCACTAATAACAATAGCTGCAGTTGAGCTGACAGATGTGAGCATCGCATAATAGCAATCTCAAGTAGCAGTGTTTTTCCCTGGCGGATTTTTACATGACTCCCAAACGCTCGACCCTAAGCTGGTATCTTGACCGCTTCTCTCCCCCTGAAGCACTCCTCCTCCTCATCCTCTCCGTATTTGTCGGCGCAAGTACCGGCCTGGCATCGGTGTTCTTTGTCAAACTCATATTTGCCATCCAGGATTTTTTTTACGGCTCACTTTCCACAACGCTGCCCTTCCTTGGCAAATGGATTTACGTTATTGTTCCGATTCTTGGCGGTCTGCTCGTCGGACCTCTCATCCTCTTTGCCCAGGAAGCCAAAGGCCATGGCGTTCCGGAAGTAATGCAGGCCCTCATCCTGCGGGGCGGACGTATCCGGGCCAGGGTGGCCGCCGCCAAAATAACTGCCTCCGCACTCTGCATCGGCACCGGCGGCTCAGCCGGCCGGGAAGGTCCTATCATCCAGGTCGGTTCGGCACTTGGTTCCTCAATTGGCCAGATTCTCCGGCTCTCCGATGAACGTATCCGTAATCTCGTTGCTTGTGGAGCCGCGGCAGGAATTGCCGCAACCTTCAATGCTCCTATTGCCGGGGTGGCATTCGCCATTGAGGTCCTTATGTGCGGGCTGCAGATGCGGGCTTTCAGCAATGTTGTCATCGCTGCCGTTTCCGCCTCGGTGGTCAGTCGAACCCTAATTGGCAACAAGTTTGCCTTTGAGGTCCCAAGCTACAGCGTGCACAGTTCAATTGAGATTATTTTTTATCTGCTTCTTGGTCTGACTGCTGCCCTCATCGGCATCATGTTTATGAAGATGCTTGATTTCTCGGAAGACGTTTTTGACGAGTGGAAGGTTCCCCAAATCATCAAACCAGCAGTTGGCGGGATGCTTCTCGGTCTGGTTGGCCTGGTCTTTATGAATCTTCCCAACCTTACTTTTCCACCCGGATCAGGAGCCCATGGAGCCGGTATCGATATCCCGATTCCGCACATGTACGGGGCCGGGTTTCCCTTTATTGAGGCGGCAATTCAAGGCAACGCACCGCTATGGATTTTAATTGTCCTCATTTTTCTCAAACCGCTCGCCACCTCCTGCACCCTTGGTTCGGGTAATTCGGGCGGTGTTTTTGCCCCGTCGCTGTTCACCGGTGCTGTGCTGGGCGGAGCCATGGGCCATCTTTTCAGTCACTGGTTTCCATCGATAGTAAATAATACCGGTGCCTTCGCCCTGGTAGGCATGGCTGCGCTCTTCTCAGCGACTGCCCGTGCACCGTTGACCGCAATGCTCATTGTCTTTGAGATGAGCAACGACTATTTCATGATCCTGCCACTCATGGTGGCCGGTGTGACCGCCAGTTATTTTTCCCAATGGCTACATCCGGAATCCATCTACACCATGAAGCTTGCCAAACGCGGTGTCCGTTTCTTTGAAGGCAGGGACATGGATATCATGCAGGGAGTGAAAGTCAGCGAGGTGATGAGGAGTAAACCGGTTACCATTCACAAGGACGCCTCCATTTCCGAGGCCATGGCCTTGTTCCAGGAAACAAATATCCTCGGTTTTCCGGTTATGGCCGATGGCAACCATCTCTGGGGTATTCTCACTCTCCAGGATATACACCGGGCGCAATCAAAGGACAGTTTCAGTTCCAGGGGTATGAAGGTTGCCGATCTGGCAGTAGAAGATCCGATTACCGTCTTTCCGGATGAACCAATCTGGCTTGCGATTCAGAAAATGTCTCCCCGGGATCTGGCGAGATTACCGGTAATTTCCCGCGATGGATCCAGGACACTCTGCGGCCTCATCAGCAGGAGTGATATTCTTCGGGCCTATGATGTCGGCGTTGTCCGTAAGCAGAGGGGACAGATAGTCGAACATCAGGTTGAACTGAGAAAGTCGAAGGAAAATGGCTACGTAGAATTTGTTCTCAAAGAAGAAGATGCCTGCAACAACGCCATGGTCAAGGATCTTTCCCTTCCTGATACCATCAATATGGTATCCATCAAACGGGGGGGGCAGATTCTCATCCCCCGTGGCCACACACAGTTGAATGTCGGGGACGTGATCACCGTGTACGGGCGCCTGAAGGATATCGACGGCATCAGGGATTTTCTCAACACATGCCAGTTACCATCCCAGGCATCCTGAGCTACTCCTTACTCGGTGGAGTCCTTCACTCCACCGAGCAGCAACCCACCGACAACAAAGAGTACCAGAAGGCTCAAAACTCCCCAGCGCGTTTCTCCACTAATTCGTCCGACCAGACCCATCAGCAGCGGGCCGCTTATCGCGGCAAACTTTCCAAAGACATTGTAAAATCCAAAAAATTCTGCGCTTTTTTCTGCCGGAATCAATTTGCCAAAGTAGCTTCTGCTTAAGGCCTGTATACCGCCCATGGATGAGGCAATCAGAAATCCGATCGTCCAGAATGTCATATTTTTCAGGTGCGGCTCATCGATGACCGGCAGATACCAGGCGAGGAAAGTGGCCAGGCAATATACTCCGATACCGGCGAGAAGCATTCGTTTAGTTGAGAAAATTCCGGCTAATCTGCCAAACAGCAGGGCAAAGGGAAAGGCAACAAGCTGGATGAAGAGGAGAAGGATGATGAGCATGGTCACACCAAAACCAAGATCCCGACCATAGGCCGTTGACATTGAGATTATCGTACCGACCCCGTCTATATAAAAAAAGTAGGCTGCAAGAAAGACAAAGACCTGCTTATGCTGCCGAATCTCCATCAAAGTATTCAAAAGCCTCATTAAACTCCCCGATACCAGCGGCCGGCCGGTGGGGAGATAATGCCTCTGCCGTAAGTTCTTAACGGCTGGCAGGGAAAAGAGTAACCACCACAAGGTGACGATAAAAAAGGCGGCTCTGCTTGTCCCGACCGGCAATCCGGTCTCTATACCACCGCCGAGTATCAGACCGATAATGAGCAGAAACGGTATGACACTGCCGATATAGCCATAACCATAGCCGCGAGAAGAGATCATGTCCATCCGGTCTCTACTTGTCACATCGACCAGGAAGGCATCATAAAAAATATTCGCTCCCGCCCACCCCACCCGGGCAAAAACAAACAGGAAAAGACAAAGCAGCCATTGCCCATTGTCGACCAGGAGCATCAAAAGAGTAAAACAGAGACCGAGGAAGAGGAAAAAAATGAAAAAGCGTTTTTTTATTCCTTCATTATCGGCCATCGCCCCGAGAATCGGTGCAAGAACAGCAAGAAGAAAGGAGGCCGCCGAATTTGCAAAACCCCATTTCGCAGTCGATTCTGCGCCATTCATCCCTGCCGCTGCGACATCCTTGAAAAAAATTGGCATCAGTGCCGTTACCATCACCAGGACGAAAGCTGAATTGCCGACATCATAAAGGATCCAGCTGACTTCCTCTTTCGTCATTTTCAATTTCTTGCCCATCACTTCCCCATGTTCAGGCATCATTCTCTTCTCTCACCCTTTATCGGGTTGCCGGCGGAGAATTGTATGCTCATCTCTCTCTCTGATATCGCCCCTGGATTGGATAAGTCATACCTATCCCGGGCTTGGCCAATCTTGTGGGGTACTGGCACAAACATTGGTCATCTGTGCAAAAGCCAAGAAAAGTATCCAGCCTCCGGCAACCTGGTTGTCAATGGCTCTAGAGCTAAATGTTGGCGAGGTAAAAAATCTTATTTGCTTTACTGTGGTCAGGTACAGACGACCCCCGCTTCAGCGAGGTCGGCTGCCACCTGATCTTCTGCAGAAGGATCAACCGCACGGGTTCCCTTCAGGAGAACCCTGGTTTGCAGACCAAGGGATGCGGCATCGAGAGCCGTGGCTTTGACGCAATAATCCAAAGCCAGTCCAACGACGTCCACCGCCTTTATTCCCTGCTCTTTAAGGATTCCATAAAGACCTGTATCGCGCCGATGGGCATTGTCGAAAAATGCCGAATAGGAATCCAGATCCGGATCCTCACCTTTTCTGACAAATAGAACCGGCCGTCCTGCTGTTTGCAACCGGTCCAATATCTCGACAAGTTCAGTTGCAAGACGAGCCCCCTTCGTCCCGATTACGCAGTGGTCTGGCCAGAGCATCTGTGGCAGACCGGAAAGTTCTCCAAGCTGGAAAGGGTCTTTTCCACTATGCGAAGATGCAAAGGAGCCGTGCCCCGGCGGATGCCAGTCCTGACTGATGACAATGAGGTCATAATGCTGTCCTGTCTGAAGGAGATCAACAATATAAGGCAGGATGGCGTCTCCATCGGGTACAGCCAAGGCACCGCCCGGAAGAAAATCGTTTTGAATATCCACCATTATTATCGCTTTCTTCATTCCCTCATCCCCCCTAATTGACCAGACCTACCATCCGGATCGGCTCTCCCATGGAATATACACCTCAATGAAAAAAACTTTTTTACCCAAAGAACAACTCCCATCTTTAAGATGATAAGTATTTGCCCATATTACACGCAACTCTTTTCCTTGATGGCGTCGTAAAAACTACCTAAAGGGCATAGAATTCTTCACCTTCTGAAGTTTTTTACTTAGCCGTCCCTTTGTTAAAGGTTTTTACGAGTTTGTCTTCCTTCATTTTGCGAGAAATCACAGAAGGGCAGGAGAAACAATAATGTGTTTGAACTGTGGTCCGCTCATGGAACCACTCCATGGGCGACAAAAACCGTGGTCATGGCAAAGGTTGTCGGCTGGTCGATGAGATCTTGCAGGGCATGAAAGAGTGAAGCAGTCTGTTCATCGAGTTCTCCAGCACGCTCCAATACCTGGCGCTTAAAACTGTAAACGATAGAGAAAAATATCTGTCGACCCAAGGCCGAGGCGGTGATCGGCACATGTTCCACACCAACTTCCTGCAAGCCAATCTCATGCATATAGCCATGCAGTTTCCGGCCGACATGACGATCGCCACCGGCGGCCGCCTGGGCGGAGGCAATGCGCTTTTCCAGAGTTTCCAGTCCTTCCGGGGCTGGATGGATGATATTGCTCCGGTCATCGACATCAAGTACGACAACCATGCCACCCGTCCGGGTTACCCTGCGCATCTCTGCGAGTACTTCGAGTGGAGCAGGTAAATGCTGAAACAGAAGCCGGGCATAGCTGAAATCCACTTCGTCATCGTCAAGTGGCAGCCGGTTTCCGGTCCCTTTCACAAACCGGCAGCGTTCTGCAAAACCCTGGCTGGCAATAAGGGTTTCCGCTTTCGATCGCAACAGATCCTCGGGTTCAACCCCGATGATTGTGGTCGCCGGCATACGTTTGGCCATCAAAAGGGAGGTAACACCCGGTCCGGATCCGAGATCAAGAATCTTTACCCCATCGCGCAACCCCAGATTATGGAGCACGTTAAATTCGATATCCTCACCAATCGTCGCCTGAGTAATCAGCCGTTTGAACTCACCTTCCTGATCGCCAAGGCTGTCATAGCGATATGATTCGACCCGGCTTTTGATCTGGTCCGCATCAGGATGTTGCGAGATGGGCGGCCGGACAACGCACACCGCATCTCTGGCAGAACCGGCATCCTGAATGACCGTATCAGCAAGTTTGACAAAACGGAAGGCGAGTGTCTTCAGGAGCCTGCGGATCAGTTTAAGGCCGAGTCCGGTATCTGCCCTACAGATCCGCTCCAAAAATTTATCGGGGAAAAATAATGCCCTCGATTGCTCGAGGGTGACGAGATCCAC
>Ga0210123_1000216_pt1 | contig 38381 bp, 30 predicted proteins | sample Muzzi_PWB_D2_FD_185535 | JGI IMG/M metagenome (GOLD analysis project Ga0210123, IMG submission 185535) | Wetland microbial communities from San Francisco Bay, California, USA, that impact long-term carbon sequestration - Muzzi_PWB_D2 (SPAdes) | ecosystem: Environmental > Aquatic > Marine >... | reverse complement strand
TCATTTTAGATGGTAAACAGTGATTAGTAAATAGTAATTAGAAAACGGTAAATAGTGAACAGTGAACAGTAAAGGATGACGAAGCCACTCAGTCGTTATCGTTTTACGTGGAACCAAACCCCGTAAAGCCCTGCTTTTTTCATTAGCGCGTCAAATACAGTTTAGGTATTTATGTATTCCGTCGGCATAGAATAATATTTTTTCGTTATCATCCGAACCCTTTACGCCATTGTAAGTAAAAAATTCTGCTCCGTTATTGTAATTGATGATGGAAAGCGCTTCAATTCGTTCGATTTCCTTCTTTTTGTACATACGATTTCCGATGGTTTCAATTTTTTTCAATCGCTCTTTGGCCGTAATGGAGTTTTGAGGGTATTTCATAAAATAGTTTAATACGATCCAGTATGATTCAAAATAGGGTTTTAGGAATCTTGAGAAAAGTTGGAGTTTTCTAAAGCCGATAGACGTCAGATTGTAAGTGTCAGGCAATTTAGGGTGCGGCATTAAAATGGCTTCGTCAATAAAAGCCTTGAGATTTTTCCTCACAAAATATTCAGATGTCTTGTCGACGTCATATGCGAATTCATATTTAAAGAGATACTGAAGAAAATTGTAATCGGCGTGCAGATCAGACGCTGAAAACTGGAAAGCATCCTTAACAAGTATGGTAAGGGCGGTAATGGCTGCCGGAACGAAAAAGGAGATACAGTTGTTTTTGTAATATTCGAGGTTTGGGCGCTTATTTTCATTGACTTTGAATAACGCGTCGGTGTGCAGTGCGTCGGGGTCTTTGACGACTTTATCTATAAATTTTCTTTGCACATACGTGTCAAGTACGCGTTCAATGGTATTATTATGGTCCATCAATAGAGTGTCGGCCAGTTTGGCTTTTTGAGATAAAAGGTAGTTCAAATATGTTTCAACATGGGACATGAGATGATCAAAAGAAAAGCTTTTTTTGGCACAGTTCAAAACAGCAGCAGCAACAAGGGCATGCGGTGTCACAACAGAAACATTATTGATGGCGTTGATAACCCTGTGCCCCAAGTTACGGCAGAGTATGTTAAACTCTTTAGGCGGCATATCTTCAATGGGTGTACCGTATTGAAGCAAAAGATCTTTAAGAGATATGGGATCATGAAACTGTATATAGATTCTTCCATACCTTTTATTTAAAAATTTTCTGGCTTTGATCACTTGCATAAAATTCTCAGGCTGCTTTTCTTTTCCCTCGATTTCGTGAAGGTATGAACTTTCTTCCAGAACCCTGTCGTAACCAATAAAAATCGGTGCAAAGATCAGATCTTCACAGGCGCCGTTTTTATATGCATTGAGAAGGATCGAAAGAAGCCCCAGTTTGGGAAGGATCAATTTTCCGGTTCGGCTTCGGCCGCCCTCAATGAAGAATTCGATATTAAAGCCTTCAGCGAGTAAATTGTAAATATATTCTGCAAAAACCTTTGAATAGAGCACTGCTCCCTTGAATGTTCGTCGAATAAAAAAGGCGCCACCCCATCTGAATAGCGGACCCATCGGCCAGAAAGACAGATTTTTCCCCGCAGCCACATGTGGGCATGGCAAGTTATTATTATACAAAAGATAAGAAAGTATCAGGTAATCGATGTGACTTTTGTGACAAGGAATGAAAATCACAGGCCCCTTTTTGGACATGTTTTTTACGCGACTCAGGCCATCCTCGTTGATTGTAAACCCATCAAACACGGTATTCAGAAACCATGTTAATATCATAGAAGCCAGTTTAATCACAATGATATTGTAATCGGCAGCCATCTCATCAAGAAAAGCGCTTGCTTCTTTTTGTACCTTCTGAATCGGGATATTTCGGGTTTTTGAATGGTGTTCCATAAAATTTTGGAGTGGTTCTCTTGTGAGGATGTTTTCCTTCAACTCTAATCTTGATTTTAAAACCGGGCCTGTGATGCTTTGACGGTGTCGATTAATTTGAGACAGCAGTGTTCGCCTTAATGCAAGAGCCTGATAATCGATATTTCTTTTTCGATTTTCTTCAAGACTAAGAAAAGTTTTGAGGTTGATCGGTTCGGATGTTTCCACAAAAACTTTACCCGGATTCTTAAATAGCATGAACAGGCGTCTCATTTTCCCGGGGTTTTCCTTGGTCCCAAAGAGAAAGTCGATGATGCTCGGCATCGATCGATGGGGATTTTTATCAAAAAACATAAGCTTAGGGACAAGAAAAATAGGACGATCGATGGATTGTTGCATTTTGATAAGATATTGGACCGGGTCTGTCTTTGCTTTTATAAACCTTCGATGGAAACCTCTTTGTTCAACCAGCGAAAGGAGTGCTGATCGTCCATTTAGGAGTTCCTTTTGAAAGTATCCCCTTTGGTAGGGATCAGGCCGTCCAAAATTATGAAAAAAGTACTTGATGTGCGAAAATACGATCTTCCATATGCGTGATATCGGTTGCCAGAATACCACGCTATAGTCGAATCCTATTTGAGGAAATGGAAGACGATCCTGTTTGTAACGCGTGTAATAAAAAAGATACCTAAAGTAACTTTTGTACTTGGTTACATAGACGACAATACCCTCTTTATGGAGACTATTTAGGTCAAGGGTCTGCTCCCTGATAACCTTTACTCCGGAAAAGAAAAGTTTGAGAATAAAGTTGGATATCGCACCGATATTATCCGGAAGTTGACAAAAATAATGGTCATAATCGTCTTGAACTGTTGGATCGATCTCTTTTTTTTCTTTATATTTTTTCCGTTTTGATTTATTCCATTTTAGCATAGTGAAGTCCCGGAATCGTCTAACGACGAATGAGAGAAAGATTAAAAAAATGGTAGACTAAAATATAAAAATTTACAAATATAAATTTCATTTGAGACAATTATGGAAAAATATCTTGTTGAAGCAAGATAGGACAAGGTTCAAAAAAACAACGGTGTCATTATAAAGATAATTTTTTAACAAATTTAAGCTTGCGTTACAAAATAAGTTGTGATAGTTTTCAAAATCTTAATCTGCTATTAACAACTATACGTATTTACAAGATATCTTGTTTTGGTCCAAGTGTTTTTTGCCAACACAAAAAAAGTCTGTACGGTTTCAGGAAAACGCGTAATAAAAAACAAGCCGATTTAAATTTTAATCCAAATTAAAGGAGGATGATTTTTTATGAAAACATTAATTGGTGGGGCGGTCGGAGCTGTATTGGGTCTCATTGGCATGTCCATATGGTGGAAACCCTTTTTGCAACTTTTGGCCGGTGCTATCCCGGTGATGCTTCTTCTTGGCGGTGGTTTGGCTCTTTATCTGGGTTTTGACGAACTTAAAGATTCCTGGAAGAAAGAGGATAAAACCGTTGACACTTCTGTCAACACTGACGATTCCGAAGAGTACAAAAAGGAAATTGATGAACTGAAAAAGGAAATTGAAACCTTAAAATCTGAAAAAGAATAAGATAAAGAGTTGCCTCTTAGGTACTGATTTTTTTGCGGGCAAAATTCTAAAACACCAAAACATGCACTACGTTTAAACGTATGCTAAAAGTTTTTAATGACATGTCTATCGACTACAGATAGCCGGTGAATGCTGTTGTGACCTTTTCAAAAAGCTATATAAGCGCCTTGCAGATTTAAGCGGGCGCTTATTGTTTTTTATCCCGGTGTTTTCATGGGAAATTGCAGGTATTCTCCGAATTTTTCACAAGCCAGAGGCTTTAATATTCGCATCAATTTTCATGCAAGACTCGGGCATTGTATCATTTGATCTTGGCTTTTTTAATGGCAGAAGTTGCAAGAATATCTGCTCTTTCATTTCCTTCGATACCGACATGCCCTTTTACTTTGATGAATTTCAGATCATTGAATTTTGAAAGGATTTTCTTGATGGATTCTATGATGTCCTGATTTTTCTTCGCCTTCCATCCTTTAGTGAGTACGCCGTAAGCATATCTGCTGTCTGTAAAGACCCGTACCGGAAGATTAGAATTTTTTACAGCCATAAGACCCGACCGGATGGCTTCGAGTTCTGCCACGTTGTTGGTGGTAATACCGATATATCTTGATATCTCTTTTTCATATTTGCCAAAGCGCAAAACAACGCCGATTCCCGACGGACCTGGATTCCCTGAAGATGCGCCGTCTGTGTAAATATTGATGGCATCATCACAAGATGTATCAGTCAAAAACTCTGTATCGGATTTTGTTTTCGTGCCTTTTTGTTCCGACGATTTTCGGGTTGACTTTTCTCCTTTTTCAGTTATTTCCTTCCTTTGTAAAGAATCGGTGGGTTTTATATTTTTAGAAAGTATCCAGTATTCGTAATCCTGATCAAGCTGATACTTGATCAGCACCTTACCGTTTTTGGTAATCGGTTTTTGATCCTGATCGGTTGCCAACCAGACTTTGTTTTTTTTGAAGACCATCCGTTTCCAGTTGATGTTATCATTTGTCATTGGTCACCACGTGTCAGGGGTCGGGGATCAGGGATCAGAGTTCTCCGGCTCTGCCATACGAATCAGGATAAAAGCTTGAAGTGAGCTAAAACCCTACCAGGTGCGAATCGTTCATAATTGGATCTGATTTATGTACCATTACATGACTTTTTGGGTATAGAATATTGGTGGTCGGTCTGGGCCAGGAATCTTTACTCACTTATTTCCGATTTTGGCCCCTGATTCCTGTTCAAGTGTAAAGATGAAATTTCCTGCTTCTTTCAGCGAACGTCTTCAGATCTTCAAGCCATGATTTTTCAATGGTGTATATATCATCTAATCTTTCGATACGCTGTCGTATTTTTTTATCCCCGATGATAAGGTCTATGGGCAGTTTTTCAAACTCATATTCGTACGGTGTTCGCTTCCATTGAAACATATGGTTGTGATGAAAGATTACGGCATGAAGAAGTTTAAGCGTCGTTATATATGGCTTGAATTCATATGGATCTGTTATGTGGATATGAAATCCGTTACATGCCGAGCCGCTCCATTTGTTGAATGTCGGTTCAAATACAACCGGTCTCAGTATAATACCCGGAAGTTCGTTTTCGGCCAACGTCGACAGCAAGCGTTTTGTATTAAAAAACGGTGCACCGAATATTTCAAATGGAAGGGTGAGACCCCTACCTTCTGAAACATTGGTTCCTTCCCACAATACTTGTCCCGGATAAACCATAGCAGTTACAGGCGATGGCATGTTGGGTGATGGTGGTATCCATGGAAGACCCGTGTCGGTAAAAAACATATTTCTTTTCCAGCCTTGCATGGGGATGACATCAAGATCACACTCGATACCGAAATCATTGTTAAATAAAAGGGAAAGCTCGCCGATGGTCAGTCCGTGGCGCATGGGGATGGGATATCTTCCGACAAAGGAAGCGCATTCAGGAGTCAAGAGATTTCCTTCTATCATTCGACCATTTACAGGATTCGGCCGGTCGAGGACAACAACTTTTTTGCCGAACTTTTTTGCAGCTTCAAGGCAATGCGACATGGTGTAAATAAAGGTGTAAACACGTGTTCCAACATCCTGCAGGTCGATGACAAGGATATCGATGGGGTCTAACATTTTTTTATCAGGAATGCGTGTTTTACCGTAAAGACTGAACACAGGAATTTGTAAGGCGGGATGAATCGCATCATCCGATTCAATCATGTTATCCTGTTTCTCCGAGAAAAATCCATGCTGGGGGGAGTACAATGCCTTAACCTGATCCGGAAATGTCTGATGAATCAATTCGCTGGCATGACAAAAATTTGGGTCAACCGAAGCTGGATTGCACAGAAGTCCGATTCGCTTCTTGAATATCCATTTGGGAGGAGATGCAATAAGATTTTCAAGGCCTGTTTGAACGCGTGACATATCTCGATATATCTGAATAATGGTTTGTCTCTTAAATTTCTATTTTTACATATAAAAATTAATTGATGTCAAGTTGAATATGGTGCAGTCCGTCTATTTCCAAGAGAAACACGTCGTCGCTATGCTGAAACGAAGTCAAATACGTTTGCCCTGATAAGGAAGGTGAAATTTATTGATTTCATGTTTGAATCTGATATATATATTATCGATTTGGGGTTATATGACCGGCTGAAATATCTAATAAACCGATATTACAAACAATTGATTCAAAATCGATATTGATGAGACGAATAAGATTTGCGAGCATATACCTATTTTTATTGGCAGTGTTGTTTTTTATTTTAGGAGCCTACAAAGAATGGCATACACTGTCGCTGATTAACGGACTGCAAAACACCCCACAGGATTATCTTAAAGGCCTTCATCTTGTGTTTTTTCTTGTCGGTTTCTTAGCCCTTTGTGCGATTTATTTTGCAGAGAAGATGGAAGTAAGGGTCCTTTCCTCAATTAACGAAGTTCTCCATGAAGAGATCGCTATGAGAAATCGAATGGAGAAAGCACTGAGAGATAGCGAAAAAAGGAACAAGGATCTTTATGCGGAGGCCAAAAAGACAGAAGAACTCTACCGTTCTTTCTTTCGATGCAGTGTTGACGCCATTGTTACCTATGATCTGGAAGGAAAGGTCGAATATATAAGCCCTGCGTTTACCGAGATATTTGGATGGACTTTGGAGGAAATGAAAGGCAGGCAGATACCGTTTGACCATGAATTCAAAAAAGAATCTATTGCTGCTGTTATTCAGGATCTTGTGGAACAGGGAACACCGTGTAATGGTTTTGAAACAAAATGCCGCACGAAAGACGGACGTTTGTTAGATGTCAGCGTAAGTGCTTCGCGCCATAACGACCATCAAGAGAAACCGATGGGCACACTTTTCATTCTTCGTGATATTTCGGAGAAGAAAAGGATCGAAGCCCAGCTACATTATATCGAAAGGATGGAGGCTGTTGGAACACTGGCCGGAGGAATTGCACATGATTTTAACAATCTGATGATGGGGATGCTGGGCAACATTTCTCTGACCTTGTATGATATCGGACCGGAAGATCCCAATTACAATCGGTTAAAAACAGTTGAAAGGTTGATTCAAAGTGGTTCCGAGCTGACGAGCAAACTTCTTGGGTATGCAAGGAAGGGTAAATATGAGTTAAGGCTCATTAATTTAAACAAAATCATAAAAGAAAGTTCTGCAACATTTGGCAGGGCAAGAAAGGAGATCGTCATTTCCACGGACCTTGCAGAAGATCTGTCCCCGGTAAAAGCGGATGGATCTCAAGTTGAGCAGGTTCTCATAAATCTTTTCATTAATGCTGCCGATGCCATGCCGGGAGGAGGAGATCTATCTTTGCAAACTGCCAATGTTACGCATAAAGAAATGAAAGATAAGCCCTATACTCCCAAACCCGGCAAATATGCTATGATAAAAGTAAAAGACAACGGTACGGGGATGGATCGAAAAACCATCACACGCATTTTCCAACCGTTTTTTACCACCAAGGAAATGGGTCTGGGTTCGGGACTAGGGCTGGCATCTGCATATGGGATTATAAAAGGACATGGTGGATATATCGATGTTGAATCCGAAAAGGGACATGGATCGGTTTTTAGTATTTATTTCCCTGCATCAGAGGCCTCGATTCAACAAGACCCGATAGTTAGCGAGCGCATCGTAGAGGGAGATGAAACCATCTTGCTGGTGGATGATGAAGAAATGATCCTTGATGTTGGTGTCCAGTTTTTGGAAAAACTTGGATACACCGTGCTTGAAGCCAAAGGTGGTAGAGAGGCGATTCAGATCTATCAAGAGAATAAGGATATTATTGATATGATTATTTTGGATATGATTATGCCCGATATGGGGGGTAGTGAGGTCTATGATAAAATAAAGGCGATCGATCCTGAAGTTAAGGTTCTTCTTTCGAGTGGCTACAGTGTTGAAGGACAGGCAACGGAAATATTAAAAAGGGGATGTAACAGTTTTATTCAAAAGCCCTTTAACTTAAAGAGTTTATCAGGAAAAATCAGAGAAGTTTTAAACAAAAGCGTATAGCCAACGAGTGGAAAATTTTAAAAAGCTTTCGTATAATGAAGCTCTCCTCAATTCCATTTGGAAGAGAACTTTGTTTTGCTCTGATTACCAAATTGGATCCAGTCAAAGGCAATAAAAAGTAAATGAGTTGAATAGTTGCGTAACTTACCGAAAACGATGCGATTTATTTTGAATAACTTGAATTGGTGGTTGACTTTCCACGATGGTTATGGTTCATTTCAATAAACAATTAGGTTATCATTCAAACTACAACAGGTAGCAGCAGGAGCTTTGAATCTATGAAATCTTATGTGAAAACCTTGGAGATAGTCGGAATATGTCTCTTTTTGTTATCCACAGCAGTGTTGGCTGAAACAAAGTATTATATTAATGACAGCATGAAAATAACCATGCGGACAGGTCCTGCAACAGACCGAAAAATAATTGCTTTGCTCAGTGTCGGACAAGAAGTGGAAGTTCTGAAATCTGAAGATGAATGGACTCTGATCCGACTGCAAAATGGCAAGGAGGGTTGGGTAATTAGCCGTTTCCTTACCGATCAAACCCCGGATAGTATAAAATTGGACGCATTAAAGAATAATCACAGTGCTCTTCAGACCAAGGTCGCATCACTCATGGAAGAAAACAAGGCACTTAAAGAAGAAAATAAAAAGTTCAGCATCGATCTTAACACCAGTGAAACAAAACAAAAAGACCTGAATAAATCTTATGAGACCCTCAAAAGAGAGTCCAAACAATTCTTGGACCTGCAAGCAAAATATAAAGAATCAGCTTCCAAACTCGAGGCACAGACTCAAAAGGCTGAAAAGTATGAGGACGAGCTAACAAAACTGCTTTGGAACAAAAATATTAAGTGGTTTTTAAGCGGAGCCGGTGTGCTTATTCTTGGATTTATCATCGGTTTCAGTACAAAACGCCAACGGCGGCATTCATCCCTGCTATAACTTAAACCACATAAGTTTCGCAATCTTAATTTTAAGCAACGTTAATACAACGGAGCAGGCTGGAAAAAAGATATTTAAGGTAAAATCGTTCTTATTCCCGATGTTCCAGCCGCGACATAGCCGGGATCTTAGACATTCCAATATTACATTGCTTCATTATTCTGCTTTTGATATTCAATCGAAACTCATCTTCGGAAAAAAATCACTTTAAACACAAATGATAAAGAAAAAACGATTCATAAATATAACCCTTAAACGGCTGATTAAGTGGTATCTGCCGACCATTGTTCTCATATGCGGAATTATGCTGGTGTATTGCTGGTATCTTTCCATCCAAATAGACAAAAGATTTTCAGGACGGCGCTGGAGTATACCTTCCAAAGTTTATTCAGATACGACCATACTATATCCCGGGCAAAAAATAAATCGCGCACTCTTTAATGAGAAGCTCCGCCGCTTAGGGTATCGGAAAGTTGTCCATAAACCGGTTAACAAGGGTGAGCTCATTCGATCTGCATCATTTGTACAACTTTATCTTCACGATTTTACTGTCCCGTCGAGATCCAAGGAAGGCATCCCCGTTCAGATCATATTTGATGAAAATCGAATAGAATCGATAACCAATTTAAATTCAGATCAACTGCTTCCCATTTTGGAGCTTGAACCGGAGGAGCTAGGGTTATTTTTTGGCCCTCAACGAGAACGACGACAACTTGTTTCCATAGATCAAATTCCTAAACAACTCATCTATGCTGTTTTAGCCGCAGAAGATCGTCGGTTTTACACACACAAGGGACTGGATCCAAAGGGAATATTGAGGGCGATTTATACTAACCTGCGTCATGCCTCCATACGCCAGGGGGGATCTACCATTACCCAGCAATTGGCTAAAAATTATTTTCTAACATCCAAGAGGACGTTCATTCGAAAACTGAAAGAGCTTTTCATGTCTATTACCATTGAGGTGATGTATGAGAAGAATGAAATACTCGAAATTTATCTCAATGAAATCTATCTGGGCCAGAAAACGTCAGAAGCGATAAACGGCATCGGTGAAGCCTCTTTTTTCTATTTTGGCAAACCTGTGAGTAACCTTTCCTTGATTGAAGCCGCGACTCTGGCCGGTCTAATCAGGGGCCCCAACCATTATTCTCCTTATATTGATAAAGACCGCTGTCAAAAACGAAGAAACATGGTGCTAAACGCCATGTATGAGCAGGGATGGATTTCAGATGAAGAACTGAAAACGGCGTTGCCTTTACCAGTGGAGGCAGTTGGTTATGCGTCTTATGGTAAAAAAGCGCCTTATTTTATGGACTACCTGTCTGAGCAGCTTACCATGCTGTATTCTCCCCAAGACTTATCCAGCCTTGGGTTGTCGATTTATACAACTTTGGACACCCAGGTCCAAATGGCTGCGGAAAACGCACTGAAAAGGGGCCTGGATTCGCTGGAGAAGGCAAATCCGGAATTGGACCGTACAGATCCACAAAAACAACTGCAAGGAGCTGTTATTGTTATGCAGCCCAAAACCGGTTATGTCTTGGCCATGGTAGGCGGGCGCAACTACAGTGCAAGCCAGTTCAATCGAATTACGCAGGCACGGCGACAACCCGGTAGTGCATTCAAACCTTTTGTATACTTGAGTGGATTGGACAAATTCACACCGGCCTCCATACTGTCCAATGAATCCAAAATTTATGAAATTGATGGGAAGGAATGGATACCTCAGAATTATACACCGATGACGGAGAAACGCGTGCGGATGAGAGATGCTCTGGCAAGATCCATAAATTTGGCAACCATTGACCTGGCCATGCAGGTTGGGATAGATCAAGTCATAAGTACGGCGGACAAATTCGGTTTTTCGACCCCTTTAAAGCCGTATCCTTCCATTGCGTTGGGATCCTTTGAGGTGATACCGTTAGAGCTGGCGCGTGCGTATTGTCCTTTTGCAGCAGATGGTGTACTATCTTATCCGTTGGCCCTGAAAGAGGTATTAGACGAGAATGGCATTGTTATGGAACGAAGACATATGAGCATCAAACAGGTTACAACGCCTGAAAAAGCCTTTATCATGAGTTCATTATTACAAAGTGTTGTAGAGAATGGCACTGCAAATTCATTAAAGGAGATGGGAATAGCTTTTCCGGTTGCTGCCAAGACCGGCACCACAAATGATTATAGAGATGCATGGTTTGTGGGATATACGCCCGACATTCTGGCTTTGATATGGGTTGGATTCGATGATGGCACTTCCATTCACGCTTCAGGCTCGAAAGCCGCCTTGCCGATTTGGGCCGGTCTCATGAACGCCTTGCCCCAATATGTGTCGGGGGGTTGGTTTAGGATTCCGACGGGAGTTGTCAAACGGGTTGTCTGTTCAGAAAGCGGACAACTGGCTGTAGAAGACAGATGCCCTCATCCATTAGAAGAATATTTCCTGGAGGATCATGTACCCACAGACCGTTGCCAAATTCACGGAGACGGAGATTCATTTGGAAGGATCATTGATGGGATCAAAGATTTTTTTAATAAGTATTAAAATGGTTATCGTCACTTGTATATTCGGATTTGGGATGATCCTTTCAGGGTGTACTCCTACTGTTATGAATCCGTCGCCGCATGAGGTCTACCAGAAAGCACCCCGAGAGGCTGATGAATTCGAGGAAAATGGCGAAAAATCCGTCCTCAGCCCCCGTGCCCTTGCCGCATTGCAATTGACCGACCAGGGACGGATGTTTTTAGAAAATAATCAGCCCGATGATGCCATCGGAATACTGGAACGGGCCCTGAACCTCAATCCAGATAATGGCCGGAATTACTATTATTTGGCCGAAGCCTGGCTAATGAAATGGAATATTGGGCAGGCTAAGGAATTCAATCGACTGGCCGAAATCTATCTTAAGGACGATAATGAATGGCTAAATCGTGTCAAATTGCAAAGGGAGCGGATTAAAGAACGAGAGCAGTAATGTATATTTATTTATAATTACTACTTTTTTATTGATTTATCACTATATGAAACGCTCAGTTTGGGATTGACATGAAACAGAATTTAACATATCATTGCTAAGGTTTTGCATCCCTATATGGCAAAAAAGCCTTTGAAGCGGTGGGAAGAAATAAATTTTTTAAAACAAAATATTTCATCGGGACATGATTATAAAAAGAATTCTTTTCCCAAAAAAGGGGGATCTCATGCTCAAGAAATCAAAACAAACAAGTGCCGAAACTAACGTCTTCAATAGTCCGGTCACAATGGTTGATAGGACAATTATCGGAGATCAAATTTATATAGAAGGCACTATCCGCGGCGAGGAGGATCTGCTTATTGAGGGATCGGTCAAGGGAAGCATTGAAATGAAAGCCCATCATTTAACGGTCGGTTCAAAAGGTCGGGTTGAAGCCGAAGTTCGTGCCGCAAATGTCACCATCAGCGGCAAGTTGGAGGGGAACATTCAGGCGACCGGCAGAGTGGAAATAACAAAGGCAGCTGATTTTAATGGAGAAATCAAAGCAAAAAGTATTTCCGTAGAGGACGGAGCCTATCTTAAAGCGGTGATCGAGCTGGAACGCGAACCGACGCAAAAAACCGTTCCGTTGGGAAAGCCCGAAGTAAAAGCGTCCTCTGAACCGACAAAAGAACCATTTATCCTAACCGGCAAAGACAGCAAGGGGAATTGATCATTGGCTGCTTCCGCTGCAGATCTGAACCAAAAGGATCTGAACCGACACCTCGGGTTGGATGGTTACAACAGCAATGCCCTGAAACTTTTTATCGAACATCTTGATCAACGACCCCAGAGCAGGTTGTTGGACATTGGTCCGGTGTGTCAGGAAAATATAAGGTTTTTTGCCCGCAGGGTTTGGAAACACTACATTTGTGACATGTTTATCCGGCTGGACCGGAATATTCGCAAGGGCGATCCCGTTTATCACATCTGGAAGGAACTCGACTATCATCCTGAAAGTTTCGATGGAATTTTAATGTGGGAATTGGCGGATCGCCTGGATGAACAGGATGTTGGCCGGCTGGTGACTTTGTGCCACTCCATGTTAAAACCAGGGGGAATGTTGATGGTCATGGTTATGGGTGATCAGGTAGCATCATCTGAAACAAAATCCTTTGTTGTGGGACAAAATCATCGAATGTATTTGCGGCCCCAGCCACATCTTGAACTGCCGTTACGGGGTCGACAGAACAGAGACGTATTGTCCATGATGGCGCCGTTTATTCCGGCAAAATCTTTTATTTGCCGTCCTGGTTTTATGGAATTCCTTTTCCGGCGCGAATGACGCGACCGGGTCTCGAAACGTCTAATTAAGGGGTCGGGGTTTTTTTGAATAATCGCTTCATGGATAATCTTTTTTTAAAACGCGTGAACTCGTGGCAAAGGCTCGTAAAGAAAGAACAGAAATCAATCTTTGAAAAATCAATAGGTTCACTGTGCAATCTGCAATTTCTTTTAAAGATATGATTTCAACTTTGCGTCTGTTCTTTCTAACGACCCCTAAACCACTCAAACAGCACCCGATTTAAAAAAAGATCATCCATTCTGCTCTCCGGGCTGGGTCGAAAGATGCTGTTTATAGATGGATACTATTTAGGGCCTTGGTTTAATAACATACACTATTCTTACCTTGTCTTTTGAGCTGGGGGCAATTTTCAAGGCAGCAGGGGTGAGGGCAAGATTAGCCAGAATTGTTCCGGTTCCTTTTAGATTGTCCAAGGAAACCTTTTCAGTGTAAAGGGTCGAAATATTCCCCAAAATCCTTTTTCCTCCGATAACTTCAATTTTATCCGGGTCTAACTCTATTTCTGAAAAAATTAAACCTTCCGGTAGTTCTCCAACCCAGTCGACCTGCAAAGGGATTTCTTTTTTAATCGTTTCATCAAGGGTTACCTCTATGACCGATGGGATCACTTTTCTTAAAAAAATTCCGGGTGGCAGCGTAATGCTATCTTGTGTGATGGAAAAAATATTTCGACCGATAACGGCATTACCAAGGTCTAACTTTACTTGAATCTGTTCAGGTTGGATTGATTTTATCAGGGCGCCCGATCCCCCTAAATGAATGCGAACGGCATTAACAGATGCATCTACGATTTCAAAGCCGGGATTGCGGTTCGTATATTCTACAGGGATTTCAAGGGTAATCAGGGTGTCCAGACCTTTTGAAAAACTGAACCAGATTCCGGTGATAAAAAAGACGGAAATTATCGCCGCTATAATCGTTTTAAATTTTTCTTTTTGCTGATAAACGTTTTCCTCTTCATGTATCCCCATGTGTTCTTGTAATATTTTCGTAAACATTGCATTACTGGTGATATCAGTAATCTTGGAATCTTTTGCCACAACCACTTTTCCGGTCTCTTCTGATACGACAACAACCAAAGCGTCTGTTATTTCGGACAGACCGAGGGCTGCCCGATGACGGGTTCCGTACCTTGAGGGCAGATCGTTTTTGTAGGATAGGGGAAGAATAACTCCGACCTTGGCAATTCGATCCTCTTCGATGATGATGGCGCCGTCGTGGACCGGATTGTCTCCCCAGAAAATACTATTGATCATCTCCTTGGAGATTAACCCCCGTAAGGGTATGCCGCCCTGAACGACATCGTCCAAATTTTCCTTTGCGGGCAGAACAATCAAGCCGCCAATGTGCCGTTTGGACAATGCCTTTACACTTTCAACAATGACCTGTATCGTTGTTGGAACACTTTTTTGGGGAAATCCCCATAGAATAACCTTTAAATTTTTTGCCTGGAGAACATTTCGTATTTCATTTCGAAATACAATAATGATGATGAGAGCGACAACCGCTAGAATGCCCTGCATAACCCAACTGGTTAAAATGAGACCGAAAAATACGGCGATACGCTGGAAGATCCAGAGGAAAGCAATGCCGGTGAGCACCCTGAAGACATAGGTTTCTCTAAAAAGCACATAGAGACGAAACAGAATGTAGCTGTTTAACAGGATATCAACGACATCTTGCCAGCGAATGAATTCTAAAAAAGGCATAAGCAAATTCCAGTCCCATCAGTCGGTGATGCTGAATCTCAAAATACGAAGAATATTGCCTTTTTGATCGGAAATTTCAACGCGCCATGGGCCTTTGTCGGTTTCTCGGAGTTGAATGGTGCTGTAGGTCGCCCAGCGAGGCGGCTGAAGTGTTAACCGTTTTTTTGTGCTGGGGTCATCTCTGTGAAACCATTTATGGTATACAAACGTTTTTTCGGGAACCGGATCAAATGAAGTAAAACAGGAGACTTTTCCAATTTTTATTGAAAAAACAACAGCCGGATTTTGGGGTGTCAAATCTTTAATATCTTCACACATTACAGCGCGATCCATCACCAACTTTTTTTGAACGTCATTGGATTTGGAGTTTTGGATGTTTTGCGAAAAAGAGCAAGGAGAGAAAAAAAGATCTGCACAAATTATAACAAATAAGACGATGATAAATCTAAACTTGATATCCATTGTATTCGCACCACTTTTATTAAAGAATCCGAATAAGTGATAAAAGTTACTCAGGCGTTATTAATTCTTATATTAGAATTAATTCAGGGGGAGGGGTGTTTTTATTTTTCGATTCGCTCCATGGATAATGTTTTTTTTCAAACCGTGTAAACTCGCAGTTAAAGGATAGTAAAGAAATAACAGATGTCAATATAAAATAACAAAGGGTTCGTCTTGAAACAAATGACTTCTGTTCAAGAAATATATCGGTATGCGTCTGTTATTTCTAACGATCCCTAAACTACTCAAACAGTACACGATTTTTTAAAAAAGATTATCCATTCCCTGATAAATAAGTTTTTACAAATGAGACTCCCCGGCCCTTCGATTATTTAATTTTTGTTTTTTCACTATTTGAAACATTCAGGTTAGGGCTCAATTCAGGTGTCAGCATTGAGAAGTAAAATGGGCCATTGAAGTTCTTCCCATCCCTAACGATTAACAAATTTAATACTATCTGAAATTTATAATTTAGCAAGAAAAAATATCTGTTGCTCATTTGAATATACTCCATCAAGTTGAAATGCGATTTTATTTGTTTTCTGATTTGATGAAAAATATTGTGGTATATGAGATATCATCTGAGTTCCAATTTTATTGAATATTGAGGTATGATGCATTAAGGTTAAAAGATCTCAAAGCGCAAATAGATTTTATGCAAGATGTTTAATTTTGAAAATAACCCATTTTGTTTACACTCTATTAGTGTAGAAAAAGAGGAGGGGTACTATGAATCGAGCCATTAAATGGATGTTAATCATTGGCGTCAGCTTGATTGCCGTATTTATTGCAGCCCTTGTCCTGCTGCCAAAGTTCGTGGACCTCAAAGAATACAAACCTCGGATCGAAGCTCAAGCGAGCAAGGCCACCGGACGGTCAGTCAGTCTTGGAGATGATCTTCGTCTTTCTTTTTTTCCCTATGCAAGCCTCTCCTTTTCCGACCTTCATCTGGGAAGCCTCCCGGGATTTAAGGAAAAAGATTTTATCATTGTGAAATCGTTTGATGTGAGGGTTAAGCTTGTTCCCCTTCTTTTCAAGGACATTCAGGTCAAGCGTTTTATATTAAAAGGGGCTCGACTTGTCCTGGAGACCGCCGCCGATGGACGGACCAACTGGGAATTCAATTTAAGACCCCCCCCCGAACTGTCTGCTAAAACATCAACGGAAATAAAAAAACAAAATAAAGCCGCCTCCGGAGAAGGAATAGAACTAAAAGCATTTACCCTGGGTGAACTTGCTGTTACCGACGGATCCGTCCTCTGGCTGGATCACAGGAAAAAAGAACGAAAGGAAATATCTGATGTGACGCTCTTGCTTCAGAATGTCTCTCTGGACCGACCCATCGGCATTTCCTTCTCGGCCAGACTTGATAAGCAATCTTTTTCTCTTAAGGGCAATGTGGGTCCAATTGGTAAAATGCTCGGCAAAGGGGCAATTCCCTTGGATCTTTCCGTCAAGGCCCTTGAACAGGTGGATATCGGATTGAAAGGAAAAATTGTGGATCCGGCTTCTCAGCCAAATTTTGACCTCACCATAAATGTATCTCCGTTTTCCCCTCGAAAAATTCTGGCCGCAATGGGAAAGGCTTTGCCTGTATCAACATCTGATCCAGGTGTGTTAAATCGTGTCTCCTTTAAAGCCGGTATCAAAGGGGACTCAAAGAATGTATCGGTTTCAAACGGCGTGTTGGATGTGGATGAATCAAAGATGAAGCTTATGATAAAGGCCGGCAGTTTCGCAAAGCCTCTGGTGGCGTTTAATCTGGATATTGATCAGATCGACTTGGATCGATACCTCCCGACGGCCGGCCAAAAAGAAACCGGAGAAAAAGAAGCCAAGCCTTCTGAACCTAAAGTGGCTAAAAAGACAGATTATTCAATGTTGCGTCGGCTATCATTGAACGGCACAATGCGCATCGGAAAACTTAAAATAAAGAATGCTAAAATCGAACGCGTTCTTCTCGCGCTTACCGGTGAAAAGGGAATTTTTAATCTTCGACCCCTTACCATGGCGCTATATCAGGGTGATGTATCCGGTAGCGGGATGTTAAGTGTGCAAAATGATATACCGCGAACGAATATTCAACTGGAATTAAACAATGTACAGGCCGGTCCGCTTTTTGTGGATGTGTTAAAAAAGGATTTCCTTGAAGGAATACTGAAGGCTCAGATTGATCTCATTATGAAAGGAGATGATGCCGTCGCCATCAAAAGCACCTTAAACGGCAACGGGGATCTTCTGTTTAAAGACGGGTCTATCAAGGGCGTCGATCTGGATGGAATGGTTCATAATGCCAAAGTAGCTTTTGGGCTGGCTGAAAAAGGTGGCAAAGCGCCACGCACCGATTTTTCAGAACTTCATGTACCCTTTTCAGTGAAAAATGGTCTAGTGAGCACCGTCAACACGGCCCTTATATCACCCTTGATTCGATTGACGGCATCGGGAAACGCCGATTTAATAAAAGAACTCCTTGATTTCAAGTTAGATCCCAAACTCGTGGGAACCTTCAAAGGGCAGGGGGATATCAAAGATCGTTCAGGACTCTTAGTCCCCGTATTGGTGACCGGAAGTTTTTCTTCACCCAAATTCCGTCCGGATCTCGAAGGGATGCTTAAGCAGGAAATCGGAAAAAATCTTCCGGGTATACAAGATAAATTGCTGGGCACTGACGCTAAAAAAAAGGAATCAGGGTCGGTGGAGGAACAGATAAAAGGAATTCTCAAGGGGTTTGGAAAATAACATCGTATTGTGAACTTATTAACTTAGGATTGGCACAAAAATTGCTATTATCATAAATCAAATGGAATCAAGCTTCATGCTTTTTTGATTCCCACCTCCTTTAAACCCTGTTAGGTCGTCGCTGTCTAACAGGGTTTTTTATTTCCCGCTCTTGGTCAGGCAAGTATCCAAGCGTCAATTAGTTGAGCATATCCGTCAACGAGTTGCCGGATTCGGTCAGGTTTATTTCTGGTGGTAATTATTTGAGGGGGCAGGATGTTTTTATTTGTTAAATCGTTCCATGGATAATTCTTAAACCACCAATCATCGATCGAAAATCATCAATTTTTAGGATTCTGTTCATTGATCAGTGATATTTCCACCCGACGATTGGCCTGACGATTTTCAGGCAGAGTGTTATCAAACAGCGGATGATATTCTGAGAATCCTTGGATGGACACCCGTGCAGGGGAGACACCGTTATTGATGAGCGATTTTGCCACGTTAATGGCACGTGCTGCGGACAATTCCAAATTTGAGGGAAACTTTTCCGTATTAATGGGCGTGTTATCCGTATGACCGGAAATCACCACCTGGCAACCTTTTTTAGAAGCAATAAATCCGGCAATCTTTTTAGAGATAGAATGATAGGCTTCGAGCAGCGTTGCTTCTCCCTCCCTGAATGTAATACGCTCTCCCAGGACAAAGACAAGTCGGTTCTCTTCCCTTCGGACGGAAAATACATCGTCTTTATCTTTTGCGTCCACGACGTTTAACACCTCAGTGCGGAGTTGATTAATCGCCTTGTCTAAAATGGTGTTATTGTTTGTGGTAACAACAAGTTCTTTAGAGACCTTATCAGATTCTGACACAGATTCATTTTCCAATGTCTGTTGAGAAGGGAGTGGTGTTTTGAATTCCAGGGTCGGTTGATCAGTATTGGGACTGTTCACTGTCAGGGTTGTCTTTTTAGCGGATAGAGCATGAAGAAAGAGAAAAAATACGAGAAGAAGGGTCATTAGATCGACCATGCTCCATAGGGGGACTTCTTCCTCAACGGTATTTCGAGCCAGCATTTTCTGAAGCTGTATTCTTTTCCGCTCGGACAATTCAAGTTGATTCTGGAGTATTTTTGTGCTGTTGTTGCTAAGCATTTTGTCTTTTTGCTGCCAATTTTTCCATGGGATTCGATGAAACCGGCCATTTTGATGAAACTTGTGATTCAAACAAATCTTTTTGCCTTCCCTGACAATTCTCCATATAGGATTGAAGATGGTACGCAATCGCTCTGGAATTTTTGTCTTGTGAAATATCTATTACACCTTCGATAATGACATAAAGGAGTGCGGATTCTATTTTAAGATGTTCAGATAGTTTTTTGTGCAGCGGAAGAAAAAGGAAATTGGCTATCAACAAGCCATACAACGTCGTAAGAAGGGCGATGGACATACCTTTGCCCATATCCGCAGGAGATCCCAGATGGTTCAAAACGCTGATCAAACCGATGATGGTTCCCAAAAACCCGATGACCGGCGCAAGTTTTTGCAGGGTATTTAAAATGTTGGAGAGAGACTCCTTTCGAGAAAAATACATTTCATATTCTTTTTCCATGATTTTGTGAATTTCAAACGGATCATATCCATCAACAATCAGATCAATTCCTTTACGCAGAAAAAAACTTTTGATGCTACGTGCCTCTTTCTCCAATGCCAATTTGCCATAGAGCCTGTTTACGCGGGACAACCTTGCGATATCTTTTACAAGAATCCGGTAATCCATCTCTTTGCCGCGAAAAATCACAACCAATGTTTTGAATAAATCTCTATAGCTTTTCATGGGAAAAGATAAAAAACCGATGATAATGGTACCGCCAAGCACCAGGAAACCGCTTTTAACGTTCAATATCATGGATGTTTCGCCAACAAGCTTTGAAGAGAGCCCCAGAAATAATATTATCCCTGCTGCCGGGATCATTTTTCGAATCATTTTTCATCTCCATTGTATTTCTTAGTGCATTTATATATATAATACGATCAAGTATTTACGACTTGGTTTGTTATTCTATGTATGCAAAAGTTTAAAGTTCCTAAAGTTTTTGGCTTCAACTTATCCGGGATAATTGTTCTGATAAAAAATAAGTCATTGTAATTAGAATTAGAGCCCTTAGTTTAATTGCACAAAAATCCATATGCAGCTAATGTGCCACAAGATTCAATCCGGACACATTGCAAATACATATAATAAATGCCCAGTAATCTAAATCGGTTGAAAGGTATATGGAAAATGTTCAGACGGAGTAAAACACAGAGGTAGGGGGAAAATATTTCCTGTTGTTAGCTGATACATAGAAAATATCGCCGCATTAACAGATAATGATAACAAACAGGGGAGGATTTGTTCGAAATTATTTGGATTATGATACTTTGGGAGGGAGCGGCAAAAAAACATTGATAATAAAATAAAATTCTTTTACTATTAGACTTTGGTACGCCTGGCAGGATTCGAACCTGCGACCTACGGATTAGAAGTCCGTTGCTCTATCCAGCTGAGCTACAGGCGCACAAAAAAAACAATTTTAATTACCATATGCTGGAATCCATGTCCATAAAAAAGATGTGGCCAGATCAATGGGTCAGGTTTTCCATGGATCAGGGATATGAACAGATATTTTTTTTAAAATCCAGCCCTGTTGTTTATGCAACGTCGGGGTTTATGTGAGTTATGAATAAGACCTCAAAAAAACAAAAAGGTTACAAAAAGAGACCCGATAAAATCAAAAACGAAAATTCGGGTGATATTAAAAAGCCGGAGCATTCTTCCTCAGATACCGCTCTTGTAAAATTTGATCCGCTTCAACGCTATCTTGCCGAAATAAGCAAATACAAGCTTCTCACCAGAGAGCAGGAAATCGAGCTGGGTAAAAGAGTTATGGAAGGGGGAGACACAGAGGCTGCTTACGTTTTAGTAACCGCCAACCTAAGGCTTGTGGTGAAGATTGCGCTTGAATTTCAGAGAATCTGGATGCAGAATCTTTTAGACCTGATTCAGGAAGGAAATATCGGACTGATGCAGGCGGTTAAAAAATTTGATCCCTATAAAAATGTAAAGTTTTCATATTACGCTTCATTTTGGATAAAAGCCTATATACTTAAGTTTATTATGGATAACTGGCGTCTTGTAAAAATCGGGACAACCCAGGGTCAGCGGAAACTATTTTTTAAGCTCAAAAAGGAAAAGCAGAAACTCATTGACCAGGGGTTTGATCCCAAGCCAAAACTTCTTTCCGAAAGATTGGGTGTGTCTGAGAGAGAAATCGTAGATATGGATCAGCGACTTGATGGATGGGATGTTTCCCTGGATGCTCCGTTAAAGGATGATTCTGATGCGGGAAGGATCGAATTTTTAAGTTCGGAAGTAGAATCTACAGAAGATCAAGTTGCAAAAAAGGAGATCGAAACCCTTCTTCATAATAAGATTGACGAGTTCAAAAAAACGATGACGGAAAGAGAGCTTGAAATTTTCGAACAGCGAATTTTTGCAGACAATCCTGCCACCTTGCAGGATATTGGCGATCGTTATGGTATCTCAAGGGAACGTGTTCGTCAGGTTGAAAAAAATATAATCAAAAAACTCAGAACGTTCTTTAAACAGGACATGCCTGATTTTGATTCTTACGACAGTGTCGAGGTTTCAAGTTAAAACAGGATATTTTTAAAAATGAAAATCAGCTCAATTAACCTGACCATGGTTATTATGGTCATTTTATTTTTATCGGGTTGCGCACCTGATAGAAAAAAAACTTTGCGATTGGATGAAAGACAGACAGGGACGGCGGTGGATGGCGTGGAGCCCGAAAGTCCGTATTACTATTTTACCGAGGCTCAGTTATATCGTAACAAAGGTGAATTGGATAAAGCCATTCAATATCTCAATAAAGCCATTTTACAAGACCCGGAGTCTTCATATTTACAATTAGAATTGGCCATTCTTTATCTTCAGCAAAAGGACAAGACAAGAGCATTAAATATTGTCGAAGAGGTCATAAAAAAAGATCCGGAGAACATCAAGGCGCTGATCATATATGGAAAGCTAAAACAGGAAGAAAAAAAGTTTGAGGCTTCGGAAAAAGCATATGAAAAAGTTATTAGCATAGATCCAAAGCAAAAAGATATATATCTGCTTTTGGGCGGGTTGTACATGCAGGAAGACAAGCTGGATTCAGCCTTAAAGATATTTCAAAAGCTTGTTCATAACTTTCCTGAATCATATGCCGGGCATTTCTTTATTGGAAAGATTTATGTTGCTCAGGACAATTTGGCAGGTGCTGAAACCGAATTTAAAAAAACCTTAGAATTAAATCCGGATCTTGAAGAGCCACATTATGAACTTTTGAGTCTGTACAAAACTTTAGGAAAAGAAAAAGAAATTGTTCGGTTGTACAAAGACCTTTTAAAAAAGGATCCCGAAAACATCATTGCCAAAATGGAACTGGGGTATTTTTATTATCAAAAGGGTAAGAAAGCGGATGCTGAAAAAATATTCAAGGAGTTGGGCGACAGAAGCATCGTTCAAACAGAAGTGGTGAGAACGGTGGTTCAACTCTATTTAGATAAGAAGAAATATGATGAAGCCGTCGTTATACTTCAAGGGATGTTGAAGGGGGCGCCGAAAAACTCGGATCTCCATTACGTTATCGCCGTTGCATTTGATGGGAAAAAAGATTGGGAAAAGGCGATTGCACATTTTAAAAAAGTAACGTCGGATTCCAAATTTTATTCAGAAGCTACGATTCATATTGCATTTTTATATCAGAAACAGAAAAAAACTCAAAAAGCCATCGATTATTTAAAAAGTGTTATCAAAGGCAAGCCGGCCAACCCGGAATTTTTGCTCTATCTGGGTTCGATTTATGAAGAAGAAAAAGAATTTGAAAAAGCTGAAAAGGTTCTTAAGCAGGGTCTTTCAATTGAGGCCAACAACCCAGGAATCCATTTTCGTCTTGGTGTCGTTTATGATAAATGGGGCAAAAAAAAGGCTTCCATAGCCCAGATGAAAACGGTTATTAGCATTGAACCCAAGAATGCCAATGCATTGAATTATCTTGGTTATACATATGCTGAAATGGGGGAAAATCTGGATGAAGCAGAGCGTCTTATCAAGGCGGCGTTAGAAGAAAAACCGGATGACGGTTATATTACCGACAGTCTGGGCTGGGTTTATTTTAAAAAAGGGCTTTTTAACGACGCGGTGAAATATCTGGAAAAGGCTGTCAGCCTGTTGCCAGACGATCCTATTATTTTAGAACATATGGGGGATGCATACTTTAAAATAAGCCATAAAGAAAAAGCACTTCAATTCTATAAACGGTCACTGTCTAAGAAAAAGAAAGACAAGGAGCATCTTGAAAAAAAGATCCAGGAACTGACCGATAAATGAATGGTTCGACTCAAATTTTGCAACTTCCAAGGATTCTTTTCATCTGCATATTTTTTATCTCTGGCTGCACCGGCCTTTCCCATAGAATTTCCGAAGAATCAAAAGAATTTCATTCGTCGTCGGAAGCCAAAGAGATTATTTCGATTCTGGTAAGCCAAAATCACACCCTCAAAACCATTAAAGGTGTGGGTAAGATAACCTTTTTGGAAAAAGAGATCACCACCCGGATCGCATGGGTCGCATCCACACCCGATAAAATTCGAATTACACTCAGCAGCGTTTCAGGGCATCCCATGATCAGTGCCGCTACCGACGGCCAGTGGTTCTATCTTTTTTCCCATGCCACTGGAGATTTTTATAAAAAACGCCCAACAAATTTCAACATGAAACGTTTTTTTTCAATATCTATTAAATCCGAAGACATTGTTAATATTTTGTTGGGACGTATTCCGGTGGTAGAATATGATTCAGTGGGTCTCATGGAAGACAGGTCAATAAAGGGTCTATCCGCTATAAATTCTAAGAGCGTCGAGGTTTCATCTTTAAATAAGGATATTAAAGGGAACAAAAATAGCTCTGTTCTTCTTCTAAAAAATAAATGGGGAAATGTTCGAGAAAAGATTTATCTAAACGATAGACATGATGCTCACAATATCGAAATGTTCGATTCAACCGGCGCTCTTGTGTACCGGTTGGAATTAATTAGAATGCAGGAAATTAAATCCTATCGAGTTCCTTATCGACTAAAGGTGTCAAATGACGATGGGGCGGGTTTTCAACTCGATTTGGATCGATACTGGGTTGATGCTGCGGTTTCTCCGTCTGTTTTTACGTTGGCACCTCCGAAATAAAGTTGGGTTCAGTAAAAATGTAAGGATTTTCTCCCGAGTTGAAGTCAATTGAAGGGTTGGGTGTTTTTATTTGTTAAATCGCTCCATGGATAATGTTTTTTTTTAACCGTGTAAACTCGTGGTTAAAGGATCGTAAAGAAAGAACAGATATCAATATAAAAACAATGAGTTCAACTTAGAATAAACACTTCCTTACTGTTAAAATCTTTCGGCAGGCATCTGTTCTTTCTTACGATCCCTAAACCACTCAAACAGTACACGGTATTTTAAAAAAAAATTATCCATTCCGCTCTCCAAGGTATAAGCTCTCCAAACCGGAGCTGATACATACGTACGTTTACGGTAAAAACACCCTGACCTTTGAAATAGTTAACGTACAATTTTACATTTCATAAACCAATGGATGGTGCAAATAAGATACGCTTTACTGTTGAAATGACGTTGGGGAAGCTGGCGAAATGGCTTCGAATACTTGGCTTTGATACCGTTTATGCGGCAAATGTTACCGGAGAAAAATTGATTGATACAGCCAGAGGCCGCATCTTGCTCACCCGAACAAAACGAATTCGGAACATGAAAATCGCTAAAGAGCGTATATTTATAACTTCGAACCACCCATTTGAACAGCTTCGGGAAGTCGTTTTGGCAGTGGGCATTGTCAAGGAGGATATACGACCTTTTTCAAGATGTATCCAATGCAACACATCGATCCGGTTGGTTGAAAAAAATACTGTTCGGGGAAAGGTTCCCGATTATATCTGGGAAACCCAGGACACGTTCTACACATGCAGTCATTGCCGGCGAATATACTGGTCTGGAAGCCATATCCAGCGGAGTCGTGATATTATAAATAGATTGGGATTATTTTAATCTTTTGAAACAAATTGATTCCAAAGGAGCTTTAGGTATGATTAAATTTTTGACTGGAAGCTGTCTGACCCGCCTGCCACGTAAGGCACGAGCGGTCAGGGTGAATTAGGGATCGTTTTGAAAGAACTATCGGCGATTTGGCTTTATTGATGAAACCCCCTGTCAAAGCAAAAACCTTTATGAACAGTCCGGGCAAATTCTTTCATTACGAGCCCTTATTCACGAGTTCTTTCAGCAAAAATTTAATTATGCCTGAAGCGATAATGCTTTCAAGAGGCTAAGATGTTGAATAGATTATTTAAATGACAAGGAAAAAATCTAAAAAAGTTATTGCACTTGAGGCCCGTCTCAAAGACTGCAAAAATGTCACTACCCTTGGTGTTCGGCCGAATTTCTGTGATTACAGCCCCAAAGATGCGGGCATGATCCGAGATGCCCGAAAAATATACTATCCGACCACATTCTATGCAGAACTGTTTGACGCCATGGGAAAAGAAACATTTCCCAGTTACCATACCTACAAATGTGTACAGGATAAGATCAAGCAGACCGCCTTGTTTGATCTTCTTGAAATACCACATCCTAAAACGAGGGTATTTTACGGGAAGCGCCAAAAAAGCAACATTCACAATCATTTTAAATTTCCATTTATCGCCAAAATCCCAAGGGGATCGGCTATGGGGAGAGGTGTATACTTGATACGTAATCCGGAAGACCTATTATTATACTGCAGCTTGACAACCGTGGCATATATACAAGAATATATACCTTCAGACCGCGATATTCGAGTGGTGGTTATCGGAAACGAGATTGTGCATGCCTACTGGCGCATCGCGCCTTCCGACGATTTCAGAAGCAATGTTGCGGTTGGTGCAACCATCAGTTTCGACCCTGTTCCACAGAACGCTCTTGATCTTGCTCTGGATACTGCCCGAAGATGTCAGTGGAATGACGTCGGGATCGACATCGTTGACGATAACGGAGCACTTTATGTTCTTGAGGGCAACATGAAATACGGGAAGGAAGGATTTCGCAAGGCAGGAATGGATTATATCAAACTTATGGAGCGTATGATCGAGAATGAACAAATTTAAAGATCAAAATCTTAACACCATCAGCCTGGCGCTGAATGAGCGGGAAACCGAAATATTGTCACCGATGGCCACGTTGAGTAACACCGGTGTGCGCCGTTTCCATGATGCACGTCTTGACGAAGGATATCGCCAGACGTTTTCAGTGGATGTGGATCGTATTCTGCATTCACGGGCCTACACGAGATATATCGACAAAACTCAGGTCTTTTATCTGATTCATCATGATCACATTACACACCGGGTTCTGCATGTTCAACTGGTCTCGAAAATTGCAAGAAGCATTGGACGTTATCTGGGGTTAAACGAGGACCTAATCGAAGCCATTGCATTGGGTCATGATATCGGACATACTCCCTTTGGGCATGACGGTGAAAGGTTTCTATCCGAACTTTGCAGAGCCAGCGGTATCGGCGATTTCCACCACAACGTTCAGAGCGTTCAGTTTTTAGACCGTGTAGAACGCAAGGGTAAAGGATGGAATCTGTGCCTTCAGACACTGGATGGGGTGTTATGTCATGATGGAGAAGTCCATAACCAGGTTCTTAAACCTGAGCGAAACAAGACATTTGAAATGATAGAAAAAGAGATGGCACTGAAAAAGGAAAATTCTTTGACCCAACTCATGCCCATGACCCTGGAAGGATGTGTGGTCCGGATGGCAGATACCATCAGCTACATCGGTCGTGACATAGAGGATGCCATCCGGCTCAATATGATCAAACGATCTGATCTTCCAAAAGAGAGTGTGGATGTTCTCGGAGATACAAACGGAACCATTGTTTATCATCTTGTCACAGACATTATCAACACCAGCTTTCAAAACACCTATGTTGCTTTCAGCCAGAAAATATCAGAGGCCCTCAAACAACTGAAGGATTTCAACCTTGAGTGCATCTACATGAACCCAAAAATAAAAAAAAAGACAGACACCATAAAAACACTTTTTGGGATACTTTTTGAAAAGTATCTTGATGATATTGAAAATGAAAATCGTTCATCCATGATATTTAAGGGTTTTTTGGAAGATATGTCTGAAGATTATATTCAAAATCACCGCAAAGAGGAAATCGTCAGGGATTTTATCGCCGGCATGACAGATCAGTATTTTTTGAGACAGTTTCCTGAAGATATGCGTCCAAAAATTATTAATAAGTAAGTCAGGAGTCGAAGTATTTTTTTAATCGCTCCATGGATAATGCTTTTTTTCAAACCGTGTAAACTCGTGGTTAACGGACCGTAAAGAAAGAACAAAAACCAATATACAAATAATGGGATCGACTTGAAACAAACTTTTTCTATCTGTCTTAATGTTTAGGTATGCGTTTGTTCTTTCCAACGATCCCTAAACCACTCAAACAGTACACGCTTTTCAAAAAAGAATATCCATTCCACACTCTGAGACGAAGAAAGATATTTATGTGTTGTACGTGTTTAATGGGTGTGTTTCCCCGTGAACACTATGAAAATAAAGGGTGCAAAACTCGAGTAAGTGAATGGGGATATCCCAACGATAAAGTATGAAAAAATCCAAAAATCCGCAAAAGCAAAACGAAAAATGTGAACCTCAGAAGCGGTCTTATCGAAATCTGGTCTTAAAAGACCATCTGGTCGATTTCAGGGTAACCGTAAAAGAAACAGATCTATTTGTCCAGGCATTAATACCGCTTGAAGACATGACAAGGGAGCTGATTTTAGAAAACAGAGGATATATAGAAAACTACATAAAAAGGTTTCCTGAATTCGCTCGGACACTAAAACCATGGCGCGTCCAGGGGCCTGAAGCGAGGATTATCAATCAGATGGCGCTGGCAGGTGAAAAGGCCGGGGTTGGTCCAATGGCGGCGGTGGCTGGTGCAATTGCCGAACATGTGGGCAGCGGTCTGCTAAAACATAGCGATGAAGTGGTGGTGGAAAATGGTGGAGATGTCTTTTTAAGGTTGGATAATCCTGTTACCATAGGTATTTTTGCAGGTGCATCTCCATTAAGTTTACGCATGGGAATTTGCGTTGAATCAAGGGAAGAACCTATATCCATATGTACCTCATCAGGAACCGTCGGCCATTCGTTAAGCCTGGGAAAGGCGGATGCCGTCTGCGTGGTGTCAGATTCTTGTTCTCTTGCTGATGCCGCTGCGACGTCCATCGGAAATCGAGTGACATCGAAAGCTCATATCCAGTCGGCCATTGATTTTGGGAAACATATTAAAGGTGTTAGGGGAATTATTGTCATTATCGGTGATGACGTCGGTATTTGGGGTGATCTCGAAGTCGTACCGCTTAAATTAGAAAAGCGGTAATAGCTTTGTCCTTTGAAACAAATCGATTTTAAAGATGCTTCAGGTATAATCAAATTTTTAGCCGGAGACTGTCTGACCCGCCTGCCACGTGAGGCACTAGCGGGCAGAGTGAATTAGGGATCGTTTTGAAAAAACCGTCGACGATTTAACTTTATGGATGAAGGCTCCTGTTAAGGCAGAGATCTTTATGAATAGCCCGGGAAAGTTCTTTCATTATGAACCCTTATTCACGAGTTCTTTCATCAAAAATTTAATTATGCCTGAAGCGATAATGTTTTCAAAAGGCTAAAGTGTTACGAAAAGGGTTGAATTTTAAGCTCGAAAAGGGTAGATGAACTGGAAACACTAAACGCGTGATGAGGATTATATCATATGAAAACCATGTGGGCGCCCTGGCGTATGGAATATATTCTGGGCGAAAAAGATGAAGGATGTATCTTTTGCAGAGCGCTTTCAGATCAGGATAACCTGACCTTATTTAAAGGAAAGGTGACAATGGTCGTTATGAATAAATTTCCGTATATCAACGGCCATCTGTTGGTTGCACCCACCCGTCATTTATCCTTGCTGGAACAGTTGAAAAAAAACGAAATGGGAGATTTTCTTGAAACCGTTGAAAAGTCTGTAGGAATATTAAAAAAGGTGATGAATCCAGACGGCTTCAATATCGGGCTTAACCTTGGGAAAGTCGCAGGCGCCGGTGTTGAAGAACACCTCCATTTCCATATTGTTCCAAGGTGGTTCGGTGATACCAATGCGTTAACCGTATTTGCCGATGTGCGTGTCATTCCGGAGCACTTACAGGCGACGTTTAACAACCTGAAGCCACACTTTGATAAAATGAAATTAACATCTTGATATAAAAGGAGATAAAAATGAAAAAAGTTAAAATCGCTCTCTGGATAATCTTTCTCGGCTTTATCGCAATTATCTTTTTTTCAAACAAAGATTATTTTTTTTATAACAAACAAAGTCTGCAAATATTAGTTCCATTTAACGAACCCTATCAATTCAAGGAGATGTCAAATGCCATCTATTTCTTGGTTTTTTTCCTCGTAGGGTTTTTGATCGCTTATTTCATCAGTCTTTCTGAACGATTCAAATCGAAAAAGACCATCAAAAATTTAAACGCCGCAACCACTTCTCAACTGGAAGAAATTTCAAAACTTAAAAAAGAGATTGATTCATTAAAGGCCGGCGCTTTTAACAGCAAAACAGCATCCGAAGATCAAAATATAACGGAAACGACCTAAATTTATCATTAATCGTTTTTAAAAACCAGGGTGCAAAACGGTCATAGCGTAAAAGAGATCCCGTCTTCATTAAGGCTAAAGCGGAGAAACAAAAAAAAGCTTTTATCACGAAAGTACGAAAATTCGAAAACACGGAAAAGGTGATGGGTGTTGTGCTTTCTTTTTTTTGTGTTTTCGTGATTCTATTTTATTTGTTTGAGCCATATGACAATTTTGAAAAAAACTCCCATGATGAAACAATATCTGTCCATCAAGGAAAAGTATCCGGATACGATACTCTTTTACAGGATGGGAGATTTTTATGAAATGTTTTTTGAGGATGCAGAGATTGCATCCAAGGCCCTTGAAATCACCTTAACTTCCAGAAACAAGAAAGATGAATTTCCGATTCCCATGTGCGGTGTGCCGTACAAGGCTGTCCAGGGGTATATCGCTCGTCTTATAAATCAGGGTTACAAAGTTGCCATATGCGATCAGGTTGAAGACCCTGCCCTGGCTAAAGGTTTGGTTAAAAGGGAAGTCGTACGCGTTATCACACCGGGTATGATCCTTGACAATGAACTGCTTGATGAAAAGTCAGATAATTACGTTCTTGCTATGGCCCGCAACGATGATGCTGCCGGACTCAGCTATTTGGATATCTCAACCGGAGTTTTCCGGATCACGGAGTCTTTTGATATGAATTCAATCCTTGACGAGGCACTTCGGATATCACCCAGGGAAGTTCTCTTGCCGGAATCGTCTAAAAGCGACCGGTTTTTTTCACCGATTTTAAATGCCATGACGGATCGTTCCATAACCTTTATCCCTGACACCGAATTTAAATTCGGTAGGGGACGAGAAAGACTCGTTGATCAATTCAAAACCCTTTCCCTTGAAGGTTTTGGTTGCGAACATTTAAGGGCGGGTGTCCGTGCGGCGGGTGCTCTTGTATTTTATATTAGAGAAACCCAAAAACAAAAAATAGAACATTTATCCGGTATTGAATCCTATTCCCTTAGTAACTACCTTATTGTTGACAATATAAGTTTCCGTAATCTTGAAATAAATAAAAATATACTTACAGGATCCAAGCAAGGAACACTACTTGGTATTATGGATCGTACGATTACGGCCATGGGCGGCAGGCTGTTGAAAAGATGGATCAGGTACCCGCTGATGGATGTCCTTGAGATAGAATCCAGGCAGCAGGCTGTTTTAGAGGTAAAGGCCAAAGCATCGATTCGCCGGAATATTCGAGAAAAGCTAAAATCGGTGTATGATCTTGAACGTCTCGGGAGTAAAATTGCCATGGGCCAATCAAATGCCCGGGACCTTGTTGCGTTAAAACATTCTTTGAACAGTTTGCCGGATATATGGTCTTTGCTTTCAAACCTTAATTCCGAACTCTTTAAATGTTATCAGAATATCGACAACTTGCATGAATTGGCCGGCTTGATCGAAAGAGCCATACGCGAAGATGTACCACCCACAATCAATGAGGGCGGGATCATCAAAACCGGCTATAATGTGGAACTCGATGAGCTTATTTCTATGAGCCGGGACGGGAAAAAATGGCTGGCCAGACTTGAGGCTAAAGAGAAGGATGAAACGGGAATCAGCACGCTTAAGGTAAGGTATAACAAGGTGTTCGGATACTTTATAGAAATTCCAAAAGCCCGATCAAAAAATGTTCCTTTGCACTATGTACGCAAACAGACGCTTGTGAATGCTGAGCGATATATTACCGATGAGCTGAAGAAGTATGAAACAAAAGTTCTGGGTGCTGAAGATCAGCGGGCCGCCCTTGAATATGAATTGTTTAATCAAATAAGAGACGAAGTGATAAAGAACAATGTCGCCGTTCAACAGGTGGCACATTTCCTGGCCCGTTTGGATTGTTTGTTGAACCTGGCTGAAGTCGCCGACCAAAATGACTACAACCGGCCGGAGTTTAACACCAATGGCCATATTCTGATTGAAGACGGGCGTCATCCGGTGGTGGAAAAAATGATCGCCGGAGAACGTTTTGTGCCAAATACCATCCAGATGGATGATTCAGAAAACCAAATCTTGATTATCACCGGTCCCAATATGGCCGGCAAATCGACGATCCTTAGACAGGTGGCGCTGATGGTACTTATGGCCCAAATGGGCTCTTTTATACCTGCAGCACATGCGTCAATCAGTGTTACGGACAGAATTTTCACACGGGTGGGTGCACTGGACAATCTTTCTCAGGGGCAGAGCACATTTATGGTCGAAATGCAGGAAACCGCTAACATTTTAAACAGCGCAACACAGAAAAGTCTCGTTATAATGGATGAAATCGGAAGAGGGACCAGCACTTTCGACGGACTTAGCATTGCATGGGCAGTTGCGGAACATCTTCATGATTTAAAGGGACATGGTGTGAAGACACTCTTTGCCACTCATTATCATGAGCTGACAGAATTAACGCGTCTAAAGCCTCGCTCAAAAAATTATAATATTGCCGTCAAAGAATGGAATGATGAAATTATTTTCCTAAGGAAGCTGGTAGAAGGAGGCACAAACAGAAGCTATGGAATTCAGGTGGCCCGACTTGCGGGTATCCCCAGTCCAGTTATTCAGCGTGCCAAAAAGATTCTTTATGATATTGAAAATGATGAACACGGGTTGAGGGGGGCATTTGCTCTGTCCGAAGATTTGAATGCTTCGGAAAAAAAACACGTGCAGCTTCATCTCTTTTCCAGGCCGGATCATTTTATTATAGAAAAATTGCAGAAGCTCGATATCTCGAAAATGACGCCGCTGGATGCTTTAAATCATCTGAATGAATTACAGGAGAGGTCTAAGGCCATTGTACTTTAATTACAAAAAAACATATTTTTCACATATTCTTATTATCCTATGTATGCTTTTTATGACGTGGCCACATGAATTATCTGCGGCTACGGCAAAGGGCAAGTATTATAACGCTGAGGCCTGTTATAAAAAACTTCGCCATAATCCCAGAAAACAGAAATATCGGGATAAATGGCTGGGCTGTATTGAAAAGTTTGAAACAGTCTACCATTATGACCCAAAGGGTCCATGGGCTGCTGCCGGGCTATATATGTCCGGGCAGCTTTATCAGGAGCTATACAAGCGATCGTTCAAAACATCTGATCAAGAAACGGCCATTGATAATTATGAACGTATTATAACCGATTTTCCAAAAAGCAAATACAAAGAAAAGGCTGAACATGCCTTACGCGATATTTCATATAAAAAGACCCCCACCAAGATAGCTTCTAAAACAGGAATGCATGGAAAAAATGTTGGGAAGGTTGAAGAGGACAGTATTGATGCGGAAATTGAGAAATTAACCTCAACGCCACTTTCAACTGAAAAGGATTTGAAGGGGTCTATAAACATGGAAGCCAAGGTTTTAGGGCTCCGATACTGGTCAAATCCAAGTTACACCCGGGTTGTCGTCGATGCTGACAATGAAGTGTCGTATACCCATAGACTTCTCAAAAAAGATGCGTCCATCAAAAAACCTCAGCGTCTGTATATTGATCTTAACAGCAGCCGGTTGGCAAAAGACATTGCAAAGGTTGTTCCAATCAATGACGACCTTCTCATTGATGCCCGAGCCGGCCAGTTCGCATCGAACTCTGTTCGGGTGGTTGTGGATATCAAGTCCTTTGAGACGTATAAGATATTTTCCCTTAAAAATCCGTTCAGAATCGTTATCGACGTCTGGGGGACTGTCGACAAGCCGACACCGCCGGAAATAGACGCGAGTAAAAAGAATGCCAAGATTCCACCAGGCGCCCTGGCAAAACAGTTTGCACTGGGCGTAAGACGTATTGTCATCGATCCGGGTCACGGCGGACGGGATTATGGCGCACCGGGATATTTAAAAGGGGTTCACGAAAAAGACGTTGTTCTGAAACTGGCACGGAGGCTCGCAAAAAAAATTCGCAAAGAGCTGGGTTGTGAGGTCATCATGACCCGAAATAGCGATCGAAACCTGACGTTGGAGGAGCGAACCGCCATCGCTAACACAAAAAATGCAGACCTGTTTATCTCCATACACACCAATGCCGTCCGGGATAGAAGGGCCTTTGGCATCGAGACTTTTTTTCTGAATCTGGCCACGGATAATGATGCCATTTTGGTCGCTGCAAGAGAAAATGCGACGTCAACCAAGAATATCAGCGATCTGGAGACCATTTTAAGCGATCTTATGCAAAATGCCAAGATCAACGAATCGAGCCGTCTGGCGGTTCATGTTCAGAAATCGATAGATCGTCGATTAAGAAAGCACTACAGCAGAATAAAGAGCAAAGGTGTAAAACAAGCGCCTTTTTATGTTCTTCTGGGGGCCCAGATGCCCGCCATACTCATTGAAACGTCTTTTATCAGCAATCCCAGAGAGTGCAAAAGACTAAACAATGCAGAATATCAGGATCAAATGGCTGAGGCGATCGTTGATGGCATCAAGAAATATATCAAGGATACGAACCCGACGGCATTGATGGAAGAGAACCCCAATCCGGTTTCAAAAAGATACGGAGGTTAACTTATGGAATATAAAAACATCATATTTCAAATAGAAGAACAGATAGCAACAATTACGTTTAACAGACCCAAGGTTTTGAATGCATTAAATGAAGCATCGCTGAAAGAGTTTTCACATGCCATTGATAAAGTTGCCGAAGACGAGGGCATCAGAGTTCTTATCCTAACCGGTTCCGGAGATAAATCTTTTGTTGCCGGGGCGGATATCACGGAGTTTTTAAAGTTTAATGCCCTTAAAGCAAAAATTTTTTCCGAAATGGGACACGGAATCGTCAGCAAGCTGCAAGAGCTGTCGATACCCGTTATAGGGGCGGTTAACGGCTTTGCTCTGGGGGGCGGTTGTGAGGTTGTCATTGCGTGTGACTTTATTTATGCATCTGAAAACGCAATGTTCGGTCTGCCGGAAATTAATCTGGGAATTATTCCCGGATTCGGAGGTACCCAAAGACTGCCGAGACTCGTCGGAAAAAACAGGGCAAAAGAAATGATATTTACCGGAAAAATGATTTCCGCAGCCGAAGCACAAGCCTTGGGATTGGTCAATAAGGTATGTGTACAGGATCAACTCATGGATGAAGTCCTGAATGTCGCCAAGATCATTGTTTCAAAAGGAAAAATCTCTTTGCGCGCAGCAAAACAGGCTATCAATACCGGCATGGATGTCGATCTCAAGACAGGGTGCCGTGTTGAAATCGATGCATTTGCTATCTGTCTGGCAAGTCCCGATGCAAAGGAAGGGACACAGGCTTTTCTTGAAAAACGTGCACCTGACTTCAAAGGGGGTTTGCAGGATTAAATTTGTTAGGTTCTTCTCCCATTTAGTTGGAGAAGAGGGGCCAAGGATTCAAGGATTTGTTTTCTAAAAAGTTTATCAGCGCCTTTAACATTCTTTCGTATGACGTTTGTCAGACTTTCAACGCTTTGTATTTCTTTAACATTTCACTCGAACCCCTGGCCCAGACCGATTAACCTTACTATATTGTCAATAAACTATCATTATTATGAAGCTTAGCCTATACTTTTAAGTAATCACCGCGTCGCGACAGGGCGGGCCTTGAATCCTTGACCCCTTGTACCCTTTAGGATCACACTTAATCAATTGGAGATGCCACACTTAATTTACCCTAACTAACTTCAACTAATCGGGAGTTAGTTCATTTTTAATATAACATATCTTTTTTCTTGACATAATTTTATTCATCCAATATAGACCATCAAATAAAGATTACCCTAACATTTCATAAACATAAGGGGCTAATATACTTAAGGGTCTAACGTATGCGGTTTCGATTTTTCTACTTTGGTTTTTTTAGTTTTTTGGATGGCTTCTTTTTTAGGAAGTCTATCCATGGGCAGGCAAGGTAGAAAAGAACCAACTTGTTAAAAACCATGGGTAGACAGAAAAAAAAGAAACCCATGGTTTTCTTTTTTAAAGCTGTGGGTTTCAAACCCGCAGCTTTTGTGTTTAAAGAGAGCCGAATAGTATTTGTTCATTCATAAGATAAAACATGAGATCTTTGAAAAATGTTCAACTTTGTTCAAGTCCAAGGCAGGCGATAATTTTAACCGCAGACATACATTAGGTATTTCGAGGATTAAAATTTGAGCCTAACACCGGAATTGGGCGAAGGGGAGCATTTTTCAATGATCTCAATAAATGTTTCTGAAAGGAGAGTATTGCAATGATTCTCGACATCGGATTCGAAACCATGCCCAGAGAAGATCTCGAGGCCATCATACTGCGAAGGCTAAAGGCAACTATTGATCGTGTTTACGCAAATGTGGCATTTTATCGTAAAAAATTTGAAGAAAGCAATCTATCACCCAATGACATTCGGTCCCTTGAGGATTTAAAACGAATTCCGTTTACGGTAAAGGAGGATTTGAGGGACAATTATCCTTTCGGCATGTTTGCCGTTCCCATGGACAATGTTGTTCGTATCCATGCTTCGTCCGGCACCACAGGCAAGCCGACCGTTGTAGGGTATACGGGTAGAGACGTGAATACCTGGGCGGAACTGATGGCCCGATCTCTCGTCGCAGGCGGGGCAACCCGTGGTGACATCATTCACAACGCATACGGATACGGGCTCTTTACCGGAGGTCTGGGCATCCATTATGGGGCGGAAAAGCTCGGTGCTTCTGTCATTCCGGTTTCAGGGGGAAACACGAAGCGACAGATTGTTATCATGAAGGATTTTGGTCCCACCATATTGACGGCGACGCCCTCATACGCACTTCACCTCGCGGAAGTTGCCGATGAGGTAGGGGTTTCGTTTAAGGATTTGAAATTTAAATTCGGAATATTCGGGGCTGAGCCCTGGTCGGAAAAAATGCGTGAAGAGATCGAACGAAAGCTGAACCTGGTTGCTGTGGATATTTACGGCTTGAGCGAGGTGATCGGTCCCGGGGTTGCCATTGAGTGTCATGAAGCCAAAAAAGGTCTTCATATATTTGAAGATCATTTTATTCCAGAAATCATTCACCCTGCAACAGGAGAAGTTCTGCCTTACGGTGAAACCGGCGAACTCGTTTTTACGACCATTACCAAAGAAGCATTCCCCGTAATTCGTTACAGGACACGTGACATCACATCATTGAATCCCGAGCCGTGTATTTGCGGCCGGACCCATATCCGCATGAACAGGGTTAGCGGGCGTACAGACGATATGTTGATTATCAGAGGCGTCAACGTATTTCCATCGCAGATTGAAAGTGTTCTGATGGAAATGGAAGAGGTTGAACCGCATTACCAGCTTGTTGTTGACAGGGTGGATAAATTGGACCAACTTACCGTTTTGGTTGAAGTCGGTGAACGTCTCTTTTCCGACGAAGTAAAACACCTTCAGGACCGTGAAAGGAAAATCGCAAAGAATATCAAGGATTATCTGGGTGTTTCGGCAAAAGTAAAACTGGTGGAACCAAAGGCAATTGCCCGTAGTGAGGGGAAAGCTGTTCGGGTGATTGACAATCGTAAAATATAAGAGGGCAGGGGTCAGAAATCAGGAATCGGGTTTCAGGGGTCAGGAACCGGATTCCAGGGGAAGTAACACTCAAAGCTCAAAGTTGAAGGCTCAAAGAAAAAAAGTGACAAGTGATAAATGGCCAATGAAAAAAAATAAGGAGGATAAATATGCAGGCGGAACAGATTTCAGTCTTTTTGGAAAATAAGGCTGGACGTTTAGCTGAAGTGACAGGGATTCTTTCCGAAGCAAACGTGAACATCAGGGCGCTTGCCCTGGCGGACACCTCCGATTTCGGTGTGCTTCGTCTCATTGTAGACGATAATATTAAAGCGGTTGAGGCGCTTAAAAACCGTGGATTTACCGTAGGCAGAACCGATGTTGTGGCAGTAGAAGTGGAAGACAGGCCCGGAGGTCTTCATCGATTACTGGATATGTTGAACAACGCCAAAATAAACGTGGAATACATGTATGCTTTTGTTCAGCACACCGGTAAAAATGCCGTCATGATATTTAGATTCGACAATATCGATGAAGCTATTAAGGTCCTTGAAGAACACAATGTGAAAGTTATCAACGGCAAGGAGGTGTATACCTTATAACACCTCGACAATCGCTCAACTTGCGTTCTAAATTGGCTGATACAGGAAAATTTCCGTTTTCAGCTAAGGGTTCACAGAACAATAAGTTTGCGAAATTATTTTTGCGCGGACCCTATGGTTTCAGATGAGATCCATTTGAAACCAAAAATGGTTACTCCAGTATTCCAATACCCAACTGGATAACATTATCGATATCGTCAGTTTGATTGTAAACGAAGTGAGACCTTTGAAAAATAGATATTTTCGTTCGAGTTCAAGAAAGGCGATAATTTTAACCACAGGAATACATTGAGTATTTCGAGGATTAAAATTTGAGCCTGACACAGAAAT
>Ga0210123_1000215_pt1 | contig 38516 bp, 34 predicted proteins | sample Muzzi_PWB_D2_FD_185535 | JGI IMG/M metagenome (GOLD analysis project Ga0210123, IMG submission 185535) | Wetland microbial communities from San Francisco Bay, California, USA, that impact long-term carbon sequestration - Muzzi_PWB_D2 (SPAdes) | ecosystem: Environmental > Aquatic > Marine >... | reverse complement strand
TCCTTAAGTGTTGCCTTTTATCCTTTTTGAATCCACGCCAAAGGATCGATGGGTTTGCCATGGTGACGGACTTCGAAGTGCAGGGCCGGACCGCTCATAGAGCCTGAATCGCCCACAGTGGCAATGACTTCACCTTGATCGACACGATCCCCTTTGACCTTGAAAACCTCTTCCAGATGGGCATATACGGTATAATAATGCTCTCCGTGATCGATGATCATCATATTGCCGAAACCTTTGAACCAACTGGAAAAGATAACATGTCCACCTGAAACCGAACGAATGGGCTCTCCCCGCTCGGCCTGAATATTGATACCGCTTTCAAAATTGGTAACTTCATATTTTTTGTCCCGATAGGGTCCGAAAAATGAAATTATCTTACCTTTTACCGGCCAACTGAGCAACCCTTTGTAAGCTTTGAACGGTTTATCCAGGTCCCCGGCCCCCGCCGAAGGGGGGATTCCGGGCGTCACCGTTTCAATGCTTTCGATGGTGGCATCAAGTGCTGCAGCAGATTGCCTGAGGGCCTTTATGGCGGCCAATTCAAGTGACTTCCGGCTGCGAATCTTCTGCAGTATCTTCTTGCGTTTTTTTTGCTGAGCGCTCAGCTTGGTCACCCGCTCGCTTAAGGTCAGTTCCAGGGCACGTTTCTCCGCCCCGCGGGTGTTGAGTTGGGTCATCAGAGACTCCAACGCTGTTTTATTGCGATTCAACTCCTCCAGCAACGCTTCATCCTGTTTTAAGATTCTCTCCAGGGCCTCTCGGCGGGTGACAAAATCAAAAAATGAATCCGCCGTGGCCAGCAGTTGAACCCTACCCACCCAATTCAGCTTGTAGAGGGCCACCAGCCGTGTAGCAGCATATCCTTCCCCCGCCCGGATCTCATTTCCCAGAGCCATTGAACGCGCTTTAACCGCATCGATTTTTTCCTGTACTTCAGCAAGGCCTGCCCTGGTGGCCCGAACTTGCTGGCGGGCACTGTTCAGCGCTTCGTCGGCGGCATTGAATTCCTCGAGCACCTCTTTTTCTTTGCGGGAAATAGAAGCCAGATCGGACTTGGCCCGGCGCAGTCGCCCTTTAATTGATTCGGCAGGGTCGGTTGAGTTCTTAAGCGCATCGGTCGACGAGCGCTCTTCGCCTTCGTTGAGCGCCTCGATTTCAATAAAATCCTGCCGGTGGAAAATATACCCCTGGCGCCCATTGTGCTCAATTTCCAGCCATTTGTCCTGATGGTCGACTATGGATACGCGGGCATCTTCGGGCAACAGAAAAAGGATACGATAATCCTTTCCGGGGCCGGATCGCACCCTCAAATCAGGGACCAGGATGGTGCCGATCTCAATGGCCGGCGCGGGGGCGACCCATGCAAGCAGCCACGCCACCGGCAGGGCCGCGAATATGGTCTTCCTTAAGATCATTCAAAAACGTTAAATGTCAAAGCAGTCTCAGGTCTTCATAAATTGTTTCAGCGATACCCAGCACCCCAGCCAGCCGACGACCACACCGCCCAGGAAGATGGCGGCACAGATGAATTCGGAGAAAAATTGTATGGAAATCAAATCACTGGACACGCTTTGGTTGAAATGGGTTGTCAATGACAGGTACCCGATCAAAAGGATGAGCAACCCGATTAATGTGCCCAGACCGCCTTGAATCATGCCTTGCAAATAGAACGGAATTTTAATGAAGCGATCCGTTGCGCCCACCAGGCGCATGATTTCAATTTCGTCCCTGCGGGAATAAAGCACCAGACGTATGGTGTTGGCAACAATGAAAACGGTGGCCATAAAAAAGAGGGCCCCGATACCATATCCGGCCAGGCGGAACAAGCTGATGATGTTGGTAAAACGTTGAATCCACTGCTGGCCGTACTCCACCTCCTCGACCGTCGAAAGAGCGGTGATACGCTCCGCCAGAAAGGCGAGTTCATCGCTGTTGCGGGCCGAGGGTTGCAAATAGACTTCAAATGCCTCGGGCAATGGGTTCTCTTTGAGGTTGTCCAGCAGCGCGGCGTGGTGTTGCATCTGCGTCTTCAGTTTCTCAATGGCTTCCTTTTTCGATATAAAGCGGGCCTCTTGAACCCCGGCGATGCCTTGAAGCCGGTATTTGGTATCCAGGCGCCCGGCTTCGGAGGTGTCGGGCTTCAGGTACACCATCATGCGGATGCCTTTTTGCCAGAGGTTCACAATTTCCCCGGCGTTGATGAAAAAAAGCGCAAACGCTGCCGCGATCATGATGGACAGGGCGATGGTGATCACGGAAACGGTCGTGAGAAACCTGTTTTCCAATATATCTTTAATGGCCCGTTGGTAAAAACGTCGCATGCCCTATTCCTGGGAGCCTAAATGGAACTGCCGGACAACTGGCGTCCGTCGTGCAGGCGAACCACGCGGGCTTCGCCGGTTCGAATCAATGATTTGTCATGGGTGGCGATGATGATGGTTGCACCGCGACTGTGAAAATCGTCCAAGAATGCCATGATCACCCCTGCGGATTCAGCATCCAGGCTGCCGGTGGGTTCATCCGCCAGAATGATCTTGGGGTCGCCCACCACTGCCCGCGCCACTGCCACCCGTTGTTGTTCGCCGCCGGAAAGGCCCGGCGGCAGGGACTTCATGCGATCTTCCATGCCCACCGTGCGAAGCACGCTGCGCACTTTTTTCTCGATCAGACGCGGTTTTCTGCCGGCCGCTTCCAATACCAAAGCCACATTTTCATAGACGGTTTTGGTCGGGATCAATTTATAATCCTGAAAGATGATGCCGAGTTTGCGGCGAAGCTGAGGAATTCCTCTGCGGTTGATGCGGGAAATGTTCACGCCGTCCACCAGGATCTGCCCTTCGGATACGGCTTCGCCCAGGTAGAGCAATTTGAGCAAGGTGGTTTTGCCTGCGCCGCTGGCGCCGGTGACGAACAGGTACTCGTTTTTTAAAATATCGAGGGTCAGGTCATGCAAGGCGAATTTGGCCCCATACCGCTTGTGGACATGAAACAATCGAATAATGGCATTGTTGCCCGAGTCGACCATGGGTTATCCGTGCCTCGCACAATGACAATTACATGAGCGGCAAACCCCCATCGCCAATGGATTTGACCCCTTGGGCCATACCTGGTATGAACCTGCCAAGAGTTCGAGGAGTGCTGCCCTCAGTTTTCCTTGCTCGGCCTCCACTGAAATCCAGAAACCGGCTTCTTCCTTTCAGTGGAGGCTTTATTATCTAATAAGTGCTCTAAAATCAAGGATTTCCTATACTGCCGCCTGGAGGACCCATGAAAAAGGAACTCATCGCCCTGCTGTGCCAAAAATCGTTCAAATATACGCCGGAACCTTCGTTTAAGCTCGTTTCCGGTCGCGTCAGCCGGTTTTATGTGAATTGCAAACCGACCATTCTGAATCCCCGCGGCATGTACCTGGTGGGGCATTTAATGTTTGACGCCATAGTCGATCTGCGCCCCGACGGCGTGGGGGGACTTACCTTCGGCGCCGATCCCATCGCCATGGCCACCGCATTTGCCTCCGAACTCAAAGGGTCACCCATCAGCGCATTTTCCATTCGCAAGACCAAAAAAGATCATGGCATCGCCCAGTGGATCGAGGGTGATCTATCCCCCGGTGCGCGGGTGGTCGTCATTGACGATGTGGCCACCACCGGCGGCTCGACCATCAAAGCCATAGAGCGCGCCAGGGAAAACGGCTTGGAAGTTGTGCGGGCTTTGGTACTGGTGGATCGCCAGGAGGGCGGTCTGGACAACATCCGTCGGCATGTGCCGGATACCCGGGCCTTAATCAATCGCGATGCGTTGATGGCGGCGATGAAAAAATAGACCGGTAAATATTAATTTCTTAAGGAATATAGGTGGCCGCGGCATTTTCAGACTCCCAGGTGGTCACGCGGCTCACCTTGATATTGGTGTTCAATAAGCGCTGCTGCAAATTTTCAGCAATATGGACGGCAATGTTCTCAGAGGATGGCGCAACGTTTAAGCACTCCAATTCATTTAGGAATTTGTGGTCCAACGCCTTTATGATTTCTTTCACGTGAGATTTAAGCTCACCAAAATCGATCAGTACGCCGGCATCGTTCAATTTCTCGCCCGATACCATGACTTCGACTTTCCAGTTATGTCCATGAAGGTTTTCGCACTGCTTGGCAACCATGGCCAGTTGGTGGGCGGCAGCAAAGTGGGTCAGGATTTTCAATTCAAACATGGTCAGAGGGCTCCTCGTTCAATGGCGATTCAATGGCAATCGATTCAGCGTTCTCAATTTGCAGCTTTGGCACCGCTCTTGAGAATGTTCTTCAACTTGTTGCGCAGCTTGTCCTTTTCCAGTTTGGCAAACTCTTTGAGCAAGACTTCCTGTTTTTTCGTGATGTTGGTGGGGATTTTGATGGACACCTGGATGATTTGATCGCCGGGGCGGCCGGTACGCAATGAAGGGATTCCTTCGCCACGGAACCTGAACAACTCTCCATGCTGGGTGCCCTTGGGAACGTTCAGTTCCTTCTCGCTGGTCAGGGTGGGCACTTGTATTTTGTCGCCTAGGATTGCCTGAATGACGGATATGGGTACTTGGCAGATGACATCATTGCCTTCCCGATGAAAGAAATCGTGTGATTTTACATTGATGAAAACATACAGGTCGCCAGGAGGGCCACCGTAAGCGCCGCTTTCACCTTCGCCGGAAAGCCGCAACCGCGAGCCATTATCCACGCCCGCGGGAATCTTTACGGAGACGGTTTTCTCCACCAATACTTGACCATGGCCGCTGCACTTGGCACATGGATGGGCAATAACTCGTCCGTTGCCGCGACATTGAGGGCAGGTGGTCCGGATGGTAAAGAAGCCTTGGCTGCGTCCGACCTGACCGATGCCGCCGCATTGGGGGCATTTTTGCGGCTGGGTTCCGGGTTCGGCACCGCTACCCTGGCAATCCGGGCAGGATTCCGCCTTTTCAAGGTCAATGGTGGTTTCGATGCCGAAAGCGGCATCCATGAATTCCAGCGTCATATCGTAGCGCAGGTCCGACCCCCGCTGCACGCGGCTTCGAGAACGTCCTCTGCCTCTGGAACCGAAACCGAAAAAATCCTCAAAAATATCGCCGAAGCTTGAAAAGATGTCCTCAAAACCGCCGAATCCGCTGAAACCCTGACCTTCCAGTCCCTGGTGGCCATATTGGTCGTAGATTTGTCGCTTTTGGGGATCGCGCAGCACTTCATAAGCTTCGGCGGCCTCCTTGAATTTTTCTTCAGCTTCTTTGTTATCCGGATTTCGATCAGGATGGAATTTCAGGGCCAGCTTGCGGTAAGCGGCTTTGAGTTCGCTTTCGTTGGCGCTTTTACTGACGCCGAGCACTTCGTAGTAGTCCCGTTTGCCTGTCATTTGGCTTTCCGATTGCCCCTTGTTGTTGTTTCCGGTTCTATGATAGAAACCGGTTGCCAATGCCTGTCCGACACAGAGCGTTTAATTAAAATTGTAACTTGTATTCGATGCAAAATACTAATGCAAGACCTGGGGTTGTCAATGAACCGCAATGAGCTCGAATTTGTGCGCGAAATGTTCGACCGCATCGCACCGCACTATGACTTTCTGAACCGATTGCTCAGCCTGCGCCAGGATGTATATTGGCGCAAAACCTTGGTAGCCAGTCTTGAATTGGCCCCCGGCACCCGGGTTCTGGACACGGCTTGCGGCACAGCGGACGTTGGCATCGAAATCAAGCGCCGGTATGGCGGCCGGGTAAGTGTGACGGGCATCGACTTTGCGCCTCAGATGCTGCGCCTGGCCAAGCCCAAATTCAGGGATGCGGGCGGCGGTGCGGCCATCGGTCTGGCCGCCGCGGATGCATTTGATCTGCCTTTCGCAGCGGCTGGTTTTGATGCCATCACCATGGCCTTTGGCATTCGCAATATTCAAGACAAATCCACCGTGCTGAAGCGGTTTCTGGACCAACTCAAGCCTGGCGGCCGCCTGGCCATTCTGGAACTGGGGACCCCTGACCGGGGGATGGCCCGCCACGCTTACCTATTTTATTTCAATCGACTGCTGCCGCTTATCGGCCGCTTATTTTCCAAACACAATTTTGCCTACACCTATCTGCCCGATTCCGTGGCCCGTTTTCCAGCCGCCGGCGAATTTGCAAGGATGATGCGGCGGGCCGGATTTGAACATGTGCGCTACCGCCCGTTGACCAAGGGCGTCACGGTGTTGTTCGTGGGCGACAAGCCGGTTGTCTGAGCGTTGATTCGCTGGAGGGGATCACTTGGCGTCTGTCAGGCGGATTTGTCCCCCGAGGGTTGATCCGCATCGCTGGTCTCCGCAACCGCAGGCAGGTAGACCGTGAACCGGCTTCCCTGGTCTTCCTCGCTGGTCACTTCAATAAACCCGCCATGGGCCTTGATAATGCCATGATTCCCTGAATGCCCTGTTAGTCGATCTCCAGGGCGCATGCCATGGAAACACCGCCGCCACCGCACAGGGTGGCCAGCCCCAATGACTTGTGCCGTTTGCGCATGGCGTAAATGAGGGTCACCATGATGCGTGCGCCGGTGGCCCCCACGGGATGCCCCAGCCCGATGCCCGAACCGTTAACATTGGTAATCTCCCGGTTGAGGCCTAATTCTCGTTCACATCCGATATATTGGGCGGCAAAAGCCTCGTTGATTTCGATGAGCTGAAAGTCTTCCATTTTCAGCCCGCTGTTCTTCATAAGGTTGTGAACCGCCGGCACCGGGGACAGCCCCATGATGGCGGGATGGCAGGCACCGCGACCCACCGATTTGATGCGCGCCAGTGGCTTGAGGGAAAGCTGGTCGGCTTTCTCTGCCGACATAATGACCATGCCGGCCGCGCCGTCATTGATGCCGCTGCTGTTGCCGGCGGTTACTTTTCCGGTGCCGGGAATGAATGCCGGCGGTAACTTGGCCAGATCGTCCAAGGTCAACCCGGGTCGAAAATGTTCGTCCTGGTAAAAAGTGGTGGCCGGCTTTTTCTTATGCGCAATTTCGAGCGGTACGATTTCGTCTTCAAAGTCACCCGCCGTGGTGGCCCGCTCGACATTGTGGTTGCTGCGCAGGGCCACTTCATCCATCTCTTCGCGGGTGATGCCCAGATGCTGGGCCACAAACTCGGCCGTATGGCCCATGATGTAAGGTTTCCCGGCAAAGTCCCTGATAGGCGAGCGGGTGGTATCCATGGGGGCCGATTCCGGATGAGGAATAATATGCGAGCCGCAATGCAGGGCGCGCGCCAGCGCGTCCACAAAGACCTGGTCCTGGAAGCGGCATCCCCAGCGTGCCTTGGGCACTTCGTAGGCCACCCCCGACATATGTTCCACACCACCGGCCAGAATGATATCGGCCATACCGGCCTGGATCATGGCCATGCCGGAGATCACCGCCTCCATCCCCGAGATGCAGACGCGGTTGATGGTGGCCGCCGTAACCGTGTCGGGAATGCCGGCCAGCAGCGCCGCCACCCTGGCGACATTCAGGGTGTCCGCCGGTTCCATGCAGCATCCAAAGCGGATATCGTCAATCATATGGGGTTCGATTGCAGCCCTCTGAAGGGCCGTCTTCATTACGGCGCCGGCGATATGGGCCGCATGTGAATCTCGCAGGCTGCCGCCGAAGGCGCCAATGGCCGTACGGCAGGCGGAAACAATCACAACATCTTTCATCATGGCTCCTTTGGTTGGCGGGGGGCAGGGGTTATTCTCAATATCAACGTGCTGAAAGCGAATGTCAATCGATTACCTTGGACATGGAGCATGTTCCAGCCGCGGTAACCATCAACCGACCCTGCGGGGACTATGCAAGCGCCGCGCTTCGTCGCCCGACGGGGCATATCCACTACCATGCATGGGGGATGATATGAGCAGATAGTCCAGGGAAGAAGGCGTTTGAAAATGCAATTATCTCAGGTTGGATATTTTCATTTTATACCGGTTGCCGGCGGATTCAGCCTTGGCTTCGCCGATGCGAACCTGGTGCATATCCTGTGGGATGATGATCTCTTTGTGCGGCCCGATGATTTTGGTTTTGTTATAGATGGTGCCGTTGGCCTTGACCACCGGAATTCCGGGATCGACTTTTTGCGACAGCTCCAGGGCCTCGATCTTGCCCTTGACGCTTTCAATTTGCTCGGCCAGCTGGCCGAGACGCTCTTCGATGCCGGCCAGCCGCTCTCGGGCTTGCGCCTGCTTGTCTTGCATTGCGCTGGCTTTGGCCTCGAATGTCTCGATGGGTTGCGCCAATTCTGCGATCATCTCCTCGAGCATAAGACGCGCTTCTTCATCCTCCGGATCGACGGCATTAGGGCCCTCGCCCCGCAGTTGCTCTTCGAATTGACGCTTCTGAAGCACATAGCTTTCCATTTCACGAGCAATCGCCGCCTGTTCGCCGTTAAGCGTCTCCAGCAGTTTATTGATTTGGGGAAGGGTGGCTTCCGCTTCCGTCTGTTGATGTTCCAGCTCGTTTTTTTCGTCTTTATAGCCGGCCAGGTCCCGTTCGAATTTTCGGTCAAAACCCACCGTCAGATTGCACGGCATCGAGCCCTGGGAACCGATCTCTTTGGCGTAGACCCCCTTTTTGGCATCGATCTTGGTAGCGATGAGCTTGCCGTCTACAATCAGCAAACGCCCGTTGGTTTCAATGGTACTGTCGTAGATCTCTTTTTCCACCACCAATTCGCCCAGCACTTCGATGGTGCAGTTGTGAATATGACTGGCTTTCATGTTACCGCCGACCTTGATGGTGGAGCCGTAAATACCGCCGTAGCAAACCAGGTCCTCTTCCGCTTCGATGGTGGCGTCCTGGATTTCGGACGTACGCAATCCTTTTCCTTTGACGACATAGCCGGAATTAACGCCCCCCGTGGTCTCGACATAGCCTTCGTACTCGATGTGACCGGTCTCGACGCCGATATCACCGTCGATGTTGAGCACCCCGAACACATAGACTTTGCCGTCCGAGCTCAATTTGGGGGTGCCGTCAACCTTTGCCAGAATTTGGCGACCGTCCTCGGATCGCTGAGTGCCTTTGCCGGCTTTAAGTTTTGGATTTCTCATCCGGGGCGGCGGCAACTCTTTACCGTATACCGTGGTGCCGGGCTTGCCCGGATTGCCTTCGGTTTTTTCAACCAGCATATCACCCGCTTTGGCCTGTGGAATCTCCCCCCGATCTTTCCAATCCATGGTGCCGTCTTCCTTGAGCGTGCCGATGCGAAGGGGGTCTGTGTCAAAATGATAAATAATTTCGGGAGGATGTCCTGATATTGGAGGCACGCCGGCGGCGACCTTAAAGGGGTCCATGGGCAACTTGTCCTGGGCCAGATAAGCCGTCAGTGTCTGGTCGTCCACCAACCCATGGACCACGCCGCGTTGTTCCAGAAAGGCTTTTACCGCTTCCAGGGTCAGCCCTTCGGGTGGATGTTCGTTGGGCGCAATAAACGCGCTGAGTTTGTCTTTGGGCATGGTCAGGGACAGGCCCCTGAATTTGGTTTCGCCGTCTGTATTGTCGTCGGCCGGTGAAGCCTGGCATCCATCCGTGCATTTGTCACCCTGGGATGCCAGATAATCCTGGGCTTCCAGAATACTGTCGATTTGTTTTTGCGTCAGCGCGCCCATCTCTTTGAGGACTTTTCCAATGGCCATATGGATATTGGTGCGGCTGAAGATAAGCTTCTGGACCACAAGTGCGCGATCGAGTTTTTCATGGGACAACAGCCCCATATCAATGGCAATGTCCCCAAATCGCTTGTCTACTTTTGCAGGTTCGGCCACGGCACGCTCCAAAGGTTTTACGAACTATGGATACTATCGCCCCAAAGCGATGATACTTTAGGGCCGGGTTTATAATAAATGCATAGGTTTAAGTGGCTTGTAGGGAGTGCGTGCAGGGGCGGTTGCATTTCGATGGCGCGAGCACGGCGTTGGGCCAGCTGGCCCCCTCTGGCCCAACGCCGCTGCAAAGAGGATAGCTGAGGGATTACGTCGCTTGGCCATAGGCCGCCGGATCGAGGGGCGAGCCTGCTGGAAAGGCCCTGCCGCCCAACTCACGGTCCAGCAAAATCAGGCCCGCCTTGGCGTCACCCACCATGGCGACTTCATCGGCAATCTTTCCGCTGGTCGCCTCCTCTTCAATCTGTTCGGCTGCGAACCAGGCCAGCAGGGGTTCGCAAGGGTAGTCCCGCGCCTCCCGCGCAATCGTAGTCAGATCATTGATTTTGGAACTGATGAATTGTTCATGTTTATAAGCATCCTGCCAGGCTTCGAGAGGATTCGACCATTCGGTCTTCAATTGTTTCAGATCCAACAGCTTCAATTTTCCGCTTCGATCGATGATATGGTCCATGAATTTCATGGCATGGATCATCTCTTCATGGGCCTGACAGCGCATCCAATGGGCCATGCCGTCCAGGCTGATGGCGTGAAAGTAGCCGGCCATGGAAAGATATAGGTAATATGATTCGAGTTCGTTTTTAATCTGTTCGTTCATTGCCTCATTGACGCTTTCCGGGATCATCTTTGCGCTCCTTGTTTTGAAAGATTGCCGTTCGCTGGTAGCAACTTGTCCACCTGGTTTCATTTCATTCAAATTAATTATGATCCGGTGCGAGTCAACGATCAGCCACATGGCGGGTGGCTTGGGTTTCTCGGCCAACGGCTGAAAAACCAACAGCGCGTTCATCGTGGAGGATGCACCCAAGCGCATAAAACCTGGTTAAAAATCACCCATCGAACTGATATTTCCTATGGTTCGCCCCATGCACGACCGCAAGTTGACCCGCGGTATGCGACGCCGGGGTGTGCAATATTTGTAACTGATCGTGTGCATAATTGTTTATCCATGGGGCCAGTAATGTCGGCCGGGACGGCAAATCGCCTTTAATACAGACAGTTAAATACTGGCACGTGGATTGCTTGGACTTTTTCATTCCAAAACAGCACCCTACATACGGGCTTTGACTTTATTCATATTTACAAGAGGAGAAGAAAATGAAGACCATGAAATTGATCCCCTTTGCATTGATCATGATGATGCTGTTGGCTACCGCCTGCAGCAAAAATGTCATGCAGGACGCGTCCACCACCGATCAGGACGCCCAGCCATCGGCACAGACCGAACCCATGGCGGCTGCCCCGGCGCCGGCCCCCGAACCCCAGGCCATGAATACGGGTGCAGATGGAAGCGCGGCATTTCTGGACCAGTTGGTTTACTTTGATTTTGACAGCGCCGTGCTGAAGCCGGAAGCACAAACCCTTTTGCAGGCCAAGGCCCAATGGCTGAGCGACAATCCCAAAGCCGTGGCTCTGATCATTGAAGGCCACTGCGATGAAAGGGGCACCGACGCTTACAACATGGCCCTGGGAGCCAAGCGTGCAGAAGCTGTAAAGACTTATCTGATGACCGTGGGGGTCAATGTCGATAAGCTGGACACCCAAAGCTATGGCGAAGAAAAACCGGCCGCCATGGGGCACGATGAAGAGGCCTGGTCGAAAAACCGACGGGCCAGCTTCGTGCTCAACTAAGATTCACGCCGATTTATTTTGTGGGAGGGAGGAAGGCGGGTGGGACCATGGTCCGCCCGCCTTTTTCTATGGCCGTGCCGGCAACACTTGAGAGCAGCGGGATCATGATGCCGCTTGTAGCGCTTGTGCGAACCCTAAACGTGGGTATCGATGTTCCGGCCGATGCCCATCTCTGCCAGCATGGCGGCAAGTTCCTGCTGGCTCTCAACCAATTGGCGCGTCACAGCCGTCTGAATCTCGTTTACGGTTTGAAGTTGGCGGACCATGGCCGCCACGGCCATATTGCCGCTTAACGGTGCGATATCCATTGCGTTTTCTCCTGGAATTTATCATCGCCCGTTCAGTCAAATCCTTGAACATTTTCCACAATCACATTTCCCTGCCTTTGAAGCATCCATTGACAACCATCACCTGGTTTATTTCCGGGTTTTCGTGGTTATGATAAACCCCAGCGCAGCGAAACGGCTTCGGACTTCCTTTTTCAACCTCGGCAACGGTTCTATAAACCGTCAAAGGACGGCATTCATGCGGCCAGATCATATTGAAATTCGCGGCGCACGCCAGCACAATCTTAAAAATCTGGATCTGGACATTCCTTTGAACCAGATGACCGTGGTCACCGGCGTATCCGGTTCGGGCAAATCCTCCCTGGCTTTCGATACCCTTTATGCCGAAGGTCAGCGGCGCTATGTGGAGACCTTCTCACCCTACGCCCGCCAATTCATGGATCGCATGGACCGCCCCCAGGCGGATCAGATCCGCGGCGTGCCGCCGGCCATCGCCATCGACCGCAAGGACCCCGTGCGCACATCGCGTTCCACCGTGGGCACCATGACCGAGCTCACCGATTACGTCAAACTGCTCTTTGCGCGCCAGGGGATATTGCACTGCAGAAAATGCCGGCGCCCTGTCGAGCCCGATTCACCCGAGCGCATCTGGCAGGCCCTGCCGGACACCGGCCGCATCGTGATCACCTTTCCCTATGCCGTGGAAGAAGATGCCGAAGCATGCCGGCGGGAGCTCATGCGGCTGGGCTACGACCGGCTGTGGCAAAACGAGCAGGTGGTGGATCTATCCGCACGGAAGATCGACACTGATACGCTGGATATTCTGGCCGATCGCGTGGTGCTGGGCGCAGGCCAGCGCCAGAGGGTTCTGGACAGCCTGGAAGCAGCCCTGCGGTTCGGCGGCGGCCGGGTGGATGTCTGGATCGCAGGCCGGCAGCGGCATGCCTTTTCCAACCGCCTGCATTGCGCCCACTGCGATATCGACTACCATGCGCCGTTGCCCAGCCTCTTCTCCTTCAACAGCCCCATCGGCGCCTGCGACACCTGCCGCGGATTTGGCCGCGTCATCGACATCGATCCGGACCTCATTATTCCCGACCCCACCCTCTCCCTGGCCCAGGGCGCCATCAAACCCTGGGGCACCGCGGTAGACGGCCGCATGGAGTACCGTGACCTGGCGGCATTTTGTCGGCGGCAGCGCATCCCCATGCGCAAGCCCTTTGCCGATTTGACTGCCCGGCAGCGCGCCGGCATTGTAGACGGCACCGAAGACTATTATGGTGTCCGCGGTTTCTTTCAGTGGCTGGAGACCAAAACATATAAAATGCACGTGCGCGTCTACCTCTCCCGCTTTCGCTCCTATGATATCTGCCCGGCATGCGACGGCGCACGCTTCAAGCCCGATAGCCTGCTCTATCGCATCGGCCGCAAAACCATTGCCGATATTTATGCCATGGATACGGCCGAGGCATTGGATTTTTTCACCGCGTTTACTTCCCAGGGCTGGGACGAAGCCACCGCGCTGGTATTGGAAGAGATTCTCAGCCGGCTGCAGTATTTGAACGACGTGGGGTTGGGGTACCTGACTCTGGACCGCCAGTCGCGAACCCTTTCCGGCGGCGAAGTGCAACGCGTCTCGCTGGCTTCAGCCCTAGGCGCCGCGCTGGTCAATTCCCTCTATGTATTAGACGAACCCAGCATCGGCCTGCATCCCCGGGACAACCAACGCCTGATAAAAATATTACACCGCCTGAGAAGCCTGCCCAACACCATCGTGGTGGTGGAGCACGATCCGGCCATCATACGGGCCGCCGACAACCTGCTCGATCTGGGCCCCAAAGCTGGCGAGCAGGGCGGCCAAATTATTTACTTCGGCCCCCTGGCCAATGTTAAAAGTTCGTTGACCGGACGTTACCTCTCCGGCGACAAAACCATTCCCCTGCCTCAAAAGAGACGTAAACCCCGCACCGACGGCTGGATCACCATCAATGGCGCCGCCGAACACAATCTGCAGCAAATCGATGTGGACATCCCCCTGCAGTCCTTCGTCTGCCTTACCGGCGTGAGTGGTTCGGGCAAGTCCACCTTGGCGGAAGATATTCTCTACAGGGGGCTCAAACGCCGGCAGGGTCAGTCCGAGGGCAAGCCCGGGCGGCATCGAGCCATTGCCGGCGGTGAAAGCATCTCCAGTGTGGAACTGGTGGACCAGCGTCCCATCGGCCGCACCCCGCGGGCCAATGTTTTAACCTACACCAAGGCCTTGGATCCCATTCGCAAGTTATTGGCCGCCACCGAAGACGCCCGCGCGGGGGGGCTCGGCTCGGGACACTTCTCCTTTAACGTGGACGGTGGCCGCTGTGAAACCTGCAAAGGCGAAGGCTTCGAAAAAGTCGAAATGCAGTTTCTCTCCGACGTGCTCATGACCTGTCCGGATTGCCGGGGACGGCGCTTCAAGCCCCAGGTCCTGGAGGTCACGTATAACGGGGTGAGTATTCATGACATTTTGCAGATGACGGTGGACCAGGCCCTGGCGTTTTTCGATGACCAGAAGAAAATTGTCACCGCCCTCACACCGCTGGACCGCGTCGGGCTGGGTTATCTTCGCCTGGGACAGCCGCTTTCCACCTTCTCAGGCGGCGAAGCCCAGCGCCTCAAACTCTCCCGCTTCCTGGGAGAAAAAGAGAACAATCGGATGCTGATCTTCGATGAGCCCACCACCGGCCTGCACTTCGAAGATATCGCTGTATTGCTCCACTGCCTGCAGCAAATCGTCGACGGTGGCAACAGCGTGCTGGTCATCGAACACAACCTGGATGTGATCAAAACCGCCGATTGGGTCATCGACCTGGGGCCTGAAGGCGGCGCAGCCGGCGGCACCGTCGTTGCGGCCGGTCCGCCGGAAGCCATCGCCAGGGAAAAAGCCTCCCACACCGGACGGTTTCTAAAGCCTTACCTGGCGCACCGCCGATTCGGACAGATTGCCGAACCCTTACCGCCCTATGCCAAAGCGCAGTCCAACGGCCGGGCCATCCAGGTGCGCGGCGCCCGGGAACACAATTTGAAGAATCTCTCCCTGGCCATCCCCCACAACCAACTGGTCGCCATGACCGGAGTGAGTGGCTCGGGAAAATCCACCCTGGCCTTTGACATCCTTTTTGCCGAAGGACAACGCCGCTACCTGGAGAGCCTGGCCCCGTACGTGCGCCAGTATATGAAGATCCTGGAACGGCCCGAAGTCGATCTGGTCACCGGCCTGTCGCCCACCGTGGCCATTGAGCAACGCATCAGCCACAGCAGCCGTCGGTCCACGGTGGCCACCCTGACCGAAGTCTACCATTTCATGCGCCTGCTCTTCTCCAAACTGGGGGCGCCCCACTGCCCTGGATGCCACCGGCCCCTGACGCGCCAGAGCGCAGCGGAGCTGGAAGACCAGGTCGCCGCCCGGTATGGCGCAGGCAAAGCCTTAATGCTGGCGCCCAAGGTTTCCGCCCGCAAAGGCTTTCACAAGGACGTGCTGGCCCGGCTGCTGAAAAAGGGCTTCCGCCAGGCGCGCATCGATGGCGAGATTCAAACCCTGGTGCCCGCCATGGCCCTGAGCCGCTACCACGACCATAATATCGACGTGCTGGTGGGCGCCATGCCCAAAGGCCGGGGCAAAGCAGCGCGCCTTGCGAAAATGACGGCCCTGGCTTTGAAGGAGGGCGACGGCAGCCTGATGCTGTACGATCCACACAGCTGCAGCGAAGAGATCTTCAGCATCCACGGGCGCTGCCCCTCCTGCGGGATCGGTGCGGTGCAGGGCGACCCGCGTCTCTTTTCCTTCAACTCACCCCACGGCGCCTGCCCCACCTGTGACGGGCTGGGTGATCTTGATATGGCGGACGAGGCGCCGCGCACCTGCCCCACCTGCCACGGCAGCCGGCTTAAAGAAGAAGCCCTGGCCGTTAAAGTACAGGGCCGGACCATCTGGGACTGGGTCCAGCAGCCGGCGGAAGCATTGGCCCAAACGCTGAACAAGATCTCCTTTCCCCGTCACCAGCAGCCTCTGGCCGATCCCATTCTGGAGGAACTGCGCGTCCGGCTCAAGCTGATGAACCGGCTCGGCCTCGGCTATCTCTCCCTGGCGCGCTCCGGTAATACCTTGTCCGGGGGTGAGGCCCAGCGCGTCCGGCTGGCAGCCCAGCTGGGCTCCAACCTCACCGGTGTGACCTATGTGCTGGATGAGCCCACCATCGGACTGCACGCCCGGGACAACCACATTTTGGTGGGGGCGCTGTCCGAGCTGCGGGACCGCGGCAATACCATTGTCGTGGTGGAGCACGATGAAGAGACCATCCGCGCCGCCGACACCATCATCGATATGGGGCCCGGGGCCGGCCGCAACGGCGGAGAAGTAGTGGCTGCCGGCAACCTGGCCAAAATTCAAAATACGCCCCTTTCCGTCACCGGCGCCTGCCTGGACGGCCGTTCCCGCAAGATTACATCGCGGCTGCGTCCTTGGCGCAGACAAAAAGCCATCAAGGTCTTGGGGGCCAAGGCCCACAACCTCAAACGCATCGATGCGCGCTTTCCCTTAAGCCGGCTGATCTGCGTTACCGGCGTCTCCGGCTCGGGCAAGTCGAGCCTGGTCAAGACCACGCTCTATCAAGAGATCCGGCAGCGCTTGCGACAGAAAAGCGACATTGCTCTCTTCTGCCGCGAGGTTGAGGACTGGCAGTCCGTTACCCGTGTTCTGGAGGTGGATCACAGTCCCATCGGCAGAACGCCGCGCTCGGTGCCGACCTCATATGTCGGCTTTCTCACCGATATTCGCAATCTCATGGCACAAACCGCCGCAGCGCGCACCCGCGGGTACACTGCTTCCCGGTTTTCTTTCAACGTGGAAGCCGGACGCTGTCCGGCCTGCAAAGGCCAGGGCCGGCCCAAGGTGGAGATGGCTTTTCTACCCGATGTCTACGTGCCATGTGAAGTATGCCGCGGGGCGCGCTACAACAAGGAGACTTTGGCAGTCCAATACAAAGGCAAGACCATTGCCGATATGCTAAAAATGACATTTGCCGAGGCGCTGCAATTTTTTACCGCCATCCCCAAAATCCGCAAATCCGTCCAGTTTGTCTGCGACATCGGCCTGGGTTATCTGCAACTGGGCCAGCCCAGCCCCACCCTTTCCGGTGGTGAAGCCCAGCGCATCAAGCTGGCCAAGGAGATGGCCAAACCCGCCAACGGCCATACCCTCTATATCCTGGATGAACCCACCACCGGGCTGCACCTCGCGGACGTTCAACTGCTCATCGACGTGCTGCAGGGACTGGTGGATCAGGGCCACACCATCGTGGTGATCGAGCACAACATGGAGATGATCAAAGAAGCGGACTATATTATCGACCTGGGCCCCGAAGGCGGCACCGGCGGCGGACGGGTCGTGGCGGCGGGATCTCCCAAAGAGATGTTGAGCAAAGTTAAAAAATCCCACACGGCAAGGTATTTGAAGCGGTATTTAAATGCATAGGAAGCGCAGTGGACCATTGGGGTCACTTCAGATATCCAGTGGATAGAAGCTATCTCAAAAAAGATTCCACCCACTTAAGGTAATACGAAATCTGGGATTCCAATACAAACCCCTTTGATACCAAATAGTTGTGGCATTTTTCCAAGTTCATCTCATAATTCTCCAGTATACTTATATGGATTCCATATAAGTGCGTATTTAAGGCAAATTGTGGAACTCAAAAGGATCAATTCAAGACGTGGCAGGGCCACAAGATAGGCGCGTTGATCACTAAAACTATTTGATTATTAAGCAAATATATGGTGCAAGGATACTCAGGGATGTTAAGAAATATTTAAAATAGAGATAAGCGAACATGGCGCTTTACTCGGACTGGTGCTCCGCTGCCGCTACGCCCCAGCCGGTAAGCTTTTCGTTGACGCTACAAAACAGAAGAAAAAAATGACTGATCGCCGCATGAACATGGCGTTGCGAGGGACCAAGGTCATTCGGGTGCCGCCTGAGAAGTTCAAGGTTCTGACCGGAATCGACGAATTTCCGGCAGGCTGGGCCACTGGCTGGGCGAAAGCAGTAGCTAACCCGGCAATGTCAACCGGTCGCTCCGCCTGCCTGTGCGTCCACTGTGACACAGACCGTGGTTTACATCCTGAGGAGAAATGCTATGCGAGCTTACCCAAGGGAGCGCTTTTCTTCCGAAGTAACACTTTGCCCGGAGAGGGTGGCCGAATTCGCGCAGGCTGCCGGCGATAACAACCCGATCCATCACGACCCGGAATTTGCTGCGACCACCCGATTCGGCAGGCCCACAGCCAGCGGGCCTCACACGACTGCGTTGCTGCTTGCGCTGACCGCTTCTCACTTTTCGAAGAAAGGGGCCATGCTGGGCCTTGAGTTCTGGGTCCGGTTCCGCAGACCAATATACGCGGATGAAACAATTCGCCTGGAATGGATGGTTATAAAGGTAACCCCGAACAAAAAACTTAATGGCGAGATTGTTGAGTTGCGCGGTCGTATCAAAGGTCAGGACGGTATCACCTCTCTGGGCGCCAAAGGCCGGGTTTTGGTGGCTGATCACTTATAGAAATTTTTGGCTTCAGACGGATGTTGGGTGTGAATGGAAAGATGATGAAACGGTTGTCTGTGATTGAAGGCAAGGGTACGGTTTGGATTGATGATGTGTTGTTGTCAAAGGTGCCTTCGAAGCAGGCCCATACTTTACAGGAGCATGTCGATGAGCAGATTGCGCTTTATTCTTCCGCAAGAGGCTGGTGAGAGAACCAAGGGTATTTTCAAGAAACTGGTGATGGTTCCAAATCTTTTTTGCATTATGGCCAACTCAGAAGCTGTCCTGGACGTTTATAGCTGTCATCACAGCCATCTTGGAGAATATAAGCTGTCGCCGAAGCTTCGGAAAATGATCAGCCTGGCGGTGTCGCAATTCAATGCATGTTCCTATTGTATAGCGTTGCACACCAGCGGAGCGGTCTCATCAGGTTTGCTGACCCCCCAAGAGTGCCTGGATGCGCGGCGCATGACTTCCCCGGACCCGGGAGCGAAGGCCATGCTGGGATTCACCCGGGCGGTGCTGGAAAACCGGGGCCATGTCGAAGATGGAACCATCGAGGTCATGAAGTGCCAGGGCTTTGACGACCGGGAGATCATCGAGGCCATTGCTGTCATTGCGCTGATCAACCAGGCCAATCTTACGGCCAATGTGGCCCGACCGGAACTTGATTTTCCGGAGCCACCCGCTTTGGAAAGTTGACGGCCGCGAACCGTCTTCGGCGTGCCGGCTATCATTTATCATTCATGGGGTCGGCCCTCGGATTTAATATGGAATAAATGTTAAATTATCAATGCGTTAATCCAATAGTGGCCGGGCTTAGGAGTCGGGTCGGCGAAAGGGTACCTGATTGGTGGGTCTGGCGATGCCCTGCCGAGGTCGCCGGCGAAGGGTGATCGGCCTTGACCCCTGGTTCACCGGCTGATATTGGTACACTGTCCGAACGATCCATAACCGGTTGGTAATCTCAAGAGCAAAACCGCGGCACATGTGTGAAGATGAAGGCATGGAATGCAGCGTTAAGCAGCACCGGTACGATTCTATTGGACCACTTCCCGGCCGGTTGATACCGTCGGGATTTGACGCTTATGGAACTTGTGAATGAGCGCTATCGATCATAAAAACACATCCCCTCGGCCCAATGCCGATGCTATTCCGGCCGAATACGACCCGGCGCAGGCTGTTCCCTTGCAGGGTGGCCGTATAAAGTCTTCGAGTCATCTTCCGGAACGCTACACCATCAAAGGTGATGCGGATGATCGTGTGCTCATTTGTCTTGAAGCACCCAACCTGAATGTTCACGTTGAAGCCGGACTCTCCGTGACCGGCTCCATGGCCAAAAAATCCCCCGGCGGCACCATCTTTCTGGACGGCGTGGCGCAGTGCGAACCTTTTATGGACCATGAGCGGCAGGTCTACAACCTCGATCACCACGAAGGCTGCGTCCGCGCTTTTACTCTGGCCACATGCGAGCAGACTTTGGTCATGTACATGAAGGGTCTCGATCTTCAGGGCCGGGAATGGAATATTTTTTCCAATGAACCCGATCTGGACGCCATCCTGTCCATCTGGATATTGTTGAATCACGGGCGCATCGGCCAACAGGACACCACCCAGCGTCGGATTCTTTTTGCCTTGGTGCGCTACGAAGGGGTGATCGATGCCCTCGGCCTGGAACTCAGGGAACTGAGTGCCCTGACGCCGGAACTCGTTCGCAAGATTCAGCGCGTCATCGACCATCTGCGCAGCGATGAAATCGCCTTGAAAAAAGAGGGGCGCTGGAGTCAGACCGATTTTCTGGCTTATACCGCCACCATTTTGCATAAAATTGATCAGATTTTCTATAAACCCAGCGATTTTGCCGATTACCAAGGCATCGAAGAATTGTCCCGCATCGACCTGTCCGGCCAGCGCATAGCAGCCGTCGTGGAAGCCGACATGGGGATCTATGAAATCGAACCCCATTTGAACAAACTGTACGGGAGCCGTCTGGGTATTGTCTTTCTAAAAACGGGTATAAACACCTATACCGTGCGCCAAATGGACCTGTTCATGCCCATGACCCTGGAAGATATCTACGAGCGCCTGAATTTTGCCGATCCGGCGGTCAAATGCCGCACGCAGAACAACAAATGGGGCGGCGCGGCGGATATCGGCGGGTCCCCCAGAGAATCGGGCACAAGATTATCTCCGGCCGAAATTTCCTTTGCCTGCAGGGATGCCGTCAGCCGAACAGGCCTGGGCGTCCAGGCCTATCGATTCGGTATGTCTACGGCGCTGGTCAGCTTGGTGCTGCTGATCGCACAAGTTCTTAAGTATTATTGGGATCCGGTTCAGTGGTCGGGCCGCACAGATCTAAGCCCCGTCTGGTCCCTTCCGGAGACCGGGTTCATCGTGACTGTCTTGCTCGCGGCTATTATTTCATTGCTTTTAATCGCCTATTGCCGCCCATGGCAATATGGCTGGATACGGCCGGTGGGAAGCAAGTGGTGGTTTTTTCTGCCGGTGGCGCTGCTGGCCGGAGCCGGCGGTGGCGTGTGGTCCCCCGAGTGGTTGGCTCATGGGGCCAACTGGAACCATCTGTTCATGCTCGGTGTGATAGGTATGCCGCTGATTTCCGAATTGCTGTTCAGAAGCCTGGCCCACGGGCTGCTTACCCAGGGCGCCAGGATTCAACGCAACGATACGCGTATCTTTGTTTCCTGGCCCAACCTGGGCAGCGCTTTGATGTATACGGGATTTATCTATATGTTAGCTGTCTTCAGCGGTACGCATGCGGTGCAGGCGCCCTTGTGGCAGAGTGCCTTAGGCCTCCTGTCGGCGGCGGTGTTCGGGTTGACCCTGGGCATGGTGCGGGAGCGCTCCCAGAGTCTGTTTCCCACCATTTTGTTCCACATTTTGTCTGCCGCCGCAGCTATTCTGCTGGTACGATTTCTTTAGAAGCTATCTCAAAAAAGTCTTTTGGCCCAATCCGGGTGTTGGGACCGGCCTTCGAATCCTCGACATACAACAGGATGCCTGCGGTTCGAAACCCGTCTCCGCCTACACCTTGGACCCAAATCCGTTTTTTGAGATAGCTTCTATTCATACACCTTTGCTACCCTTCGTCAAGGGCACCCTGGCATGATGAACCTGCGCCGGCAGTGCAGGCATAACAATGGTTGTCGATGACGATCTGTCTCGATTTCAACTGGTCAAAATTAAAAATATCGATATGGGCCGGGGCACCATGGTTGACGGGCAGGGCCAGCATCTGGTTGAAGTCACAGTCGTAGAGCTTACCGTCCCAGGCCACGGATAAAGTGGTCTTGCACATCAGGTTGTCCACGGCCGACCAATTAAAGGCGTTGATCAGTTCGGTCATATACTCTTCGTAGTTCTCCGTGCGTACCAGAAACTCCAGATAACGCCCCACCGGGCAATTGGTCAGGCAAAAGAGCTGATTGAATACGACGCCTTGCTGGTCGGCCAGGCGCTTCTTGTATTCATACGCCAGGGCTTCCTGGGAGCCGGGCAGATAGGCGCCCACCGGATTGTAGACCAGGTCAAGCACCAGATTGCTTTCCGGTTGGCCATAGCCCCTGCGATTGAGTTCTTTGATCACCCGGATCACGCCTTCAAAAACGCCTTTGCCGCGCTGGCGGTCGGTCCTTTCGGGTTGATAGTCGGGAAGCGAAGTGACCACTTCCACCTGATGATCGGCATAGACATCCAAAAAATGGCGGTAGTCTTCTTCCAGCATGATGAACAAATTGGAACGGACCAGCAGTCGGCGTTTGAGTTTTGCCACCGCTTCGATGAACCAGGGCAGGTGGGGGTTCATCTCCGGTGCGCCGCCGGTGATATCAATGGTGTCGATGGGGTATTGGGATAGAATTTGGAGGCATTTTTCAAATACCGGGCGGTCCATCGATTCCGGCCGGTGCGGTCCCGCTTCCACGTGACAGTGTTTGCACGTCAAATTGCATCTTCGGCCCACATTCAGCTGAAGTATTTTGATGCTCTCGGCATACATAGGCTGTTGAATTTTTTCTCCGAAAGTGACATCGCCGGGAACATGCGCCAGGTAGTTGCGTTGTGTGCTGGACTCCATGGCCTACATTTCCTTTTTTTTAATTATTTTACGAACTTGAGTGGCATGTGCCAAGACGTCCCCGGCGGTCATGGCGGCGCCCACGTGGATTGCTTCCATCATTTCGTCACTGGATACACCCAAAGAGAGACATTTATTGGTATACGCATCGATGCAATAAGGACAATGTCGGACTGTCGCCACGGTTAGGGCAATGAGCGCTTTTTCGCGTTCTGTCAGCCGGCCGGCGCTGGTGGCTTGTGCATAATACGCAAAGAACTTTTCACCTTGGGCCGAGGCGTGTTCGGTGATGTTGGGGAAATCCTGCAGGTCCTTGGGCTCATAATACTGTCGCGACATTGCTTGCGCTCCTTTCGGGTATCTCGATGTCCCTGAGGCGTCCGATCGTAGGGGGTGGTTTACGGTTCGATTCGTCCTTTACCGTCGTATGAATTGTCGTCGCCTTACATGGCCGCTGACGGCTGAATGGCGATGCGTTCTTACCAGCATCCCTACCTGTATTAAAAAACAGCGCATGTGTCACGCCCCTTCTTGCCTTTGACATCAGAATGTTTTTTCATTATAGTATTCGGATTATATAGCAAAAGCATTCAATAGGTAAATCATACGCCAACGTTGCAAGGAATGGTTTTAATGGATGAACAGCTTGTTGCTGAAATTCTAACCAGCGATAGCGACGAAATTGCCGATTTAAAAGCCAACTTGAGCATCTTGGAAGGCTTCATTGATCTGGTATGTGAAATCGACTCCTTGCCGGATATCATAAAGCGCTTCTACGAGGATTCCCGCAGCCTATACCAGACCACTTCCATAAGCCGGGATATTGCCGATCTGGAAAAGATCCTGTCCAAATTTTTCGGCGCCCCGGTGAAACCTGCCGCCAAACCCTTGCCGCGCAAGTTGCGAAAAAGTTCCGTCGTCAAATATCTGGGCGGCTTCCAGAAAGACCAGTCCTTGTTCACGGTGGATCTGAAGACAGGCCAGTTTTATGGTGCTTTGTGGCCTTGGCGACGCAACAAGTCCAAAATAGAAATTCATCTGGGCTACTGCTCGGACTGGATGACCAACGAGGACTATGAAGCTTTGGAGACCTTTGTTCATCAGACCGTCACGCACGGTGTGTTTGAACAGATGAACACCAATATCGGTGGTCAAATTCGCGGCATCAGCCTGCCCTCTTTTCTGCAGATGGCCGAGATGGAGAAATCCACGTTTACCTTGCGGGTGACCTCGCGCAGTCGCGTGGGAGAACTTTACCTCTCCGAAGGTGAGCTTTTTGCAGCCGAACTTGATGATTACAAGGGTAGCGGGGCGGCGTTTCGCATCATCAGTTGGGACGACGTTGCCATCGATATCGAGCCTTGGAACGCGTCCAAGGAAAAAGAGATCAACATGCCGTTGATGCATGTTTTGATGGAGAGTTTAAAGCTCAAGGATGAAGCCGCTTCAGCCCAGGAAAAACCGCCGCCCCAGCCAAGGGGCCACGCCAGGGGAAGACGGGCCTCGCAAAAAAAGACGCCGACCAAGCGACTGGTGCGTCTGGAACGGGCACAGGCACCTGCGGCACCGCAAAAGAAAATTTCCATTGCCCGCCTGGTGGGTATCGGGGTGGGGGCTTTTGCCGTTCTGGCCGTCATTGCCGTGGTGGCATTTCATATCATGGAAAACCGACACACATCAGACGGCTACCAGGAACTTATTGCGCAGATTGAAAAAGTTGGTGCTTTTGAGCAAAAGATAAACTTGTTGCAGAAGTACCTGGACGAAAATCCACATACGGTCAATGCATCCGATATCCGATCCCGCATCGGGGTCATTGAACAGAAAATAGAAGACCGCGATTTTGAACAAGCCACGCTCAGTGTCAGCGGCCTGACGGTGGATGACCAATATGAAGCCAAAGCCATCGAGATCTTCAGCAAGTTTTTGGAGAAATATCCCGATAGCCGTCACGCTGAGAAGATTAACCAGTCTATTGCAGAGATCAAAAATCTATTAGACCAATATTATTATGAAGAATTAAAACGAGCGGCGCGCCTTGATTTTAATAAACGATTGAGCGTGTACCGTCGATACCTGGCGCAGTTTCCCGGCGGGAAGTTTCAAAAAGACGTTGATATTCTTATCGGCGAGATGGGCACCAAGTATTTAAGCTATCTGCATGACGAAGCCCAGCAATGTGATAAAACCAACCGGTGGGATCCTTGTATCGAGCATTGCGACAATTTTATCGAAGCTTACGAGGGGCGCGACCTTGCAAAAAAGGCCGGCGTGTTGAAGTCTCAATTGGTCGACAAGCGCGACGCCTATCAATTGAGCAAAAGTGCCAATGAGAGCGGCGCCAATTACCAAAAAGCCTACCAGCAATTCAAGAGCTACCTGGAAGCGCATCCCCAGACCACCCAGCGGAAATACATTGAAGCGGAGATGGCCCAGCTTGACCAAAAGATCAAGGAACAGCGCAACTGGCAGGCCGTTCAATCTTTTGCCGCCAATCCACGCAATGAATTGTACGCCCGGATCCAAAAAGTGGACCGCTATCTTCGTAAGTATTTCAATGGCATTTATGCCGGCGATGCCCAATCCTTGCTGGAACGACTCGAAGAAGAACGGCAGATCAGCCTGAAACGGCAGCAGATTCAAGCCCGGAAGCAGTCTGAGCAGGAGCGCATCCAGCGGCAATTGCAAGAGCAGGCCAGGCGCAAGGAACGGGCGCGGCAGGTTCAGGCCAGGATGGAATCCAGATTGCAGGGTTCGTCCCGTTATCGTTCCAATGGGGACGGCACGTTTACCGATTTGTCCACCGGTTTGACCTGGGCCATTTTAGACTCCTACCAGGAGTTGGGCGGATGTATCGATTATGAAAACGGCGTGAAATATGTCCGCAACCTTCGCCATGGCGGCCACCGTGCCTGGCGTCTGCCCACGGCTTATGAGTTGGCCGGCATCAATAAAAAAGCCCCGTATTTTCCTGCCAGCGGCGCAAAATGGTATTGGAGTTCAGAGACCTCTGTAAAAGGCTACCATTCCGTCGCCGATATTGTGACCGCTGACCAGGAATCCATATTCCAGCGCACTCAGCGTGCCCTGACGGAGTGTGGTTCAGTAAGGGCAGTTCTGGTTCCCCAGTGATAATCTAAAGGCCATCATTCAAATTCTGATTGAAATATTGGCTGGAACATATTATATGATCTCCTTCGTTTTTCATTGGAGAACATAAATTGGATGGCCTTGGCCGGGAAAATTCAGCCCAACTGCCCAGAGGCAGCGTCCCGCTGATAGAGGGACCTTAAGCCCGATTCCCCGCTGCCGGGCCGTCGATTCCGATTATCGCTACAGGGGGTAAGCATGCGTAAATCTGTGTTGTTGGTAACTGTGGTATTGATGAGTCTTATGTGGGGGACCTTGCTGATTGCGGATGATGAGATGCTGGTGCCCATGGGCGAGATCACCATCCAACCGCTCATCGATGACGCCAAACGAGCTGAAGTCATGTTTCCCCATGCGGTTCATTTCAGCAACTCCTGCCAAACCTGTCATCACAAATGGGACAAAGCCTCGGTTATCACGGGCTGCACAACATCCGGGTGCCATGATCTGGACAAAGCGCCAAAAATGGAGGACGGCAAGCCGGTCATGGATCCGGTCTTAAAGGCGCGCTACTATAAAAACGCCTTCCATGGCATGTGTATCGGATGCCATAAGGAAATTAAAAAGAAGAATAAAGCCATGGAGGCCTCCAAGGCTTCACTGGGCGAGAAATTGCCGCCCACAGGGCCCACTGGCTGCAATCAGTGCCATCCCAAAGAGTAGATCCCGGCGATATATCGAATAAGACAAACATAAAGGACCCTGCCGCGTATGCGGCAGGGTCCTTTTTTGTTTGCGGTTTTTCGCCGGGTCATGCCCGGGAGATCACGTCACTGGAAGGTTAGTCCTGAGCCCTTATTTGACCACAATACCACCCCTGAAAATTTCAAAGGCTGTTTTGAGGGTATCCTTGAGATAATCCTTTCTTTCATTCACGATTTTCTTGCTGGCTTCCCATAAAACCACGCCTGAGAACAGCGACCAGAAAATGTCCGCAAGGGCGGTGGGATGACGGTCAAGAAAGACGCCGGATTCGATGCCTTGCTGGAAAATATCGGCAATGGCGCCGATGGATTTTTTAGACAGATCCTTGATCTCCTGCAATAATTCCTCGGAAAGATTTTTCAGGGTCTCGCTGGACTGCAGGTGAAACATATTGATGATGATCAAGGGGTCAAAATCGTATACATCGTACATCGCCACCATAAGGGCATCGAGCTTTTTGACCGCATCGGCGCCCTGCTCTTTGTTCACGTGAGAGACGCGGATGTGCAGGTATTGCAGAATACGCAATGAAAGCGAAGCGTACAGTTCTTCCTTGTTCTTGAAATAAAGATAAAGCGTGCCGGGGCTGAGCTCGGCTTCTTTGGCAATATCCTCCATGGTGGCTTTGTTAAAGCCTTTTTCGGAAAACACCCTTTTGGCCGCGACAATAATCTGTTGGCGGCGTCTCTCTTTTTCTCTCTCTTTCCTTTCTTGAATACCCATAAAACAGCTTCCTATATCGAATTCGTGTTAACATTCGGGCTTTCCGGAAAAAGCCCTTTCAGTTTCAACAGGGAAATTTCGAAGAACACCTAAGATAGAAATTGCATTCCAAGTTGACAGGCAAGGATCTGGGAGCTTACATGAAACAAATGGGCCGAAATGTCAATTAGTTAATGAATGATTTTTAAATATTTCATAATATATCCTTAACAACAGCATGTTATGGTAGAAATGGCTCGAGCACGCCCCGGGTAGAACGCTTGGCATAGCTTACCACCTCGCCGGCGTAGCGGCCGATCTCACGCAGTTGGGTAAAGGCGCTTCGCCGGGTGCTGTTATCGATGATTCCGGACAGATAAAGAATATGAGGGCACAGCAGGGCATTGATATAGGGTATTTTCTTGGTGCGGCAGGTCCGGGCACCCCTGCCGTCGTCCATGATGATAAAATGGGCGTCCTGTTCATCGTAGGCTGCAATGGTTTCCCATTCACCGGCGTGCAGGGATTCCATTGCAGGATCGATTTTAGGCGGCGCGCTGGGCGGCAACAAACGTATTGTCCCGGCTTCGCCGGCGCTGCGAAATACATCTGCGCCGCTGCGGTCCCCCACCGTGATTTCCTTATAGACCGTCGGTACCATGAAAAGATGGTATGCATGAGCTATTTCGAGGAAGAGGTTGGCCTTGTGCAGCAAAATAGCGGACGATGCGTCAATAAGGGCGTTTTTCATGATCTGAAAAGGGGCGTACTGATGTATCGTTCGCCTGTGCTGGGCAAAATCACCACAATTTGCTTGCCTGCGTTTTCGCTGCGTTTGGCCACTTCCAGAGCGGCCCAGACCGCAGCCCCGGATGAAATGCCGCACAGGATACCTTCCCTGTCTGCGAGTTGCCGGGCGGTTTCAAAAGCCGCCTCGTTGGTCACGGTCACGACGTCGTCAATGACGCTGCGGTCCAGAATGGCCGGAATAAAGCCGGCGCCGATGCCTTGTATCTTGTGGGGGCCCTTCTCGCCGCCGGAGAGCACGGGCGAGTCGGCCGGCTCAACGGCGATGGCCTTGAAGCCCGGTTTCTTGGCTTTGATGGCTTGCCCGACGCCGGTGATGGTTCCGCCGGTGCCCACCCCCGAAATGAGAATATCCGCCTGGCCTTCGGTGTCCTCCCAAATTTCATGGGCCGTGGTCTCCCGATGGGCCAAGGGATTGGCGGGATTTTCGAACTGATTGGGCATATAGGCATTGTCATTTTGGCCCAGGATCTCCTCAGCCTTGGCGATGGCGCCTTTCATGCCCTCGGCGCCGGGGGTAAGCACCAGCTCCGACCCCAGGTGTTTGAGCAGCTTCTGCCGTTCCACGCTCATGGTATCGGGCATGGTCAGGCAGATCCGGTAGCCCCTGGCGGCACAAACAAAGGCCAGTCCGATGCCGGTGTTCCCGCTGGTGGGTTCCACGATCAGCGATTGGGGGTTAATCAGACCCTGGCGTTCGGCTTCGGAGATCATGTAGGTGGCGATGCGGTCTTTAACGCTGCCCAGGGGATTGAAAAATTCCAACTTGGCCAACACATCCGCCTGTGTTTCCGCTCCCATGCGGTTCAATCTGACCAGGGGGGTTCGTCCCATCGTGCCTTCAATCGTTTTGTAGATGCGCATGCTATGCTCCTTTGGCCTAATGGCCGGCCGATTTGTAGGTGAGTCGCGGCTGTTCCATAATCACCGTGGTATCCGCGGGCACTGATTCAGTGAGCCAGACGTTGCCGCCGATCACCGACCGGGCACCGATTACCGTATCGCCGCCCAGAATGGTTGCACCCGAATAAATAATGACACTATCTTCAATGGTCGGGTGGCGCTTTTTGCCCCGGTATTGTTCGCCGGCATTCTTGGGCAGACTCAGGGCCCCAAGCGTAACACCCTGATAAATACGAACATTCCTGCCAATCTGGGTGGTTTCACCGATGACCACGCCGGTGCCGTGGTCGATGACAAAGCGCTCTTCGATGCTGGCGCCGGGATGGATATCGATGCCGGTGACACTGTGGGCGTGCTCGCTCATAATGCGGGGCAGCAGGGGGATGCCCAACTCGAACAAGCGGTGGGCCACCCGGTGAACCATAATGGCAAAGATACCCGGATAACTGAAAATGATCTCATCATGGCTTTGGGCGGCCGGATCGCCTTCGAAAGTCGCCTGGACATCCGTGGCCAGAATTTTCCGGATGTCCGGGATCGACTCCAGAATCGCCAGAGCCTTGGCTTGGCCGGTATCTTCGCAATGGCTGCATGATTGATCATAGCGCAGACAATCATGTCGAATATGATGAATAATCTGTTCGGACAATTTGTCGTAAAGGACCGATACGGTTTGGCCCAGGCTGTATTTCATGTTGGCCGGGTCCAGCGGATCCTTTGAGAAATACCCTGGAAAGAGGAGCTCGCGAAACTGATCGATCAGGTCGACCACATACCCTTCTGACGGAATGGGCTCGTAATCGATATGGGTGTAACATTCGCTGCCTTGACATTCCGCAATGATTTTCTCTGCGATTTCCGGGACTCTGGCTTTCATTTGCTGACATGTCACAATGTCGATGGTGCAGGCATCAATCTCTTTCTGGCAATCGCTCATCGGGGCGCTCCTCGGTTTTGACCTCACAGTGGTATGGGTTTGGATTAAAGTAAGGCGCATAAACCATAAATCAAGCCATACCGGATAGTTGGATTGCGCACCCGTCGATAGCAAAAAAACCCCGCCCCTGAAAAGGGGCGGGGTTTGCGGAAAAAAGGGCTGCTGACGCCGGTGCCGGTTGCGAACCTATTTGCCGAAAATCACCTCCGGCTTGGTGGTGTCGCCGGTGGCATTGGGCCAATCTTCGGCTTTGTAGGCCTTCTGGTTGTGCTGGATCAGTTCGTTGGCATCCTCCATGAAGTTGGAAAAGCGCTTTTTGCACTCGTAGAACCCGTGCCACCAGGCATAATCCGGTGCCATCATGGCGGCGCCGAAACGAGCCCGGCGGCCTTCATGATGCCAGAGCTCGTAAAACTCAACTTCCAGCCGTTCGTCGAAATATTTGCTTTTGTCGAGCAGGCCCTTCTCGTACAGTTCTTCCCACTTGGCTTTCGCCGGCTTAAAGTAAACATCGTTATACTCCATCATGGCTTTATCCATCTGGACGAAATGGCCATCCGTCCAGGTTTTGCCGTGGCACTGCAGGCAAATCTGCTTCATCTTCTCGCGCTCCACATCCGGATTGGTTTTGGCAGGAAAAGGTTTGAATTTGTTGGGCCTGACCGTCAGCGGGGCCTGCGATTCCCAGGCCAGACGCTCGGTCACGTCATGGGAGGTCAGGGTGGTGCCGGCGCCGGACATGTGGCAGGCCGCGCAGGTGGGGCTGCGAAAATCAACGCCGGGCGTCCAGGTGCCGGGCGCCGCGGTCCAATTGTAATCGTCTCCGTGGGCCGTGTAGATATCACCGTGCTTGGATTCCATGTAGATCTCGATCTGCGGATGGTCGGGGCCCAGATGGCATTGCCCGCAGGCCTCGGGTTTGCGGGCCTCCATGACTGAAAATTTATGCCGGGTATGGCAACTGGTGCAACTGCCCTTGCTGCCGTCGAGGTTGATTCTGCCCACGCCCACGTTGGGCCAGGTGGATGAATCCAGACCTGCCTCCGAATTCTTCAGGATGGTACCGTGGCAGTGGTAGCAGCCGGTGATGCGTTCAAAATCACTGTTCATGCCCTTGTTGAGCCACGGATCGATTTTCCAGATGAGCTCCAGGGTGTTGGCGTGTTTGCTGCGGCTGTACTGCTGGGCTTCGTCCGGATGGCAGCGCGAACAATCCTTGGGGGTCACCACCGCCGCCACCGGTACGCGATACTCCTTGGTGCCGTATTTGTTCCCGCTCTGCTCGTACTGCTTGAAATGGCTGATACTGACATCCTTGTCATGCTCTTCGGCCATATGGCAATCAAGGCAGGTCACATTGGCATTGGCATGCCGGCTCTGGGACCAGTCGGCGAAAAGGCCGGGGTGTTGCGTGCGATGGCATTCGATGCAGGCGATCTCCTGCGGCGCCATGGCCCTTTCCATGCGAAACTCTTTCATTTTGGGCAGGTTCTGTGCTTGCGCCTGCGTCGCCCCCATGCCTAACATGCCCACAACCGCAAGACATAGAACGGCCAACTCTAAAAGCTTTTTCATGATGCCCCCTTTTTAAATGATCTTGATCGGCTCTTAATATGCTGTCGTTTAAAACTGCATACCGGTCGCCCGATAGGGCGGGCGATACTGTTTATACCGGTATATATCGGATTTGTTATGGACCAGGTCGCGATGACAATCGACGCACTTTTTCTCCAGGCCGGGCAGCGGATACAAGGTGGCTTTATGCGCCAGCCGGGCACCGCGGTTGTTGGGGATGTTCAGCAGATTGCGATGGCATTTCCGGCATCGGGCGTTCTTGAAGGATTCGTAAGCGGCCTGCCGGTTTTCGTTTCGATCGTAATCTTCGACAGTAAAATGTTTGATGACATCTTTGATGCCGTGGAACGTTTTGGCATAAAAGAAGTCGAGGGTCTCCTGGGGCGCCGGCAGATGGCAATCCATGCAATCGGCCACAAACCCCTGGGCGTTATTCACATGGGTGGATGCCTTCCATTCGTTATAAGCGGGCTGGATCTCATGGCAGGTGGCGCAGAACTGGGGTGTCGAAGTACGCACCATGGTGTAATAGGTCAGGCTGAAAAGGGGAAAGGCGATGACGATGCCCAGCAAAATCAGAAGGGCGGGCTTGGAGAGCTTTTTCCACACCGGTTTGCGCGCGTCCGAAAGACCGCGGGCATCTTTGTTTCCCATGTCTCCTCCCTGGTAAGGGCTTTCATTTGTTGGGGCGGGTAAGGGCGCACGAACAGCGGATGCGGGTAATATCGTCCAGTAATTATCAGAATGCGATTGGGATGGAATTGGTCGCGGTTCAAGCTAAGTTGATGCTGTACCCTACCATGATCGTGATTGGCGGTCAATTATTGAATCGACTTCAATATGATCGGTATGCAACGTGGCAGTTTCACTTGATTTTCAATGAATCATACCCATTTTATGGCGTCCGTGTGCAAACCCTTAGGCCAAGGAGGTCGATGTATGCCCGAGCCCCGCTCATTTGATGTGATTATTCTGGGAACCGGTCCCGCCGGCCTGCAGGCCGCCATTCACGCCGCCCGCAGGAAGGTGTCGGTGCTGGTGTTGGGCAAGGAGGCCAAGAGCAGCCTGTTCAGTCATCATATCGAGAATTTCTGCTGTATTTTCAAGCTCACCGGAGAAGAGATGATTTCTGCCGGTCGCCAGCAGGCAGCCAATTTCGGTGCCCAATTTATGGATCAAGATGTGTTGGAGATTAGCTCCCAGGACCAGGGATTCGAACTCAGGTTGGAAAGCGGCGAAACCATCGAGACCCATGCGCTGATTATCGCCACCGGCACCCAGCGGCAGGGTTTGGGGGTACCGGGCGAAAAAGACTTCCTGGGCAAAGGCGTTTCCTATTGCGTCGATTGTGACGGCAATTTTTATCGCGGGCAGCGTGTGGCCGTGGTGGGCGGAGAGAGCGCGGCGGTGGACGGCGCCCTGACGCTCACCCAGATCGCAGATAAGGTTCATCTGATCTGTCACCAACTGGACGTGGCCGATGATCTGGCTGCCAAGCTCGAGGCCAGTGCCGTGCAGGTCTTCACCGGCACCCAGGTCAAGGCCATCGAAGGAGACCAGGAAGTGGCATCCCTGGTCCTTGATGATGACCGGCGCATTGAGATTTCCGGCGTCTTCATTGAGCAGGGCGCCAAGGGGTTGATGGAACTGGCCACCGCCCTGGGCATTCGGCTGGACGATGAGATGAAGTACATCGCCGCCGACAAGCAACAAGCCACCAATATGCCGGGAATTTTTGCCGCCGGGGATATCTGCGGCCCCCCCTGGCAGATGGCCAAGGCCGTAGGAGAAGGTTGCGTGGCCGGCTTGAGCGCGGCCAAGTATGCAAAAAAACGGCAATAATGGATGCCGCCGGTCATTTTCGGCATCGCCGGCCGGCTCCGTCCCGTGCGTCACTGAACGTATTAACCGGACCGATGATCCGTCCACAAATAGAGGGAGCAAATTATGTCCAAGCAGATTAAAAGCGTAAAAATTAACGATGACGAATGCGTCGGTTGCGAGTCCTGCGTCGACCTTTGTCCGGAAGTATTCGAATTTGACGAAGATTCGGAAAAAGCAGTGGTGATCAAACCCCAGGGCGGCGACGAGGAGTGCATTCAAGAAGCCATTGATACATGTCCGGTGGAGTGTATCGAGTGGGAGGAATAACCAAAGCAACCGTTCACATCCGAAATTTGTTCATAGCCGCTGGGGAATTCATTCTTATGGGCATCCTGTTCTTGTGCGGAGTGGCGCAAGCCCATGTCTATCCTCGAATTTCGCGTTTGACATCAATACCGTATTTATTGATTCGCTTCCAGATCGTTACCCGACTGACGCCCAGGATACGGGCCGCCTCCGACTGATTGCCGCCGGCTTGGCGCAGCACTCGCAGCAAATTTTCTTTTGCCTGCGCCGCTCCGTTTTCCTTCTCCCGGGGTGGCGGGCAATCAGGTACCGCCGGCAGTACTTTGGGCGGCAGGTGCTGGATGCCGATACTTCCGTTGGGGCACAGGACAAAAGCGTATTCAATGGCGTTGCGCAGTTCGCGAACGTTACCCGGCCAGGCATAGCGGGCCAACTTTTGCATGGCCTCCGGGGTCAGGCCTGTGATCTTTTTCCCGGTTTTGGCCGCGTTGTGCTGAATAAAGCTCTGCACGATGGAGGGAATATCTTCGATGCGGTCGCGCAGGGCCGGGCATTTCAAGGGAAAGACATTGATGCGAAAGTAGAGGTCCTCTCGAAACTGGCCTCTCTCAATTAACTCTTCCAGGTTTGTGTTGGTGGCCGATACAATACGCACATCGACCCTGACCGGCGTATGCTCGCCGACCCGCTCGATCTCCTTCTCTTCGAGCACCCGCAAAAGCTTGACTTGGGTCGCGGCCGGAATATCTCCGATCTCATCCAAAAAAATCGTGCCTTGATGGGCTGCTTCAAAGCGCCCCACCCGCGAGCGGTCGGCGCCGGTGTAGGCGCCTTTGGCATGGCCGAACAATTCGCTCTCGAGCAGATTTTCATTCAGCGCCGCACAATTGACCTTGATATAAGGTTTGCTGCGCCGGTTACTGGCTTCATGGATGGCGCGGGCCGCCATTTCCTTGCCGGTGCCGCTCTCACCGTATATCAGCACCGGAGCATCCGTGAGCGCCACATTTTCAATCATTTCAAACATGGATTGCATCACCGGGGAGTGGCCTAAAATACCGTGATAGCCGTCGTCAAGGTGCAGCGTGCGCCGCAGGTTATGGATCTCGTCTTGCTGCCGAACGATTTGTGACATGTCCTTGATAGTTTCAACCGCACCGATCATTTCGCCCTGGTGATTGTACAAGATGGATGCATTTTTGATTACCGTAATGGTCCGGTGCTCTTTGTTGGTGATGGTGCAGCGCTTGGCCTTGACGCCGCCCGCCCGATAGAGCCCGCACCAATTCCTTCCACTGCCCTGCCCGATGATGCGACATCCCGTGCAATCCAGCACACGGCACGACTGATCGATCAACTCCGCGGCGGAATAGCCGGTCAGTTTCTCGGCTGCAGGATTGACCGCCACGATGCGTCCATAGGGGTCGACCACCACGACGCCGTCCTGCAGCGTGTCGACGATGGTTTTCCAGTATGCGGATAGATCCACGGTAACCTCCAGTTCAGCGTATGTTTGCACATTAACACCTGTTAACTATAGTAAAAGGGTGCTTTACACGCAAGGGTTGCTTTGAAACCGGTATAATGGCCCCTTCCAATGCATATGGCAAATACCTGGATGGATAGGCGCAGGTTGGGTGCCATGATTGGTGTCGCGCTGCCAAAAGGTGCCTGCAGCCGCCAGGCTTTCTCTTAAGGAGAGCTGTCGTACTGTTTGCTGCTCCGGGTGTTAAGACTGTTAATCGGTTTATGCCAAGATTAACGTCTGTTAACCAAAAGTGTTAAGTATGTTCATCGTCAGCGGTGTCATCTCCTGTGCCTCAATTCCGAGGTAATAAATTAATTATTAAAATTGCAGCATGTTACAGCATACGTTTCCGGCGCTCAGCCTTTGGCATATGGGTTGCACAATTGACTTGCAAGCAACATGCAAGGAAGCTTTGAGCACCATCACAAGGAACGAATTAAGGAGCCCGTAATGACTAAAAAGACACTCATCAGTTTATGCACCCTGTTATTGGCACTGACCTTTGTTTGCGTAGCCGTTGCAGACGAACCCGGAAACAAGCGTAAAGGCAAATATACCTATCGCAAGGTCTATAAAGCCTGCTTTGAGCGCGGCGCGGCGGATTCCAGGACGCCCCCCATCAGCCCCAGCGACAAAACCATGGATCAGTGGGCCCGGGTGTTTGACGGTAAGGATTTCAGCCAATTCGGCTGCACACAAGAGTGGTCCGCCCTGAGTGAAGCAGAGCTGCTGGATATTTATTCCTATCTGCATGCCCACGGAGCGGATTCGCCGACGCCGGCCAAATGCAAGTGATCTTCAGACGAAAAACCGGGGATTTAACGACCCAAAAAACAAATAGGAGCACCCCATGATAGCTAAACGCAATTTCGTTATACTGATTGGCGCCATTGCCGCCTTGGTCCTGATGGCGGGCTGCTCGGCCACGGTACCCGCCAACCAGACCGCAGCCGAGCCGGACTGGCGTTTTCATGACATCATCGATGTCGCCTTTGTCCAACAGCACATCAAAGTACCCATGGCCGAGGATGTGATGGTCATCGACGCCCGCCCCAAACGGGCCAAGTATGACAAGGGGCACATCCCCATGGCGGTGAGCATTCCGTACAGTCAGTTCGACAAGGGGACCAATCAACTGCCCCAAGACAAGAATGCATTGTTGATTTTCTATTGCGGGGGCCAAAAATGCAAACTGAGCCATAAATCCGCGCAAAAGGCCGAAGCTTTGGGTTATAATAACGTCAAGGTTTTTGCCGACGGTTTTCCGGGCTGGATGCGCGTGAAAGGCCACTATGCCGCCGTATCGGCGGACTATATGAAGCAGCAGATCGACAAAAAGGCCGACATGACGGTCGTCGATGCCCGTCCCAAACGTAAAAAATATGACAAGGGGCACATTCCCACCGCCATATCCATTCCCGATTCCCAGTTTGACAAGTTACAGGCTCGGCTTCCCCAGGACAAAACCAAATTGCTGGTCTTCTACTGCGGGGGCTTCAAATGCAAATTGAGCCACAAATCCGCCGCCAAGGCCATGGCCATGGGCTACACCAATGTGAAGGTCTTTGCCGCCGGCTATCCGGCCTGGAAGTCCCTGGTGGCAAGTTCGGCACCTGTGCAGGTCAAAACGGGCCAGGAGGAAGGCAGCATCGATATCGCCGCATTTAAGAAAATCATGGCCCAGAATCCGGGCAGCATCATGCTCGTCGATGTCCGGGACAAGGATGAGTTCCAGACCGGCAGCCTGAAAACGGCCGTCAATATCCCGGTGGATGAGCTGGAGGCCAAAATAAGCGCCCTGCCCACGAATAAGCCCGTGGTCTTCGTCTGCGGCACGGGCGCCCGCAGCGGCGAATCTTTCTATATGGTGCAGGACCTGCGGCCGGAGATGAAAAACGTGTACTACCTGGATGCGGAGATGACCGTACACAAAGACGGCAGTTTCGAACTCAAAAAACCCATCTAGCACGGTGCGCACCATCGGGTGGGTTTGACCCGGGGGCAAGGCCTCCCGCGGCCGGAGGCCTTGCCATAACTTTTTGCTACGCCGCACGCCGCCAAGGAAGAAAATATGAGAGCACTGAAATGGTTCAACCCCATGCGGTTTTTGGGATCGGCTTTAGTGGCCATGAGTCTCCTGCTGCCGCAGACGTGGGCTGCAGGGCCGGCTTCCGGTGAGCAGGCACCGGGGCGCACCATGGCAAGGCAGGCCACCAGAGCACAGATGCCGTGGACCACTTCCGACCACAGCAAACATGCCGCCCTTCAAAAGTCATTTTCCGAGGGGCAGCAGATTACCGCCGCCTGCCTGTCGTGCCACTCCGAAGCCGAGCAGCAATTCAAGCAGACCATTCACTGGACCTGGATCGGCCATACCGACGAGAACGGCAAGCAGTTGGGAAAAGCGGGAGATTCGCTGAACAATTTTTGTCTATCCTCCAACAAGATGGCAGACAAAGGGTGTTCGTCCTGCCATACCGGCTGGCAGGCCAAGGAAAAAGGTGTCAACTGCCTGCTCTGCCACTCCCGGAAGAAGGTCAACTGGTCTGAGGTTTTTGAAGATTACCGGGCTTTTTCCGCATCCCAGGACCCCGATGAGCTTGAGATTGCAAAAGAACTTCAGGCCGAGATTCAAGCGGCCGCCCAGAGTATCGGCCGGCCCACCCGGCAGAATTGCGGTGAGTGCCATTTCAAAGGCGGCGGCGGCGACGGCGTCAAGCACGGTGACCTGGACACGTCCCTGGCCAAACCCGCCAAGGCGCTGGACGTCCATATGGGCACGGACGGGCAGAACTTTGAGTGCACCCGCTGTCATACCACCGTACAGCACCACATCGCCGGGCGGATTTATTCCAAGCCGGCTTATACAGACCGTAAAAGCCTGATTGAAAATGACCTGACCGCCAAAATTACATGTGAATCCTGCCACAGCAGCACGCCCCATGACCCCGGCCACAAAGCCAACGATCACACCGACAAAGTGGCCTGCCAGAGCTGCCACATTCCCGAATTCGCACGTGAACTGCCCACCAAGATGTCCTGGGACTGGTCCAAATCGGGCAAATTCAAAGACGGCAAGAAATATAAGGAAAAAGGACCTCTAGGCACCTATGATTACATGACCATCAAGGGGCAAATGCGATGGGCCAAGCATGTGAAGCCGGAGTACGCCTGGTTCAACGGCGCCATGAAGACCATGACCGTCAAAGACACCATCGACCCGTCCCAAACGGTGACGGTTTCCGGTCCCGTTGGGTCTGCAAACGATCTGCAGTCGCGCATATTTCCGTTTAAAATCCACCGCGGGAACCAGCCTTACGACAAGATCAATAAAAAGCTGCTGGCGCCGCTGCTGTCCGGAAAGCACGGATATTGGGCCACCCTGAACTGGCAGGATGCCCTGTCCAGTGGCATGCAGGCCATGGACGTGCCGTATTCAGGCCAATTCGACTTCGTGGCCACCCATTATTACTTCCCCACCACCCACATGGTGGCGCCCAAGAACAACGTGGTGGCCTGCAGCGAGTGCCACCGGCACGATGACGGGCGTCTGGCCGGCATTACCGGGGTCTATATGCCGGGACGCGACCGGTCGGG